>FWWM01015754.1_pt1 | contig 11470 bp, 5 predicted proteins | sample 2228351 | NCBI WGS metagenome assembly FWWM01 (sample SAMEA103939774, study PRJEB20133) | metagenome
TCTAGTAATCTCCTGCGCGGAATCTCACTCGATAGTCGAGTTCATGCATGATTCTGCGGGCGTGATATATGAGTTCCCGTCCTGCCTCGACACTTGATTTGTGGCGCCAAATCGTCGACCAGCATTTAGCGTGTGCTCCATCGTGCTTAAAGTCATCAACTTATTATCAAATTATTATTTTATCATTTTTATGAACCAAGACTTTGCAGCTGACACGACGTTCTCTACTGAGCTCTCGCCAGGGTGCGATATGGGGAAGCCGCAACGACGGCTCCCGTTGCTGCCGAAGCGTTTTCCGGCGCTCTCCGCTGCAGGCTTCCTCCTTTCCCCTTGAAGCCCAAGCTATCCCCGACGCTCCATAGCTGACGATGCAGTCTCGGAAACCGCATGGGCACGCTCTCATCGAGTGTGGGGTTGTGGTGTTGCTTTGCCTGCTGTGCGTCGCCTTTCGGGCATGGCAAAGCTGGGGACACCCGGCCTATCAGTCGGGTGAACCCACAGCTTTCTATCCGGCCGAAGCGGGCATGCAATACCGCTGGGCTGAGCGCCTCGCCCACAGCGAAGCCCTGCCGGACGTAGAACAACGCGCCCAATGGCCCGAGGGGCTTCGCATTGGAATCGATGTTACACCGATCATGGAGTACATAGCCGCTTGGGCGTGGCAGCTCTTGCCGGGGCGTCGCGGGAATTTTTTCGATTTTTCCATTCTCTTCATCGCGCTTGTCTCCTCCCTTCCCGTCGTCCTGGCTTATCTCACGGTGAGATGCTGCGGAGGAGGCGTTGCTGGCGCCACGTTTGCCGGTTTTCTCGCCAGTTTTCATCCAGCTGCGTGGGATCGCGTCGTGCGCAATTTCGGCCGCGAGAATTTTGCCCTGTGTTGGGTACTCGTTCCGGTCTGGTTGCTGCTTCTACTTTGGAGGTGGCACCGAGGGAAAGGCTCGTCGCCATGGTGGAAGGGCGCGCTCCTTCTAGCGGCTGTCGGGGCTCAGGCATTGGCCTTCGCGTCCTGGCACATGGCGCGGGCGCTCTTTGAGCTCCACACGGCCCTTTTCTGGATTGCGCTTCTTGTGGGATGGGCAGGCCAGCGTGAGCGCCGATGGCTTCAGGTATGGTATTTCTTGACGGCGCCTCTCTGGTTCGCGCTCCCCGTGCTCAGCGCACGCCAGTATGCCCTGACGCCCAATATCTGCGCGCTGAGCGTTTTGGCGCTGGGAACGATCTGGGCACGCTCGCGGCCTGCGCAATGGGGCGTGGCTGGCCTCGCCGCGGTGGCTTGGTGGTTGATGGATCGCTTCTCTCCTGCCCGCGATGATTCGCATGTGGTGGAAGTTCTTCTTGCCAAGCTGCGCCACTGGTTCGTAAAGCCACTTGATCCATCTGAGCTGACCCCAGAGGCGCGCTTAATGTGGATCGAAGCTTTTGAAAGTCCCTCCATCGCGAAACTCGTTTGGTATGGCGGTGTGCCCATTGTTGCTTCACTCGGTTTCGTAATCATGGCGCGCTGGCGGATTGCGGCGTTTTGGCGGCGCGACGCCTCCTTCCGCACGTTTGCCTTTTTTACAGGGGTCTGGAGTTTGCTTAGCTTTGAGCGGCTCGTCATTTTCTGGGCATTTGGCATGGCCGTTGGTCTGGGGCTTTTGGCATCGTTCGCGCTGCGGGCGCGTTGCCGCTGGGCAGCGGTTTTCACCGCAGTCGTGGTGCTCATCGTGGGGGCGCAAGCAGCCGCTTTACCTCCGATGCCTCGCTTGGCTCGAAATCTTCATGATCGTCTTTCAAAGGCGGAGGGTTTTGCTTTTCGCAATCGGCTCGCCGACACGCGCGATCTCTTGGCCTGGCTCCGCACGAAGACGCGGCCAGATGATGTCATCGTCGCCTGGTTTGGTCTCTCATCTCAAATCTATGCCTACGCCGATCGTCCGGTCGTCGTGCAGTCGAAGTTCGAGAATCCCTATGTGCGCCCGAAGTGCATCGAGCTGGCGAAAGCACTCTACGGTTCCCCCGAGCTCTTGACGGGTTTCTGCCGTCGCTATGGGGCGCGCTACGTCGTCTATGAAGTCCCGATGGTTTTCAGCGGGGGGCGACAGAGCCACCGCTACGTGGCCGGGCTGCAGCAGATCCCCACCACGTCCACAGTTGCGCTCATGCAGTTCTGGCCGCACGAACTCGAGCGCTTTCGGCTGGTTTATCAGAATCGTGGGTTCCGCGTCTTTGTTTATGACGATGATAATAAAATAACCTTGCAACAACACTCAACCTATTACGGCTGGTATCCGCTTTACGATCGCCAATGGTGTCGGATCGGCGCCAAGAACGGGGTGCTCGAGGACGAGCAGTTAGAGCAGGCTTTGAGGCGCGCCGAAGAATTTGAGCGCTTGTTGGCGTTAGCTCAGGCACTCAAAGCCGAAGGCCGCCTGAGTGAGGCTCTCGAGCTCGCCCGCCGGATTTTGGCTCAAGAGCCGCGTGCCTGGCAAGCTGCCGTGCTTATGGCCCGCATCTACGCGGCGAGCGGCAACACCGCTGCAGCAGAAAAGGCTTGCAGAGAGGCCGAAGTTGGTTACCCAAAATGCCCAGAACTGCCAGCTCATCTCACGAGAGGAAGGAGTCTTCGGGATGCAAATCGCTGAGTGGAAGTGGGCGGCGTTACTTGGCATGCTGTTTGTGGGGTGTCTGAGCACCGTTCGGGCTGACGACAAAAAGGAACTTCCCACGGACGAGGAAGTGTCGGCGTATGAGCAACTTTATCCGTCTTCAGTCATTCGCGGAATGAGATTTGCCGAAGAGCCCAATCCCCGAGAAACCATCCGCGAAGAGATCTACCTTGAGCGAGAGCTTGCGCGGCGTGCCGAAGCCGAAGGCACGACAAGAGATTCTCTTCTGCAAGCCGATATCCGCTACTACCAGAGCCAGGAAATCCTGAATGAAATGCTCCGGCGCAAGCTGCCTGCAGATGCTGTAACCACAGCTGAAGTTGAGCAATACTACGAGTCGCATCGCCAGGAGTTCGAAACGACGGAGATGGTGAAATTCCGTCACATTTTCTTCTTCGTTCCCCCTCGCGATCCGGAGGCGGAAAAGCAGAAGCGCGAGCTTGCGGAGAAGGTCCTCGAAAAATTGCGCCGCGGCGCCGATTTTGGCGAGCTAGCCGCTGAGTATAGCGACATCACGAAGGCCAAGCACAACAAAGGGCTTGTGGGGCCCGAAAAAATCTCAAAACTCAACCCCGTGATTCGCGATGCTCTCGCCAAGCTCAGCCCGGGAGAGCTCTCAGGCCTTGTTCGCACACCCTACGGCTGGGAGATTCTCAAGCTTGATGAGCGTATTCAACCCGGTGTCCGACCGTTTGAAGAGGTTGAGAACATCATTCGCAACAGGCTGAAACGCGAAAAGGCTGCTGCGCTGCAGGATCAGCTGGGGCGCGAAGCCGCGGAACGCTTCCCCGCCCTCGTCAACAACGATTTGCTTGAAACTAGCGGCCCGTTGCCACGCGACGCGTGGGTCTTTGCTGTGTCAGGCAAGACAACGGTCACCGTCGAGCGTGCTCTTGCCGACGTCTATGCCACGTGGTCCTACACCCATATTCAGGACGAGCGCGAGCGTTTGCGCGCCGCTCTGCCGCGCCTTATTCTTACCCAGCAGCTGCTTGCGGTTGCGCAAGAGGATGGTTTGCTCGACGATCCTGTTGTGAAGAGGAAATTGCAGCTCATCGCTCGTCGGCTGACGGGCGAACGGTATTGGCGTGAACTCAAACCGAAGAAAAACCCAACGGAAAAAGAATTGCGCGACTATCACGCGCAAAACGTTGATGTTTTCCGCACACCACCCGAAGCGAAAGGCATTCTTTTCAAATGGCGTTACGATTCCTTGCGCCAGACAACAGGAACGGCTGCCAAGCAAGCGGATCGAGCAAAAGCGAGTGATGCCTACATTCACGAGACGGTGCGCCGAAAGGTGGAAAAAATCCGCCAGGACGCGATTGCCGGCAAGGTGAAACTTGAGGATCTCCGCAAGCTGGCGGACGAGACTCGGGACCTCGATTGGTTCCCGGAGGGGCCAAGCGGCTATTATTTTGATAAAGCATTTTTTGGTACAGCGGAGAAATCCTTCACGGAGCTCATTCCGCAACGCGATGGACTGGCATTCGGTTGGGTCGAAGGGCGCCGTGAACCCAAGCCGCGCCCCTTCGAGGAATGTCGCGAACTCGTTGAACGCCGATGGAAGAACCTCACTGCTGAGGAAATGCAGAAAAAACTCGTTGACGAGATCCTCGCCGAGTATGCTCGGCTGCGCTGATGAGGGCATCGGCGGCTCCGACATGTCCGTGGCGACTTGCGCGTTATGGCGTCGTTGTGCTCTTTGTCGCCGTCGCTGTATGGGTCGCCACCGCGAACGGGAGCGTCAACGATGAATTCGCTGCCCATGTGACGGCCGGTTATCTTTACTGGAAGACCGGCCGTTTTGCGGGGGGCGTCTTCAACCCGCCACTCGGTCAGCTTTGGGTCGCCTGGCCTCTGGTTTTGGCGGGGGCGCCGCTTTTTCCTTTCACCGAGAGTGCTCCTCTCCTGGCGCGCTTGGCGAATGTTCTGCTGGCAACGGCGTGCCTGTGGAGTCTGGGGTCGTGGGTGGCTCACCGTGTCAACGAAAAGGGCGCGCTTATGGCCACCGTGGCGCTAGTGGCCTCGCCCGAATTTCTCGGCCACGCCTCTTTGGCGACGCTGGAGTTGCCTATCTCCGCCCTCATGGCGTGGACAACAATCGGCTGGATCGACGCGCTCAGACGCCCGAGCGTGAGAGCTTGGCTGGCAACCGGCCTGGGGCTGGGGGCTGCGGTAGCCACTAAGGTCAGCGGACTCCTGCTCTTGCCCATGGGAGGTGCTATAGCTTTGGGACACTATGCACGTTGGGGGCGGCTGCGACGCGCGGTTCGCCGCCAAGGCCTCGATGAACGGTCGATAGCCTTTGTCAGTGGGCGCCTGTTCGCCCTCTTCGGCGCAGCGTGGCTAGTGATATGGACCGCCCACGGCTTCCGCCATCAGCAGGGGAGCAGCTCGATTTTGTCACAGCTCCCTTCGATAGCGCGCTTTTTCTTTCCGGGTGAATTTCTCGACCAGTTGCTTGGAAAAGCTGCCTACGCCTCCGGCGGCAATCTTGCCTACTTTGCGGGGCAACAGCGAGTGGGCGGATGGTGGTGGTATTATCCTGTAGTCTTCGTTCTCAAGACGCCGCTTCCGCTGCTGCTTTTGTGGGGCTGGGGAGCCATCAGGGCGTTTCGACGAGGACCGAGCCGCGCCCGAAATCTCGCGTGGGCTGCCCTCGCGTTTGCCGTGTGCGCCTCGTTCAATAAGGCGCAAATTGGAGTGCGCCATCTTTTGCCTCTTGCGCCGCTCTTGGCTCTGCTCTGCGCGTGGCTTGTCGTCTCCTCATGTCAGCGCGATCGAGTGGTGGCGTGGGCGCTCGCCGTGGGGGCTGTCATCAATGCCGGCTGGTTCCTTCCCTATCCCCTCGCGGCGGAGAGTGCGCTCCTGGGTGGGCGCGGGTGGCGCGTTTTTGCCGACGCGAATGTTGATTGGGGACAGGCCAACGCCAGAATTCGCGATCTTGTCGAGCGCGGCGAAGTGCGTCAGCCGGTGCCCTATGCCGCCGAATCGGGAAGGCTCGTGGTGCGCGTCAATCACCTCATGGGCTTTCGCTCACCAACGCGTGATGGTTACGCGTGGCTGCGCGAGCATACCCCCGACCAGAAGGTGGCGGGCGGTGGGCTCATCTTTGCCGTGCCCGATGACAGCGACCTTTCGACATTTGCCGCGCCGCCTGTTAGGCTGGCATGGATCTTGGGCCGCGTCGCGGGGCGCCAATCAGCGACCATGACGCGTTCGGAGGCCACCACGGGCCCCGTCACGAGGCGTCCCACATGCCGAGCCGTCTCGCGGGAGGTTGAAGACCTTCTCGAACTGATTGAGCCCTCAAAGCGCGAGGAGGCGGCTGAGGCATGGGTTCGCGTGGTCGAGGAAAACGAACCGCCCCACGAGGCCTATGAATTGGCGCGGCGTCTGGCTCGGCTGTGGCCTGATCTTGCAGTGGCCCAAGAGGCAGAGAAGCGGTTGCGCCTTCTCGTCGAGGCGGAGCGATTCGCCCAGGTTGCCCTAGCGCGAAATGCCTTTGCACGGGCAAACGCGGCCTGGCTCAAAGGGGATGGGCGCGAAGCGATGCGCTGGCTTCGGCAGGCTTTGATGAGCGGGGCGCCCAGCGAACCCTGCGCCGAGTTAGGATACCAAGCGGCGTGTGCTCTCGGCTGGTGGACCGCAGCCATGTATTTCGCCGACGAGCTGCCCCCACAACGTCGGAGTGCTCTCCAGCCTCCACTCGCGCTCGTGAAAAAGTGTCAGGAGGGAGAACTCTCTGCCGAAGTCTTTCCTTTGGCCATGTGGTGCTATCAGCAGCGGGCGTGGCCCACAGCGGCTGCGCTTTTTGCTGGCATTCTCAGGCACGATCCGAGTCACGCGCAAGCATTCAACATGCTAGGAGAGATGATCGTGCGCTATAAGGAGCAAACGCTCCGCGAGACCGAGCTCGAGCGGGCAGCCCTGGAGCGACTCCCAGTGGGAGACACCGTGAAATCTCATTGACCCTTCGCTAGTAGGGCCTTGAGTGATGAAGGAAATCATTGATGAACGCAAAATCAGAGAGGGTCGTGTCATGCGAATGAAGATGAGTTTCTTAGCGCTGGGGTGTCTTGCTGCCGTACTCGCGCTTTCGGGATGCGGGGGAAGCGAATCCAAGGTCGCAACAAAGGAAGAAAAGAAGAGTGCGCGCACCGAGAAAAAAGAGAAGGCCTCGACGGCAAAGCCGGAGCGAACTCCCGTCCTCACTGCGAAGGAAGAGGCGGTGACCACAGACGGCCGGGCCATTTTCGGCCAGCTGGTGTTGACCTCGCCAACCGAGTTGCGGCTCTACATCGAACCCACTTTCCCTGGCAACCGCCGCGCCTCAATTCGGGCCACAGTCACTGTTGACGGCGGTTCGACCGTCCCAACACCGTTCTATCCGGCTCCCAGCATGGACTACCTCGTGGCGACCCTGATTGATGAGGTTAAGCCGCCGGTCTCGGTGACCCTCCTCCTTTCAGCGGATGGATATGCCGAGGCCGAGGTCAAGGCGACCGTCAGTGCGATGATGACTTCGAACGAAAAAGAGAAAGACGACGTGCCCGCCCAGGCCTCCAATCCGCGAGAGTACACGCAGCTCATTTCGAAGGAGTTGGGGCGTTTGCGCCAGGCTGTGGAAGTGGGGCGTTTGGCCGCAGCGCCGAAGATTGCCAAGCATTTGCTCGATGCCGTTTCGGGGCTCGCGTTGACAACAGGCGAAAAGGCTGAAGTAGCCCTCATGCCCGCCCAAACACTTCTCAATGATGCGGTCACCAGCTTGAGTCGCGCACATGAAAGCGGCTCGCGCGATGAGGCTGTGAGCGTGCTCGCTGAAATCGAGAAAGTCATCGAGAAGGACGTGAAGCCCTTCTTCAAAAGCGAATAAACCGCAACGGCCTTTGATTGCTCTTGGGAGGCGCAGTCCGAGCAGAAGGGCCGCGCCCCCTCTCGTTGAATGAGAGCTATGGATTTTCTCACGGAGACATAGAGAACCATCGTGGAAAAGGCATCGTGTCGGCACCTTGAGCAGTTAGTCAGCGAGCGCATCCTTGTTTTGGATGGCGCCATGGGATCAATGATCCAGCGCTATCGCCTCGACGAAGACGGCTTTCGCGGCGAGCGTTTCAAAGATCATGCACTTGCTCTGCGCGGCGACAATGAAGTCCTTTGCCTGACGCGTCCGGACGTGATTCGCGAGATCCACGATGCCTATCTTGCAGCTGGCGCCGATATCATCGAGACGAATAGCTTTAGCGCTAACAAAATTTCCCAGCGTGACTACGCGCTGGAGGGATTGGCCTACGAGCTCAACGTGGCGGCAGCTCGCCTGGCCCGCGAAGCCGCCGACGCCGCCACGCGCCTCACGCCAGAAAAGCCTCGCTTCGTTGCCGGCGCCATCGGCCCAACCAACCGCACTCTCTCGATTGCCACGGATACCGAAAACCCCGCTTATCGCGAACTGACCTTTGCAGATTTCGTGGATGCTTATCGTGAGCAGGTGCGAGGGCTCCTCGATGGGGGAGTGGACTTGCTGCTTTGTGAAACAACGTTCGATACGCTCGTGCTGAAAGCTGCTCTCTTGGCCATTGAAGAGGAGTTTCAGTCGCGTGGCTACCGGATCCCTGTCATTGCCACGCTCACAATAACGGACCGCAGTAAGCGTGTCCTCTCAGGCCAGACAATTGAAGCGTTCTGGATTTCTATCGCTCACGCAGAACTCTTTAGTGTGGGGATCAATTGCGGTTTGGGTGCGCGTGAGATGCGCACCTATCTTGAAGAAATATCAGAGCTTGTGCCAATCTATGTAACATGTTATCCCAATGCAGGTCTACCGAATGCCTTTGGGGGATTTGATGAGACTCCTGAAATGATGGCGCGTGAGGTTGAGGACTTTGCGCAGGCTGGATGGGTCAACATCGTGGGTGGTTGTTGCGGCACCACGCCCGATCACATTGCAGCCATTGCGCAAGTCGTGAAGAAGCATCCGCCCCGCCGCCCTCCCGAGCCTTGGCCTCTCACAGCGTTCAGTGGCCTGGAGGCTCTTATCATTCGGCCCGAGACGGGGCTTGTCGTCATCGGGGAGCGCACGAATGTCACGGGTTCGCCCAAGTTCAAGAAGGCGGTCCTGGCGGGCGACTATGAGGCGGCTCTCGCCATTGCGCGCCAACAGGTGGAAAACGGCGCCAACATGATCGACGTCAACATGGACGAGGGCATGTTGGATGCCGTCGCCGCCATGCGCACCTTTTTGAACTACGTCGCAAGCGACCCCGCGGTGGCGCGTGTGCCGATCATGGTCGACAGCTCCAACCCCGACGTCATCGAAGCCGCCCTCCAGTGCATTCAGGGGAAGGCGGCAGTCAACTCAATCAGCCTCAAGGAAGGGGAGGAGCATTTCCTCGAGCTAGCCCGCCGCTTTCGACGCTATGGTGCGGCCCTCGTTGTCATGGCTTTCGATGAGGAAGGCCAGGCCGTCACGTGCGACCGCAAGGTGGCCATTTGCGAACGGGCGTATTGGCTCCTAACGGAGAAAGCCAACGTTCCACCCCAGGACATCATTTTTGATCCCAACGTCCTGACTGTGGCGACAGGAATTGAGGAGCACAACAATTACGCCGTCGAGTTCATCGAAGCCGTCCGGCAGATCAAAGAGCGGTTGCCTCATGCCAAGATCAGCGGTGGCATCAGTAACGTCTCCTTCTCCTTCCGTGGCAATAACGTTGTGCGCGAAGCCATGCACAGCGTGTTCCTATACCACGCCATTCGCGCCGGCCTTGATATGGCCATCCTCAATGCTGGACAGTTAGCAATTTATGAAGATATCGAGCCGGAACTCCGAGAACTCGTGGAAGACGTCATTCTCAACCGCCGGCCGGATGCAACCGAACGGCTCATGGCTTACGCCGAAAAGGTCAAGGGGGAGACGCACACTGAGAGCCGCAGGCTCGAATGGCGGACAGCGCCGGTGGAGAAACGGCTGGAGCACGCGCTCGTAGCGGGCATCGACGAATTTGTGGAAACGGACGTCCTGGAAGCGCTGGAGAAATATGGCCGTCCTCTTGCCGTCATCGAGGGGCCTCTCATGGCGGGCATGAACGTTGTGGGCGATCTCTTTGCAGCCGGGAAGATGTTCCTCCCCCAGGTGGTGAAAAGCGCCCGCGTCATGAAGAAGGCGGTCGCCGTGTTGCTGCCCTATCTCGAAGCGGAGAAGCAATCATCAGGCACGACGACGCAAGGCAAATTCCTGATCGCCACCGTCAAAGGAGACGTGCACGACATTGGCAAGAACATCGTGGGGGTTGTGCTCTCGTGCAATAACTACGAGGTAATTGACCTGGGCGTCATGGTCCCCTGCGAGGAGATCCTGAAAATGGCGCGCGAGCACGGCGTCGACATGATTGGCCTGAGCGGCCTCATTACCCCCTCGCTGGAAGAGATGATTCACGTGGCCCGCGAGATGGACCGGGAGGGGTTCACGTGTCCCCTCCTCATTGGCGGGGCCACCACGAGTAGGGTTCATACAGCCGTCAAGATTGCGCCGGCTTATCGTGGCCCGGTGATCCACGTTCTGGATGCTTCCCGTGCTGTGGGAGTTGTGGGAAATCTCATGAATGCAGCCACGCGCGACAAGTTCATTGCCGACTATCGCCAGGAGCAGGAACGATTGCGGGCCGAGCACGAGCAGCGTGCCAGTGCCACGCGCCTTGTCCCACTGTCCGTCGCTAGGCAGCGGCGTTTCGCGTGGGATTGGAGCAACTATCGCCCGCCGAAGCCTGACTTCCTCGGCATTCGTGTCCTGGCACCCGTTCCGCTCGAGGACATTGTTCCTTATATCGACTGGTCGCCTTTTTTCCACACATGGGAAATTCGCGGTCGCTACCCACAACTTCTCGACCATCCTGAACACGGCGCTCGTGCGCGCGAGCTTTTTGAGGATGCCCAGCGTTTGCTGAGCCGAATCGTGAGCGAGAAGCTTCTCGATCCAAGAGCCGTTTACGGTTTCTTTCCCGCCAACTCCGTTGAGGACGATGTCGAGCTCTACACCGACGAAAACCGTGATCGGCGCCTCGCGGTGTTGCACTTTCTCAGGCAGCAGACGGAAAAATCATCCGATCCGTATCTCTGCCTGGCTGATTTTGTGGCTCCTAAGGAGTCTGGGCTGCCCGACTACATCGGGGGCTTCGTGGTCACAGCCGGCCACGGCGCCGAAAAGCTTATCGCGGAATTTGAGGCGCACCACGATGATTACAGCTCAATTATGGTCAAGGCTCTCGCCGACCGACTTGCCGAAGCTCTGGCGGAGTATCTCCACCTTTTGGTGCGAAGGCAATGGTACGCCCGCGACGAGAATCTCACCATCGAGGAGCTCATCAAGGAGCGATATCGCGGCATCCGCCCAGCAGCGGGTTATCCTGCTTGTCCGGATCACACGGAAAAGCGCCAACTGTTTGACCTCCTGAATGCAGAGGTTCAAATCGGCGTGACCCTCACCGAGAGCTTTGCGATGATGCCGCCGGCGTCGGTGAGTGGCCTCTATTTTTCCCATCCCCAGGCGCGCTACTTCGCTGTGGGCAGAATCGGGCTGGACCAGGTGCGTGACTACCAAAAACGCAAAGGCGTGCCACTTGAGGAAATCGAGAAATGGTTAGCCCCTAACCTTGGTTACGAACCCGGCCGATGAACTAGGAGCGTTCTTCTTGGGGGAGCGAGCGGCTGTTATGTTTCGCGCTGAACCAGCGAGCGAGCTCTTGGAGGCGTCGCCGGCCAGGACGAAAAAGGGGACTCTGCCCAAAGTGGCGCGCAAATTCACGATTGCTTTGCGGCTGGAG
>FWWM01001893.1_pt1 | contig 11469 bp, 9 predicted proteins | sample 2228351 | NCBI WGS metagenome assembly FWWM01 (sample SAMEA103939774, study PRJEB20133) | metagenome
TCGCCGGTTGCCGCAAACGGCGGGTCTTCCATATTATTCAGGGGCAGATAGGAGAGCAGCTCTTTTATCATATCAATGGCATGGGCGTCGTTCTCTGCCGCAAACTGGGCAACACCGCTGCGCATATTATGGGTCATGGCGCCGCCGAGATCCTCCTGGGTGATCTCTTCGCCGGTTACCGCGCGGATGACATCCGGCCCGGTGATAAACATAAAGCTTGATTTTTTTACCATAAAGACCCAGTCCGTCATGGCCGGGGAATAGACAGCGCCGCCTGCTGTTGGCCCCATAATGCAGGTGATCTGCGGGATAACGCCGGAGGCTGCTGAATTGCGAAAAAATATCTCGCCATACCCAAACAGGGCGTCAATGCCCTCCTGAATGCGGGCGCCGCCCGAATCATTAAATCCGATCAGCGGCACCCCGGATTTGAGTGCCAAGTCCATAATTTTGCAGATTTTTTTGGAATGCATCTCGCCCAGGGTTCCGGCGCGCGAGGTAAAATCCTGAGAGTAGGCACACACGGTGCGGCCGTTAACTTTCCCGTGTCCCACGATAACGCCATCTGAAGGAATTTCCATAGAACTCATATTAAAATTTGTGCAGCGGTGCTGGACAAACATGTCCATTTCCTGAAAGGTGCCCGGATCAAATAAGTAATGCAGCCGTTCGCGAGCGGTCATCTTTCCCTGGGCATGCTGTTTTTCGATGGCCTTTTTACCGCCCATTTCCAGCAATTTTTCCTGTTTGGCTTTGAGTTCGGCAATTTTATCAGCAATGATTCCCATCAGTACTCTCCTTTCATTTACCGCTATTGGGTAGGTTACAAATTACAAGAAAATTATGGGCACACAAACATGTGAGAGGTATCGTCAATTCGCTGATTTCTGATTTACCAGCTGACCAGCACGATGATCAATACCGTTCCATTATGGTGGCAGAGAGAAATGCGTGTTTTACGTCCCCCTTGCGTAACGATAAGAGCCGGTTGCTTCGTGCCTGGGTAGATGTTCCGTTGCGACTTTGTTTCTTGGTGAAGAACTTTTAGTTAAAAAACTGTATACTACTGTATGCGTTTTTGTCAAGTAAAACGCAGCGGGCAGAGAGCATTCCCGGGCCGGTTGGATTACTTCTGCGGCAACCCCAGGGTTATTTGCCGGCATCACGACCATTGCACCTTCCGTATTCCGCCACTGGCGGACAGCGTGTCAAGCCTGCGACACTGAGAATGTCCCGGGGGCTGGTGGTGCAACAGATAACAGTTGCTGCCGGGAAAGAAGTGCGGTACGCTGATGGTGCGGCGCAAGACCCCCCGGCGTGCAACCGATGAACGAATCGCTTTCCAGGCGCGCGCTGTTCCAGGTGCGCTGCCGATCGCCAGAGGTTGGCCGGCATGTTTTAGAGGAACGTTTGGGGATTACTGCCGCGTGACAGATGTAAGAGGTCAGAAAATTCTATCAACATGGTTTTCGATTACCATTGCAGAGCTATGGGGAAAACACTCAGCGAAAAAATTTTAACTCACCATGCCGGGCACGAAGTCCAGGCTGGGGAATTTGCCATCATCCGGGTGGACCTTGTCTATGTTCAGGATGGGACCGGTCCGCTTACAGTGCGGCAGATGGAGAAACTGGGGTTTCGTGGGGTATCAAATCCCGAACGCACGATAGTCTTTCTCGATCACGCTTCTCCCAGTCCGCGGCTGGAGCTATCCAACGACCATACGATGCTGCGCGAGTTCTGCCGGAGAACGGGTGCCATTCTTTCCGATGTGGGCAACGGCATATCCCACAATGTGGCCAGTGAAAATTATGTGAAGCCGGGTGATGTCGTGGTTGGCGCTGATTCTCACACCTGCACCAACGGCGCACTGTGCGCCTTTGCCACTGGCATGGGGTCAACAGACATCGCGGTTGCCATGGCGTTGGGACATACCTGGCTGCGGGTGCCTGAAAGCTGGAACATAGTTGTTCACGGTGCGTTTCCGAACGGGGTTTACGCGAAGGATTTTATGCTCCATTTTATCGGCACGGTGAAAGCAGATGGGGCAGTGTACAAGGCACTTGAGTTCAGCGGTCCGGCAATGGACTCTTTGTCCATGGCCGGTCGGTTTTGCATTGCAAATATGGCGATTGAGTGCGGCGCCAAGGTAGGCCTGTTCAATGCGGACGAGGTGACCCGAACATATCTTGAGGGCTGCGGCAGAGCAGAACACTACACGCCGCTGCGCGCCGATCCCGATGCCGTCTATGAACGCAGGCTCGATGTTAACGTCAGCAGCCTTGAGCCGATGCTTGCCTGCCCCCATGCTGTGGATAATGTGCATCCCGTGACATCAGTTGGGCCGGTGCCAGTCAATCAGGTTTTTATCGGCACCAGCACGAATGGCAGGCTTGAAGATTTCCAGGTGGCAGCAGCAATATTACAGGGGAAAAAAGTGGCGCCGGGCCTGCGGTTACTCATTACCCCCGGGTCGCGCAGAACGCTGCTCGAGGGTCTTGCCGACGGCACCTTGCAAACGCTTGCACAAGCTGGCGGCATCATCACCGGACCGGGGTGTGGTGCCTGCGTGGGCGTGCATGAGGGCGTGCTCGGCGACGGCGAGGTATGCGTCTCCACCCAGAACCGCAATTTTAAGGGCAGAATGGGGAATCCCAACGCCTTCATCTATCTGGCAAGTCCGGCGACAGCAGCCGCAACGGCCATAACAGGAAGAATTACTGATCCGCGGGAGTTTTTATAATATTCATTCGCCGCAACGCGCCTGCCAGGGTTGCAGCTTTTGACCGTGAGGCTGAGGTCCAAGGTGAATCCGGGTCAGAATGGTTGCAAAAGCACAGATGACAGGAAATAAGAGCCGTTACAGGTGAACCGGGGCAATCATCTTGCTAAAAAAGTGCCTCGTTCATCCGTATTACTTCCAGGATGTCTCGCCACGTCAGGCACAAAGGGATGGAGAATATGAATACCCTCAGAGGGAAAGCATGGAAGTTTGGGGACGGCATCAGCACCGATCATATTGCCCCGGGCAGATGGTTTCACTTAAGAAGCAATGTGTCGGAGCTGGCGAAGCATGTGCTGGAAGATGCGCGGCCTGAGTTTGCTGCCGGCGTTCGAGCCGGGGATTTTGTGGTTGGCGGGAAGAATTTTGGCCAGGGATCAAGCCGCGAGCATGCCCCAACCATTATTAAACTGGCGGGGGTGAGCGCAGTCCTTGCCAAAAGCTTTGCCCGCATCTTTTTCCGCAACTGCATTAATGTCGGCCTGCCGGCGGTCATAATTGATACCGACCGGATTGACGAGGGTGATGAGCTGGAACTTGATTTGGTCGGCGGCAGACTCATTAATCTGACAAAGAACCAAGCCGTTACCTTTCCCCCGCTCCCAAAAGCCATGGCAAACATCCTGCGTGACGGCGGACTGGTGGAGCATATCAAGAAGCATGGGGATTTTAAGCTTGATTAATCGTTTGGTATCTTTCTGAGGCCCGTGCAGAATCTGCTGATGAGAGATTCCCGCCCCGAGAGCATTCGAGCCGCAGCATGACCATTTGGTTTTTTAACAGCCTGATTTTTATCTGTCCTTGGCGGCTGTTTTCTTCTGGTCGCAGCGTCCCGTTGTGAGATTTTTTCTCCCGTCTGCCCCGCCTCGTCCATCCTGTAATGCCGAAATCACCTGACACCGCGCTCAAGGTTCATAGCTGTTTGCCCGATACAGCTACCGGCTTTTTGTCGGCACGTCGAAGTATGATTCTCATTACCTGCTCTGCCTTACTCTGCTTTGGCTGTTTCAGGACGTTCCCCAACATTTTCTATTGTTTGTTAGTGAGAGCGCATGCCGCTCGCCGCGGTTTGAATGCTCGTTTTTGGGGAACGGCCGAAGGATATTTTTTATTGACACCCGTCATCCCCTCTTTTATATTTAGGCGCTCGCAGACGAGCGCCGATTGTGCTACGGTGCGCGCTGTTGTTCTTATGACGCTGGATAAATTCATGTTATCACGCGCTGTTGAAACAGCGCACCGCAGAGAGAACATGCGCGGTTGCCGCGTGTCGGAACACCCCGTGCAAAAGAACGTAGTTCGCGGTGACCCTGTGGTTTCGTTCAAAACCTATTTCAGGAGATTGTTATGCCGGAATATTCAGTAAGCCCTGAAGGGGAAAAATTTCCACTGCCGGAAAAGGCGGAGTATGCGGAAGAGCTGCAGCGCCTTGAGAAGATGGTCGCGAATGCGCGCGCAGAGGGCAAGGAAATTGTGGTGGTGATGGGGGTCGGATTTGTCGGCGCGGTCATGGCAGCCATTATTGCAGACACCGTTGATAAACAGACCGGCAAACCGTCAAAATTTGTCATCGGCTGCCAGCGGCCAAGCACCCGCAGCTACTGGAAAATACCCCTGCTCAACCAGGGCCGCTCGCCGGTTAAGGCAGAAGACCCGGAAGTGGATCCCATGATCGCGCGCTGCGTGCGGGAGAAAAAGACCCTGGTTGCGACCTACAACAGCGATTGTCTGCGGTTTGCTGACTGTGTGGTGGTGGATGTGCAGTGCGACTACAGCAAGCGCGACCTGGGCAATCTGCGGACCGGCGAGGCAGAGATGGGCGCGCTTGAGGCAACCATGAAAACCATCGGCCAAAAGGTGCCGCCGGAATGTCTGGTATTAATAGAAACGACGGTTGCCCCCGGCACCACCGAATTTGTTGCCTACCCGATCATGGAAAAGACCTTCCGCGCCCGCGGTATCAATACCCCGCCACTACTGGCTCACAGTTTTGAACGGGTGATGCCGGGCAAAGAATATGTGCGCTCCATTCGTGATTTCTGGCGCGTTTGTTCGGGATGCAACCCTGAGGCTCGTGAACGGGTGGTCAAATTTCTCAACGAAATTCTGAATACAAAAGATTACCCGTTGACGGTTATGGACCGCCCCATTGAATCTGAAACCACCAAAATCGTTGAAAACTCTTACCGGGCAACCATTCTGGCGTTTTTGAATGAGTGGAGCCTGTTCGCGGAACGCAACGGCGTTGATTTGATTAAAGTGATCCAGGCGATTAAGATGCGTCCCACCCACAGCAACATCATCTTTCCCGGACCGGGCATTGGCGGCTACTGTCTGCCCAAGGACGGCGGGCTGGGCTATTGGGCGTACAAGCATATTTTAGGGTTTGAAGACGATATTTTCAAAATCACCACTGCCGCCATTGATATTAATGATACCCGCGCCCTGCATGCGGCTGAGCTGACCCGCGATGCGCTGCGCAATATGGGGAAATACATTGCCGGCGCAACCGTGCTTTTGTGCGGCGCAAGCTATCGGGAAGACGTGGGCGATACACGCTACAGCGGGTCGGAACTGGTGGTGCGCAAACTCACGGAAATGGGTGCGGATGTTACCGTCCACGACCCCTATGTTGACCACTGGTATGAGCTTGAATCTCAGGACACCTATCCGGCGCCCGGCCAATCATGGAGCCGCTTTTTCCGCAATCAGCAGGAGCTGATCCATCTCCGGGTGCAGAAAGATCTGCCTGCTGCCATGAATGGCGCTGAAGCGCTGATTCTCGCCGTGCGCCATAAACCCTATCTGGCATTGAATCCGGATGAGGTGGTGCAATGGGCTGGCGCGCCGCTGGCGGTGATTGACTGCTTTGGGATTTTAAGCGATGCGCAGATACGCCGTTATTTTGAACTGGGCTGCGAAGTGAAAGCCCTGGGGCGCGGCCACATTCAGCGCATCAAGGAAGAAGTACGACAGCAGCGCCGGTAATGTGTCATTCTCCACTCTGGCAAAGAATCGTTTCAACGCAATAATATAATGACGGAGGTGAGCACCATGGCATGTCACCTGATTCCCAAACATGTGGCAATGGATTTAAAGCCCTCAGATGCTACCGGCACGGTCAGCGATATGGCGCTGATAACCAAGGCGGTGGATAAACCCATCAGTCACTATATGACCGCCGGTTATCTAAGATTAAAACCGGGCTATGACCGGGAGCTTTCCACGGAATATGAGGAAGTTAATCTTTTCCTGGAGGGATCGCTGACGTATAGCTTTGGGGAAGAGCGCTTCACCGCGCAAAAGGGGGATGTGGTGCTGATTGAACAGGGCAGCCGGGTTCATTATACGACGGAAGAAGGGTGCCTGGTTTTTTATGCCCTCTACCCTCAGTTGAAGCCCCGCCGGGGTTGATACTGGAGATTTGCGGTATTCTTTTCGTGGCCACGTCCGCCTGCTTCAGCCCGCCAGGCTTTTCTTTTCGTCTCGTCTCAATAAACGTGCTGATTATTTAACCCGCGTGTGCAATGGACATGTGGACCTGAAAAACAGTTTTGTTCCGGTCACTGGCCTTTTTTACCGACCGGCGCACGCTGAAAAATCCTTAACGCGTTTACTATGCTGGAAAGCAAGATGGGGATTCCGGTAGTGAACTGCGCGGGCTAACAGGGTACAACAAATTATTATTGTATTTTATTTGAATTTTTGAAAATACCTATCAATTTCTGGTCTTAACTCTATGCCAGCTCTTTCAAAACAATTCAATAATTCTAAATACGTGCCATCATTGCCCAGAAAGTCCCAAAATTCTTCTGCAACCCCCCGCGATTTTTAATTGATGACGGAAAAGTTGGACAATAAAAGACTACAAGGTTATAGAAGCAGAGAGCGTTGAGGGAAAACGCAGCGGAGTGTAGCGGAACGGAGTTTTCCCTCACACGAGGTCAATTTACCGAAGAGGTCTGGAAAGCGGCCTCTTAACATGGCCTATAACCGGTTATCTCTGCAGGGTGAGGGGTAAGACCCCTGCCGAAAAGAGCCCGTTTCCCAAACCTGGGAGGGAACACAGATGGCGCACGGCAATGGGAGCACACAGAAGAGGAGGCGTTCAGCAGAGGAGAAGTGGCAGATATACCAGGAATGCGAGCAGCCGGAAGCAAAGGCAGGAAAGATACTGCGCAAATACCGGCTGTATTCCTCTGATCTGCAGAACATCCGCCGGGATGTGAGAGACGGGGCATTGGAGCGGTTACGGCAGAGTCGGCTGGGCAGAAAAAAAGTACTGGCAGTGCCCCGGGAGGAACACGAGCAGCTCAAACAGGATGGACTGCTCAACAAAAAACGGACAATGAATGTGAGGATTCATGCAGCCTTTTTCCAGCTCTGTTGCTCTTCAAAAGATACCGGAGAGACATAACCCAACGCTGCATGACGCCTGCTTCTGTTATAAAACACCTCGATATACCAGAACACATCCTGGCGTGCCTCATGACGGCTGGCATACACCCGATCCTGAATGTGTTCGGATTTTACCCTGCTGAAGAAATTTTCGGCACACGCATTGTCCCAGCAGTCACCTTTCCGGCTCATACGGCACATTACCTGATGCCTGCTCAGCAAGGCCTGATACTGCTCTGCTGCGTACTGTAGATCACTGTGAAACAGCAGCCCCGGCGCTGGCCGTCGATGCTGCACCGCCATGTTGAACGCCTCATACACCAGGGCACTTTTTATCCTCTCAGCCATTGCCCAGCCCACAATCTTACGAGAATACAGGTCTTGAATAACGCATCAATACAGCCAGCCTTCCCGGGTCCGGATATGCGTAGGTCAACTTAGGGTCACATCTTGATTATTGATTACTGTATTGACAGGCTATTGGCAGGTTGCTCTGGTGCCTCCATGAGGAGGATGTGCGGCATGGATTATTCATGGGTACCGATGACGTTATCCAACGGAGCAAAGCACAACATGTAACCAAAGATCCGCATCCTGAAATACCACAACAGCGGTGGGCAAAAAAGGAAGGCGCATTACAAGCGGTGGTGCGCAGCGCGGCCCGGGTCTTGGGGTGTGAGGAACATGCCTTGAAAGGCAAACCGCTGTGGCAGCGAGATTTAATTATTTATTTTCTGTGGGAAATGGGATTATTTACGAATAGTGACATTGGCGCATCGTTTGGCCTGAGCTACTCTGCGGTGAGTCGCTGGGCAGCACTGGTGAATAATCACACTGCCGTAGACCCAGCAATAAAAAAACAGATCGAAATGTTAAGCGCACAAACCAAGATATGACACCAATGCCCACGCCATGCTTACCTTCCTGTTGTGTCCCTATTTTATCCTTTTTCAAATGTCCCTGGACGAAGTGAATGAATGTTATAAGATTGAAGCCCCTGAGTCAAAGCCAAACTCAGAGTAAGACATAAAAAAAGTCTTCAAAAACTAAAAATCTTTGCAAACATTCCCGTTGACCGCTTCCTGCCACGAGGCTATAATGCTGATCAACAAATTGCAAGGGGGAGTTTGTATGTTACGGGAACACGAGAAAAATAATCTGCTAATAAAGTGAACCTCTGCTGGTCTACGTGTGTGTGGGCTGTGGGGGTTTTTTTGTTTTAAAAATTGAGAGGGAGGGTAATATGAAAAAGCTAATAATGTTATGTTTGCTATCTATCTTACTTTTACAAAAGCCTGCTTTCAGTGAGTTTAATTTTATTGATAACGGCAACGGAACGGTAACAGATACGAGAACAGGTCTCGTCTGGCTTAAGAACGCAAATCCCTGTGATAGAAAGAACTGGTATGAAGCCTTGGCATACTGTAGCAGTCTGGCAAGTGGAACTGCTGGATTAACTGACGGTTCTGTTGCTGGACAATGGCGTCTTCCGAGTAAAGAGGAAATGGAAGCACTTGGAACAGACCCGCCTGCGACTTGGGAATGGGAACATTGCCCTGTACCTTGGACTATGCCAGGCGTACCTTTTACAAATGTACAGTCCTTCTTCTACTGGTCAAGCTCGACTGCTCCCGACCGTACCGAATATGCCCGACCCTTCGTTATGAACACAGGATACTTGGGCTATGACCTTAAGGAGAGTTGCTACTACTACGTTTGGCCTGTTCGAGAAACATTAACTACGACAACTACCACTTCGATTTCCATTAATAATGCTGAAGTTGTATTCTATGCGAATTTCAATAGTGGCGTCCCACCACAGTTTTCTGGTGTGACAACTATAGAATCCGTTCAAGGATTTAACGGGTTAGGCACAGGTACTAATGTTTTTGATGGTAATTTTTTAAGAAATCAAACTTCATATCCTGCTTCAAAAACAGTTTTAACACTTACTGGACTTCCCCCGCACACAAGCATCGATTTAAATTTTCTCTTAGCAATTTTAGAGTCTTGGGATGGCCTTGGACCTCCTGAAAACCCTGACGGTCCTGATTATTTCAATGTTGTGATTGACGGAACACTTGTTTTTTCAGAAACATTTGATTTTAGGACATTAGATTGGATGACTTACAAACCTCCCGCAGGAGTCCTGTTAGCATTGTTTCAAACTCTTTATGGCAACCCAGATTGGCCAGATGGTGCATACAACATGGGATTAGACCCAAAATTTCATAATATTCCACACACTTCAAGTTCCTTAGTTGTAGAGTGGTTTGCGAGTGGGGGCGGTTGGCAAGGCGGGTATGATGAATCATGGGCTATAGACAATGTTGAAGTCATTGTACATAATACATATCCACTCGTCGCTATTGCTGGCGGAGACCAGGTTGTTTTTGATGCAGTACATCTTGATGGCAGTGGCTCATACGATACCGATGGTGAAATTACATCCTATCATTGGGACTTGATTCACAGAGAAAACTCAGCGAATAACAGGACTGCCTCAGGTGTAAATCCGACCATTACTGATTTGGCAAAAGGATTTTATGACGTAACCTTAACAGTAACAGATAATACTGGATACACTGGGCAAGATACTATGTTACTTGCTGCAGCTGGCCCCTGCGAATTACCAACAACTACCACTACTGCTACCCCCACGAATATAGAGCTTTCAGTTTTAGACGCTCTACATTCTAATGAAAAAGTATTGCTCCGATGGAGAACAGAATCTGAACCTGACAACGCCGGCTTTAACATCTGGCGGGCTGAAGGGTTTCAGAAGCTAAATGAAGCGCTGATCCCGGCCATGGGCTCGCCTATTGATGGCGCAGCATACAACTTTGTGGATGAGTGGGTATTGAACGGCAAGCGTTACTTTTACCTGCTGGAAGATATAGACATCAATGGCATCAGCACATTTCATGGGCCGGTAAAGGCAGTGCCGAGGTGGTGGCTGGGGGTGGGGTGGTAGTAAATATGGTATTAATGGAAAATGAAAAAATTAATATGACCCTATTAATTATATTTATTCTTAACTGCCCTTCACGGTGCAGCAGAAAAAATCTTTGGCTAAAAGCTCACGGCTGCATTCGGCAAGCTATTTTTTCTTGTCTCTGGAGTAAAATAAATCCATCTCTATACTATTCAATAATAACGAATCAAGAAAAATTAGCCTACTTATTGACCGGATGTGACAAATACCTTTGCTAAAAATGACAATGGGTATTCTATCGTCATTCGTTGTTACCCATGCTTTTGCATGCAGACCGGCGGTAAATCAGTCTGCCACTTCGCCAGATTAAACAAAGTTTAACCACAAAGAAAGGAGGTCAAAAAAAGAAAAAACATTTCATCATCATATGCATCAGCTCTTTTAACCTATGAATGCATAATTAACAAGAAAGGGGGAACTATGCTCAATACCAATGCAAAATACGTATTCGTCTTTATTATGTGCCTGCTTTTGTTTTCTGGCTGTGCCACAACCGGCAATTCGCCGCACATGGGGTTCAAAGGCATAGAATGGCAAACGACCATGAACCGGGATGATTATGTCATCCTCAATACCGTTGAGGGGTATTCTGAAACAACATCTATCTTATTCGGCTTCTTGCAAATTATTGACGGCAGTAAGATACGGCTGTTTTGGATAATTCCGTTCTATGAGGAAAAATCTGCACGCGTCCCGGGCATCTTTGGCAGCGGTCTTTTTGCCACGACCGAATCCCGCGCCTATTATGACGCCCTTACCAAAAGCCCCGAGGCAGATGTCATTCTGTGCAAGTCGGTGAAAAAAACGTTTCAGGGCGTGCCTCTGTTGCTCAACATACGATCCGTCACCTACACGGGTAAGGCAATAAAAATTAAAGCTGAAAAGTGATGCCCCCAGCGCACTGTGCGGGCATCCCCGGTAATTCTGAGGTGATAGTTCACGCCGTGCCGATTCAGCCCCGTCTATCCTCCATGTGTTTGGGACGGGGCTATCACGGCACGTAGCAGTAGAAACAGGATGGCAGAGGGGTGAGAGGTAGTTGTAGATTTCTCCCGGCAGAGTATGAGTGGCGCCGGCACTTGGTATGATAACGCCATTATAGCGATGTTCTTTCACACCTTGAAGACGGAGTTGGTATATTTCGAACGGTATGAAACAGGTAGCGAAGCCTACACCAGTATATTTGAGGACATTGAAATATTTTACAAACGCTAACACAGGCCGTCAGCCCTTACCTACAAATCGCCGTTTCCATTGTGAGGCTGGCTAACGTAGCTTACCTGCGTATCTGCTG
>FWWM01015763.1_pt1 | contig 11464 bp, 10 predicted proteins | sample 2228351 | NCBI WGS metagenome assembly FWWM01 (sample SAMEA103939774, study PRJEB20133) | metagenome
GGCCGCGAACGTGCATCGGCACCGGGGTACTGCCGTATGAGGCGGAGCCGGAGGTGGTCCTCCGCCTGAAAGAGTACGTTGCTTCCTTGTGAGGCCGGGGAACGCATGTTTTCTTCAGGTTCGCGGCCATGGGGCTACGCTGGGGTAAACGATTGCCGCGAGGGCGCCAATTTCCGTGGTGCCAAACCTGTGAGGAGCGTCCGGCTGCCTGCGCCAGACTAAGGCACAGGTGAGCCTGTGCCTTCGGCAGAGTGGAAGTGCCGTGTCGCAGCCAGCGGTGGCTGGGAATCTTCGGAGTGGCCATCCGCTGCGATGGCTGAACAGAGGGGCTGAGAGTGATACTACCGGCTTTGTCCGGACGTGGGGGCTGCGTCGAACAGAATGCGCTTCAGAAAGAGGATCAGGAGAGGATGCGGACGATGAAACGCATTGCCTTCGTGCTGCTGGTGAGTGCCTGGAGCTGGGGAGGTGCCGTGGGCCTGGCCCAGGAACTGGACGCCCAGATGGCCCTCTTGGAGACGTGGGTTGGCGAGCTAATGGCCTACTACCATCTGCCGGGCCTGGCGGTCGGCGTGGTGCACGATCAAGAGTTGGTCTATGCGCGAGGTTTTGGCTATGCCGACCTGCGCACCAGGGCCCCCGTCACTTCCCGTACCCTTTTCCGTGTGGCTTCCATCACCAAGCTCTTCACTGCTACCGCCATCATGCAGCTTCGCGACGCCGGCAAACTGGCCCTCGACGACCCGGTGCAGAAGTATCTGCCCTGGTTCTCGCTCCAGGGTCAGCAACCGGAGTGGCCGGCAGTGACCATCCGGCAGCTGCTCACCCACACCTCGGGCATCCCGCGCGAGGCGGCCTTTCCCTATTGGACCGACCACCTTTTCCCCACGCGAGACCAGGTGGTGGCCAGGCTCCCGGAGCAGCAGATGGTCTATCAGCCCGAGACCCGGTGGAAGTACTCTAACCTTGGCATGGCGCTTCTCGGCGAGATTGTTGCGGCGGCCAGCGGTGTTTCCTATGCGGCATACGTCACCGAGCATATTCTCCGGCCCTTGGGCATGGAGGCCACCGTGGTGGAGGTGACCCCCACGACGCCTGGATTGGCCACCGGCTATCTGCGCCACCTGGAGGGGCAGAAGCGGGAGATGGCCCCCTTTACCGACGCGCGAGGACTGGTAGCCGCCGCGAACATGGCGACAAACATCGAGGACATGGCGCGGTTTTGTTCGCTCCAATTCCGCTATGATGATCTTTCCCCTCAGGCGGTGGTCAAAGGGAGCACCTTGCGAGAGATGCACCGCGTGCATTGGCTCAGACCCGACTGGCAGAGTGGGTACGGTCTGGGATTCAGCGTGCGGCGCGAAGGGAATAGGACGCTGGTAGGCCACGGCGGCTGGATTGCGGGTTACCGCTCGCAGGTGCTATTGGCGCCGGAGGAGAAGGTAGCTGCGATCGTCTTTCTCAACACTGAAGACTATAGCCCGTACACGATTGCCCTCAAGGCGCTGGAACTGGCCGCGGCAGCATTGGCGGGCAAGCGCGAAGCGTCGCCGCCGTTCGACTCCACCTGGGTGCGTTTCGTCGGCGCCTACGAGGATCCAACCCATTGGCGGACAGAGGTGCTCCTCCTGGACAAGCGCCTGTATCTCTACGGCTTCAGCTATCCTCCAGAGGATGACCCGACGCAGGGCCTGGTTGAACTGGAGCCAGTGGGCCCTGCCACTTTTCGCCGCACCAGCGATGGCGAACCCGTGCATTTTGAGATGGACGCGCGGGGGAAAGTCTCCCGCGTCAAAGTGGGGGAGAATTACATCTACCCGGTCAAATAGGATCCTGCCCGCGAGGCTCTGGCGCATGGCCGAAAAGCACTTCCACGAACAACGGGAGTTTGCCCAACGCTACTTGGTGCCGTACCTGGCCACCCACGTACCAGACTTGCACCGTGCGCGTGTGCTCGAGGTGGGGTGTGGGGAGGCAGGCTTTCTCGATGTTCTCCACAGCCTGAAGATCCACGCCGTAGGATTGGAACTCTCCCCTGCGCGTGTGGCCCTGGCAAGGAGCAAAAACCCAGCGCTGCAAGTTGTGGTGGGAGACATCACCGACCCGGGCTGTGTGGAGGCACTGGGGGGCAACTTCGACCTGGTAGTGATGCGAGATGTGCTGGAACATGTGCCTGATCGCCCAGCCACCTTGCGCAACCTGGCGCGGCTCCTCAAAAGTCGAGGGTATCTTTACGTTTCCTTTCCTCCCAAGTACTCGCCCTTTGCTGGCCATCAGCAGGTGGGGCGTTCGGTTCTCCGCCTGGTGCCGTTTCTGCACCTGTTGCCCGCTCCTGCAGTGCGCCTCTTGGGGCGCCTGCTGGGCGAGGCGGAGTACCAGGTGCAGAACATCATCCTCAACCGGCACCACGGCCTGACAATCGGCGCCTTCGAACGGCTCTGTCGACAGCATGGTTTTACCCTGATGGTAAGGGAGCTGTTTCTCACCCGCCCAGTCTATCGGGTCCGGTTTGGCTTGCCCTCCATCAGGCTCCCCAATCTGCCCTTCGTGCGCGAGTTCCTCACCCTGGGCTACGAGGCCCTGTGGCGCCTGGGTGGCGGCTGAGCGAAGCGTCCTGTGCCCGCGGCAAGTGGTTGACGGCTGCGTGCATTGAGAGTGGCGCCGCCGCAAGAGCTCCGCAGGGGGAGTTGTGTTCAGCGGGTCAGGTGGCCTTCTCCAAAGCCCGTTGCTGAACCGAGAGGCCGGAAGTACCTCCGGGGGCCTTGTCAGTGATGAAGGCGATGGGGAGTCAACCGCAGCAGCCAGTCAACCTGGCAGCACGGCGAGAAGGGCGCGAGTGTGGGCGAGTCAGCCTGCTCCCGACTCGTCCGTCACCTCGTCTGGCTGCTGCTTCCTTCCAATCAGGGCGGCGAGCTCCCTATCTGTGCCTTTCCGGGCCTCTATCCCCCGACGACCAAACCGCAAGGGGCGAGCTGATGCATGGTCAGCGCCACGAGACCAGGCAATTCAGCGGCGGACCCGCTTGCTCTCCGTGCTGCTGTTTCAGGCTTCGGTTCCCCAGTCGTCCGCAAACGCCGCCCTTTTGTTCGAAGTCAGGCGCGCCAACAGAGAGGGAGGGTGGGTCCAGGACACACTTGGGTGATGATCCTGTTCCTACTTGAGCACGATGCCGCAATGCGCGCACCGCGTCGCCTTGATGGGAATCACTGACAAGCACTGTGGGCACTCCTTGGTCGTTGGCGCAGCCGGTGGGGCCTCCTCCTTTGTCCGCAGGGCATTCATCCCCTTTACCACCAGGAAGAGTGCACATCCGATAATGAGAAAGTTGATGAGTGTGGTGATAAAGACCCCATAGTTGAAAGTGACTGCGCCGACAGCTTTGGCTGCTGCCAGGCTGGGATACGGTTTTGGCGTTGTCCCTTCGCGCAGAACCAGGAAGAGGTTGCCAAAATCCACCTTGCCAAGGAGGAGTCCGATAGGCGGCATGAGAATGTCATCCACGAACGACTTGACGAGGCTTCCGAACGCAGCGCCTACCACAATCCCTACCGCCATGTCCACCACGTTGCCGCGCATGATGAACTTCTTGAACTCCTGGAACATAATGCCCTCCTTGCTGTTTTTGCGTCCAGCCCACCCTCCAGCCCCAATTTACCCACTGCACAGGCCAAAAACAAGAGAAAAACTGTGTGGTAGTGTGACAGAGTGCCCTGAGGATTCTCCGCAGGGATACGTCCGCCTATGACCATTGGTCGTGGAAGCGCTGCGCATCCTTGCGCAGGCGAGTGCAATGCCTTCTCTGCCTCCTGCCGCGGGAGAAGAGACGAGTGAATGCGACCATGAGCAGGACGAAGTACACAATCGTCCTCTGCTTGAGCGCGGAAGGGGCCGCTAGCCATGCTGGCAGCAGGGAAGGGTTGGTCCCGGACCAGGCCCGTGGCGGTGCCTGGGTGGGGGCAGCATTGGGAGCGACCACGGTGCCGAGTTCACAAGGGGAGCGAGTGGAAGAGCCGTTAGAGTCGATTTCACCAGATAGTCCAGGAGGAGGGCCGTCGTGAGATTCCTCAGTGGGTGTTGACTTGGGCGACGTGGGTGTGTCCCAACAACTCACCGGCTAAAACTTGTACAAGCGGGAAGTGTACGCCGGGGAAGAGGAACTCCCGGCCAAGTCGTGCGCCTCCGCCCTACACCTAAAGAGGAAGAAAAGCGCTACCGCTTCCTTTTCCCGTCAGACCAGAATGTAGCCACACTCGCGGATCTTGATGCCACGAGACCTCTATGCACGATACCTTTTCAAATGACTAGATCTCGGAGGTGCAAGGAGCTATATTTGGACACGAGGAGCTCAATGGACTCTTGGGCCGCACGGGTGCGCGTCGGCGAGAAGCGTCTATGCCCCCACATGGAGAGCAGGGGGGCGTTGGTCACAGCGAAACCACATGTTCCTGGGCCGCGGCCTCGAGGACCTTTTGGCACCGAGTTGTCGCGAAAAAGAACGCCATGAGAGCTTTTCTGGCCGGCGGGGAAAAGCGTCCTCATACTGGCTTGCATGTGGGCCATGTGCCAGGTTTTCTCGGCGCTCACAGTCAAGCAGAGACACCTGACGGGCTATAAAAGGACTTGCGCGAGGTCATCGAGATGCTGCTTGCGGACCGAGAGCCGAGGCTAGAAGCAGAGTTTGTCGGCACACAGATGGTAGTGGTTGCTTGACCATGGGTAAGTACCCAGTCCTCAAGCCGGGCGAAGTGGTAGCAATCTTGGAAAAGCTCGGTTTTCCCGAGGTGCGCCGAAGGGGCACAGGCACTATCGCCATCCTGAGGGCCGTACTACCATCGCCCCTTTTCACAGAGGGCGGGACATTTCACCACTCTTGCTACGGCAGAGAGCGAAAGATATTGGCCTTTCTTTGGATGAGCTGCTCCAGGACGCCTGATTCGCCCAGATCCTGTGTGCAATGTGCTTGACCAGCGCCTCCGCCGGCAGCTACTCCTCAGAGGAGTGGAACCCGCGTTATGGACTGAACGCTCGTGGCGTTATCTTGTCTGGGGGTTGGCTCACCCATTCTCCGGTTGGCAACTACCAGGCACCGGGGATCGCATCGCCGCCTGGACAGTGCTCCGCAGAACTTCCCACCGCATCTCCATGCCTTCTTTGCCGGAGGATAGCTGGTTTGCGAGTAGCCAGAAGAGGCTGGCTAGTTACCCCTGGCCCGCCCCTGAAGATCGCAGAGCTAAGTCAGCCCTTTCCCTTCGGCCACCGCAGCCCTCCATTGCGCCAAAACACTCCCTCTCCTGTGCCCCAGTCAACAACCCATTGGGCCATTTTCCGCCCGCAAGCAGGAAGAAGTCATCTCCCTTGGCGTCTTAGACCGGAATCACCCAGCAGCTCCCCTGGTGGTCGTCAGCTCGCTGGCTACGAGGGGCGGACGGGCTCTGTGGCCCCTGCTGCCAAAGGAAAAGCAGATATGACGGGCGCCAGGCACCGAAAAACGTCCTCGCACATAGGTAGACTGCCGTCTCCGCCAAGTCTTGAACCCTCGATTTGTCCGTCCGCACCGGTGGCTCGTGGCATCTCTTTGGCCAGGTCCCATGTACTGTCGCCAGGCAGCGGGCCCCTATTTCTCGCTTGAATATCTGCCAAAAGTTTCGCATATTTGCCAGCGTGTTGGAAGTGCGCGACAGGTGATGCGAGGCATGGCCAAAGGGAAAACTCCGGATCTCACCTGGCTGATCAGCACCTATTTTTCGGATCCCTCCCGCCGCGTCAAGCTGCGCAAGGGCCAGAAACTTATGGTGCAAGGGGGGTACAAAGATCGCCTCTATCTGGTGTTGAGTGGGGTGGTGGTGGGTTGCGTGCGCGGCCCAGGGGGCGTGCGCTACGAGCTCTTCCGCGCCACGCGCAATAAGTTCGTCGGGGTGTACAGCTTCTTTTCCCGCACCTTTGTCAGTTCGGCCACGGTGATTGCCGAACGTGACGCAGAGGTGGCCTATATCGAGCGGGACGAGCCGGTCCAAGATCCGTCGCGGGGCACCTCTTTGAGCAGTTTATGCCGGTAGTGGTCACCGATTTGAAGTACCGGCAGCAACGCGAACTGCAGATCGCCCGCGAGAAGGAACGCACCCTGCGCCGGCTCATTCACACCGAACGCCTTGCCTCCTTGGGTCAGATGGCCGCCGGCATCGCCCACGAACTGAACAACGCAGTGGTTGTGCTCGAGCGCAACACCGAATGGCTCCGCAATCATCTGGTGAGCACCCTCGCGCAGCAGTCAACGGCGCAGCTGGGATACTTCCGGCTGGGATTGGAAAAGGGGCGCTGGCAGTCCACGCGGGAGCTGCGCCAGCGTGCATCGACCCTGCAGCAAGCATACGGCCTCGACGCGGAGACGGCCCAGAGGCTGGCCGAAATGGGCCTTTCCCCAGAGCGGTTGGGTGCCCACAGCGGGGATGTGGGGGGCTGGCGCAGGAAATGTACTACTACTGGCAATTGGGGGCGACGTTGCGCGACATGGCTGTGGCAGCCCAACACGCCGCCCACGTGGTCAAGTCGGTAAAGTACCTCGCTACCCAGGATACCACCTTGGAGCAGCTGGATGTGAACAAGTCCATCGGCGAGGCCCTCATCCTTCTCAGCAGCCCCTTGCGCAAGCTGGAGCTGAAGTTGGACCTGGGCGAGCTCCCACCTGTGCCTGCCAGCAAAGGGGAACTGGTGCAGGTGTGGTGCAATCTGATCCGCAATGCCGCCGAGAGCCTTGCTGCCGATCCTTCCCGCAAGGGAGTGATCACCGTGACTTCGCGTGCTCGGGACCAGGAAGTGGAAGTGTCAGTAGTGGATAATGGGCCCGGTATCCCCCAACACGTGCTGCCCAAGATCTTTCACCCCAACTACACAACTAAAGAGCAGGGGCTTGAGTTTGGCCTGGGGTTGGGACTGCCAATTGTCGAGAGGATCGTCTCGAGCTACGGAGGGCGCATCGACGTGACCTCCAAACCGGGCAGAACGGAGTTCAAGGTCACCTTACCAATCCGAGGACGGTATGGAAAAGCTGAAAGTGCTATGCATTGACGACCAACGTGAGGTGCTGGCTGCCCTGCGCAATGACCTGGAGCCTCTGTCGACGGTGTGCACGTTCGTGGAGTGTGAGTCGGCAGCCGAAGCCGAGGAGGTACTGGCCGAGATGGAGCGCACCGGGGACTACCTGGCGTTGATCATCTGCGACCACATCATGCCGGGCAAGAACGGCATTGACCTGTTGGCAGAACTCACCCAGGCCGGACGCTTCCCGAACACCAAGAAGCTCCTGCTCACCGGCCTGGCGACCCACGAAGACACCATCTACGCCATCAACGAAGCGCACATTGACCGCTACGTGGAGAAGCCGTGGGATGCAGGGCAACTGCAGCAGTCGGTAAAGATCCTTCTGTCCATCTACCTGGTGCGGTCGGGACTCGACTACAAACCGTACATTGAGCTGCTGGAAAAGGTAAAATCCGATCGAGCGCAGGAGCGCTAAAGGAGCTCGCTGGCTCCCCTCTCTTGTGAGGATGTGGGCACGGCTATACTCAGGGTGCTCCAAACGACAAGTCCGCGCCGGCCGGTGCCCCTCTTGCCGCCAAAGGGTCACACATAGCGCCAAGGCGATGAGCTCTCAGGTATTGCCGCCACCTCACGGGTTGGGGGGCCAAGATTTCGCTTGAAAATTTGGCAAATATGGTGTAAACTTTGTGCACACGGAAAGCGGGCAGGTGGGAGTGAGGGAGTCCAAGTGACCGGAGAGCGTGAGCAGGGGGGAAAAAGTGCGGCAACCCCGGGTGGCACGGAAGAGCAGGTGCTGGATAAAGGTTTTGTGCGCCTGGTGGACTTTGTGGGCGGGGACGCCGCAGTGGTCCGTGCTGCACGGGTGTCGATAGGACAGGGAAGCAAAGGCGAGGAACGCGATCGCCAGCTCATCGACTACCTTCTGCGACACCGGCACGAGACGCCGTTCGAGCACAGCGTCTTTACCTTTCACGTGAAATGTCCCATCTTTGTGGCCAGGCAGTGGTTCCGCCATCGCATGGCCAGCTACAACGAGATCTCCGGCCGCTACACTCGCCTCGAGTTTGAGTTCTACCTCCCCGAGCACCTGCGCACCGAGAAGGGGTCCGACTATCAGTACGAGCAGCTCGGCGAAGAGGTCGACAGCCGGCTGCGCCGGCAGATGGCCGAGCATTTTGTTCGGAGCTACGAGCTCTATCAGGCCCTGCTGGCCGAGGGCGTGGCAAAGGAACATGCGCGGATCGTCCTGCCCCTTGCTCAGTACACGCAGTTCTACTGGACAGTCAATGCCCGCTCCTTGATGAACTTCTTGAGTCTGCGCACCGACCGGCACGCCCAGCATGAGATCAGGGCCTATGCCGAGGCGATCATGAAGATCTTTGCTGCAAAAATGCCCTGGTCGCACCAGGCGTTTGTTCGTTACTACCTCGATGCGCGACAGGATGAAGCTTAAATGCGCAAAGGAACGGCGGTGAGGCAGCTGGCTGCACACAAGAAGGTGACGGGAAGACGCCCCGCATGGTTGAAAGTGCGCCTTGGCGGCGGCCCTGATGTCCATGCCGTGAGAGCGCTGGTCAAAGAGCAGGGACTGCACACCGTTTGCGAGAGCGCGCGTTGCCCGAACATTGGGGATTGTTGGGCGCGAAGAACGGCGACCTTCATGCTGTTGGGGGATGTGTGCACTCGAGCCTGTGCTTTCTGCGCGGTGAAGCACGGCCTGCCGGCGCCTGTCGATGCCAATGAACCAGAGCGCGTGGCTCAGGCGGTGCAGGTGTTGCGCCTGGAGTATGCGGTGGTCACTTCCGTGACCCGCGATGACCTCCCGGATGGAGGCGCCTCTCATTTTGCCGCCACGTTCGAGGCCATTCGCGCCGTGTGCCCGCAGTGCAAAGTGGAGGTGCTCATACCGGATTTTGCGGGCTCAGAGCAAGCCCTGGATATCGTGGTCCGCGCCCGGCCGGACGACGGGCCACCCTTTATCGGCATGACCTACGGGCCACTGCTGGTGAACATCGGCTTCAATGCCGAGGGGATCGGGGTGGCGATTGATTCGGTTTATCCCACCGACGGCCGGGTGGGAGTGCCCCGTATCCTCTGCGCGCGGGCGGTGCTGAATGCCCATACCATTGGCGAGGCGATCCGCGCCTGCGTGCCCAAGTTGCGGGCCGGTGGCTATAGCTACCTGCTGGCCGACTCGAACGGCGAGCTGTACTGCGTCGAGACCTCGGCCACCACCCACGACATCACCTATGGCGAGGAAGGCTGGCTGGTGCATACCAACCACTATCTTTCGCCCAAGATGCAGCTGCTGGAACAACCGGGAACTTATGCCGCCTCTCATGTGTCGTTGGACCGTGCCCGGCGGTTGTTGCGGCAGCGGTTGGGGCAGGTCACCGTCGAGGACCTGCAGACCGTACTCCGCGATCATGTCAACTTTCCGAACTCGATCTGCCTGCACCCCGACCCGGCCGAACCGCCGGCAGAGCGCGATCAGACCCTCGTCTCACTGGTGATGGACCTCAGCGCGCGGGTGATGTGGGCTGCGCCGGGGCCGCCATGTGAGAACGAGTATACCCCCTACGCGTTGTAGAGGCCGGAGTGTGGAGGAAGCGATGTCCAAATTTTGCTACGATGAGCTGACCTGGCCTGAGATGCGGGAGGCTATTGCCCGCCAGCCTGTCATATTGCTGCCCTTTGGCACGGTAGAAGACCACGGCCCGCACCTGCCCCTCAATACCGATAACATCATCGTCGAGGCCATCTGCCGGGAAGCTGCCCGCCGTGCGGCAGGGGAGATACTGGTTATGCCCCTGGTGGCCTACGGCCTGGATGAGCATCACATGGACTTTCCCGGCACCATTTCAGTGGGGATGCAAACCCTGCTGGCCTATGTAGCCGACGTGGCACTGAGCGCCGCCCGGCATGGCTTCAACCACCTGCTGATCGTCAACGGCCATGGCTCCAACGCGGCCATCGCCGACCTGGCTGCCCGCCGGGTAGTCCTGGAAACGGGCATCATCTGCGGGGCGATGAGCCCCAATGCTGCCATTGACCCCACGCTGGCCGAACCAACCCTGTCGCAGATGCGCCGTTCCGGGCCGGGGGGCGTGGCCCATGCCTGTGAATATGAGACGGCGATGATGCTCTACCTGCGGCCCGACTTGGTGCAGATGGACAAAGCGGTGCGGGAGATCGGTCAGCTCAAATTGGAGTATTTCAACTGGGATCACCCGGAACCGAGTGCCCTGTCGTGGCAGGATTGGTGGTCGCGTATGAGCTACAGCGGTGTGTGCGGTGACCCGACCGTGGCCACCGTCGAGTTTGGGCAGGCCCTCTTTGAGACGACGGTAGAGAATTTTATCCGCTTTGTGCGGGAGTTCCGCACCATTCCCCTGCGTCCCCGCCGTGATCGGCATGGCCGAGAACAAGCCCTCAGCGAGCCCATTTGACAAGTTGCTGGCCTTGGTGTATAACTATACACGTAGTACGGGGGAGACACATCTGTTAGGGGAAGGAGGTGGTGAGTATCGCCCATCTTTGGCACTGACCGGTTCCCATCTGGCCGGTGGGAGCTCCTGTCCCTGGCCTTCAGGGATGTTTTGGGATGGACCGTCAAGTCGGCGGTTCCAGAAAAACAAAAGCACAAAAGGAGGAGATAACTCATGAGAAAGACGTGGTTTTTCACGTTGTTGAGTATGGTGGCCATTGCCGCGCTGTTATTGGCCGCCTGTGGCCCCACGCCCACCACTCCACCGCAACCTACTACGGCAGCCGGGCCGACCGCCCCACCGCAGCCCACTGCCACAACGCCTGTCGCCCGCAAAATCGCCAAATTCATCTGGACCCAAGAGTTCGATACCCTGAACCCGCTGTACACCAACATGTGGTTTTCATCCACCACCTTCCAGCTATGGAACTGCTATGCCTGGGTGTTTGATGACAAGGCCGAACCGATTCCACTGTTGGTGACCGAGCTGCCGAGCACGGCCAACGGCGGCGTCTCGGCGGATGGCAAGGTGATCACCCTCAAACTGCGGCCTGACCTGGTCTGGTCCGATGGAACACCTCTCACCTCTAAGGACTTTATCTTCACCTATGAGATGACGGTGAGTCCCAAGAATGCTGTGGCGACTCAGTACCCGTATGACCAACTGGAAAAGATCGAAGCTCCCGATCCGCAGACGGTGGTCATGACTTTCAAGGAGCCCTTTGCACCCTGGCTCGGCACCTTGTGGCATGGCCTCTTGCCGGAGCACATCCTGCGCCCGGTCTTTGAAAAGGATGGCACTCTGGATACTGCCGAATGGAACAAGAAGCCGACCGTTGGGTGTGGCCCCTACAACTTTGTAGAGTGGGAGTCGGGTAGCTTTGCTCGCTTTGTGGCCAATGACAAATACTGGCTGGGTCGGCCCAAGATTGACGAGAT
>FWWM01015767.1_pt1 | contig 11460 bp, 8 predicted proteins | sample 2228351 | NCBI WGS metagenome assembly FWWM01 (sample SAMEA103939774, study PRJEB20133) | metagenome
AGGATCGTTTACATCTGCATGTAGGACAACATCTCATGACCAGATTATGTTACCAAATCTGGTCCGTTTTGGTTAGGTATTACCTTTTTTTAATTTCCCCGCTCCCGCCCATCCTGCCCGAGCCTCTATGCTATGGGTCAAGGTGAAGCTCCCGGTCTTTTAGTCTGTGAGCTTCACCGCAAGACCAAAACTAAGCTTTTATCCTTTGCTTGACATCCATCATTATTTTTATCTATAGTTGCGATGACTGTTGGCGGTGTTCACCGCACCTGCTTCATTTTTTTCTGTGTGCCCGGTGGTTGCGTTACAAAAATAATTTTACCATAAAGGAAGGCCATCATGAAAAAAGCGCTCAAAATTATAGGGATCGTGCTCCTGCTCATTATCATTGCCGGGGGGATATTCATCATGACCTATCAGCCAAAGAAATATTCTGATTTTGAGGTGTATGCGGCATTGCGCAAATTCACGGTTTCCCAGATGGAGGAATACAACGCCCGCCCGCGTTCCATCAACAGCGAGTTTACGGACTTTTCCATTCGCGTGCCGTTTCCCTACAGCAAGCTTTTTGGCGGCAGTGTTCTGGGCATCCCGCTGGTGTCGTTTGAGAGCCAGCGGATCGCAGCAGCCAGCATCAGTCAATTTGAGGTGCCGCCAAAATCCGGCTATTGCCGGGATTTCACCTTCAACCTGCGCCCGCGCCCTGAATTCAAGGCGCCGATTTTCCACATTGATTTTATGAAACCATCGCCCGGCGTGCCGGGTCTCTGCAGCATGGATTTCTTTACAGTGGATCCAAAAAATATAAACCTGGAGACCTTTTTTGGTAAGGAATTAGCGACCGTGCAGAAAGCGGCGGCGCTGGTTGAGAAATATCAGCGCACAGTTGAGGAGGGCAGAGGGAAAATAACCCGTTACCTTGATCCGTACAAGAGCCCATACCGGATGGAGCTGAAGGAACCGGAAACCGATGATGAAGCAGTGCGCAAGGAATATTACGAAACAGTGGCCGAGGCATATAAGCTGGCGCTGTCGGCGTATCTGAAAAGCCTCTACCGGCTCCAGCCGGACGCAAATTATGCCAAGCAGCATGAGGAAAAAACCCGGGAGTTTGTAAAGGCGCTTCATGATCAGGATTTTGCTGTCAACATGGGCAAAAAGATCTTTGGAGAACAGTTCAAGAAATACTGGATGGACGGCTTCTGGGATGTGCAGCTTTAAGGAAACCGTTTCCTGAACAGCGTTGCCCGGCAGGAAAAACAGCGCTCTGCAGCGTGGTTTATATGCGTGATGGTTTTATTGCAGGATTGAACAGTTGCCGTCTATTATTGTTACCGCACCTTTCCGGGTAATTGTTCGATCAGGTCGGAAAGAGTAAGCTGCGCTAACTTCTTGGTGCGGAAAAAGCCGCTTTCAGCATCCCACCCGCGCAGGGTATAATATTCTTTTTTCATCTGCTCAAAACCCTCCCGACAGAGCGCCTTTCCCCGCACCGAAATAACCGTTTCCCCCGGCCCCGGCAGATACAGGTCGGGATTGAACATGCCAAACGCATCATTTACCGGCTCATCCCGTTCAATAAACTGGCTTTCCGGCAGATAATCATCCTTGCTGCCGTTTCTGCCCTCCCGCAGCAGGATGGCGCGACACAGGTTGAAAATCCGCTCCCCTGCGTGATTGAGCCCGGCCTCGTCCATCTGGCAACCGGTAACGGCAGAAAAAAGGCGGCTCTCCAGCGTCGGGTCGCCGACATGGTCTTCGGAGTGCGCATCGTCATAGAGCGGAAAGGCAAAGTCGCAGAGAATGAGCGAGTCTTTGGCATGCTGCCGGTTTTGTATCGTTACGGCAGCCTGCGCTTTGCCGGCATAGGTTGAAAAGTCAACCGCTTCCGCGCTCCCCCAGAACCGCTGAGCAATTTTTCTCAGCACGTCGGTTGACACATAGGAAAAGCTCCCCTGCGTGGTGTACCACAAAGCCCATTTGATCAACGGTTCGCAGAGCTCGTGCAGCTCGGCAACAGATGGGCGCGGCTCGGTGGCGAAAATAAGTGCGGCGGGCGAAAAAATCTTTGGTCCGTAGGCGATGCCCCGGCCGGTTTGGGTAAAATGATCGAGCGCCAGTTTTTTGGCGGCCGCACCCAGGCTGTCCGCCGCCCGCATGACACCCTCGGCCAGGATATTGCCGAACCCCTGGCGAAACGCAATCTTTTTCACCAGCGCCTCAATAAATGCCGCGCTTCCCGCCTCAGCCATTGGGAGTTCGGTGTCTTGCCGGGAAATGACGCCCTGGGCAAGGCACTGTTCCAGCCAGAGCAGTATCCCCGGCAGCTCCATGCTGCACAGTGCGTATTCATTGGCCAGTGTTGTGGCGCGGAAAGATGCTTCGGTCAGATCGCCATGCCGTCTCTTATCCCAGAACGAGTAGAAAAACGCTGACTGGCATTTTCTGATGCCCGCGGCGCCGGAACGCGCGCGATACAGCGAGCGCCAGCACCCGCTTGGGCAGCCGTGGCAGCGCACCGGCCGGAGAATTTCTGCCTCTGCAATGGGGGCGGGATTGCCGTAAAGGTTGAAATAGCCTTCTCCGGTCATCTGTTGTATTTGCTGCCTGATCGCAGTGACGGCGGCAGGATCCGCTGCGGGCACGCTCCGGGTTCCTCGGACTGCCACGGCTTTTAAATTTTTGGCGCCCAGCACCGCGCCAAAACCCGCCGCACCGCTGCCGCCCGCATCGGTGGCAACGGTAGACAATCGAACCAGGTTTTCTCCCGCAGGACCGGTGGTCAGAATCCGGAACTGCTGGCCCAATTCTTCTCGCACAGCTGCCATAGTTTGCGATGTGGTCAATCCCCACAGGCGGCGAGCGTCTTTTATGGTAACCCGGTCGTTGTCAATGCACAGCAAGACCCTGCTGCTTGCTCGTCCCTGAATGATGATCCCGTCATATCCTGCCTGTTTCAGCGCGGCGCCGAAAAACCCGCCCAGATGAGCGCACACAAACTGTTCCGGATACAGGGAAGGCGATTTGCCGCACACAATCCAGCGTGCGGCGCTGGGAGCCGGCGTGGCGGCAAGCGGCCCGGTCATGATAATGAGCGGGCTGTCCGGGTGAAACGCATCCCGCAGCGGCTCCAGGGTATCCCAGTACTTTTTTGCCCCCATGCCTTTTCCGCCCAAGAACCGTTGGGCATCCGTAAGCGTATCCCCTGTGGCAACCGTTCGTTCGGTTAAATTAACGTGCAGCAGCGTTCCCGTCCATCCCGAGAGTTTTTTCATGGCGTGGTTTTATTCCGGATAAAAACTGTTCTCTTGTGCAGAATGCTTTACGCTGACCGTAAGCGGCCGGCAATCATCAGAGCGTAGCAGTCCCCGATACCTTGCGCGGGTTGCGCTGGTGCACATTGCCGGATTTTCGGGCGAAGAAAAATCGCAAGCGACGGCAAAACAGACCGGCACCAGAGGCGCTGCTTCAGAAGCCCGGCACGTGCAAACTTTCAACTCCGGCGCGGGCATGCGATGAGCGCGGCAACGAAGGCCAGCCACGACCACCCTTCGTTGCGCAGCTCCGAGAGCTGCACCGGCGTAATGCCGTCGGCTGCCATGCCAAACAGCCGCACGCCGACCACACAGGCGTTAAAGATCACCACCACCCACAGGCAATGGCGCAGGTGCGCCGGTTGTGCCAGCCCATAGGCGGCAAACAACGCCATGCCCAGAAACAGTGCGCCGGGACCCGCGCGCAGGAAATTGATAGACTCCGGGGTGCCCGAGGCACTGATGCCAAATCCTGCGATGTGATCCAACGGTTCGATGATGTAAAGATAGGCCAGAAACGCAAAGATCAGCAGCGCATACAGCATCACGATTCGCGCAAACCACACCCGAACGGTATGCATGGAGCCTCCTTTCAAACAGGATGAACAACCACTTACAGATCGCACCGAGCAATCCACTGCGACGACTGCGGCGCGTTGGCGGGCAGCTATGCAGACGGCATCACTCAAGGCACCCGCAGCCGCCCTCCGTATTCTCCCAGGCGTGGTCTATGAGACCGGGGCCGCTCTGGAGATCATTTGCCAGCATCTGCTCTTGGAGACGGATCTGCTCGCGGGTGGTAACGATATATTTTTTTTCATCGTGGCGGTGCGGGGCGAGTTTCTGCAACGCCTCTTCATCGTATTTCATGAAATTCTGTCCCGCGCGCACCGCACTGTATCTTCTGAAGCCGAGCTGCCCCAGCACATCCACCCCCAGCCGGACCGCCGCGTCCAGACATTCGCGATACACGCGCGCGGCGCCAAGCTCCAACAGTTCAAAGGTCTCCAAATTGTTGCGCGCGCGTACCAAAACCGTCAGGTTGGGGAAATGCTTCCGCACCGTGGCGACCAGCGCGCAGTTGGTTGCCGCCGTGTCAATGGCGACAATCAGAATTGACGCCGCTGCTGCACCGGCTGCGTGCAGAATGTCAAGGCGGGTAGCGTCGCCGTAAAAAACACGAAACCCCATTTTCCGCAGCAGATCCACCTGATCAGAATTATTGTCAAGAATCGTCGCCTCAATGCCGTTTGCCCGCAGAAACCTGCCCACCGTGCTGCCAAACGTGCTGAAGCCGGCGATAATGACTTTGTTCTGCACGTCAATGACATCTGCGGGCGGTTCTGCCTGCTCGCGGGTGCCGAACCGGGGCAGAATCAGGCGTTCATTGGCCAGCAGCAGAACCGGCGTGGCCGTCATACTCAGCGCGGTAACTGCCATCATGGTATCAAGCCAGCGGCCGGAAAGAATCTCCAGGGTGTTCATGAAGGCAAACAGCACGAAGGCAAACTCGCCGACCTGCGACAGGGCAACGGTAAAGATGCAGTTCTGGTCAAAGCTCAGCCGAAACAATCTCCCCGTCGCTGCCAGCACCAGCGCCTTCACTATCGCCAGCGCAGCCACCAGGGCGAAGAGGGACAGCGGGTCTTCGGCAATGAGCCGGAAATTTAACGAGGCGCCCACGGCAATGAAAAAAAGCCCGAGCAGCAAGCCTTTGAACGGCTCGATGTCGCTTTGCAGCTCGTGGCGGAATTCCGAATTTGCCAGCACCACGCCGGCCAGAAACGCACCCAGCGCCGGGCTCAAGCCCACCAGTTTCATCAGGCAGGCAATGCCGAATATGATGAGCAGCGATGCCGCAACACACAGTTCGCGCAGTTCCGCCCCGGCAATCACGCGCAGAAACGGCGCGATCACATAGCGGCCCGCGGCAATGACCGCCAGCAGCGCGCATAACACCGAGCTGGCCTGCAGCCAGCCCGGCAAATGGCTGAGCAAACCCTCGTGCCCGCCGGCGGCGCCGGCCCGCAGGGTCAGAAACGGCAGCAGCGCCAGTATCGGGATGACGGCGATATCCTGGAACAACAGCACGGCAAAGGCGCTGCGGCCCGATTCAGCAGTGCTCAGCCCCTTTTCCCGCAGCGTCTGCAGCACGATTGCGGTGGAGGACATCGCCAGGGCCAGGCCCGCGGCAAGCGCCGCCTGCCAGGTAAACCCGATCAGGAACAAGCCGCTTCCCACCAGCAGCGCCGTGGCTGCCATCTGCAGGCTGCCCATGCCGAGAATGCGGCCGCGCAGTTTCCAGAAGTGCGCCGGCTCAAGTTCCAGGCCGATGAGGAACAGCATCATCACCACGCCGAATTCAGCAAAGTGCATGATATCCTGCCCTTCTCTGCCGATAAACCCGAGCGCGAACGGGCCGATCAGCATGCCGGCGAGCAGGTATCCCAGCACCGAGCCCATGCCAAGCCGTTTTGCCACCGGGACACAGACCACGGCTGCAGTTAGGTAGATAACTGCCTGATACAGAAATCCGTCTATCATTGCGCCTCCTGCTTTTGCAGTGCGGCAGCCCACTCGTCAAGGAATTCGCAGGACAGCAGGCTGCCGGTATCAACAGCATCTGCGGCCAGCCGCTCAAGTGCCAACCGGTAAAGAGCGGCATACCGGGATAGTTCCGCTGCGGGTAAACGGGCAATGCCCTGCACGGCAAACGGCGGCAGATAGATCATCCGGCACAGAACCGCGGTCTGCTCCAGGGGGCGCAGAAATTCGCTGAGCGCAAAGCGGTTGAAACGGCCCGCACCGTAGGCATCGCGGCTGCCGCCGGTGGTAACGGCAACGAAGAGATACTTATGTTCAAGCCGGCACCCGCCGGGGCCATGCGCCCAGCCATACTCCAGCACCAGATCAATCCACTGCTTCAGGATCGCCGGCGGGCCATACATATACAGGGGAAACTGCCAGACGATGAGCTGATGTTCGGTCAGGAGCTTTTTTTCGGTTGCCACATCAATGTTAAAATCAGGATAGCAGTCGTAGAGGTCGTGCACCGTGACAAACGAGCACGGCTGAACCGCCCGGAGCAGGGCGCGGTTGGCGCGCGAATTTTCAAATCGGGGATGCGCGAACAGTATCAGAACTTTTCTCATATTCATCAGGCAACCGAGAGGGGTGCGGTGTGGTTACAGTGAGGATATAACAGAAACAGGCGTGCTTTGAAAGAGAATGTTCATGGCAGGCGTGAAAAATGATGTGCGCCTGCCCGATTGGGAACCGAGGGTTCTGCCCAGAGGGCGAACCAAGGCCAACGGGCATGGTCAGCCTGATTTTCTCGCGGCAATCGCGGTTCACTCATTGCCCTGTGAACCCATCCGATTCACCCGGTCGCGCTGATGGAGGGCAACGATCTTCCCCCTTCAGCACCGGGGATAAAGATGGCTGCCACCGTTATAACGGTTTGGGCAACGTCACATCCTGTGTTATATAAAATAGCAGCAGGATCATAATACCCGGAGGTTCATACATGTCAGAACATAGTACCACATTAGCTGATCTTATTACCGCAGGCTATCGCTCAAAGACTGCCAGAGAATGCCTGTTTGAAATCATCACGGAAAAGACAAGCGCCGGGGAGGAATTGTTTCCCGATATTTTTGGACTTCAGTTTGAAAAGCGAAGGTTCATCGAGACCCTGATCGCCGGCAAGGGGGCGCTGCTCACCGGTGAATACGGTGTGGCAAAAACTGATTTAGCCAAACATGTTCAGTGGCTGTTAGATGAGTACCACAAAAAACACGACGTATTTTATGTGGCGCAATGCCCGGTTCAGGAAGACCCTTTGATCCTGGCACAAGCCCTGGGAGTTATCCCGCAGGGTTCATTGCGCAGAGAGCCGTGCCCAATCTGCAAAGCGCAGCTTCGCGAGGTTAACGGCAATCCTGAAAAAATTAGGGTGAAGCGCCTTGATCGGATTGCGGAGGGAATGGGGTTTGCCCGTGTGCAAGGAGGCGGGGATGTGCTTCCGGAGGAGATCGTAGGGACGTATAATCTGATGAAGCTTGATCAAATTGGCGACCCGTTCGACCCGCGGGTTTTTGAGCCGGGCAAAATCGGCCAGGCAAGCAGAGGGCTGCTGTTTGTGGATGAGATCGGCAAGCTGTCAGAATCAGCCCAGCACGCGCTTATTCAGGCCGCTCAGGAAAACTGCGTTACGCCGACCAAAAGCCGGGAGACATTTCCGGTTGACTTTCTGCTCATTGCCACCACCAACTATGCGGATGAGGAATATATCTGCGGGGCGGTGCGTGACCGTCTGGTAAGCCTGAAGATTCCGCTGGTGGGAATTGAAGATGAAATCCGCATTGTGCATAAGGAAATAAACCGGCTTGAGCCGAAGGTTTACATCCCGCACCTGTTTTTGAAACTGGCCATTGACGTCATACGGTCACTGCGCGGAGATGAGCGACTGGAAATGGGGCCGCGCACCAGTATTAACGCCGGGCTGATCGCCCGCAGCTCGGCAATGCTTGCAGGTCGCAGGGTGGCAAATTACTGCGACATGAAAGAGGGAATTTACACGGCGGTTCTTGGCAAAGCGCTGTTTGAGGATAAGTATGATATTGAGAGAAAACTTGATGAGCTATTTCCTGCTATTGCGGCATATCTTGAGCAAAATATGCCGCCGGTTTTGTTCCCGGAGATTATTTCTGACTACCGGCAGGAATGGGGCGCTGAGGCAGAGTGGAGCGCCGATAACATTGCGCAACTGTGCACAGATACGAATCGTTCACCAGCATGGCAGCATCTGCATACCTGGATACACGAACATGAAACCGCAGCCGGAGAAATGATACCGCAGCTCATCACCCATTATCTATCAGCCTATGAAAAGGGATGTGAAAGAGATGGATGATTGTATTGATTTTGAAACCTGGTGCTGGCAGGGGAACAAGCGCAGCGCTGCAAATCAGGAGCTGTTTGCTGTAGCCCGCGCTCTCGGCGCCAAGAAACAGATAACAAGGCAGGAACTGGAACAGGTGCTGCGGAATGTGATGTCGTCACCTGCCCGGCAGCGCAAAGAGCAGCAGCGTGCAGCGCAGGAGGCGATGAATCATTTTGATGCGCTTGCCGGCAAGACGCTGCGCACTGTCTTTGACAATAGCAGGAACAAAAATAATCCCGCAACACACCAGACGGGGGACAAGGGTGAGGAATCTGTCTCACATGCAGCAGGTGAGCCGGGAAGCGCGGGAGGCGAGGTGGATGGTGCACAATTGAGGCAAATGGCTGCGAGCATGCTGTCGCACCTCACGCAGCAATTACCGGCAGCAGCGAGAAATAAAGATTTAACAAAAAAGATTCGCACCATAAAAAACGTGCAGCAGCTGTTAGCCTATGCAAAAGATATCGCTGCTGCGTTGCAGGAAGATGATAGAAATGACGGCAGAACAGCTCAACCCAAACCTGAACAGGGCAGGGCGCGCCTGGCAGGGTATCAAACCGGTAATGCTGCTGTTGCCCGGGACTGGTTCAAGCGCGTTGCTCATGAAGATTACTCACAAGAGTCGTTTGCAGGATTAAAGACCGAGGACACAGATAACAAAATACCTGGTGACGATGACGCAACATATCCGCTCCCGGATGATTCCTTGTTTGCAATGGCTTATACGTTAGCAAAAAGAAGAGAACTGCGAAATGAACAGGTGAAAAAGCAGGCACCGCCAGAGATTTCCCCTGCTGATCTGCAAAACCTGCTTGCCCAGCTTATAGAATTTCATATGTTAAGCCCCACCTTCTCTGATACCTTTTTCATCAACCAGGAACGAACCGCGTATTTGCTTGCCAAGGAGGCCTTTCTCCAGTTATCAAAACAGGTTGTCAATAAACCCCAGGCGTTATCGGGCACGCACGATTGCGGCCGCCGGGGGATTGCTGCACTGCAGATTGACCGGCGCCAGTTTTTCCACACCTGCTTGAGCAGGCCCATGGCGGGTTCGACCGGGTGGCGAAAGCACGCACCCTCACCTCACGCATTGCGCCTGTCCAAACATTACGCCGCGGTTTAGCGCGCAGAGCTTTATATCGGTCTTCCCCGCTTCTTGATGAAGAAGATCTGATGGACTATGAAAGCAGGAAGAAGGTGGGGTATGCCGTTGTGATTGCCATTGATATATCAGGCGCGGTGCAGTTTGGCAGAAGAATCCAGGGGGTGCGAAAAGCCTGCATGGCCTTCGGCTATTATCTGAAAAAGCAGCATCCGCGCGACAATGTTTCCTATGTGGCCTATCACGAACAGCCGCACACCGTGAGCCTTGCGGAAGTCTGTCGTCTGAAAGCCATAAACGGTGCGGGCAAGGATATTGGCGGCTGTCTTGAGTTTTGCCTGAAGCTATTAAAACGCGATCCCGAGCGGGTGCCGGCTATCGTCTTAATCGGTGATGGTCTTCCCGTGCGCGGGGATATGGCGGGGTTTTTTCATTTCAAGGAGAATAACCGCGCGGTAATAGACAAAGCCTACCACGCAGCGCGGCTTCTGCGTAAGCATAATGTCCTGTTTACCTTTCTCCAGTTTCAGGAAGACCGCCATCTGTGGAGAGACTATGCCGATGAATCAGCCCAGCGCATCGCTTCGGAAGCAAAAGGCATCCTCTACCGGATTGATGACCCCATCACCATCGCCCCGTCACTCATAGAGACCTACCGCAATCTGCGGCGCAGGTAACAATGTCAACGGAAGTGAAGCTCCCCGCTTACCAAACGAGGGGCTTGCGCGGCATGAAACCGGTCAGGCTGGAGAAAACCTTCCTCAATAGTCCTGGGAAATTTATATATACATTGTTGCAACATGTGTTATAGTGCCGCATCACGGTTTTACCGAAAAAACCATTCATGGAAGGAAGGTAATATGAAACAATATGTTATGCCATTATTTCTGATGTTTGTTTTCCATACCATGGCAAATGCGCAGAGTGACAGTGACACAGACCCCAATCGCTGGGCAAGGGTAAAGAGCTGGCAGGGCTCCTATTCCCTCACCTGCACGGATTCCGACTCTCTGCAGGAGGGGGATACGACCACAATCGTGACCCACACCATCGACATTAGCGGCATTTATGAAATGAGCTGGTCCTCTCCCACAGGTCCTCATCGCTCCAGTTGGCAGGGTAAAGGAAACGGCCACGGCACGGTGAACGAGGTTATTGAACAAATTCAGAATGATTACAACTGCACCGTGGTAACCAGCGTTGACGCACCCATTCCGCCCATAGTCATGAACGATCCAGGCTACTTTCTTGACTGGTTTCCTGAGGGGGTCGGCATGGTGCCTGCAAACTCATACTGGCTGCAGACCGGCGGACTGACACTGCCGGGCACATTTACTCCCTGCGTGGGCGGAACCATAAGCCAGGACTGGGAGTTAGGCGGTGGAGCCAGCGGCTACGTAACGCTTCCCGCAGCAGGGTATCACCTTACGGGCAGCAGAGAATTCGAATTTAGTCCCTTGGCGCCATTCCGTCTGACCTATATATTTAGCTGGGACCTTAGCCCCAAGGAGTTCAAGCCCGCTTCAGCAAACCCGTGCGCTGCAGAAGCAATCTATGGCGAAAGCTCTGAACAGGCCGAGCTGCTCAAAAAGTACCGTGACCAGGTATTAAGCAAAACACCGGAGGGGCAGGCATTTATAAAAATCTATTATAGGTTCTCTCCCCTGGTAACCAAATTACTGGAAGGCAATCCGGTGATAAAGAATAGGATCAAAGCTGTTATAGATGATATGCTGCCGGGAATCAGGAAGAAGGTTGCGTAACGTTATAGAGAAAAGTAATCATACACAGGTTTGAACATATCAGCAGGGTCTTTCCAGTGCCCTGCTTTTTTCTTTTCTTTAAAGGTTTTTTTCATAGCGTGATCAGCAGGCATCTTGGCATTCATCGTATCTGGCAGCTAAAGAGCGCAGGTCAGAAGGAGCAGGGACTGGGTACTTTTGTGTCATATCCTGATTTGTGCTCTTAACATTTGGACCCGTTTTTTTATTGCCGGGGCTACGGCAACGTGATTATTCACCATTGCTGCCCGGCGATTCACTGCAGAGTAGCTCAGGCCAAACGATGCGCCAATGTCACTATTCGTAAATAATCCCATT
>FWWM01015775.1_pt1 | contig 11452 bp, 8 predicted proteins | sample 2228351 | NCBI WGS metagenome assembly FWWM01 (sample SAMEA103939774, study PRJEB20133) | metagenome
AAGGAAAAAAAAAACAATTAATAAAGATATTAGAACAAAAGGGCATAAAAGATAAAAATGTATTAAGTGCTATCTCTCGTGTGCCCAGGCATTTATTTTTTGACATTGGAACTATTTTATACGACGAGCAAACAAAATCTCTTAAGTCAGATGAAGGAATATCTATTATGTTAGAATATGTTTATTCTGATAAAGCGCTGCCTATCGGAAAAGGGCAGACTATTTCTCACCCTTATACTGTAGCTTTTCAAACTCAAGCATTAAACATACATCCCGAAGATAAAGTACTGGAGATAGGAACCGGGTCCGGGTATCAAACTGCTGTATTACTTGAAATGGGGGCAATAGTGTATAGTATAGAAAGAATAGAAGAATTATATCTCAAAACTAAAAACAGGTTAGAAGTTTTGGGATATAAAAATTTTTATTTAAGACATGGTGATGGTTACTTAGGTTGGATAGAACATGCTCCATATGATAAAATCATTGTAACAGCAGCAGCTCAATTTATACCTGATAGATTACTTGTGCAATTAAAAGAAAATGGTAAATTAATAGTTCCTATTGATAATCAGGGCGTTCACGAAATGCTATTATTTACAAGGCAAAAAAATAATATCTTTGTCAAAGAAAAATTAGGAGATTTTGCTTTTGTTCTTATGTTATATAATAAAGAATAGCCTATTAAATATGAAATTAAATAGAATTAAGTACTTATCTCCATATCCAATTCTCTATTCAAATATTCAATCAATTTTTTTACACTTGTATCTATTTTTTTTAACTCTTCTTCCTCTGTACTCTTGGAAATATAAATAAATGCAAGAAGACAAATATAACCCTTCGGAATATTTAATTCATGTTGTTGCAAACGAAAACTTTCTTTTATTTTTCTTTTGACTTTATTTCTATATACAGATTTTTTTACATTCTTTTTAGGTACTACAAATAATACCTTAAATCTATTTGTTTTTTGGTAATCATATTTTGATAATAAGTCTAAATTATAAACTAATGTTAAAGGGTACTGTACTATACTTTTCCCATTTTCAAATAAATAATCAATTTCTTTTTTACTTCGTAAAATTTGATACTTTTTTAGTGTGTATTTTAATCTCACAACATATTCTTTTCTTCATTAAGCATCAATTTTAGCATAACGAGCATTTTGTTCTATAAATTCTCTACGAGGAGCTACTTCATCTCCCATTAACATTGAAAATACTCTATCTGCTTCTGCGGCATTATCTAATGTTACTTGTTTTAATGTACGAGTTTCAGGATTCATTGTAGTTTCCCATAATTGTTCTGCATTCATCTCTCCCAGTCCTTTGTATCTTTGAACAGTAACACTATCAGGTTTGTCAGCTCCTAATTTTTTAATAGCCTCATCTCTTTGTGTTTCATTCCAGCAATATACTTGATCTTTCCCTTTTTTAACCAAATATAAAGGTGGAGAGGCTATATACACATAGCCTTTTTCAATGAGTTCACGCATATGTCTAAAGAAGAAAGTAAGAATAAGTGTAGTAATATGTGAACCATCTATATCTGCATCGGTCATTATAATAATTTTATGATAACGAAGTTTTTCCATATTAAGAGCCTTTTCATCTTCTTTAGTTCCTCTAAATACTCCTAAGGCAGTGTAGATATTCTTTATTTCTTCGTTATCATAAATTTTAGATTCTAATGCTTTTTCTACATTCAAAATTTTTCCTCTGAGTGGTAGTATAGCTTGATACTCTCTGTTTCTTCCTTGTTTAGCAGTTCCACCTGCAGAATCTCCCTCTACCAAAAATATCTCACATTGTTCAGGATTAGTATTTGAACAGTCAGCTAATTTACCCGGTAATCCACCACCGCTCATAACTGACTTTCTTTGTACCAATTCTCTTGCTTTACGGGCAGCGATTCTTGCAGTAGCGGCAAGTACTACTTTATCTACAATAATTTTTGCTTGTTTAGGATGCTCTTCTAAATAATGCTCCAAAGTTTCACTCACAGCTGTATCTACTGCTCCAATAACTTCATTATTACCTAATTTAGTTTTGGTTTGTCCTTCAAATTGCGGCTCAGCTACTTTTACAGACACAACAGCAGTAAGACCTTCTCTAAAATCATCTCCTGTAATTTCAACTTTTGCTTTTGCTAATAACCCATTTTTATCAGCATAATTTTTCAAAGTTCTGGTGAGTCCTCTTCTAAATCCTGCTAAATGTGTTCCACCTTCTATCGTATTGATATTATTGACATAAGTTTGAACAGTTTCTACATAGGTATTATTATATGTTAATGCAACTTCTACAGGAATACCTTGCTTTTCAGTATTTAAGTAAATAACATCATGCAATAGCTTTTCTTTACCGGTATCCAGATATTCTACAAATTCTTTTAATCCTCCTTCAGAATAAAAAGATTGTGAATAAAACTGTTGATTTTCATCAACTTTCCTCTCATCGGTAAGTGTGATTCGAATACCTTTATTTAAGAAAGCAAGTTCACGCATTCTATTAGCAAGAGTAGTATAATTATATTCTGTAACAGTAAAAATTTCAGCATCTGGTTTGAATGTAATAATCGTTCCTCTGTAATTAGTATTGCCAACAACTTTCACATCGTATAATGGGTGTCCTTTCGAATACTCTTGAACAAATATCTTACCTTCTCTATGTACTTCTGCTTTAAGATGAACAGAAAGTGCGTTAACACAAGATACACCTACACCGTGTAAGCCTCCTGATACTTTGTAAGTGTCTTTATCAAACTTTCCGCCTGCATGTAGTACAGTCATCACTACCTGTAAGGCAGATACGCCTTGTTTAGGGTGAATATCTGTAGGAATACCTCTTCCATCGTCTTTAACACTAATAGAGTTGTCTTTATGAATGATAACTTCTATGTTTTTGCAATAACCCGCAAGAGCCTCATCTATTGAATTATCTACTACTTCATATACTAGATGGTGCAACCCTTTTACACTAACATCTCCAATATACATTGCAGGCCTTTTACGAACTGCTTCTAATCCTTCTAATATCTGAATATTACCTGCACTATAATCTTTTAATTCTTTTTCTTGTTTTTCCATTTTACTGTTTTTTATCAATAAGCCCTTAAAGTTACAGAAAAATAAGCCAATAAGCAAGTGTTGATAAAAAAATACAGCCTGATAAAAATCATACTCATATATAGCTTTTCTCATTGTAAATGGAGATATGATACACCTGCCTTTGTCTCGTAAAAAATTAAAGTTATGCTAGGTATAATGCAGAAAAAAAAAAGTAGTTTTTGGAAATCAGGACACCAACCTACATTGTGGGCATCATTTTTGTATTTTGACTTTTGCTTTGCTATATGGGTTTTGAATGGAGCAATGGATCCATTCATCAGTGAAGATTTTGGATTGAGTCCTGTTCAAAAGGGTTTTATGATATCTGTGCCAATTCTGGCAGGGGCATTAATGAGATTCCCATTAGGGGTATTAGCTCAATATATTACCAGAAAAGGAGCAGCATTAGTGGAAATGGGCATGATAGAAATTGCTTTGCTTTATGGATATTTTATGGTGGACACTTATTCTGAGGTTATTAACATGGGAATTTTATTAGGTATTGCAGGTGCAAGTTTTGGTGTAGCTTTATCATTAGGCTCTGGATGGTTCCCTCCAAAATATAAGGGATTTGCTATGGGAATTGCAAATAAGAATCCCATCAAAAGGACAGATATTTTCAAATGGTGTTAATATCACCTCTTTATTTCCTGAACAGCGAAACCTCGGATATTTACCACAAGATAATATGTTATTTCCTCATTTAAATGTAAAAGAAAATATCGCATATCCATTAAGAATAAAAAACAACAATAACAATAAAATCATATTAGAAATAGCAGAAAAATTATACATATCAAATATCTTAAACAGAAATATTCAATCTCTGAGTGGTGGAGAAATACAAAGAGTGGCTTTAGCAAGATGTTTAGTAGCGGGAAATAAAACTCTTCTATTAGATGAACCTACATCAGCACTTCATTATTCGTTAAGAAATGAATTTTGTTACTTTCTAAGGGAAATACAAAAACAGTTCGCCCTTAATATCATCATGGTTACACATGACATTACAAGTGCTTTTACAATAGCGGATAATATTATATTTTTAATGGACAACAAAATTCACCAGGTATTTAATAATGCAAGTAAAATAAAATTTATTCCTGCTAATTCTAAAATAGCAGCATTTATGGGAATTAATAATATATTCAAAGGTATTCTTTCATCTTCAAATACAATTATTTCTCCTGCTCTTAATACAACACTATTTATTAAAGAACAGATTCAAAAACTTACAAGTACTACAATACAGTTTGGAATAAAACCCGAAGATGTTAGAATTATTATTGCTGAAAGAAAAAATGAATATGCTAATGCAGTAAATAAAATAAAAGCTAAAGTAAAAAAAATATACAATACCCTTTATTTTTATACCATTATTGCTGTTCCTTATGAAACTAATCAGTTAATAGAAATCCACTATCCCCTAACAAAATCAGCAAAAATTCAACTCACCGAAGATGCAGATATAGAAATTATTTTAAAGCCTGAATGCATTTTTATACTTGATGAGTAACATTTAGTGTATTAATCCTTATTATTATCAATAAGATAGAAATTTAAAAAGTAACAATAAATGTTGACTTAAAAAAGTTTAATTCCACTCCACTTAAAAAGCAATTTTAATGATTACCTCTTTTAATTTGCCTCACAATGACATGCCCTGAAGGTGTAACAACCTTTAAAAAGGTCACACTATCTCCTACTACAAATTCTACTATAGCTCCAGGGTGATGAAAATCATAAAATGCTCCTGTATCACTTTCTTGAATTCTTCCTGTATCGCTGTCGTATAAATCAGCAATAATTCCATTTTTTTTCTTCAACTATTGATGGCATATAGGTATATATTTAAGTTTTGATACAAATTTAATTATTTTTTTAATAATCAGCAAAATTTATTTTTATTAAATTGCAGGCTTGATTAGCTAAATAATGAATGTCTTGTGTAATAAAACACATCCTGTAATAGTGATTTTATGTAGAGTACTATATTGTTATCTTTTTATTTTTAACTTATTTTCTCAAAATAATCCTAAATACATTGATTCTTTGTTACAAGAATTAAACCACTCTCATCACGACAGCACTCTGGCAAAAATGTATTTAGATTTATCTCTTGCGTATGAAAAATTAGATGTTAGTAAAGCAATAATTTATGCACAAAAATCTTTAGAAATATATCAGAAAAGTAATGATGATTATAGGATGATAAAAGTATGGTATAGATTAGGAGAGCAATATAAAGATATAGGTGACTATCAAAATGCTTTAAAATATGGAATAAAACTACTTCAAAGTAGTGATAAAATAAAAGATAAGAGGTTACGATATAGAACTAAACTTGATGGTTTACACTTAATGATAGGAGTGTACTTTATCACTGATTTTATTAAGGCATATCCTTACATTAAAGAGCAATTATTTATTGCAAAGCAAATAAAAGACAAGGAAGACGAAGGTATAGCACAATATAATATGGGAAATTACTTTATATATTCAGCATTTACAGAAAAAGAGGATTCTATTAAGAAATATCAGTACTTAGATAGCGCTTATGAATCTTACACAAGTGCTATGAATATCTTTAATTCATCTGTAATACCAGACAAAGTATCACACATATTATCCTGTAAAGAAAACATAGCAACTATTTATAATCATAAATTACAATATGATAAAGCGATTGCTTATTATTTAGAAATAATGCGAACTTATGAAGAAATGAAAGACTACGATGGAATGGTATCTACCTATAATAATATAAGCACTTGTCTTATGAGTATTAAAAAACACAACGAGGCTATTGATTACTTAAATAAAGGTATTTCTACGTGTGAAAAAGTAGGAATATATACCTACCTTCCTTATTTATATTCAAACTTATCTGAAGCGTATGAAAAAGTGGGAGATTATAAAAATGCTTTATTATATTCTAAGAGGAGTAAAGCAGTGAATGATTCTATTATGGATATAGAAAAGAGTAAAAACATACAGGAACTTTCTGTAAAATATGAGACTCAACTAAAAGATGCCGAAAATAAAATTTTAAAATCCAGGACAGAGCGACAAAAAATTATTAGTTGGAGTATAGGTATTATGTTATTGCTTTTGTCTTTAGTTACTTTTTTGGTATATAAGGCATATCAAAATAAGAATAGAGTTAACAGATTAATAACTATACAGAAACAGCTAATAGAACAGAGAAATAAAGATATTATAGACAGTATCATTTATGCTAAACGCATACAACATGCGATATTACCATCTTTAAAAATATGGAAAGAGTTATTACCAAATAGTTTTGTACTATATTTACCGAAAGATAAAGTAGCGGGGGATTTTTATTGGATGGAGGATATGGAAGATTATATTTATGTGGCGGCAGCCGACTGTACAGGACATGGAGTACCTGGGGCTATAGTGAGTGTGATATGTAGTAATGCCTTAACGAAAGCTGTAATAGAAGATAAGCAGGTAGAAACGAATGGCATATTAGATACTACCCAATCTATAGTAGTGGAGAAATTAAGTAAAGCAGAGGAGAACATACAAGATGGAATGGATATATGTTTGATTAGGATAGATAAAAAAGATAGACGTCATATACAATATAGTGGAGCCAATAGACCATTGTATATTGTATCAGAAAAAGGAGAGATACAAGAAATAAAACCTGATAAACAGCCTATAGGAAAATACGATAATGAACAGCCCTTTAATAAACAAGACATAATACTTTCTTCGAATGATACGATATATTTAGCTACCGATGGGTATTCAGATCAATTTGGTGGAGATAAAGATAAAAAGTTTTCTGCTAAATCATTACGAAAATTATTATCAGATATAGCAAATAAAAACATAGAGCAACAAAAGGAAATATTTTTAGACACTCATATAAAATGGCGTGGTAAACTTGAGCAAACAGATGACATAACCGTAATAGGAATAAAAATAACATAAAATAAATTCTATGGTTAATAAAAAGCAATTAAACAAATCGGAAAAAATAAAAAACTTTAATCCCAATGATGCAGCACTATACGATGGCATATTTGGATTGCCCTTTAATGCAGAAGAAAGTAATACCGTCTTAATTCCTGTTCCATGGGAAGTAACAGTGAGCTACCACTCAGGAACAGCTGCAGGCCCAGAGGCTATATTAGAAGCATCGTATCAAGTAGATTTATATGACCCTTTCTTAAAAGATGCATGGAAATATGGAATATACATGGAAAAAGCTAATCCCAAAATTATCCAGAAAAATAAAGTTTATAGAAAAAAGGCAGAACAGTACTTTAAACTATTAGACAAAAATTCTAGAACTGCTGAAAAACAAAAACTAATAAAAGAAATTGATTCTGCTTGTACATGGATGAACGAAGAGGTAAGAATGATAACATCTAAATATCTTTTGCAAAAGAAGTTAGTAGGACTTGTGGGCGGAGACCATTCTACACCCTATGGATTCATCCAATCTGTGGCAGATCACTTTGGAAATTTCTCTATCTTACAAATAGACGCTCATGCAGACCTTCGCGAGGCTTATCAGGGATTGAAGTTTTCACATGCTTCTATTATGTATAATGTGGTAAAATATATTAATTCATTAACTAAACTTGTTCAAGTTGGTATTCGCGATTATTGTGAGGAAGAATACAATATTTCTCAAACGCATCCTAAAATTAAAACTTTCTACGATAAAGATGTTAAACACGCTATGTACCGTGGAGATTCGTGGGATAAAATTTGCAACAGAATTGTTAAGGAATTGAGTGACAAAGTTTATATTAGTTTTGATATTGATGGATTAGATCCTAAACTTTGCCCTAATACAGGAACACCTGTTGCAGGTGGCTTTGATACCGAACAAATATTATATCTATTTGAAAAAATTGCTTTGAGCGGAAAAAAAATTATCGCTTTTGACTTAAACGAGGTAGCACCTGGAAAAAATAATGATTGGGATGCAAATGTTGCTGCAAGATTGTTGTATAGAATAATTAATACTGCTCAGAGAAGTCTTCATGCATTATAAAAAATAATAAATTCTCTTTGTTTTGAAGAGTTAACTTAATACAATTCAATGAAATGTGTGGCATAGCTGGCATCACAACAATAGATAAAAATATAAATATACCATCATGGTTGGCAACAGCATCTTTGATACTTCAACACAGAGGACCTGATGATGATGGAATAGTAGTATTTAATGGTAATATTCATTATTGTTCTAAAATTCATCATCCACAAAGACCTCATCCTCATTTACCATATTTGCAATTTATCAATTTTCAGCAAATTCCACAACAATCTTTTGATGTAGGTTTGTTACACAGAAGGCTTTCTGTGATTGACCTTTCAGAACTTGGACATCAGCCAATGTGTACTGAAGACAAAGAATTATGGATAACTTACAATGGAGAAGTATATAATTACTTAGAAATTAAAAATCATCTTCAGCAAAAAGGCTTCTCTTTTTTCAGTAATAGCGATACAGAAGTTGTATTGAAAGCATATATATATTGGGGAAAAAATTTTGTCCATCATCTTGATGGAATGTGGGCATTAGCTATTTATGATACAAGAACGCATGAAATTATTTTATCAAGAGATAGAATAGGTGTTAAACCTTTATATTACTATCAATCGAAAAATGTATTTGCTTTTGCAAGTGAACAAAAAGTTTCCTTAAAATCAAAACTCGTACCTTTTAATATCAATCAAAAAGCATTAACTAAATATCTTATAGATAATGTATTAGAAGAAGACGAACAATTATTTCAAGATATCCAGGAATTATACCCATCAGAAATAATGACAATTAGTATCAAAAATTTAGCTATTCAGAAAAAAAGATATTTTGATTTAAACAGCTTACAATCTTTACCATTTATTAAAGATGAAACTAAAATTATAGAATTCTCTAAAAATATTATCAATCAAAGCATACAACAACATTTAAGAAGTGATGTAGAAATAGCAGTGTCATTAAGCGGTGGAATAGATAGTTCCATCATTGCAGTATCTTCTGCACAATATTCAAATTATCCATTACATACATTTTCTATAGTTTTTCCACAACATCAAAGTATAGATGAGAGTTCTTATATCAATGCAGTAAGCCGCCATATCAATAGCATTCCTCATCATGTCACTCCTCAACCGCAAGATTTCTTTAATAGTGTAGAAGAGCTTTTATATTCTCAAGATATTCCTATATGGAGTACGAGTACTTATAATCAGTTTTTGCTGATGAAAAATGTCAAACAACAAGGAATAAAAGTAATATTAAGCGGGCAAGGAAGTGATGAACTTTTTGCGGGATATCAACATCATTATATAGCTTTATGGTTTTCTTTTTTATCAAAATTTGAACTACTGAAATTTTTTAAGCATATTCAAAATTCAAAAGAATTTATTCGACATCCATATCAAACAATATTCAAAGTTTGGATAAAAAACTATTATCATCATAAAAAACAAATAATCTCCCGTTTTTTATCAAAGGACATACTTAATGTCTATGAACATCAAAGTATACATTATATCAGCAACTCGCTCGCCTCAGAACTAATAAAAGATTTGTCTTTTCGTCGCTTGAAAGCATTTCTCAAATGTGAAGACAGATGTAGCATGTGGCACAGTATAGAGAGTCGCTTACCCTTTGTAGACAACATTCGTTTAACTCAATGGGCTTTTCAAATCCCCGATAGTCTGAAGTTAAAAAATGGTGTTAGTAAGTATATTTTAAGAGAAGCGTTTAAAGATGTTTTGCCAAAAGAAATTTATCACAGAACAGATAAAAAAGCCTTTGATGCACCTTTATTGGAATGGATGAAATTGTACGAGGAACCAATTAAGGAAGAAATACTCAATGGATATAAAGAAATTCTTAACACTCAAAAAATTGAAAAGATAAGCTTTCAAAAGCAACTCTCAAAAATAGAAATAGATTTGATATTTAAACTTTTCATAATCAGTAAATGGAAAAATATATGGTAATTTAAAAATGTTTAAGTTCAGGAAGATTATTAGTGATAATTTTCTAATGACAAATTTTAGATTAATCAATTTTTGTATTTACAATTTTTCTTATTTCTCTCTCTTTTTCTTCTGCTTCTTGTTCTATTTTTTCTATGTCTTTTAAGATTTCTTTTACTTCATCAAGATATGAAATGCTTTGAGCATTTATTTTTACATTCATTTTTGCACCGAACACAGCTGTTTTGATGCACATAGCACCTACTCCTACATCAGTAATAGAGTTTGGATTACCTTTTTCTGCTATTATCTTTAATATGTCGAGGCACTGTATGGCGGTTTTCATGGTTTGATAAGGAACCATCAAGGCTTTAAGGTTTGCTTTATCAATAGCCGATTTTCGTTGCTGTTTTTCTTGTTCTGTGTTTTTAGGTAATGCGTAAGCATTCATTACTTCATTAAAAGCAAGGGTATCTTGATCTATTAGTTGTAATAATTGTTGTTTTAATGCTTGTAATTGTTCTGCGTAATTGCTAAAGAATTCAGTTTGTTCTTCCCATCCTTTTTTGTTAGCAGATAGATTAGCTACCATTGCACCTAAGGCTGCGCCTAATGAACCGCACAATGCAGAAACAGAACCTCCACCGGGAGCAGGGCTTTCAGATGCGGTAGTGTCTACAAAATCTTTTATAGTTTTATTGATAAGTTCACTCTCTTTTGGGTTAGCAAGAAGATACTCTATAATCCTCTCTTCTGGAATGAAAGATTTTAACTCATCAAGTCCCATTGTTTTGACAGCTATTTTAATAAGTTCGGCTTCACTAACTCCTGCTGATAAAACTTGTTTTTTTAAGAAATACTTACCGGCATCTGTTAATGCCTTTAGCGGAACCAGTCCTACTAATTCTGATCCTGTAACTCTTAGTCCTCGTTTTTCAGCACTGATACAGCATGCTTCAAATGCTTTGTGCAGAGGAGTAATGTCTGTGTCTACTAAATTCATTGATACTTGTGCAATTCCATATTCTTCAATGTACCAGCCTATTCCCTTCACTGCTTTGCACATTCCAGGTTGAGTTTTAGGTGTACCATCTTCGTTATATATGATTTTTCCATTGGATTTTCCGCCTTCTCGCATCACCCTGCCAGCTTCTCTGACATCAAAGGCCACAGAGTTTGCTCTGCGAACCGATGTAGTGTTTAAGTTAACATTGTATGCGATTAAGAACTTTCTGGCGCCGATGACTGTTGCTCCTCGTTTAGGGTCCATTTCAGATGGACCAAAATCTGGTTTCCATTCGGGGAGTTTTATTTTTTCAAAGAATCCCTCGTATTCACCAGAACGAATAACGG
>FWWM01015779.1_pt1 | contig 11451 bp, 10 predicted proteins | sample 2228351 | NCBI WGS metagenome assembly FWWM01 (sample SAMEA103939774, study PRJEB20133) | metagenome
GACGAGCCAGCGTCCGGGCTGGACCCGCGCGCCCGAATCGAAATCAAAGAGCTGATTCGCGAACTGGGCGCGATGGGCAAAATCGTGCTGGTTTCTTCCCACATTCTGCCAGAGCTGGCGGACTTCTGCAACAAGATTGGCATTATTGAGAAGGGTGAGCTGCTGGTTTGGGGCGCAGTGGACGAGATTGTGAAGCAGTTGCAGGCGAATCGGCTGATTGCGATTCGCCCACTGGACGAGCCAGAAAAGATTATCCAGCGACTGGAGCGCGAGAGCCTCGTGCATGGGGTGGAGCTGCGCGACGGGAGCGTGGTGGTGCATTTCGCAGGCGGATTGGAAGAGCAGGCGGAGCTGCTGAGCGCCCTCGTGCGCGACGGCTACCGCATCGCCTCCTTCCACGAAGAGGCGCTGGACCTGGAGGATGTGTTCATGCAAATAACAAAGGGCGAGGTGAGTTAGGCGTGGGAGGTCAGGGGTAGCGCGATTTAATACCCGTGTCCGGAAGGGAATTCAGGGATGGTCTTTACAGGCAAGGACGCGATACTGCACGGTGTAGGACTCAGCGAGCGAATAGAGCAGGTCTACCAGAGTCTGCTGAGTCGAATCTCAAGCGCTGTCGGGGTTCCGTGTGCTGGGCTAAATCTGGTACTGACCGAAGACCGCCCTGTAGAATTTTCTGATGGAGAATACGAGTTCAGGAGGTCATCGGGAGTTTTGACGATCCGCATCAACAGCCAGCTACCCCCTGATGAGCGCGTTCGTGTTTTCTTCAGGGAACTGGCAGAATTTCTGCAGCGATGTGAGAGGGGCTACTGCATTACCAGAGAAGTATGGGAATTACATGCGCCGATGGAGTATAATACTGTCATGGAGGCGCTTTATGCCCGAATCAGCTGGTAACGGCTTGGAGATTGTTGTTATCCCTCCAGGGGGTCAGGCGCTGGAGATACTGCGTCGCGCCCTTCGCTACCTTTCTGGAAGCCTCGCCAAAGCGTGGATTCATCTCGCTACAAAGCCATCGGAAGCAATAGTGCCAAAACTGGTGCTTATTGACGAGCAAGCGCTTCACCGCGACAATCGTGGGCTGGCAGAAACGCTTCGCGAGCTGCAGCAAAGTAACTGGCGAGAAGTTCCCGTGATTGTCCTTGACGACCCGGAAGCCGATATAGTGAGTGGCTATGCAGCAGGTTATGTGGCGCGCGTTTGTCTCAGTAGCTCGCCACAAGAAATTGCCAGAGTTATTCAAAAAGTTTTGGGCTATGAGGATCATATTATACCAACGGGCACAGACGGTCGACAATGATCAGAAGCAAATCTAGCGAATTAGAAATAACCAATATCGACGAAGAAAGGGCGAGCTCTTCATCAAGCAGTTCTGAGCCACTTACAGAAGGCAATTGACCGAACCGCCTCCTGACCCTATAGAGGACAAAAAATGCTCCCCTGACAGGACGCCCGACTCGGCGATCGAAACGCCCGTCTAAACACTGTGTACGGGCAGTTGTTCGCCACACGGAAACCCTGCTATCTTGCAGGGTTTCCGTGTTTACTTTCTTAAGAAGCCTGCTGAACCTCGTCTTTGGTGAGGATAATCGGCTCTTTGCGCTGGGTGACGGTCTCTTCGGTGATAATCACCCGCTTGATGTTGGGGTTGGAGGGCACTTCGTACATCACATTGAGCATAATCTCTTCCATGATGGAGCGCAGGGCGCGTGCGCCTGTGCCCCGCCGAATCGCCTCGCGGGCGATTGCTTGAAGCGCCTCCTCTTTGACCACCAGCTCCACGCCGTCCAGCTCGAAGAACTTCTGGTACTGGCGCACGAGCGCATTTTTCGGCTCCACGAGGATTCGGACAAGCGTGGCTTCGTCCAGCGCGTCCAGAGTCGCGATCACGGGCAGGCGCCCGATGAATTCGGGGATTAACCCGAACTTGAGCAGGTCTTCGGGCATCACATGCTGGAGAATCTCGCCGACATTGCGTTTTTTGCGGCTTTCGGGGCTGGAGCGGAAGCCCATCGTCTGGTCGGTGAGGCGTCGCTCGATGATGCGATCCAGCCCTTCAAACGCGCCGCCACAGATGAAGAGGATATTGGTGGTGTCAATCTGAATGAACTCCTGATGAGGGTGCTTGCGTCCGCCCTGCGGTGGCACATTGGCAATCGTGCCTTCCAGAATTTTCAGCAGCGCCTGTTGCACGCCCTCGCCTGACACATCGCGCGTGATGGAGGGGTTATCCGATTTGCGGGCGATTTTGTCTATTTCGTCGATATAGATAATCCCGCGCTCGGCAGCCTTGATGTCCATATCTGCCGCCTGAATCAGCCGCAGCAGGATATTCTCCACATCCTCGCCCACATAGCCCGCCTCCGTGAGGGCGGTGGCGTCTGCAATCGCGAAGGGCACATTCAGAATCCGTGCCAGCGTCTGCGCCAGGAGCGTCTTGCCACTGCCCGTGGGACCGATCAGCAGGATATTGCTTTTCTGCAGTTCCACATCGGTGGCGCTGCCCGCTTTGAGGCGCTTGAAGTGGTTATACACTGCCACCGACAGCACCCGTTTGGCGCGGTCTTGCCCGACCACATACTGGTTCAGGACGCGATAGATGTCTTTGGGTTTGGGAATGGTATCCACGCTTCCTGCATGGACGCCCGCGCCGGCAGGTTGCATTTCGTTTTTGAGGATATCGCTGGCGAGCCGCACACAGTCCGAGCAGACCCCGCCATACATCCCCAGAATCAACTTGCGTACCTGCTCACGGGTTTTCCCGCAGAGGACGCAACGATCCATCATTCGGTTCTCCGACGAAATCCTCGCCACAATCGCCTCCTGTGCGTGTGAGATTACTCCTCCCCCGTGCGCCGAGTGAGGACATGATCGATTATTCCATACTCCTTGGCTTCCTCTGCAGACATAAAGTAGTCGCGAGCGGTGTCCTGCTCGATGCGCTCGATGGGCTGCCCCGTGTGGCGGTGCAGAATGTTGTTGAGGATGTCTTTATAGCGGAGCACCTCGCGTGCCTGAATCTCGATGTCAAGCGCCGTGCCCTGAAAGCCCGCATGCACCTGGTGAATCATGATACGGGCGTGCGGGAGGGCGTAGCGCTTGCCGGGCGCGCCGCCTGCCAGCAACACGGCGCCCATGCTGGCAGCCTGTCCGATACAGATGGTCGCCACATCGGGTTTAATCATCTGCATCGTGTCGTAGATTGCCAGCCCTGCGCTCACCACGCCGCCTGGCGAGTTGATGTACATATCGATGTCTTTATCGGGGTCTTCTTTCTCAAGGTAAAGCAGTTCAGCGACAATCAGGTTTGCCACATAGTCGTCGATGGGGGTGCCGATGAAGACGATTCGGTCTTTGAGCAGTCGGGAATAGATGTCGTAGGCGCGTTCCCCACGCGCGGTCTGCTCCACCACCATCGGTATCAGCTGGCTTCGGAGAATTCGGTCGTTCATGGCGTCGCTCCTTCTGCTTCTTTATTTTGGAGATTCGCGGTCAGTTTTTGGAGAGCCTTTTCGATGCGCAGCTCCTGCGTGAGCTGGTAGCGCAGGTCGCGGTCGCTGCGCATGCGGGCGCGCTCCTGAGGGGTTTTGGCGTTTTCCTCGATAAACTGGTCAAGGTACTGTTCAATTTCCTCGTGCGTAGGCTCCAGTTGCTCCTTGTTGGCGATTTCCAGCAGGATGAAGGTGTTCTGGAGCCGTGCCAGTGCGCGCTGGCGGAGCGCCTCCTGAAGTTGCTCACGAGTCATGTTAGATTGCTCCAGAAACTGTTCCAGCGTCAGGCGACTGGCTTGCAGCTGCTCCACGAATCGCACCGCTTCAGCACGGGTTTCCTCCTCGATGAGCGCATCGGGGATATGCACGGTGCTTTGTTCGCGCAGGGTTTGCAGGAGCTGGTCGGTCGCGCTGTTGATGGCATCCTGCATTTTACGGGACAGGAGGCTCTCACGCAACCCCTCGCGGAGCGCATCCGGCGACTCGAAACGGAAAAACTGCGCCAGCTCCTCGTCGTCCTTATAGCGCGGGCGATGGATTTGTTGCAGGGTCAGCTCCACAGGCACGGTTTTGCCCGCGAGTTCGGGGTCGTCCCAGCTTTCGGGGAAGGTCAGCTCCAGCTGTTTGGTTTCGTTTTCGCGCATGCCCGCGAGGGCGTTATCCAGATCGGCAAAAGAGCGTCCCAGGATCACCATAAACCGTTGAGGGCGTGCCTCCGCTGGCTCCAGCGGGCGCAGTTGAATCACGAGTCTGTCTTCCACCTCTGCCTGCGCGTCGCTCACACGCTCGAGCGTGAGGGTTTCGTCACGCAGGGCTTCTATCATCCGTTGCACTTCGTCATCCGAAACTTCCACAGTGGGCAACGGGATATGAACCGATTCGTAATCGCCCAGTTCCACCACAGGACGCAGGGGGATGGTGGCTTTGAATCGGAACGGTTCGCCCTCCTGGAACTGCTCAATTTCAACCCGCGGCTCGCGGTATGGGGTGATATTTTGCTCTTGCAGGGCGCGTTCGAGGCTTTCTTCCACCAGAATTTCGCTGGCGACCCGGCGCACCATATCGGGCGCAAGCATCTGCTTGAGAATATTCAGGGGCGCCTGACCAGGGCGGAAGCCGGGCACGCGCACATTTTTGCCCAGATAGCGCACCGCGCGGTCGAACGCACGCTGAACCGTCTCCGTATCGGCTTCGATGGTTATCTGTATCGTTACGGGGTTAAGTTGCTGGACAGACAGAACTTGCATGGGTTTCCCTCTTGGCTGGATTAAGGATGGAGCGGGAGACGGGATTTGAACCCGCGACCCCCTCGTTGGCAACGAGGTGCTCTACCACTGAGCTACTCCCGCACATCGTGTGGGTATTATACCCGATTTGGTGGGCGAGGGGAGACTCGAACTCCCACGGGCAAATGCCCACCAGATCCTAAGTCTGGCGTGTCTACCATTCCACCACTCGCCCGATGGTGCCGGGGGCCGGAGTCGAACCGGCGACACCTGGATTTTCAGTCCAGTGCTCTACCACCTGAGCTACCCCGGCGGGCAGGGTAGAAATGGCGGGGCTGACGGGACTTGAACCCGCGACCTCTAGCGTGACAGGCTAGCGCTCTGACCTGGCTGAGCTACAGCCCCGCGTGTTTTCGGCTCGCACTGGTGGGCGAAGCAGGACTCGAACCTGCGACCTCTTCCTTGTAAGGGAAGCGCTCTCCCACCTGAGCTATTCGCCCGGTTGCTTCCGAGCGCCTATATTATACCACATCGGCGCGAGAGTTGTCAAGGGGTACCCTCTGGTTTCTGCGCGATAATTGCTTCCAGGGCGGCATAGGCGCGGGGGTCTATCTTGTTGCCCTGCGCGTCGGTGCAGTAGAAGCTGAGCAGGGTGCGCCCTGCCCACTGTCCCAGTCGTGCGCTGTGAATGTTCCAGCCCAGCCGCGAAAGCGCATACGACGCCCGATAGAGCGCGCCTGCGTCCAGGGGCGTCTGCAGGTCAATCACCGTGTAGTGATCCGAGGCGTTCTCGTGGAACTGGAGCTGGTGAACCTGCAGGGGGGCGTCGGGGTCTTTCTGGTGGGCGCGGAGCAGCTCCGCCACCGACAGCTCGCCCTGCAGCACCCGACGCAGGTCGCGCTCCAGAATGGCGCACTGGTTCGCTGTCAATGGGCGGTGGCGCACCGTGAGCCACAGAGTGTCCAGCGCGACGCGAGGCGGGTCTTCGCGGGTCAGCACGCGCGCAGAACTCACCTCCACCTCATGCGCATACAGCACGCCGGCAATCTTGCTGAGCAATCCGGGCTGGGGGTCGTCAAAGGTGCAGAGCGTCAGCTCGGTATAGGGCGAATCGGGCGCGTTGTGAAATTCCAGCACGGGACCCTCGCCCTGACGCACGCGCTGTATGTAATGGATATGGAGGCTAATCTGGTCGGGAGGCGTGTTGAGCAGGTAGCCCGGCGGCATGCTTTCGATGTGTTGCTCGATGGCTTCCTGTGGGAGGGGATGGCGTGCGAGGGCGCGCATCAGGCGCTTACGCAACTGCCCCACTGGCACCGGTTCCGCCGCCATGCCTGCCTCCAGCGCCCGTATGCTCCGCCGATAAAGCTCCAGCAGAAAGCTTGCCTGCGCGGGCGTCCAGATGCGTTCGCCCACCGCCTGCGTGTCGGCGCAGGTGAGCAGGTAAAGCATCTGCAGGCGCTCGATATCGTCCACAATCCGGGTGAACTCGCGAATCGTTTCGGGCAGGTGCAAGTCGCGCTGGCGGGCGGTCTGCGCCATCAGCAGGTGGTGGCGCACCAGAAACACGACATCGGCGCGCGCCTGCTCGTCCCAGCCAAGCTGAGTGAGAATCTGCTCTGCGAGTTCAGCGCCGGCTTCGGCGTGCGGACGGTTGGGGTCCACCTTGCCGAGGTCATGCAGCAGGAGCGCCATATACAGCACTTCGGGGCGCGGAATCTGCTCCAGCAGCGCATGCCAGAGTTCGCGGTCGGAGCGTCCGCTTTTGGGCGGTGGCTCGCGCCACGAGTCCAGAATGCGAATTGCCTGCAGGGTATGCTCGCCGACAGTGAACTCGTGGGTGGGGTCGCCTGCGGGAAGCGCCATCGCCTGCTGCCATACAGGGAGCGCCCAGCCCAGCACGCCCAGCCGCGCCATCGGCTCCAGCACGCGATACACCGCGCCCACTCGACGGAACAAATCGTGCAAACATTGCCCCACCACTTCGGGAGGCGGCGGGGGCGCATGGCGCAGTGTCGCCTCGATGCGCTCGGCAATCGCAGGGCTGAGTCCCAGCTGATAGCGTTGTGCCAGCACGAACACCCACAGGCACCATTCGGGCGGCTCGCGCTCGATGGCGGGCGCGGGTGTAATCTCGCGGTTCACGCTATCCAGCCCGATCCCTAACACAAGGGGCGCGCGCACCAGTCGCTCGATGGTGCGTCGGGTCAGGCGGGCGTGTGTTTCCAGCACGGGGTAGAGTTTTTTCGCGAGCGCCTCCCGCGAGACACCCAGTCTTTCGGCAATCCGCTCTTGCTTGCTGAGCGTGAGCTGTTCGCGCGCCTCGCCGCCCAGCCAGTGCAAAAGCGCCCGGAACCAGAGAAGCGTTTGCGTGGCGCATTCCAGCGCTTCGGCGTCGTCGGCGGAGATCAGCCCTTCGGCAATCAGGGTCTCCAGCGCGTGGTCAGGCGCTATGCCGAAGCGCGCCTGCGCCATCCAGTTGAGGGTGTGGCGGTCGCGCAAGCCGCCGCGCCCCTCCTTGAGGTCTGGCTCCGTGCGCAGAACCCCCTCGCCCTGTTTCTGCCAGCGCGCCTGATATTCCTGATACCGTTCCAGCACGAACCCCGTTGGGTCCAGCGTGCGCCAGAAGGTTTGCTGAAACGCCTCGGCGACCTGCGGGTTGCCCCCAATTCGGCGCATATCCAGCAGCCCCGTGCGCGTCTTGTCGTCCAGCGATTCGCAATCTTCCATCAGGCGGTAGGCGTAGCCCACCTTGAGGCGGGCGTGCGTGTAAAACACGCTCATCAACAGCTGGAACAGGCGCTTCACCAGCCGCTCCGTGAACGGGTCATGGTCGTTCAGGGGCACGAAAGTGAGGTCAATATCCGAGTAGGGCGCCAGCTCCTTGCGTCCGTAGCCGCCTGTGGCAAGAAACGCCAGCGGCGGCTGGGCAGGCTCGCCCATTTCTGCAACGGTCTGTTGATACGCCAGCGTGTAGAGCGCGTTCAGCGCGGTATCCATCAAATCGGCATGCTGGCGCATCCACTGGCGAATGTTCTGCTCAGGCGCGGTCAACTGCTCAAACAACGCCTGACGCTGTTCGGCTAACCACTGCGCGATCGCCTCGGGCGAATCGAGGGCAACGGGCGAAACCATCAGAGAAGATTGTACCCTGCTCTCAGGTATAATCCCCCCTCGAGCGATGGAACATCACGAACACCATCAGATGTGGGGCGGGCGCTTTGAAGAGGAGTTAGCGCCCGATGCATTCGCTTACTCCCATTCGCTGCCTGTGGATATTCGGCTCTGGAAACAGGACATCGAGACCAGCCTTGTGCATGTGCGCATGCTTGGCATCAAGGGGATTATCAGCACGCACGAGGCAAATACCCTGATTAGCGCCCTGCTGGAAATCCATGACGAAATTGCAAACGGCAGGTGGATGCCCAGTGCCGAAACGGAAGATATCCACACCGCCATCGAACAACGCCTTTACGAAAAGGTGGGCGCTCTGGCGGGCAAACTGCATACTGGGCGCAGCCGAAATGATCTGGTCGCCACCGACCTGCGCCTCTGGCTCCGCGAGATGGCGCTCAAGCTGGCGAACCACCTCTACTGGCTCTGCGAAACCCTGATGGAAATCGCCGAAGAGCATACCGAAACTCTGCTTCCGGGGCTTACCCATCAACAGCATGCGCAACCTGTCTCGCTGGGGCATCATATGATGGCGCATTGCTGGGCGTTCCTGCGCGATATGGAGCGGCTCTATCAGGCGACCCAGCGCATGAACCTCTGCCCGCTCGGCTCAGGCGCGCTCGCGGGCACCTCGTTCCCCATTGACCGGGAGCTGACCGCGAACGAACTGGGCTTCCACATGCCCACCCCGAACAGTATGGACGCCGTTTCCGACCGCGATTTCGTGGCGGAGTTCCTGTTTGTGGGCGCTATGATGATGCTCCACCTGAGTCGGCTGGCGCAGGAGCTCATTCTCTGGAGCACGCCCGAATACGGCTTCGTGGAACTGGCAGACTCGTACACCACTGGCAGCAGCATGATGCCCCAGAAGAAAAACCCCGATATTGCGGAGCTGATTCGCGGGCGGAGCGCCCTGGCAATCGGGAATCTCACCGGGATGCTGGCGTTGCTCAAGGCGTTGCCGCTGACCTATAATCGCGACCTGCAGGACGACAAGACCCTCCTGTTCCAGACGGTGGACATCCTGTTGCCCTCAGTGCGCCTGATGAGCGCGATGCTGGAGACTGCCGAGTGGAACACCGCGCGCATGCGGGAGGCGCTGCAGGGCGACTTCTCCACTGCCACGGACCTCGCAGACTATCTGGTACGCAAGGGCATGCCGTTTCGGGAGGCGCACCATCTGGTGGGACAGGTGGTGCGCGCCTGCATTCAGCAAGGGATTGGGCTGGAGGCAGTGGATTTGGAGTTTCTGCGAAAGTTTTCGCCGCTTTTTGACCCGGATGTTCTGGAAGTGCTGTCGCCCGAAGCGTCCATGCGTGCCCGTACCAGCTATGGGGGCACGGCGCCCGAATCGGTTCGCGCCCAGATCGAGATGGCACGCGCCGCGCTTCAGGTGCTGGAGCAGCGCCTGAGCGACCTGCACACGCCCGTATGAGAGAGGCTTTCCTGCGCTCGGATGCGTGGCGGTTCCGCTGGCTCCCCCTGTTGACGGCAATCGCGGGTGTTATCACGGCTTACTTCTTGCAGGAAGTGCCCCTCTTTCGCCGCCATGCCCTGTTGATTACGCTCCTGATAGGAATTGGCTTTTTCGTGCCGCCGATTCGCCACCGCCTGCTCATCCTGTTTGCCTACGGGCTGAGCCTCTACTTTTTGAGCAAGTCGCTTGGCACCTGGTTTGGCGCGCCGCTGGGGGAACTGGGACATGTGGATCAGGTGGCGTGGGTGTTTGTGGGGTTGTTGTGTGGCGTGAGCGCTGTGGGGATGGGACAGCGTCATCCTCCCGCGTGGACTGTTTCGGTTCTGCTGGTGGCGCTGGCAATTTACTTTGCAACCTACACCTATTCGGAGCTGCAGCTGGGCAACTGGCTTCAGGTGCTGGCAGGGTTCGGCTTGATGCTGGTGGCGCTGGGGCAAGCAGTGGTTCACTGGGTAGAAAACAGCAAGCCGCCTCAGAGCATGCCTTAGCCGTCCGAAGGCTCACGCTTTTTCAAGCGCTCCAGAAAGGCGCGGATTCGGGCTTCGTGTCCGTGTTCCGTCGGCTCGTAGTAGGGCAGGTTCCAGTCGCCTTCGGGTATGTAGGTTTGCTCCACCCAGCCTTCGGGGAAGTCGTGCGGATAGAGGTAGCCCTCGCCGTGCCCCAGCGCTTTCAACCCAGGGTGGGGCGCATTCCGCAGGTGCATCGGGATGGGCGTCAGCGGCAGGGTGCGCACATCGTGCAGGGCGCGCCGAAGCGCCACATAGCTGGCGTTGCTTTTCGGGCTGGCGGCGAGATAGGTCGTTACATGCGCCAGAATAATCTGGGCTTCGGGCATGCCGACACGCTCCACCGCCTGCGCCCCTGCCGACGCCACCACCAGCCCCAGCGGGTTCGCGTTCCCCACATCCTCGCTGGCTAAAATCAGCAGGCGGCGCATAATGAAACGCGGGTCTTCGCCTGCCTCCAGCATCCGCGCCAGATAGTGGAGCGCGGCGTCGGGGTCGGAACCACGCACCGACTTGATAAACGCTGAGATGGTGTCGTAGTGATAGTCGCCCTGCTGGTCGTAGCGCACAAACGGCTTCTGCAGGAGCTGCTCAATCACTTCCAGCGTAATCGTGCCGCCTTCAGGGGTTTGCAGGGCGGCGCTCTCCAGCACATTCAGCGCGAGCCGTGCGTCCCCGTTCGCCGTGCGAATCAGATGCGCTCTGGCGTCGGGGGCGAGTTGCAGATGGCGTGCGCCCAGCCCGCGTTCCTCATCTTGCAAGGCGCGGTCAACCAGAATGCCCAGCTCCTCTTCGCTGAGGGGTTTTAGGGTCAGCACCCGCGCTCGCGAGAGCAAAGCGTTGGAGAGGATAAAGAAGGGGTTCTCGGTCGTGGCGCCGACGAGGGTGAAAGTGCCATCCTCCAGATAGCCCAGCAGCGCGTCCTGCTGAGTGCGGTTGAAATGGTGAATCTCGTCCAGCAGGAGCAGGGTGGGTTGCCCGGTGGTGCGTCGCCGCTGGCGGGCGCGCTCGGCTATTTTGCGAATCTCGCTCACCCCGATAGAGACCGCGCTGTGGCTCTCCACGAAGGCGTTGGAGTAGTGTGCAATCAGGTAGGCGAGGCTGGTTTTGCCGCAGCCCGGCGGCGCCCACAAAATCACCGAGCCGAGCGTGCCCTGCTCGATCGCCTGACGCAGGGGCATGCCGGGCGCGAGCAGGTGGGTCTGCCCCACGAACTCCTCGAGCGTGCGGGGGCGCATGCGCGTGGCTAACGGCAGCGCCGTCTGGGGAACTTCACCAAACAAGTCCGCCTGCACGGCATGAGGATACCCGCTGTGGTCTTTTTCGTGTTTGAATCCAGACGGGTGAGCCCCTAATAAACAAAGCCAGCCTCCGCTGGTTTTATCAGCCGACGCAGGTCGGCTTCATTTCATAGGAACGGAACCTCAGCCGTCTGGCGTCCGCGCGGTGCAATTCTGTTGCCTGCTCACTTTCCGAGACAGCCTCTAAGAAGCGATCTAGGAATTCCGCCTTGCAATCCGACGCACCAGCCACCGCACACACGCAATCACAATCCAACACGCCTCCACCTCACA
>FWWM01015783.1_pt1 | contig 11447 bp, 7 predicted proteins | sample 2228351 | NCBI WGS metagenome assembly FWWM01 (sample SAMEA103939774, study PRJEB20133) | metagenome
GTTATCTTATCAGACCGGTTCACATTCGGTCCATGCTATATAACATCTTTTGCGGAAATCTTCTCATCTTTACGTATAAACTTCAGAATTTTTTCATATCCCTTCTCTTCAAGTTCCTTTGCAAGTGATATATCTCCAGAGAGAACTATTTTTCCATCAAAAAGTATATGCACTTTTGTCGGAGAGATATAGTTCAAGATTCTTGGATAATGCGTTATTATGATGATTATTTTTTCCTCGGACATAAAGTCCAATAGTGCTTCCGCAACTGCTTTGAGCGAATCTATATCAAGCCCTGAATCTATTTCATCGAGTATGACAAGTTGTGGGTTAAGCATAAGAAGCTGAAGCACCTCCGACCTTTTTTTCTCACCCCCTGAAAATCCTCTATTTAGCTCCCTTTTTGAAAAATCTTCCTGTATTTTTAATCTTTGCATTTTTTCTCTGAACTCTTTTGAGAAATCTGGGAATTTTTTTCCCCCACCCGCAACTGTCCACAAAAATTTTCCAAGAGGTACACCGGGAATCTCCTGAGGGTTCTGAAATGCCAAAAATATCCCAAGCTTCGCTCTTTCATCCGTTTTCAGACCGGTAATATCCTTTCCCTTAAATATTATTCTCCCTTCCTTCACCTTATACTTGGGATGCCCCATTATCGTAAATGATAAAGAAGTTTTTCCAGAACCATTAGGTCCCATTATCGCATGTATTTGTCCTTCGGATGCCTCAAAATTTATTCCTTTGAGAACATCTTTACCATCAACCGATACATTCAAATTTTCAATGCGAAACATCGGCTTCAACCTCCCGGACCTCCTCCCCCACCTGTGCCTCCACCACCTCCTGCACCTCCTCCCCCGCCACCTCCTGCACCTCCACCTACACCACCTCCTGCGCCTTCACCTCCCTGTTCCCCGCCCTCCTGTTCTTCTCCGGTCTGTTCCTCACAACCTACAGAAATTCTAATGTCAGAATTTCTTATTCTTATTTCTTGTGTATCACTCCCATCTTTTACCTCAACCCTGAAAAGGTGATTCCCCCTTTCAAGATTAACGTATGTGTATGAAGCTATGAGCGGAGGTCTTCCCACTATATCGCCCTGTCCAAGTTTTGACCTGAAGATATGCCATGGTGTTGGATTTCCCGAATTTGGGTCGTTGGGATTTATTGAGGGTTGCTCGTCGCAGGAGGATACAACATGTCTTACCCTCCAGAAGACGAAAGATGGGTCATCTTCAACAGTAAACTCGAGTGTTATGCTATCGCCCGGATTGAAGACATCGAGCGTTGTTGGTGAGAGGAAATCCGGAGGAGCCGGAGGGGTTCCGAGTTCTACACCGAGTCGGAAGGGATGCGACCAACATGTCCAAACAAGAACAGGATTGAGCGCTCTCCCGAGATTTATCTGAGCCACAACACGCCACCAGTATATGCCTTCTTGGAGATTGAATTGGACATCCTGTCCACTACCTCCTCCTATCACAGAAACAGGATTAGCCTGCCCGCCAGACGCGGAAATCTCAACTGTTTGCACAATTCTTCTGAAATCAGGATAGTCTGATATTTGGAATATATACCTATATGCGTTATCAATCGCATCCCAGTAGAAACGCGGGTTTGTCTCATCTGTCCAGAAGTTATCCGCAGGAGCTACGAGAGAAGTTCTCCTTATTAACTTATCTGACTTTGGTATGAAGACTTTGACCAAAGCTGTTATAGGTTCAGGACTTTCAATTACAGTTCTACCTTCTTCTTCCCTTACTTTTGTGAGAGGTGTTATTGAGTTCCATCCTAACATCAGGTTTTTGTTTTCGTTTTCCGCTGACGCTACAAAGGCATAGCTCCTTCCAACCGGTTGCGGAAGCCCATCATCTCCTATTTTGAATAACACAGATTCTGTCCCAGCGAATAAGACAGGGTTCTGAGGGTTAACCTCTTCCTTACCAAATGTCCTATCATCATCAACCTCTATTATGACTTCATATCCTTTTTTGAGGGATATACCTGTGTCAATCCAAAGTTTATCTGGAGTTAGAGTTATACTTTTAACTATACTTGGAGATGAATAAGAACAGTCTATACTTTCTATTGTATCTGGATTGCCCTCATTGCTCGAGCTACTGCATGAAAAGAGAAATGAAGTGATAGCAAAAGTAAGAAATGCACTCTTACAATATTTATTTTGTAATATGCCCATCAATTATGTAATTTATTTTATTCAGAATAGTAGATTATGACGATTTATCCTGTTTTTTTACAATATATCCCTATTTTTTTACAATATATCCCTAAATAGTCTTAGCTGTTCAATGAATTCTACATTTTCCGGTAGAACCGGATATCTACCTGTGAAGCACGCTGTACAGAAGTTCGTTCTTTCATATTTCCCATCAATCTTTGATTCGTTTTCATTCATTTTCTCTACCTTTCTATTTTTTGCTGTCTGATTTTTTACCTTCTCAACAGCGGTGAGCATACCTTCTACTGATAGGTATCCGATTGTATCACATCCTATAAATGTTCTTATCTCCCCAACAGAGTGTGCCGAGGCTATAAGTTCTCCTCGTGATGGAGTATCTATCCCATAGTAGCATGGAAACCTTATAGGTGGAGATGAAATTCTCATATGTATTTCTTTTGCTCCCGCTTCCCTTAGCATAGAGACTATTCTTTTTGACGTTGTTCCACGGACTATTGAGTCATCAACAAGAACGATCTTCTTACCCCTCACAACACCTCTAACAGGGTTAAGCTTTATCCTTATTTCGGAAGCTCTCTCTGCTGAGGATGGTTCTATAAATGTCCTACCTATGTAATGATTTCTTACAAGACCATATTCAAAAGGTATCTTAGATTCCTCTGAAAATCCCATTGCTGCGAATAATCCAGAGTCAGGCACAGGAATGACTATATCTGCACCCGGAACAGGTTGTTCTCTTGCGAGCTGTCTTCCGAGCTCCTTTCTGACATTCCATACATCAAATCCAAAGACAGTTGAATCGGGTCTCGAAAAATATATAAGCTCAAATATGCATTCATGCACTCTTTCAGGACTTCCATCTTGCTCCATCTTAAAGGATTCTACACCATCTTTTGATATCTTAACTATCTCCCCTGGTTCTATTTCCCTTATCGGCTCAGCTCCTATTATGTCAAGCGCACAAGTTTCGGAAGCAACTACGTATGCATTCTTTATCCTCCCGATACAAAGCGGACGGAACCCTATCGGATCCCTGACAGCGTAAAGGGCATCCGGTATCATGATAACAAGAGAGTATGCTCCTTTTATCCTACTGAGCGCAAATATCAGCTTTGACATAAAATCTCCTTTAGCTGATGTCATAAGATGTGCTATCACCTCAGTATCCATATCGGTTGTGAACACAGAACCGTTTTCCTCAAGAGCTTTTCTGAGGGAGAAAAAATTGACTATATTCCCGTTGTGACATATGGCAACCTTGAGTGTCAATCCGTTAATAACTATGGGTTGAAGATTTATGGGCTCAGCCTTACCAGTGGTTGAATACCTGATATGACCCACAGCAATTTTGCTTTTTATATTTGGAAATTTTTTAACAAATTCTGATACGAATCCAAGTCTCTTTTCACTGAGTATTTTTCCGTTGCTCTCCCATGCAACACCTATGCCCTCCTGTCCCCTATGTTGTAGAGCATGAAGAGCTAATAGGGTATAATACACCGCTTCGTCTGTTCCAAAAACTCCAACGATTCCACACACGTAAATATTTTATCAAGTGATAAAGATACCTTCTTGAAATTCCGCTTTTTTGATTTGTTATAGAAATTGATAGAAATTTTATGTGTTTACATAGGAAGTATTCTAACGGTTAAAATAGTTTCTTTATGGCTTCTCCACATCTGACCGTCGTAATACCTGTACTGAATGGAGTTAATTTTATAGAGAGATGCATACTTTCGGTTTTGGAAAGCGATTATCCTAAACTTGAGCTTATAGTCATGGATGGTGGGTCTGATGATGGGACATTAGATGTAATAAGAAAATATGAAAGATATATAGCTTACTGGGAAAGTGAAAAGGATAGGGGACAGGCACACGCCATAAACAAGGGAATCCTGAGAGCTAAAGGAGATTTCATAGCTTGGCAGAATGCAGATGATATATTCCTCCCAGGAGCGATCCAAAAGTTTGCTCAGAAAATATCGGAAAAACCAGAATACGATGTATATTACGGACATATTCTCGTGATAGATGAAAAAGATAGAGTTATTGATAGGTTCCGTGTCAGGAAGTTCAGTCAGTTTTTCAACCTATATGATGATATCATAGTTCATAATCAGGCCGCTTTTTTCCGTCGCACCAAAGTCATTGAGGTAGGAATGCTTGATGAAAATCTCAAATTCTGCTTTGACCTTGATCTTGTTGCCAAACTCGGCAATTTTGGAGCAAAATTTTTCCCCATAGATGAATACCTTGGAGCTTTCAGAATACATAGTAGCTCAAAAACATCAAAAATCCTTGATGTGTGGAGGAAGGAAAGGGAAATTGTCATAAGACGTTACAGGAAATTCCCGATACCACAGAGACCTTCTTATTATCTCTGCAAGCTGATAAAGCTAATAGAACTTGTTTCAAAGGGAGATTTTTCATACATTTTTGGGAAGATAAAAAAGAGGCTGAATTGGAAAAGGTAAAAAAGTTTGAGGCTGAAGGGGGAAAGCTGAAGGGGGAAATAAGACCGAGTATCAGTTAGTTCCGATAAGGGACATTATGTAAAGTAAAGAAATATTTTTCAAATATTTTATTCAATGTTTTTATTCAAAGTTGTATTTTGGCACATTCATTGTCTCACCAGCAGGAGCGGGATAAACAATAAATTCTCCCTTTGAACTCAGATAATTTGAAATAACCCCTCCTCTTCCTGCAATCATTTTAACTCCATCTTGAGACAAGGAAAGAATAGGTATATCCAAAAATCCAAGCGCAGAATCAATGAGAAACTTCATACCCCTGATAAAAGCACAAGATGGCATAATTATGAATATATTTTCAATATCAGAGCTCAAAATATTTTTTACCGCTTCTAAAACATTTTTCCCCCCCAAAATCTCAAAACCATAAAGAAAATTTCCCATAATATTTTTTATCAGGTCTTTATCACCATCTGTCACAACCGTGACTGAAAGTTGAATAGGACTATGCATAAGAGAAAGAGCTGAAACAAAAGCGAACTTCTCCTCTCCATGAGCAATAGGTATTATAACACGGGGTTTGACAGTTCCGGAAATGATTTTGTTCACAAAATCCTGAGAATCCACCGACTTATCCGTATTCAAAATATATCTGAAAAATTTATCAACCACATCCGGATCACTTTGAGGAGAGGATAAATATCCAAGTTTTATCTTCTCCAAAATGTTCGATTCATCTTTTTTCTGTATCTTGCCTGAAAGCATTGACATGAGAAGTAGCTCAGAGACATCAAAATTAACCGTCATACCGGATAATTCAAGAACATCTTCAAATGCCTTTTTTGTGTCCCCAAGCTTGATATATGTTTTTGCCCTTTCGGAGAGGTAAACCCATCTTCTGTGTTTACGGATGGCGTATTCTATACCGTCTAAAGCCATCTTTACTTTTCTTCTATCCCAACTAATATCACGCAAAATAATAGACTTCAAAAAGACAATGTAAGCTTCAAGCTGGGTAATACCGCTATATATTTCTTTTTTTATCTCCTCTGGATCGGAATTGTCCAAATTCTTGAAACTCCGCAACCAACTCAAAAGGATATTCCGGAACTCTGGGAAATATATATAATGCCTTGAATAACGAGATAAAACAGATGAAATGAGAAAAAAAGAATTTCCAAGTATCTCTCCCCTAAGTTCTTCTTTTATATCGGCAATTATCATCTGCTCAAATTTCTTCAGTCTTGCAAGAGCGGTTTCAAGAAGAGGGAGAGCTTCAAGGAGATTGAAAAATAAAGTCTCAAAAACAGCTGCGTTCAGAGGTGTGATAAAATCTGAATCCCTTCCCTGGTATATATAATTTTTTATCTCCTGTTTTATCTCATGTATATTTTGAGAACCGAAAAAGATTGAACTATAGTCCACAAGCAACTTCAAGTTGTCAGGCAATGAAGGAAAATCGGGACTTTCCTTGAGCATCCGAAGTGTATTCTGTCGTGTCTGCCTTGATATTCCAAATATATCTAATAACTCAAAGAAAGAGAAATAATTGGTTTTCATCGCGTTCTCAACATATAGGTAAATGTTTTTCTTCCTCTGCTCAGCATTACTTCTTATTTCATCTATATTCTCAGATATTTTTCTGAGAAGCTCAAGGAAACGCATTTTTGAGTGAGCTTTTTCCCGAAGAGCGGAAATACGTTCTACCCTCTCAGAGTGTCTGTAATTCTGAGATAAAACGAAATCAATCGCCTTCTCAACTGTCGAAGTGAATTCATCAAAATCATTGTAAAAGAAGAAATCTTCATTCTCTCTGAACATCTCACGAAATTCTGGAGAATTTGTCACAAGAACAGCTCCATGAAATATAGCCTCTATCCTTTGAACCTCTCTCCTTCTGTGATAAATCACTGCAACGCGTGAGTCAAGAAGTTTCTGCGAATATTTATCATAAGGCAAGTAATTTGGAAATACTTCAACTTTTCTCCCTTTTATCTTAGAGAGTTCACAGAGCAATCTACCCTTCTCGGGAAGAGAAATTGGGTCAATATTTCCTGAATAGAATACATCTATGCTTCTCATTTTCGGTTCCTTTATCTCAGAAGGTAAAGGGAGGTTTTCAGAACCAAACCATATCGGAAACTTGATGGTTTTTCTCACTCCAATTTCCTTCATTATACTTTCTGTATCAGAGGAATAACATACAACACAATCAGCAGATGAGTAGAGAAACTCGAAAGAACGAGCTATCTCATAATCAAAATCACATGTTGCAAAAACCAGAGGATATGGGGTTCTGATTATGTCAGTAGGTAAGAAGAGATATTCAGGTCCTTGCACGAGTATAAATTCCGGCTCCCAGTGGATGGGAAGTCTCAATAAAACAGATGATATACTTTCACCGACACGAAGAACAATATCCGCCCGAGGGGTTATCCCTAAGGTTATAACATCAAAACCATTATCTTTCAGAAAATTTTTATACTTTCTTGCTATATAACCCATGTGGAGATGAGATAAAAACTTTCCAGCAAGGTCTATTCCATATACAAGAACCCTCATATCTGAAATTTTATATATTGACTAATTAAGATTTAGATTTTGGTAAAGAAGAGATAGGTGTGATTTTATAACGCTTACTTTTTCCATCTTATTTTACTTATGAGATCAGTAAACCTTTTATCTTCCCAGAGCCTTGATGAGAAATATCTATCTCCGGAATCTGGGAAAATAGCGACTATGCTACAGTTTTCCGTCCCGTTCCAAACGAATTTTCTCGCTATAATCTCACACGCCTTGAGAACTGCGCCTGAAGATGGACCTACAAAAATTCCCTCAATTAGAGCGACCAGTCTTGACATCTGAAAAGCATCTTCCGTCTTAACCCTCAAATACATATCTGGAAAATTCACATCAAATATACTGGGGATAATGGAAAATTTTGTATTTCTCAGACCCTCAAGTCCGTGTAAAGGTTCTTCGGGTTCCACAGCAACAACTTTGATATTCGGATTGAACTCCTTTAATCTCTTCCCTGCTCCCATTATTGTTCCACCGGTTCCGACCCCTGCTACGAAAAAGTCCACCTTTCCCCCCGTATCTTCCCATATTTCTGGAGCGGTTGTCTTATAATGTGAGAGTGAGTTAGCCGGATTTGAATACTGGTCTGGCTTGAAATATAAATCCGGGTTTTTTTCATATATCTTTGCACATTCATTCATAGCTCCGTCCGAACCTTCGAGGGGATTTGTCAAAACAAGTTCAGCACCAAATATAGTCAGTATCTTGAGGCGCTCAAAAGAAGCATTGGATGGTATGCATAATTTGAGCTTTAAACCTAAAACAGCACATATCATAGCATATGCTATTCCAGTATTTCCAGAGGTTGAATCAAGAACAATTTTATCTCTTGTGAGCTTTCCTTTTCTTATTCCATCTTCTATCATAAAGAGAGCTGGTCTGTCTTTGACAGAACCCCCTGGGTTGAACCCCTCAAGTTTTCCCCATATCGTGATATTTTCTGGAAGTCCTAAATAACTTCTGAGGCGGTCAAGCCTAATAAGAGGTGTATTCCCTATTTTTGATATAACTGAATATTTTTTGGCTTCATCAAACCTTTTGATGAGTTCCTCATCAACCTTTTGCTCCTCAATTCCGGAATTTTCATTGTCTTTATGTTTGCTTCTTTTTCTGGCTTTGACTTCTCTCGTTCCTTCATCTTTCATCTTTCGTCACCTCTAATTTTTTCATACTCTAAATTTTCTAATTTCATCACCGTATATTTCTTCAAAGCTTTCAATTGATGGTTGGATGATCTTAACCTTGGGAACATATTCTGAGAGTGCTTCTTGTGTTTTCAATCCATTTCCGGTAAGTGAGATAAGGATACTTTCTGACCTTGATATTTTGCCAGATTCAATGAGTCTGATAAGAGCTCCGAGTGTGACTCCCCCTGCTGTTTCCGTAAAAATACCTTCCTTTTCGGCGAGTATCTTTATTGCTTCTATTATTTCTTTGTCGGAAGGAGCCTCAGCCCATCCGCCTGATTCCCTTATTACCTTAGCTGCATAGTATCCGTCAGGTGGATTTCCTATAGCCAGAGACTTAGCTATTGTTTTGGGTTCTTTCACAGGTGTGAATATAGCAAGTTCCTTTTTCACCGCATTAACTATGGGAGCACATCCCTCAGGCTGTGCACCATGTAGCCTCGTTTCAACTGACTTGATGAGCCCTAATCTTTTGAATTCCTGAAAAGCTTTCCATATTTTTGTTATGAGCGAGCCACCTGCCATGGGAACAACGATATGATCCGGAAGTCTGAAATTCATCTGCTCAGCTATCTCAAAACCGTATGTTTTTGACCCCTCAGAGTAAAACGGTCTTATATTTATATTCACAAAAGCAATTCTATATTTCTCCGCTATTTCAGAACACAGCCTATTGACATCATCATATATACCCTTCACCCCTATGACATCGACACCGTATATTGATGACGCGAGTATTTTTGTTGGTTCAAGGTCGTATGGGATCAGGATGAAAGCCCGCATTCCATACATTGAGGCTATTGATGCAACCGAATTCGCAAGATTACCGGTTGAGGCGCACGCGACTGCGCTGAAGTTAAAATCCTTCGCCTTCTTAACTGCTACTGCAACAACCCTGTCTTTAAAAGAAAGAGTCGGAAAATTTACACCATCATTCTTTATCCATATCTCTTTGCAAGCAAGATATCTTTCAAGATTTCTCGCACGAAAAAGAGGTGTAAAACCAACATCACGAGGAAGAACTTCCCCCTCAACAGGTAAAAGTTCCCTATACCTCCACATATTTGCCTTCCTTGACTTGAGCATGTTTTTTTTGAGATTTATCGCATCGTAGTCATACTCAATCTCAAGAGGACCAAAACATACATCACATATATGCACTGGAGCTATTTCGTATGTCCTTTTACACTCTTTGCACCTCAGACATTTTACAAAACTTTTCTGATTCCCATTACGCCCTCTGTTTTTGGTCTCGCCCACCTGTTACCTCCCCTCCTCAAACCTTCTCATACTCTCAATTCGTAAAAATTTTGCAAAAATATAAAGGAAAATCAATTTATCAGAAAAAAGTGAAGTATTATGCGTACTTTGCTCCTAACGGTTTCTCAATATTTTCAGCAACCAACTGTGATATATCGCGCACCTTCACCTTATCCTCAACACCCTTGAACTTTGTAGCATCATCGAGCATTATCATACAGTATGGACATGCGGTCGCGATATAAGAAGCACCTATCTTTTCAAATTCCTCAAAGCGCGTGTAGTTTATCCTATCCCCCCGTTCTTCTTCATACCACATTTTTCCTCCCCCTGCACCGCAGCACATACCCCTTTCCCTGTGCCTGTGTGCCTCCCCTATATCACCCACGACAAGAGTTCTGAGTATATCTCGCGGCTCATCATATATCTTGTTGTATCTCCCAAGGTAGCAGGAGTCGTGATATGCAACAACTCCGTCTTTCAACTTGCCTAATTTGAGCTTCCCTTCAGCGATAAGCTCTCTTATAAACTGTGAGTGATGCACAACTTGAAAATCTCCACCATACTGTTTATAATCATGCTTGATAGTATGGTAGCAGTGTGGACAGTGAGTAAGGATCTTTCTCACACCAAGTTCCTTGAGCATGTTTATGTTCTCCTGAGCGATCATAGCAAAAAGTCCCTCCTCACCAAGACGCCTCGCCGGATCACCGGTGCATTTCTCTCTTGAACCCAAAACTGGTATATCAAATCCTACCTCTTCAAAGATGCTCTTCATAGCCCGTGTTATTTTCTGTCCAAGAGGGTCAAAGTATCCAGCACACCCAACCCAGTATATGAACTCAACTTCCGAACTACTATCTAACAACCTAAGCCCGATACTTCTTGCAAACTCATCTCTGGACTCTGAAGGGAGACCCCATGGATTTCCCTGATTCATAACCTTCTGGAGAGTTTTCCCAGCAGATGAAGGGACCTTCTGGTCAAAAACAAGATACCTTCTCATATCCATTATGAAGCGAGGATGTTCTATCCCAACAGGACATATCTCCTCACAGGCGGCACATGTTGTGCAGTCCCATATCTCGTCTTCTGTTATATGAACTCCATCAACAAGAGAAGGAATATTTTCTTTCTCACCCCTTAGTTTCTTGGGAGCATCCCACTTAAGCCTATCTTTGAGTTTATGCACAAGGTGCATGGGAGATAATGGCTTTTTGGTTATGGAGGCAGGACATAGGTCAGAACACCTCCCACATTCAGTGCATGAGATAAAATCAAAAAGTTGCTTCCAGGTGAAATCATCTATCTTTTTCGCTCCATAGTATTCTATCTCCCCTCTCTCAAGCTTGCCTATGTCAAGTGGTTCAATATTGCATTTTGTCCCATCAATTCTCCTGAAAATTATGTTTGGTATTGCTGTGATTATATGTATGTGCTTTGAGAATGGTAGGTAGTTGAGAAAAAATAGAACAGTAAGGACATGCCACCACCAGAATATCTCCCGTATTGCATATATAACACTATCAGGTAAACCTGCACCAACCATCATACCCGCAAAAACTTTTGCAAAAGGTGAGTAGTCAAAGCTCCCTCCCGAAAGAAGAAGCTCAGATGCCTTGGTAATGAGAGATGTGAACATAAGAGTGAATATGAGAGAAAGGATGACAATCGAGTCAAGCGTATTTTCAAGTCTCTTTACTTTGAATACAAATCTCTGAACCACAGCGAAACCTATCGCTGAAATAA
>FWWM01015785.1_pt1 | contig 11445 bp, 8 predicted proteins | sample 2228351 | NCBI WGS metagenome assembly FWWM01 (sample SAMEA103939774, study PRJEB20133) | metagenome
CGAGGAATCTCGCTCTTCCGAACGTGGTGGCGCTCCCGGGCGCCGGCATCCGAGATTCCTCGCTGCGCTCGGAATGACAGGCTAGTGGCCTCGCCGGGAAAACGAGATTCCTCGCTTCGCTCGGAATGACGGGGGAAGCCTCGCACGCTGAGCCCTGCGCCGCAGGGCGAAGGATCGGCTTTCTCCATGGACTTAACCGAACAAAAGCGCCCGAGGGTTTTTCTTCGAACGCCCGTTGGCAGCACACTGGCGGCAATGCTCTTCTCCTGCCCAAAAGAAAACCCCCGGGAGCCCCGGGGGTTATCAAGCTGTTTGCGGGCTTCTACTTCTCTCGCGGTGCCTGCTGTTGGGAAGCTTGCCGTTCCCGGAGCATCTTCAGGGCTTCTTCGTTTTTCGACTGCACCAGCACCCAGTCCCGGCCTTTCTCCTTGGGTTGACCCCATTCCGTGGGGTGCAGGTAGGTGCCCTGCTCTTCCGGTGGCTTTTCCTCCTCCACTTTCATGGGGTGCGCCCGCATGTAGGCATCGTTGCGCTTGGCAATCACCTGCCAGGAAACCTTCACCTTGGCCATGTTGGTGCGAATGACAAAGCGGTTGTCGTGGATTTCCTCTTCTACGATGGCTTGAGCAAAGCGACCGATCACCGTGAGCTGGTAACGGAAGTCGGTGTTGATCGCTTCAAACCACTCCGGGAGCTGCACCACGGCTCGGCCTTCTTCATCGGTCACCACGTTCCCCGAGTACACGTTGAGCACCTCATTGGACTCCAGCGCCGCGTGACGAAGGTACTTGTGCTCTGGGTCCAGTGGGTGGTCAATCAAAAAGGCCTTCGTTCCACCCGCCGAGAAGTTGCCGGTCACGTGAACTCTTCCGGAGAAATATCCGGCGTAGCCGCCGCTGCTCGCGACCCGGCCGTAAACCCCGTAGGTGGTTCCGGACGACCACGAAGCCACGCCGTAAACGCCTGTGCCGGAAGAGCTAGAGCTCTCGCCGTAAACCCCGTAGGTGGTGCCGGTCCAAGCAGTAGTAAAGCCCACGACGCCAACGCCAGAATCGCTCTCGCTCTGGCCGACAACCCCTGCGTTGTTACCGGTCGTGGCAGATGCCCACCCGAAAACGCCTGTGCCGGAACCGCTAGCGCTCTCGCCGTAAACCCCGTAGGTGGTGCCGGTTGAGTTTGTAGCCCGGCCGTAAACGCCTCTGCCGGAAGGGCTAGCGCTCTCGCCGTACAGCCCATAGGTAATGCCGCTCGCAGCACTAGCGCGGCCGTAAACGCCTATGCCGGAATTGCTAGCGCTGTCGCCGTAAACCCCGAAGGTGGTGCCGCTCGTAGCAGTAGCGCGGCCGTAAACGCCTCTGCCGAAAGTGCTAGCGCTCTCGCCGTAAACCCCGAAGGTGGTGCCGGTTGAATTTGTAGCCACGCCGTAAACGCCCCTGCCGGAACTGCTATTGCTCTGGCCGTAAACCCCGAAGGTATTGCCGCTCGCAGCAGCAGCGAGGCCGAAAACGCCTCTGCCGGAATCGCTGTTGCTCTCGCCGTAAACCCCGTAGGTGGTGCCGGTCAGATCGGAAGCTCGGCCGCTGACGCCTCTGGTGGGAGCGTAGCCGAAAACGCCTGTACCGCTAGTGCTGTTGCTCTCGCCGTAAACCCCGTAGTTAGCGCCGCTCGTAGGAGTAGCGACGCCGTAAACGCCTATGCCTGTGGTGCCGGAGGTTTGTCCGACTACAGCGGTGCCGGGGCTTTGGCCCCTCAGAGCCACGCCGCCGGCCGTGTTGGTGATGGCAAAGGAGGTTCCGGATGCATCAGACCCACTGTACGGGAGCGTAAGTCCCCCCTGCTGGTCGGTGTCCCACACCACGCTGGTGCCGTTGTACTTCAGCACCTGGCCGCTGCTGGCACCGGAGCCGGAAATTTCTCCAGCGGATACACAGGCCGTGCAGGCAAGATCGCTCGCCGGTCCCCCTTTGCTGGAAGAGCCTGCGTAGTTAAAGGCCACATCCGCGCTGGTCACGCTGCCATCGGCAATCTTGGAGGAATCCACAGCCCCGGCGGCAATGCTGGGGTTGGGGTAGGTGCCGGTGAGGTCACCACCGGCGGGTCCGGAGGGGGGCATGGAGCTGGTGGTTTGCCACTGGGGCGGCATTCCCGGACCCTGGGACACCAGAAACTGCCCGGCGCTCCCCGCACTTCCCCCCACCCGGAGCTCCCGCCCCACGCTCACATCACCCTCGCTGTCCACGGCGAAAAGCGAAGCCGAGGTGGAGGAAAGCACCTGCAGCTTGGGCACGTTGGTGGTGGCCTCGTCGGTGGCGGTGTTCTGGCTCACCAGCTTGGCGTTGTCACCGGTGGTGGTCACGCTGACGTTCGCCCCGCTCACGGTGAGGCTGCCGGTCATGGTGTCCCCGGCCTTCTGCACGTACAGGCCGTTGGTGAACGCGGTGTCCAAGGAAAACGTGGTCCCCGACAGGCTCAACCCCGAGCCAGCGGAATAGGTGGTGTCGTTGTCAATGCCGTCGGCAAAACCAGCAGGCACACCGGTGAGCTTGCTCCAGGAAACGTCGCTGATCTTGCTGTCGTTGATGGCCAAAGGTGCCACCTGCGGGTTGGGGTAAGTGCCGGTGAGGTCACCACCAGCCGCCCCGGAAGGCGGGAAGCTGGATGGAGCTCCCGTGATCTTGCTCCAGGCCACATCGCTGACCTTGGCGTCGGTCACCGCACCGTTGGCCAAATCCGCCGTGGCTACCGACCCATCCACGATCTTGCTGGAATCCACACTGTTGGCCGCCAGCATCGCGTTGGTAATCCCACCGGTTGCCACCGAAAGCGTCACATCGCCGCTGGTGCCGCCTCCGGAGAGCCCCGCTCCCGCGTTCACCGCCGTGATGTCACCACCGCCTCCGCCAGGGGTCGCCGAAATCGTGATCGTTTGGCCGCTCGGCGTGATGCTCACGTTGGAACCGGCCACCAGATTCACGTTGCCAGTCAGGCCGTTAAGCGATTTCACCGCTGCGGAATCCTGCAGCATGGAGGCCGTAATCCCGTTGGTCGCCACACTCACCGTGTCCGCATCCACGGTGATTCCCGCGCCCGCACCCACGTTCAGCGTCACGTTGCCGGAAGTCCCACCCCCGGTGAGCCCCTGTCCCGCCGTCACACCGGTGATGGTGCCGCTGCCACCGGTGGAGTTTTCCGCAAGCAAGCTGTCGGCAAAGTGCATCTCCACCGTGGAAGGATCATCCGAGCCGTTGGCAATGGAAGAGCCAAAGGCAATGACCTTGCCCGAGCCCCCCGTGACCTCGATTTCCACCTGATGGTTTTCCATGGGAGTGCCAAACAGGTCCCATACGCTTTGCTGCTCCTGCTGCCGGGGACCCAGGCTCCAGGTTTTGCTTGCCCCTACTTGTGCTCCAGTTTCATCCAAGAGCCTCAATGTGACTGTGCAGGAGTTTCCCGTGGTTTCAACGACTCCCACATTGAAACGAAAGTCCGACCCGGATTTACTTCCTGCGGTTTGCCTGACCCCCACAATGCGGGTTTTTTCTCCTGCCCCAATGGCAAAGGACGCGGGAATGCCCCCAAAGTACTGCCCCTTGGAGTCGCGGATGCCTTCCCCAGCAGCTTGCGCGTAAATGCGGGACGAAACCAGAACCTTTTGGCTAGAAACGATCCGCAACGCTCCAAAGTTGGACTCGTGGAACATGAACTGCACCGCATCGTCGTAGCGCCTGACATCGCCGGGTGGAATGGTGTCCGTGTAGGAGCTGGGTGAAGGGTTGGGCTGGCGTTTGAGAAAGTAGAAGGTGACGGTGGCCGGGGATGTGTTGGGGTTGTAAACCCAGACCGTGGTGTACCAGGGAGCCACCCCCACCGCCGAACCCACCGACGGCAGGTAGATGTCCGTGCCGGCAAAGCCGGCCAAAAGCGGCTGGGCCAGCACGAGCACAGCCATCGCTGTTAAGAGAAACGTTTTGCCGCGAAACATGGTGTCCTCCTTTTGGTAGTGTCGCTTATCTTGTGGGTTAAGCACGGAGGGGCGGATGGACCGGGAACAGATGAGGAAGTTGACCAAGGAAGAGATCAGCCGGCGTATCCGGGATGGGGTGAAGGCTGTGATGGAGGCGGTGCTTGAGGAGGAGATGAGCGAGCATTTGGGCGCCGGTTACCGCGAGCGCACGCCAAGGCGGCGGGGGGAGCGAAACGGGTACTACACCCGGGACCTGATCACGCCGGTGGGCAAGATCACCCAGCTCAAGGTTCCCCGGGACCGCGAGGGGGCCTTCCTCACCGAGGTCTTTGAGCGCTACAAGCGGATGACGGGGGAGGTGGAAGAGGCCGTGCTGGAGATGTATCTGCAAGGGGTCTCCACCCGGAAGATCGCCGCTATCACCGAGGGGCTTTCGCGGGTGCGGATCAGCAAGGACGCGGTTTCCCGGATCGCCCAGCGTTTGGAGGAGGAACTTTTCGCCTGGAGGCGGCGGCCTCTGGAGGGGGCTTACCCCTACCTGTACCTGGACGCCAGTTACTTCAAGGTGAACTGGGGCGGGCGGGTGGTGGACCTGGCCGTTTTGGTGGCGCTGGGGGTGAACGAGGAGGGATACCGGGAGGTGCTGGCGGTGGAGCCGGCAGGTGGGGAGAGGAAAGAGGCGTGGCGCAACCTGCTGAAGGGCCTTTTGGAGCGGGGGCTTCAGGGGGTGAGGCTGGTCATTTCGGATGACCACCTTTCCATCCGCCAGGCGGTGATGGCGGAGCTTCCCGGGGCGCGTTGGCAGCGGTGCGTGGTGCACTTTGCGCGCAATGTGTTGGCTCATGTGCCGCAGCAGGAGCGGGAGGTGGTGGCCGAGGAGCTTCAGGAGGTATTTGCGGCAAAGCGGCGGACTACCGCCGAATCCCTGGCCCGGGGGTTTGTGGAGCGCTACGGGGACCGGTTCAAGCGGGCGGTGGAGGTGTTTGCCCAGGGTTTGGAGGAGGCCTTGACCTACCTGGACTTTCCCAGCGGTCACCAGAGGCACATCAAGAGCACGAATGTGCTGGAGCGACTTTTTCGGGAGGTGAAGCGGCGGACCAGGGTGGTGGGCGTGTTTCCCAACGAAGAGAGCCTGGCCAACCTGGCCACGGTGGTGATGCTCAGGGTCACAGAAGACTGGGCGTTCAGGCGTTACATGGACATGGCCCCGCTCTGGGGCGCGGAACAAAAACCCACAAAAATCGCGACTTGACTTGGGGCAACGTGGTTTTTGATTCCAACCCCGGCTTCCAGCCCTTCGGCTTCGCCGGCGGCCTGCACGACACCAACACGAAGCTGGTGAGGTTCGGCGCCCGCGACTACGACGCGCAGGTCGGGAGGTGGACGGCGAAGGATCCCGCAGGTTTTCCGGACGTAGATTTGGCTGGGGTTGTGAACTCGTATCATTATCTAGGTAACTCGCCCATTGAGTCAACGGATCCAACCGGGCTGTGGCAGAGCGGGAACTGCGAGGGAACACCTTGGCCGGACGATTGGGCAACCATTGCCTGCGCGGCGATAAAACGGAAAAAATGCCAGGAGGCCCTTTCGCGTTGGGGAATAGATGACTGCATGAACAAGCGCTGCGATCCCAACGGGTGCCTCTTTATCTACTGCTCGCAGTGGCTTGGAGGTGGAGGCGGCTGTGGTTGGGCACCATCGAAGATGCCATGTGTGGCAGTCGTTGGCGCTTCCTTGGAACGGCCAAATCCTTGTCCTTCAAAAGGTCCGAACTGGGTTACATTGTTTCACGAGATGCTCCACGACTGCGGAGGTGGGAGGTTCGACCATAAGGACAACGAAGGAGAAAACGACTGGGAAGCTTCTCCCGTCATGAAGGCTTGCACTGGAAGACCCTATTGACGGACGTTGGTCAAGCGCAATTTATGCTCCACAGCGCCCAACAGCCGGCTATTTTTCTGGGCCTTAGTCCAACGTTTAAGGCCATGAATCGGCGTTCGATTGTCGCCTTGGCCATGAGGGTTTTGCCACCCATCGTTCTCCTGCTTCTTACCGTCGTTGCCGTCGTCATACCCTTCGCCTTGGCGAAGCTCAGCACATTGTCGGGCAGCAAAGGTACCTCGGCGAAATTTTCGATCAACGGGTACGTAGGTCGTGTCGTAAGTGGAAGAGAGCTTTTGAAGGTAATGGGGTTCAGCCAAAGATGGGAAGAGGTGTCAGTTGGGGTAGGCCACGGGCGAAATTCTCTTTTGCTCGTGGCCAAACGGGGTCAGGAACGTCAGTTCTTCGAGTTCGGCATTGCAGGCCAGGTAAAAAGTGTGCAGGCTCCCGAGCGAGAGTGGTTTCCAATCCTTGACGGTCTTCGGAAGAGCGGGTTTATCGAGCCCGTATGGCCAGCTTTTCTTACCACACCTTCAGCTATAGTATTTGGCATAGGCCCAGGAACTCGAGTCCCGGTGAGGGCAAATTTAGGCCGGGAGGCACTTCGCCGAAATGAGCAGGGCCGGTGGCCCGTAAAACTTATGGGACGCACAATACTGAGCGATCCGGGCGCAAACGCAGCGCTTGCCATCGATCACGACTTGGTGCTGAGCCACGTGCGCCTAGGTCGGTCCTGGATTTGTGTCAGCACTGGCTCCTGTTCTCCCATTGAAAATCCTAGGTATCCTGTAGGGCTGCCTCACTCTCAGGCCGCACTCGCGGGTGCATTTGTGGAAACCACAAATGACTTCGTGTGGGCCGAGCCATATCCATCCGGTGGGATCAACGTGATCAGGTTCAGTCTGGATGTATTGACTCCACGAGACAAGCATTTCCTTCAACAGTCACGGATTGTCGTAAGTCAGTCTTTTCTTTATTCGCGCGTGAGCGACATTGAACCCATCGCAGGGCGGTATGTGCTCACCACCGATGTTCACAAAAACCACTTTGCGGTAAACGTTAGCACAGGTGAGAGAGAGCTTCTTGGAAGCGGTGAGGGCACTCCGCTCTTCATAACTTCGTCACTGGATGCCGCCTTAGACACAGCATTGGGGGGTACACGGAGGTGAGCGTTAAACATTTGCGAAGAGGTTCTTCGCCTCCCCTTTCTGCGTCGGCCTCCACGATGAAAAGCTCCTTACTCCGTGAAGTGGTTTCTTCGGTGAGTTTGGAAACCGTCTTCTCCAGGGGAACACCCGCGAAACCTCGCCTAGGCATAAGGGGTTACGACACAATGCGGTCCCGGGCGCCCTCGCAAGCGAAAATCCCCAGGGAGGAAAAATGAAGGCTTCTCGGGTTGCTGTAATGCTCTCCCTGGTGCAAGGATTGCTGTTGGTCCCGTGTGGGAAAGGCGAAATCGTCCTCAGCCGTTTACCTTGGACCGGTCGAACGTTTTCGGTGGCTGTGGCAGGAAACCACGCATACCTGGGTGCTCCTGGACACCTCGTTGTCATTGACATATCCGCGCCCACCCGTCCGGTGCCAGTGGCAAAAGCCGCCGTGCCTGCTGCAGTGGAAAACTTGTGCGTAAGAAACACGCTGGTTTTTGCTGCGGTTGGAAAGGCCGGTCTCTTGGTTTTTAAATCGAAAAACGGAGCGCTAAAAGAGCTTGCGCATTATGAGGCTGGTCACCATGTGTGGGGTGTGACCTTGGGCAACAGGCATGCCTATTTAGCCGCCCATGACAGCGGCGTGCGGATCATCGACATCGCAAATCCAACGGCACCGAGGGAAGTCGGGTGGCTCGACACCCCTGGTTTGGCGTTGGCTGCAAGCGTTTCGGGTAAGTATCTTTATGTGGCCGACGGACTGGGCTTGCGGATAGTCACGTTGTCGCGGGGGACACGGCCGAAGGAAGTGGCCTTCGTGCCCACACCTGGCCCAGCACTTAAGGTTGCGGTTGCCAGGGGCTACGCCTTCGTCGCCACGTATGATTTCGGCGTCCGAATCATTGACGTCAGGGCCCCGGAATCACCCAAAGAGGCCGGCTTTTTCGATACACCGGGTCTGGCGTTAAGTGTTGCCGTCCGGGGGAGGTTTTTATATGTGGCGGACGGTCCGAGTGGCCTCCGAATCATTGACGTTGCCGACCGACGAACACCCAAAGAAGTCGGTTTCCTCCAAACTCCCGGCTTTGCAGAAGACGTGGCCCTAAGCGAAAACCTCGCGTTGGTGGCTGACACTGAAGATCTGCGCCTCATCGACATAACTGACCCCACAAACCCGCGCGAGCTGAGCGCCTTTGACCCCCGCCGTGAGATTGACACCCAGGCTTTTGCGGCACCTGTTGAATGGCCCACGACTGCGATCGGATCATGCTGTCCGAGCCACCAACTGGCCACCCGATGAGGCCCGTAGGCGCAAGACGTACAAAGGACTGCTGTTTGTCGGAGTCTCGATAAACCGTCCCAACAAGGTTCTGAATCGATCGCCCTCCAAACCAAACCGGCTTTTGGCTTTCCAGCCAGGCGGGGGTTGTCCAGGAAAGCCGAAGCTTTGATGCCTACGGGCAGCTGCAAAGCCAGGAGTTTAAGGTCTCGGGCGCTTCGATCCTCAAAATCACCTACGAGCGGGACAGTCTCGGGAGGATCACCGCCAAAAACGAAGAGCGTCCTTCGGGGATTACCCGCTTCGAGTACGGCTATGACCCGGCAGGAAGGCTTGTGTCGGAAAGGAAGATCCTCCCCGATGGGTCTTCCCTTCTGACGCAGTGGAGTTATGATGGGAATGGGAACAGAGTCATGGAGGTGAAGCCCAACGGGACGGTGGTCAGCGGCAGCTACGATGATCAGGACCGGCTCCTGAGCTATGGCGACTACACCTTCACCCCCACGGCCAACGGGGAGCTCATCAGCAGGTGCCAGGGAAGCGTGTGTCAGTACTTCGACTACGATGTGTTTGGCAACCTAAGGCATGTCATTTTGGACAACGGCACCCAAATCGAGTACGTGATTGACGGTCGAAATCGCCGAATCGGCAAGAAAATCAACGGCACGTTGGTGCAGGGGTTTGTGTACGATGATCAGCTCAGGATCGTTGCGGAGCTAGATGGAAGCAATCAGGTGGTTTCCCGCTTCGTTTACGCTGACCACATCAACGTGCCGGAGATCATCGGGAAAGGAGGGGAAACCTATCGGATTTTGCACGATCATTTGGGCTCACCAAGATTCGTGATTGACACCGAAACCGGCGAAGTCGTGCAGGAAATGCAATACGACGCCTGGGGCAACGTGGTGTTTGATTCCAACCCCGGCTTCCAACCCTTCGGCTTCGCCGGTGGCCTGTACGACACCCACACCAAACTCATCCGCTTCGGCGCCCGGGATTACGACCCACAGGTGGGGAGGTGGACGAGCAAGGACCCCCTGGGCTTTGGCGAGGGCCGAGACCTAGGCCTGTTCAGTTACTCGTTCAATGACGCCGTAAATGTCTATGACCCGTTTGGCCTCTCGGGGCTGTGGGAGCTGTGCAAATATTCCTGGAAGGCCACAGCGCCAGTTCGCATAGCAAAGGCTCTAAATTGTTACTTTAAATGGCTGGCGTGTACGCAGAGCGGGGAAATGGAGTGCATACGTCGGTTCGATAACCGATGCCAACAGCAAGGGATGTGTATGAACTGGGTTCGCAACTGCTGCGACAGGGAATGGTTTTACTGTGCGGTAGACCCGTTTACGGAACACAACTTTCTTTCCTGCTCTGCCATCCCGCCCCGTTTCCCCTGCGGGAAACTGTATGCGTGCCCGCTGCACGGATAGTCCTCCCAGTATGCGGAAAAGAAAAAGATCATCCGCCATGCTCTCTGTCGTCGTCTCAAAATGCACACTTTGTGACAGGGCTCGCTTAATCACAACAGTAGTCTGCTCACTTGCGGCTCTGGTGACGCTGGGCATGGCGAGCGGGTGCGCCGGTACCGGCGACGAAAAAATGCTTAGTCTCGGCGAATGGCAAATCTCTTTTCCGCGGCCACTCAGGTGCGCATGGTCCTTGGAATCGGGTACCCTGGGACGGTCCCAGGCAGCTGCCATTTCAGTATTAGCAATGTGTTCCCATTTTGGGCTGGGCCCGGCTCGTCGGGACGGCTTGACCGGAGTAGATGCAAGGGTGCTCGAAGCCGAACCCGGCACCTCGTTACTTGACGAGATGGCAGACATCGGTTGCTGCGAGTTTGATATGTACAGAAGAGAAAGACGCTCCCTTAGCAGATGGCGCTCGAGGTCAGGGATCGAGGTCGTCGAGTGCCAGTACGGGGGCCGGGAGCTCGGGCCAGAAGACGTTCGAAAGGTGCTCGTCCTTGCTTCAGGCTCTTCGGCTTTGGTCGTTGAAGCGAGATTTGCGGTGACCGGCGACTACTCCGTACGGATTGACGATTTGTTTGAAATTAAAAGGGATGGCCGGAAAGTGGAGTTGAGATAGGGGGCGAAAGATGAGTGTCCGACCGTGGTTGGTTTTTGGCGGCGTAATGGTGCTCGCCGGATTCTTCGGCGCCCTGCTCCTCGAGGATCTCCTCTCGCCTTCGATTGCTCACGCATGGCATCTTTACGGCGATTCCGCTTTTGCTCTGGGCAAAGAGCTTTTGTTCGTTTCACGACCTAAATATTGGACAGGTGGTCAAGTCGCTGAATGCGGCCGTGTGGAAATGTATGCGCGCTTGGAGGGTCGCCTTCTTGGCGGGAACCAAGGTGGGTTATTTGTTATTCAGCATGCATGTGTTCCAAGCCATCCCAAGCACACAAGCTGTGATGAAGCGGTGCGTCAGCTGGCGGCGTCACTGGGGCTCAAAGGGCTGACGAGCACCTTAACTCGGGACATCGTTTTTGGCGAAGAAGTCGATGTTCTGGCTTTCGAAGGAAAGACAGAGGGTGAGAAAACCTTTCTCGGGGAAGGATTATGTTTGCAGCTACCTCGCCAACGCCCGCCCGACGCCTCAACATGGATCTTGTGGTCTATTTCAAGTCAGGAGAGGAGAGGTCTTCTCCGGCGCGCTACGCGGCCAAAATTATGGGACCTGGTCAGCCGATCGTGGCGGCAGCCAATCCTCGTCCTCTTCTGAACCGAATCCTCGGCATGTCTTTGAATTGGTCGGTCCGTGAGGGCATCGAAAGAATGAACTTACAGAAAGACCGCGACCCTAAGGTGGGGCTAAAACCCAGCGGCGGGGTGGTCACCGGCACGTACGACGATTGGGACCGGCTCCTCAGCTACCGACACTACACCTTCACCTACACGGCCAACGGGGAGCTCATCGGCAAGTGCCAGGGAAGCGTGTGTCAGTACTTCGATTACGATGTGTTTGGCAACTTAAGGCATGTGATTTTGGACAACGGCATGGAAATCGAGTACGTGATTGACGGGAGAAACCGCAGAATCGGCAAAAAGATCAACGGCACGTTGGTGCAGGGCTTCATTTACGACGATCAGCTGCGCATTGTGGCTGAACTCGATGGAAGCAATCAGGTGGTTTCCCGCTTCATTTACGCCGACCACATCAACGTGCCGGAGGT
>FWWM01015787.1_pt1 | contig 11443 bp, 10 predicted proteins | sample 2228351 | NCBI WGS metagenome assembly FWWM01 (sample SAMEA103939774, study PRJEB20133) | metagenome
GAGACCATCTCCGGGTAGAAGTGCTCGCACAGCAGGACGAGCCTCCCCCGAGGGGGCCCAGCCCGTGTCTCCCGCTCGGTCACGTCCGCATCCCTCCCCTCCGGCCCCGGGATCGTGGCCCGCGGGGAGGGGAGAGGCATGCGCGGTTCGCGGTACGAGCCTTCCGCGCACCGCGCCGTGGAGCCCGGGACCTGGGCACCTCGCCTACGGCGATCGCGCGATGAGCGCCGTCGCTCCACGAGGGACGATCGGGCCCATGGGCGGGCCCGGGCACGCGGGCACGAAGGTCGTCTACATCCTGGGCCCCGGGAGGAGCGGCTCGGGGGTCCTGGGTCGACTGCTGAGCACGATCCCCGGCGCCGCGTTCCTGGGCGAGCTCCGACGGGTCTGGAGCCGTGGATTCCGGCCCGGTCGGACCTGCGGGTGCGGCCGCGTGCACGCGGAGTGCCCGGTGTGGTCCACCGTGCCAGTCCCTGGGTCGCCCGCTGTGGAGCCGGCCAGGACCGAGATCGCCGCGCTCCAGCGCCGGGTGGCGCCCGAGCACTTGGGCTGGAGGGCCGCCCTGCGGTACCGCCGCCTCGCGACGGCACCGGACCCCGCGACGCCGGCCGGCCGGTACATCGCCGCCTACACCGAGCTCCACCGGGCCGCAGCAGCGGCCACTGGGGCAACGCTTATTATCGATAGCTCCAAGTCGGCCGCGGACGCGGCCCTCCTCGCCCTCCGGGAGGACGTCCCCACGTATCTCGTCCAGCTGATCCGCGACCCGCGAGGCGTGGTGTCCTCGCTCCAGCGCCACACTGGCGCCCGCTCTCCCGGGGCGCGTCGCGCGCTCGCTGTCCGGGGAGCCGCGCGGTGGACGGCGAAGCACCTGGCGAACGAGGCCCTTCGCCGCCGGTTCGGGCCTGACCGATCGATCGCACTCCGGTACGAGGACATGATCGGCGACCCCACGGGCGCCGTCGGGGCCGTGGCCAAGCTCGTGGGGCTCCCCTCGCCCCTGGAGCGCCTCGCCCCGGGCCTGCCGATCCGGGTCCCGGAGGTGCACGAGCCCGACGGGAGCCGCCGGCGGCGCTTCGAGACCGACCGGATCGTGCTCGAGCTCGACACCCGTTGGCACCGGGAGCTCGAGCCGGTCGACCGGCGGATCGTCACCTCCCTCACGCTCCCCCTGCTCAGGCGCTATGGGTACCCAGCCCGCGTCGACTTCTCATAGGAGCGGCACCGTCGCCGCAGTACCTCCCCTACTTCGACCTCGACCGGTTCCTGTTGCTCGACTCCCGCGACCTGGCGGAACGCCGGATCGAGACGCTCCGGCGGGTGTTCCGGTTCCTCGGGGTCGACGGATCCTGGGTGCCCCCCTCCGCGGGCCGCGAGTTCCTCCGCTCGGTCGACCGCCGGATGCCGTCGCCCCTCGCCCGCGCCGCGCGGTCGGTCCCCGGCCTCCCGCGGATCGCCCGGGCCCTCCCCCGCCCGGCACGGCGGCTGGCCCACCGCCTCGCCCCGCGGGTCGACCTCGGGCGGGCCACCATCCCGACCGACCTCCGGCGGCGCCTCGAGGACGAGCTCCGCCCGGACGTGGCCCGCCTCCGGCGGTTCCTGCCGGAGGGGTTCGACGGCTGGGGGATCGCCTGAGGCGACCCCTGGTCGGCGGGGCGCTCAGTCGGCGCCGTACCCGAGGGCGGTGGCGAGATCGCCGGCCGCTTCCTCGAAGGCCCGCCGGACCGCCGCCGTGAACCGGTGCCGCCAGTCGCCCGCCACCCCCTTCCGGAGCTTCGACCCAGGGTCCTCCTGGCCGGGGTGCCGGCCGGACAGCCGGCGGAAGCTGTAGCGCTCGAGGAGCTCGCGGCGCTGCTCGGGATCGAGCGCCACGTCGCAATGGTCGAACACGCGGTCCCAGGCCTCCACGGCCCACGGCCCGATTAGGTCTTCGTACCGCACCAGCAGCACGCCCTCGGGGGGCGCCTCCCACCACTCCCGGAGCGCGCGGAACAGGCCGCTCTGCGCGAGGCGGTCGATCGCGAAGATCAGCCCCTCCTCCTCGCTCATCGCCTCGAGCTGCTCCCGGGTCCGCCGCAGGCTGGGATTGTTCACCGTGGGGTGGGAGCGGAGCGCGGAGAAGTACCAGCTCACGACGATGTCCCGCGGGTCCCGCCCCACGAAGAACGCCCGCCAGGGTTCGGGCTTCGGCATCGCCCGGAAGCCCTCCGCCGAGATGTAGAGCGGGGAGACGATCGTTCGCCGCGGGAGCGGTTCCTCGAAGCGCAGGCCGTGGTAGCCGCGGCCCCTCCGCTCGGGGGGGAGCCGGGGGGCGTAGGCGTAGGGGCGCAGGCCCGTGTTCCGGTAGACGGCGGGGTCGGCGAGGACCTTCCGCACCCACTGGCTCCCGGTCTTGTGCACGCAGCAGTGGTAGACGTTGCGGAGCTGGGACCGCCTCGTCACCCGCACGAGCCGGACGCGGTTCTCGGCGAACGACGCCTTGATCCGCGGCGGGATGAGGTTCCGGATCCCCTGGTTCCGCAGCAGCCGTTCGGCGACCGTCACCCGCACCTCCCGCAGGCTCAGAGGTACCCGAACCGGGCGAGCTCCTCGCCCGCGACGTCCTCGACGATCCCGAGGTCCCGGGGGCTGAACGCCTCCCGCCAGGGCGGGACGCGGAGGGGCTGCCGGTTCGCGTCCACGATCCGCACGCGCCGGATGTGACGGAGGAAGGCGGGCCGGTCGGGGTCGAGGCCGGCGAACGCGATGCACCGGCGGGCCTCCTTCTCCGGGTCGGCCACGAGATCCTCGTAGCGGACCGTGAGGAAGTCCTCCGCGGGCAGGAGCTGGCCCTTCGCGTCGATGTTGGAGACGAGGATCTTCCAGTAGGCGGCGGCGAGCGCCACGAACGCGTGCCCGTGGCGGTCGAGCCTCTCCATCACCTCCGGCGGCGGCGGCCCGATCCGCCACCGCTGGACCCCTTTCCAGCCGTCCCACCACCGGATCGTGAGCAGCGAATGCGCCACGGCGCGGCCGTCCCGGACGATGTGGATGAACCGGGCGTCGGGGAAGATCGCGCGGAGGAACCCGATCCTCGACCAGCCGGAGTACTCCGCGATGAAGCGGGGCTTGCGGTGGTGCCGGAGGATCGCCCGGACCGCCGCGTGGAACCGGCGGCGGACGTGCAGGGTCGCGTCGGCCGCCTCGAGGTCGCGGAAGGGTTCAACGAACCCGGGGAAGCACCGCCCCCAGAGCGCGTAGGCCTCGGCGTGCCGGGGGACGCCTCGGACGAACCGGAGCCGCCCGCGGAGGCCGGGCAGCTCGACGAGCCGCGAGAGGGCGGAGACCGCGGGCGCGCCCGGCCAGCGGTCGTTGTACTGGGACGGCCAGGCGAACGCCTCGTGGTAGGCGATCAGGTCCATGAGCGGCGTGAGGCCGCTCCGGCCCGTCCCCACGACGAACACCGGGCGGTCGATCGGCGGCCCCCCCTCGGGCGTCGCTCCCCCCCTCATCGGAGCCGCACCACCCGCAGCGCCCGGGACCACAGCCGGCGCCGCTGCGTCCCGGAGAGCCCGAGCAGCGAGGCGGCGGCGAGGAGCCCGATCCCGGAGAGGCCGGAGGCGAACACGAGCCCTGGCCAGGAACCCACGTGCGCGTCCCGACCGAGGACGGCCGCTCCCCCCAGCAGGACCGCGGTGGCCACCGCACCGCGGGCGAACCCGGCCGCCTGCCGCCGCGCGGGGACCGCGAGGATCCGGCCGATCATCGCCGGGTACGCGAGGCTCTGCACGACCCGCCCGGCCATGAAGCCGACCGCCACGCCGACGATCCCGAGGTGCGCCGTGCCGACGAGGTACCAGGCGAGGACGACGGAGATCCCGGCCGCCGCCAGCCCCAGCAGGACCTTCCGCCGGATGTTCAGCGTGAGGTCGATGATGTTCGAGTCCACCCGGATCAGGGTGAGCTGCACGACCATCAGCACGATCAGGAACGTGGCCAGGGTGCCGGGGTAGCGCCCGGGCCCCACCCACAGCTCGAGGAACGACCGCTCCCAGAGCAGCACGCCGGCCCCGGCGACCGTCGCGATCAGCCAGGCCGTGGCCATCGTCTCGTCCCGGACCCGCGCCGCCCGGGCGATCTCCCCGGCGCCGATCAACCCGCCGAGGCCCGGCGTCATCCCGAAGATCAGGCTCGTGATGCCGGCCATGATCGTGATCGGGATGAACCGGGTGAGCGAGTACGTGGCCACCTCGGGGGCCGACCCCGCGATCCCGAGGACGACGATGTCGCCCCCCATCGTCACCTTCATCACGAGGTTCCAGACCAGGAACCACCAGCTCAGCCCGATGAAGCGCCGGACCGACGCGCGGTCCGGCCTGGCGACCCCGAACCACGGCACGTACCTCCTCGCGAGCCAGTGGTAGGTCACCCCGATCACGACCGTGCCGCCGACCGCCCCGAGCGCCACCCCCACGAGGTTCCCCCCGACGATCGCCCCGGCGGCGACGAGGGCGCCACCGACGAGCTCGAGCGTCGCGGTGAGGCCCATCCGCTTGTAGCCGAGGTTCTGCCCGGCCAGGACGGCCCACGGGACGTTGGCGACCCCGGCGATCACGAGGCCCACGACGAGGATCGCGGCGGCGACCCGGGCGATCGCCGACCGGTCCGGCGGAACCTCGAGCCACACCGGGGCGAACCAGGCGATGAGGCCGCCGGCCGCCGCGAGGATCGGGAGGAACAGCGCCCAGACGGCCAGCGCGCTCCCCACCGCCCGCCGCTTGTCCTCGAGGTCCGGCGAGGCCTGGCGGTTCGCGATGAACCACTTGAGCGCCTCGGCCGGGCGACCCCCCGCGGGGTTCGCGTGCCCGACGAGCCGCTGGAGCACCTGCCAGTTCCCGAACCCGGCCTCGCCGAGGCGGCGGAGGAGGATCGGGTTCACCACGAAGCCGGCGAGCGCGCGCGCGACGTAGTCGAGCACCTGCGCGACGACGTTCAGCGACGCCTTCTTCGTGAGGGTCCCGTCCGAGGTCAGCCGGCCCCGGAGCCGCGACAGGACCCCGCGGCGGTCGACGACCCCGACGGTCACGCGCTTCCCCATCTCCTACAGCCTCGCCCAGATCGCTGCGCGGACCTCGCGGAGCACTTCCTCCAGGGGGTGCTCGGGGGCCACGACGACCGCCCCGAGCTCCCGCCAGTCGATACCCCAGATCTCCTCCGCCCGACGCCGGACCACCTGCTCGGGCTCGATCCCTCGCCGGCGCTCGACGGCCGTCTCCGGCCGCACCCGGAGCACGACCAGGACGTCGGGGTGGGGGATCGCGCCGTAGTAACGCTCCTCGAGGCGGGCCAGGGTCCGGACGATCCGGCTCCGCTCCCGGAGGTGCGGCAGGTCCGCCGTCGCCGGCCCGTCCATCGAGCGGACGCGACCGAGGGGGAATCGGTCCGAGACCACGATCCCGCCCCGGAGCGCGAAGCGCCGGGCGCGCACGTAGCCGAGGTAACGGTCGCGCGAGACCAGCACCTTGCGGACCAGCTTCGCCAGGGCGCGGGGGCCGATCCGATCCCCGTCCCGGAGCAGGGGGTCGGTGCCGCCCTTCGCGGGCCCTGCATCCGGCACGGCGGGACCAGGCCGGGGTCCGCCGAGCCCGCCCCGTGGGCGGGATGGTCGGGGCCGGACCGCCCGCCAAGCGGCATGGAGCAGCGCAGACGCGCCGGACCGCGGCGGCTTCCCGAGGTGCAGGCGCCGGACCTCGAGGCGCGAGCCCAGCCACCGGTGCACATCCTCGACCACGGTGGTCTTCCCGGCGCCGTCCGCGCCCACGACCGCGATCCAGGCGCCCCCCCTCGAGAGCCGCGCGCGCGGGCGGCCCACGACCCGCCGCCGCACCGCGACGGTCAGGCGGCGCCAGGACCTCACGAACCCGTCGAGCCACGGAGCCCGCCGCGCCTCGGCGGCGAGCGCGCGTTCGAGCCGCCAGGCGGTCCGCACCCTGCTCCACCACGGGGCGCCGGGGTCCAGAGCGCGACGGCAGCGCTCCCAGAGGGCCTCCCCGACGACCGGGAGGTGCTCCCGGACCGCGTGGTGCGCAGCGGCCAGGTCGGCCTGGCCCATCAGGTACGCCAGCTCACGGCGCTCCCCCGAAGAGAGCGTCCCCTTGCCGGTCAGGAGCGCGTCCCAGGTGGCGTGCTTCAGCACCATCCGGATCACGAAGACCACCAGCTCGAGCTCCGGAGCCGGCACCCGGAACAGCGGACCCTGCCGGGAGGAAGCGAGGTACGCAGCCTCGATCGGGAGCCCGAGGTTCTTCGTGGCGTCGTCCCCGAGCACCAGCTGGTGGTGGACGTGGAGCGGTACCAGGACGCCGGTCGGGTCGTCGAGCCCGTACGCGTGGTACACGCCCGGCGGCTGCGCCCTCCCGGGGATCCGTCCCTCCTTGAACCCGAGGTCGCGGAGCACCCGCTCGAACCTGTCAGCGTCGGCCCGGGCCACGAGCAGGTCGAGGTCGCTCTCGCCCCGCGCCGAGCGGTCCAGGGCCGCGGTGCTCTTCCAGTGGCAGTAGCGGATCCCCTCGCGGGCCAAGGCGTCGCAGAGCCGCTGGACGAGTTCGAGCGGAACCGCGGTCACTTGGCCTGCGCCGGCCACGACGGAACCCGGCTCGTCGGCCCCTCGACCCCCCGTAGCGCGCGGCCACGCCCGCCTCGCCAAGGTCACGGACGGTCCCCCAGATCCACCTCGCGGTACACCGCCGCGGCGAGGTCCGAGGGCGTCGCCCGGTCCGAACGGAGACGGAGGATCCGAGGGGTGACCGTCGCCGAGGCGAGCGTGCGTTCGAAGCACTCCCGGTAGACAGCCAGGAACCGTCGCTTCTCGCCCTCGGGGCGATCGCCTGCGAGGAACCAGTGGCCGCGCTGGCTCACCCGCTCCAGCAGAACGCTATCGGGAGCGTCCAGGAGGACCAAGAGGTCCAGGGCTTCCAGCCACCCGTCGAGGTAGCGATGCCACCAGCGGCGGAACCGCTCGCTCTCTACGATCGAGGGGCCGGAGGCCAGGAAACGAGCGAGCCTGAACACCGGCCCGTGGTCGAGGACCGTCAAGGTTCCCGGCGCCGTTCGCCCGACGGCCCGCAGCCAGGACTCCACGAAGGCGATGGACCTGAGCTCCCTCCACGTGAACCAGCGGTCCGCGCGGTAACGGCGGAGCCACAGGGGGAGCAGCGGCCCTGATCCCACGACCAAGCGGAGGAACGAGAGGGGCTTCCGCACTCCCAGACCCACGCGGACGCAGGGATACTCCTCGGAGAGCAGCCGCGCGAGCGTGGTCTTGCCAGCTCCGGCCGGGCCGAGGATCTCGACCACGGCGCCGCCGTGGCGCACGCCGCGCTGGGCCGGCGCGGCGGCGTCGACCCCCTCCGGAGACCTGGGTGCAGGGACCATCCGGTGCCGCACCCTAGGCGATCGGGGTCCGGCGGGCGAGCGACCCGAGGGGTATCTCGCGTACGCCGATCAGAGGATGCGGGGTCGACGCCCCCGTAGCAGCGGGCCCCGGACGAAGGTGATATAGGCCTGCTCGGCCCGGGCCCGGAGAGCGTCCAGGCGGGGGTCGAGGAAGCGCGCCCGCGCCTTCGCCTTCGCAGCTTCCCGGACGGCCGATGGCCGCTGGACCCGGTGCTCCGAGACCCAGACGGGGGGCTCCTCCCCCGCCTCACGGAAGCGCCGCGTGAGGGCGAGGTACTCGTCGGCGCTGATCAGGCCGGAGACGAACCGGTTCAGGTGCGGCTGCCAGGGCGGCCCGGCGGCCCGCTCGTCGATCAGGCGGAACACGGTGCGTACGTTCTCCTCCGTGTGTTCGAACCGCCGGAAGCGCGTCCCGAAGCGCGCGTTCAGCCGGTCGATCACCGCGCCGAGGTCCGAGGTCACCTCCTCGAACGTCGCCACGACGAACGAGGAGCGGAACGGCAGGAGCCGTTCGTAGAACGCGACGTAGGTCCGGAGCCACTGCCCGGCGGGGATCCCCGGCTCGCGCACCATCGCCGAGAGGACCGTGGGCTCCGGGGCCCGCGCCGTGAGCAGCACCGGGATCCCCCGGCGGGCCGCCGCGACCAGGGCCCCAGCGGCGTGCATGTGGTGGGCCACGCGGACGTGGTCGTTCTGGGCGAGCTGGAAGGCGATCGCGGCGAACGTGCCGGCCGAGCGCGTGAACCCGTCCACCACGAGCTCGGTGCCCGGGCCGAGCACGGCGTGCCCGCTCTTCCAGCGGGCGAGGGGGAGGTAGGGCCACGGGTGCAGGGAGAGCGGCCGGCGCACCGCGTGCCGGAGCGCGACGAGGGGCCGGGTCCGATCCGCGGCCCCGTTCGCCTCACCGCCGCGCGACTCGCTCATAGATCCGGGTCAGCCGATCGAAGAACGCGTCCCGGGTGAAGGTCCCGGCCACCCTCGCCGTCGCCGCCCGCCCGAGGGCTCGCCGCCGCTCCGGGTCGCCGAGGAGCGACACGATCGCGTCCGCGAGGGCTGCCGGGTCTCCCGGCGGGACGAGCACGCCCGAGGCCCCCGGCTCCACCAGCTCGGGGGCGCCCCCGATCGCGGAGGCCACCACCGGCTTCCCGAGCGCCATCCCTTGCAGGACCACCCCGGGGAACGGGTCGGGGTGGGTCGGGCAGTGCACCACCACGTCCGCCGCCGCCATCACCTGGGCCACGTCGTCGCGGTAGCCGGTGAACGTGACCGCGCCGTCCACGGCCGCCTCCCGGGCGAGCCGCCGCAGCCGCTCCGCGTACCTCCGGTGGTGGGGGCCCTCGACCTCGCCGCCGACGATGGCGAAGCGCGCGGAGGGGACCGCCTCGAGGACCCGGGGGACCGCCCGGAGGAGGACGTCGTGGCCCTTCAGCTCGACGAGCTTCGAGACCAGGACGACGAGGGGGGTCCCGTCCCCGACCCCCAGCTCGGCCCGGAACCCCGAGCCGTCGAGGTCGGGGCGGAAGGTCAGCGGGTCGGGGCCCGCGTCGTGGACCACCGAGAGCTTCCCCGTCCGCACGCCCTGGCGGAGGAAGACCTCGTCGCGGACGGAGGCGGACACGCAGACGACCTCGTCGGCGAGGGCGGCGACGAGGCGAGGGAGCCCCCGGCGGAGCGGCGCGGGCCAGGTCGAGACGTCGGCCCGGACGTGCCACACGCAGGGCACCCCGGCGAGGCGCGCCGCGATCCCCCCGTGGAGGTCGAGGATCTCGTTCGCGTGGACGAGCCGGGCGCCCTCGCGGCGGATGAGGCGCGCGATCCGGGAGGCCCCGAGGAGCGTCGCGGCGAGCGCGGCCAGGTTCCCCGGAACGGGCCGCCGCCGGCTGATCCTCGGGAGCGGCAGGAAGTGGGCGCGGAGGGCCTCGGCCCCCGGGGGTGGCCACCCTGGGGCCGCCTCCTCGGGGAGGGCCAGGACGGGTCGGTAGCCCCGCTCGGCCACGCCGACGGCCATCTCGACCAGCCACCGGAAGGCCCCGCTCTGCGACGAGGCATCCGAGGAGGTGTAGAGGACCGCGAGGCGACGGGCCGCACTCATCGGCGAGCGGCGGAGCCGGCAGATACCCGGGGCGCCGGCGCCGCCACGTCCAGCCGGAACAGCCCGCGGTAGCCCTCGACCGCCCGACCGAGGGCGAAGGGCGACGCCTCGAACCGCTCCTGGGTCGCCGCCCGGTCGGGGGGTCGGCGCAACGCCTCCAGGACGTACGCCGCGTGCGCCGCCGCGTCCCGCGCCGGGGCGAGGAAGATCGACCCGGGGAAGAAGGGCTGGATCTCGCGGAGCGGGGGGATGTCGCTCGCCACTACCGGGAGGCCGGCCGCGAGCGCCTCGAGCGGCGCGCCCGGCAGCCCCTCCCAGAGCGAGGGGAACACGAAGACGTCCGAGGCGAGGAGGAGCCGCGGCACGTCCCGTCGCTGGCTCGCGATCGCGCACGCGTCCCGGAGCCCGAGCCGGTCGATCCCCTCCTCCACCTGGCCGCGGAGCCTCCCGTCGCCGATCAGCAGGAGCCGGACCCCGGGGTCCCGATCCCGCACCAGGCGGGCGGCTTCGAGGATCGTCCGGTGGTTCTTCTGCGGCGCCAGCCGGCCAACGTGCGCGACGATCCTGGCGTCCTTCGGCCAGCCGAACTCGGCGCGCACGCCGTCCCGGTCCGGGGCGACCCGGAAGGGCGCGACGTCCATCCCGTTGTAGAGCACGCGGCATCGCCCGCCCGCCTGCCAGCGGCCGGGCAGGACGCTGTGGAGGGCGCTCCTCGAGACCGCCACGACGTCGGTCGCGCAGGTCCGGATCAACCACCGCATCGCCCAGACGAACGGCCGGCTTCCGAGGACGGCGCGCACGACCGGGTTCGTCGCCGACTGCCCGCGGGCGCCGAGCGCGTTGTGGATCGCGGCGATCCGGACCGGCACGCGCCGGATGGCCGCGAGGAGCAGGACGACGCCGCTCAGGAGCTGCGGCTCGGTGAGCACGACGTCGTAGCGACCCCTTCGGAGCAAGCTCGAGAACCGCACGGGGAACCAGGGCGACCGGATCGAAACACGGACCGCCGACCCACCGAGCGGCGCCAGTTCCTCGTCGAGCTCGTCCGGGGCCAGGTCGAGCGAGCACAGGTCGAACCGGACGGGCGAGTCCCGGCGCAGTTCGCGGCAGACCTCGATCGTCCGCAGTTGCGCGCCCCCGCGTTCGAGCCCGCCGAAGACGAGGAGGACCCTCCGGGCCCCGTCCCCCACCGAGCCCGCCTCGCCCCCGTCCACCGGGGCCTGCCGCGCGTCCGGACTCATCGCGGGAGCGCCTGGGTGAGCCCCGAGCGGACCGGGCGCGTCGGCCGGCCCCCGAGCAGCGCGGGGGCTGCGTAGACGAGCAGCCACCCCCAGGCCAGGGCCCGGATGATGAGGGTCGAGGAGTTCCGGATCCAGAGGAGCGTCTCCATCATCGCGATCAGCCAGAACGCGAGGAGCTGCGGGTTCCACTCCATCCGCGCTACCGCGCGCCACAGCCTGGTGAGGCACCAGCCAAGCAGGACGTACAGGGCCACGACCCCCGCCGCCCCGAACTCCAGGTACGCCTCGGCGAGCTGGAGGTACCCCGGGCCCGCGTTCCGCCCCGGATGGAGGATCAGGAGGACCCACCGGCTCGGTGGGAGCCGGTCGACCTCGAGCCCGAGCAGCGGCAGGAGGGCCGACCGGAACGGGATCGCGACGATCAGGGAGCTCATGTAGTCCCGGCCCAGGTGGTAACCCTCGCGGCGCGGCACCACCTGGACCGTGGCCATGAGCGACTGGAAGGGGCTCGACATCGAGACGAGGAAGCCCGTCACGGGGTCGTCGCGGAACGTGTTGGTGCCCTCGATCCGGTTCGCGGCTGCGTCGACGAGGGACGTCCTCGACCATTCCGAGATCGGCACCTGCCGGAGGTTGAGGACCGTGGGGATCAGGAAGGCGATCGCGAGGCCGATCG
>FWWM01009120.1_pt1 | contig 11440 bp, 11 predicted proteins | sample 2228351 | NCBI WGS metagenome assembly FWWM01 (sample SAMEA103939774, study PRJEB20133) | metagenome
AAAGTCTATAAAGAATTCATAGGATGTTAAAAACATGACTGAAAGGATTCTGAAACTTTTTAAATCAGAATTGAAAGTAATCAACATAGGCCTTGAAATATTTTACAGAGACTTGAAAAGACAAGACGTCAATGCAGTTCATGTGAGTTGGCAGCCCACTCCTAATATTGAGGAAGATCTTAAGAGGGCTCTTAGGAAATTAATGTAGTGGGGATGGCTGGGTTCTGGATATGAGACTTGTGAAGTATAGTATAGATGAGTTAAGTAAGAAAATTGAATCGGGCGAAGTATCGGTTGTTAGCGTAGTTGCCGAAGCGGTTGAGCAGATTAAAAGACTGAACGGGGCTGTAAACGCTTTCATAACTGTTCTTGAGGAACAGGCAATGCGGGAAGCGGAGAAGCTGGACGATGAACTTAGAAAAGGTGGAAGACCCCGTAGCAGGCTGCATGGCATTCCAATAGCTTTAAAGGACATGATATACGTAAAAGGCGTTAGGTGTACTGCTGGCTCTAAGATCTTACAGAACTTTACACCCAATTATGATTCTACGGTGGTTAGGAAAATTAAGGAAGCGGGTGCCGTGGTAATAGGAACAAATAACCTACATGAATTTGCCTCGGGGGTTACAAGCGTAAACCCGTTTTACGGTCCTGTACATAATCCTTGGGATTTATCGCGTATAGCAGGTGGGTCAAGCGGCGGCTCCGCCGCAGCTGTCTCTTCACGTATGGTCTTCGCCTCGCTTGGTACTGATACGAGTGGATCTATAAGGATCCCGTCATCTTTATGCGGTGTTGTTGGGCTTAAGCCAACCTACGGCAGGGTAAGTAAATATGGTGTGATCCCGCTGAGCTGGAGTCTTGACCATGTAGGCCCAATAGCAAAGACAGTCAAAGATGTGGCGATAGTCCTAGAAGTTATAGCGGGTTATGATGCCGCAGACGAGTCTTCTGTAGTTGCCGATGTGCCTGACTATGCATCATTGCTTGAGCTTGAGGTGAAAAACTACAGAGTGTACCATCTGCGTGATCCAATGGCTACTCAAACGGCAGGTTATATAGATGCTATGTTAGGTAAGGTGTTTGACGCTTTATCGGAGCTTGGGATTGAGGTTGTAGAAGGTGATTTTAAGTACGCTGATAGAGTGAGGGAGTGCTGGGCCCCTATAAGGCTGGGCGAGGCTGCCGCTTTTCATGACGAGTGGTATAGAAGCAATCCACAGGACTATGGGGATGATGTTAGGAGGATGCTGGAGAAGGGTAGAAAATTCAGTGTAGTAGATTATGTTAAAGCCCAACGGTTAAGGATCGAAATCAAGAAGGAACTATTAAGTATACTTGATAAGTATCACGCAATAATAACACCTACCACCCTTATACCTGCTCCTAAAATAGGTGAGGAACAGATAAGTATAGACGGTCTGCAGGTTGACATATACACCGCTTTAACCAGCACGACGATCCTCTTCAACATAACTGGGGTTCCAGCGATAACACTTCCAGCATACTTAGTTTATGGAAAACTGCCACTCGGTATTCAAATTGCAGCAAAGCCATTCGATGAACTTAACCTCCTCAGAATAGCTCACCAGCTAGAAAAACAATTAAAACTAAACACCGTACCACCTATAGATGGCTAAGGGTCAGGAAATCGATGCATTCTGTGTAGCAAAACACTACTACCTGGCGAAGTATTCATCCATCTTTATAATATCTTGAACCGTATATCCGGCAAAACTCTGCAATTCTGACGTAAAGCTCCTATGGTATACGCTACGCAACTTGATAAAGATACGCAGTGTATGACTCTCAGAATTGCAGATAATGTCGGATAGTTAATGTTTTACAATCACCAGTTCCATCTCGCCTTTGAAGAGCTCATCAATGGCTTTCGCCGCCAATGGTAAAGAAAGATGGTAATGTCAAATTTTATTTAATTGCTCTTCGCTAGCCCTTTAGCCTAGGTTATTGTCCTTGGAGGGGCGCATCTCTTCAATTATCTCGTGGATGTTTTGCCGGTCCGTTCAGGCTTCACAACTATGCTCCTGGAGAGGGCTTACACCGTCCTTCTGTTAGTAGCGGGGCTTAACATTTGGGATGTTAACGAGCGCTACGGCTTCACGCATGCCAACGGGGAGAGCGTTAGGCTCTGAGCCCACAGGCTTAAGGCTCTCTTCAACGCTGCATGTAAGCCCAGGAGGTTTGCGGCCATGGACGAGACGGTCGTCAAGAGGAGCGGCGTAGGAGAATACCTCTGGGTGGTTGTGGACGCTGACTCCTCTGAGGTTCTGGCGGCCTACGCCGGCGGAAGAAGAGCGTGCACTTCCTGCCGTCGTATGCTAACGCGGTTCTGGACATGCTTCATGTGCCCTCATTGGCCGGGAGAGGACAGGGCCTGCGACGGCCCGATCGCCCCGAACTGGGTAGGCCGCCACATAGAGGAGGGCATCTGCTGTTTTCAGATAGTTCTAAACCTTGGTTCCTCCGCTCCATCGATCCCCTCCGGCCTGCTCCAGCGTCAGCTCCTAGAGGACGCCCTCGGAAAGACATCCCCTAGACGTGGGGCCCACGCGGGACGCATATTCACCATGTACCTTCGCCAACCTATTCACCTTCAGCCTGAGGAAGGCCCTCAATGGTAGAAGTACGTGTACCGCTAGGACCCCTCTGTCCTGACCTGCGCCTTCTCTATTACGCAGCACTGCTTAATGCCACTGATAGACCTCGACGCCCCATCCCATCGATTCAAGTTCATCTCTCTTCTTCGCGCCCATCCTCAGGTTATCTGTAGCCCAGTACTGAATCTCTCCGTCCTCATCCCTGATGGTCCTGAACACTCCGACTAAGCGTAGTCCTTAAGATGAACTATCCTTCCCTGCTGTGGTATCTCGATGTCACTGATAGCTCTGAAGTCTGGCCCATCGGTGGCTACTAACCTGTTCTCCTTCGTTCTAGCGAGCCAGTGCCATCCCATCTCTCTGAGCTGCTTCAAGCTATCCAGGCTTTTGTACCAGCTGTCGAATACCGTGTAGTCAGGACTGAGTCCCCTCTCGTTTGCGGCGTAGAGCATGTCGCTGAAATGAGAGATCTTCGAGTACGGCTTGTCGAGAGCCGTATCATCAGCATCAACACTCCTAAATTCTTACTTACAATAGGCTCCGCCTCCTACCACACTGCCCAGTGCCCTGGGCGGCGAAGGGCAGGTACGGCGCCATCGAGACGCATAGCGCCTTGGACAGCGGTGTAGGTTGCGCTGGTAGCGTTCTCGCTGAAGGCCCACAGCTGAGCCTCGTTAAGATACCTGTTGCCTTGTGCCAGCAAGAGCAGAAGCCCTCAGCCCCGACTTGCATCTCTCAAGCATTAGAAGCTTCACGCGACGCTTGAAAGTACTGGTTCTCCTTCTTACTACATAGATATGCTGCGCCCCACGCCATAATAACATACACCACAGAGGGGCAGCAGAAATCATTAGTGTTCAAATTAGAGCATGACCGCATTTCTAGCGGTATACTGGATGGGGAAGTTATAAAAGATAAAGCGATGAAGGTCGATTTTAGGGCCTCGTGTGAACCTGAAGTATGAAGAGGAAACCCCTCTATCTGGTGGTTTGGTGAGGCAATTCTTTTCCGTTCAGACCTAAAGAATACCATTTACGATTATATGAGGAGGGTATGGCCGATGATAGTGAACACTGATGCAGGCGTGTACGGGTAGTGCTCTAAATACCCCCGTCCTCGGCTAGAGCCGTCGTAGGAGATAGAAAATTCATCCAATCTTTAAATACCCTCCTTATCCGGACACTACCATGGCTGAGCATGAGCTTATTATTAGGAACGCGAGACTTCATGAATGTGGTGATTTAGTAGATATAGCCATAGATTTAGGTAGAATATCAGCTATAGGAGTTTTAAGCGACTCCGCCGAGCTTGAGATAGATGCTGGAGGATGTATAGTTGCTGGAGCATTCATCATACCGCACTTGCATCTATGCAAAGTCTATACGCTCTCTTCTGTAGGCGAAGAAGCGCTGCGCCATTACCAGTCGGTAAATATGGAAAACTCGTATAAAGCTATAGAACTAGCAAGGGAAGTTAAGAAACGATACAGCGTCAACTGGGTTTATGAAAACGCCAAAAAAGCAGTTATGGAGGCCGTGAAGTATGGTTGTTTAACCATAAGGGGATTCGCTGATGTTGACTCGTTGGCTGGTCTGAAGGCCGTTGAGGCCCTTCTGAAGTTACGTGAAGAGATTAAAGACATAGTTAAGCTACAGGTAGTTGCTTTTCCTCAAGAAGGTATAGTTAGAGAACCTAAGAGTTCTGAGCTTCTCTGGAAAGCAGCAGAGATGGGATGCGATGTTATTGGGGGAATTCCATGGATTGAGAACACGGAAGAAGACATGGCTAAACATATAAGCTTAGTTTTCGATATAGCAACTACCTTAGATAAAGACGTTACAATGCTCACAGATGACGCAGGAGACCAAACTCTTAGAACGACTGAGCTTCTTACCCTCGAAACCCGTAAGCGAAGATGGATAGGCCGTGTATCGGCATGTCACGCTAGGGCTTTGGCTTTGTATCCCAAGCCAAGACTGGCAAGGCTCGCTGATCTTATGAGGGCATGCGGTGTAAGTGTTGTTATATCACCTCATACAGGCTCGCTGCTCGCACCAGTTAAGGATTTGGTGGACAACGGAGTTAACGTAGCTCTAGGCCAAGATGATATAGAGGATGCTTATTATCCATTCGGAAGAGGAAACATGCTAGAGGTAATATTCCTCGCAGCCCATTTGTTCAAAATGATGGATTCACAATCATTAAACCTTCTATTCAACATGACAACAGTCAACGCGGCCCGTGTAATACGCCTTCAAGACTACGGAATAGCGGTAGGTAAAAGAGCAGACTTGATGGTACTAGATTCATCCAACATAAGAGAAGCCGTTAAAAACCACAACCCACCCATATACGTAATTTCGCAGGGCAGGATAGTAGCGGAAAACGGAGCTCTTAAGCAGAACATAAAAGCAACTAAACACACAGCTAGAAACTAACAATCAAATTAGCGCATATCTACGTTATTAGAATTGGTGGAGCTTTTAAAGTATTTTATGTTGACCCCTCATGTTAACGTTGAACTATATCAACCAAATGTGAGCCTCTACGTCTTCCCATAAAAATAGCTTAGGCTTAATGAGGTTGCAGAGAACGCTGGCGTAGAGTAGCGTCTTGATCCCATCACCTAAGTCACCGACCCTAACCCTCTTATCATCCTCCCTAAACACGTACAGCGTCAGCGTTCCGCCATAAGAAGGCTCAAGAGTGACGTCGACGCACCTCTCGTTAGCGAAGCTTGAGACTCTGCGCACGGAGTTGCTCACCTAGGCTTAACCCATAAAACTGACAGTACCTATATTTTTGATTTCTTGAAGATGATGCCTCTCTATATCTTCATTGTTGACAAATTGCTTCTAAGCAATAGAAGTAATATAACAGGGAACATAACTTTAAGAGTAAAGAATTTAAGAGGCTCGATTGGGCTGTACCGCCCGTGAACGTACTGTCATGAACCAACCTATAACCACGCCATGCGTGGAAGCCCATCCGAAAGGGGTAGTTCACTCTTTGAAAAATGGTTTTCCTAAGGCTTCGGGCTTCGCTAGGGCCCATTTCTTTCTAAATGTCTTGGTTGAGATCACTATGAGAAATATTATAGTCATTATGAAGGGTATCATTCTCAGTACTGGCAAGGGTGCTGGTATCCCTGCGTATATCGTCTCTGGCGATATTGCCAATTGCCACAGGAAGCCGAAGAGGAGAGAGCCTCCCAGCAGTATTGCTGGTCTCCAGAGTGAGAACATTACGAGTGCTAGCGCAACCCAGCCTAGGCCCTTCGTTGGGAGATGGCTCCAGGCACCTAGGTAGGATATGATAAGCGAGGCGCCGGCCAAACCTCCTAGCACACCACCTATAACAGTGCATAGATACCGTATAAAAACCACGTTAACACCCGACACTTCAGCGGCGAATGGATTCTCTCCAACAGCCCTTATCTTCAACCCTATATGCGTCTTTGCCAGAACAAACCAGATTAAGAAGACAATAAGTAAAGCTATGAAGAACATAGGTGTCAGCTCGTATATCTTAGGTATCTTAGAGTCGAGCGGGCCTGAGTATCTATCTGCCCAGTAGGTTACGAAGCCTACTGCGAAAAGCCATAAGCCCATGCTGCTTACGACCTGATCTACCTTAAGGGTTACAGAGAAAACTCCATGAAGAAGGCCCAGCAACCCACCTACGGTAGCTCCAGCTATAAGACCCATAAATCCCCCAAACATCTCTCCCACTATAGACCCGGCAGCGGCCCCGAAGAGCATTAACCCCTCTATATTTACGTTAAGGACTCCGGCACGTTCGTCCAGCAACTCGCCTATAGACGCTAATAGTAGGATGGTTGATATCTCCAGCGACCTAGCTATGAACGGCCACATGCTTACTTCCCCTCTCTATTTTAACCCTATAATTGTAGAATAGCTGGAATGCAACGAAAGATAGAATTATTATTCCTAAGAAGAGGATATCGAGCCCGAAGGGGAGTCTGAACCTTCTCAAGAGGACTGTAGAGCCTACTGTTATAGTGCCTATAAACACTGAAGCTGGAATACTGGCTAACGGACTTAACAAGCAGATAAGCCCTATTATAATCCCCCAGTAGGTCATGTCGCCTATTGACTTATACGCCTCCGGCCTTGGTATTTGGTGAAAAGCCGCGTCACCAGCCCACATATGGTAGCCTGACAAACCGCTTATCGCCCCTCCTAAAGCCATGACCAGAACCGAAACTTTCAAGCCGGTTATCCCTACGTGTTTAGCTACTTTAGGACTGCTTCCGTAGACTTTTATCTGGTATCCTATAGAAGTGTGTGCCAGGAGTATGTGGAGTAGGATAGCTAGGGCCACTGCTAGGAGCGATGTGAACGGTGTCTCCCATAACATGGGTGCCCTGGCCGGTTCCGGTAGCGGTCTACTTGACGACTCTATGCTACCCGCCCACGGACCGCCTACTACTAATAGATAGACTATCCAGAAGGCTATGTTGTTAAGCATCAACGCCACGACAACCTCGTTGACATCAAGTTGTCCTTTAAGAAAGCCTGTTATAGCCCCATACCCAGCTCCAAATAGAGCAGCCGATATTAACATCATAGGTATCAGTAGAAAGGAGGGAAGATCTGGGAAGGCATAAGCAACGGCGAAGGCACCTATCGTGCCTAGATAGAACTGCCCTTCCATCCCAACGTTCCATATACCAGCTCTATACGCGACGATGAACGCCAGTGTTGAGAAGAGCAGTAACGATCCTCTATGGAGAGTTGCAGGTAAGCCAAGCTCGGTCGATAAGGCAAATGAGAAGATATTCAGATAAGCCTCTACGGGGTTGGCGCCTTCTAAAGAGAGGAAGAGGCTGAAAATGATAAATGAAAAAACTATAGAGAGCACAGAGATTTTAGCTGCACGTCTGCCTGTCAGAATTATGATCCGTTCCCTCTTAAGTTTCAGAAAACCTGTTCGAATCATTTATTTCTTCACACCACTACTTGCGATGCTCCGGCCATCATAGCACCAATTTCCTCCTTCCTAGCCTTCTCAGCGTCTAGTATTGTAATTATACGACCTTCATAGATGGGTGCTACACGGTCGCTGAGCTGCAGAGCCTCGTCTAGGTCTTCTGGGAACAATATTATAGCCATGCCTTTCTCCTTACAGCTCAGTAGCCTGTTTCTCACAGATTCGGCGGATGCCACGTCAAGCCCGCTTGTCGGCATGTTGGCTATCAGCAGCTTGGTGGTCTTGGGAATTACACGGGAGAGGATCAACCTCTGCAGGTTACCTCCAGATAGATGGGCCGCCTTCGTATCTACGCTAGGCGCAACAACCTCAAACTCAGCAACCAGCCGCTGTGCATACTCCCTGATCTTCTGATGATTCAGGAATGGGCCTTTTAGAAACTCCTTATCATAGTAAAGGCTTAACAGTATGTTATCAACTAGCGAGAAGCTACCTATAACTCCTACGTCAAGACGGTCAGCGGGTATGTACCCAATCCCCATCTTAAGCCGTTCTAGCACAGATGCGTTAGTTATTTCCCGACCTTCCAATATTATCTTTCCTGAGATGGGTTTACGGAGGCCTGCTAATACTTCTGCTAGCTCCTCCTGCCCGTTTCCGCTCACACCTACTATGCTGAATATCTCACCTTCTCTCACGCTGAAGGAGATGTTCTTCAGCGATACAACTCCTTTGTCGTTTAGGGCAGAGATGTTCTCAACCTTTAGTATATCAGGTCCAAGATCTACTTTTGGTTTTTTTAAGCTAAACAGCACCTCCCTACCTACCATGTATTCAGCTAGTTTTTTCATAGACGCCTCGTTTATCATAAGCATCCTCACCACCTTTCCCCGTCTTAGAACTGTAACCCTGTCGCTGACTGCGAAGACCTCAGGCAGCTTGTGGGTAATGAACGGGACTACCGCTATGTTATTCTTAACCATCTGCTTTATGGAGTTCAGCAGCACCTCAACTTCAGGAGGGGTTAATACAGAGGTTGGCTCATCTAGTATAAGTATCTTAGCTCCTCTGTATAATGCCCGTATTATCTCCACCATCTCCTGCTCTCCAGCCGAGAGCTGCCAAACCCTAGCATTCAAATCAATCCTGAAACCATATTTCCTGCATGTCTCCTCAACTTCTTCTCTGATCTTCTTTAGGTTTAGTAACTTACCTGTTTTTGGATGACCTAGTATTATGTTCTCAAGAACTGTAAGAGCAGGTACAAGTTTTCTAATTTGATGAACCATTCCTATTCCCATGTTGATAGCGTCTATAGGGGATTTGAGTAGTGTCCTCCTTCCATATAGGTAGATCTCCCCCTCGTCCGGTTGTATAACTCCGAAGAGAATGTTCATCAAAGTTGTCTTACCGGCGCCGTTTTCACCTAGAATAGTGTGTACCTCTCCTGCTTTTAGCTCGAAATTAACCTTATCAAGAGCAACAACATTGTTTGGATAACGTTTTGTAATTCCTCTGGCTTCTAGTATCACCTCTCCAGCTTTAGATTCAAACCGAGGAGGTGCTGACATTCCAAATCCCTTGAAGGAAGTTAAAACCCCTTAAAGAGTGATGAATGCTTACCAACATAAGCGCTTCTCCCTCATCGATCCCATTTAATTCTTATTAATTTTTAAAAAAAAATTGTTTAGAGCGGGTTTATTTGAGAGTTACGATCCCGTCCAGTTGGAAGTTAAACCTGCCTAGGAGCCATTCGTCTGATGGCATAGTTTTAGCCGGCTTGACCACGGTACCTTTCTCAGGTACTTTTATGTTAAGTTCAGGCAATGGTATCCCCTCACCGCTACTGACCAGCGGGTATTCATAGAACGGGTCCCATGCACCTGCTATCATTTCCGCTCTTCTCTTTTCAATAAGCTTTAGTATCTCTTCAGGTATTTGATTACGTACCTTGGGGCTTATGGCTTCTATTCCAACCTTGTTATCATTCTGCAGATCTACCGCATGAAGTGATGTCTGACCAGGTACCCATGGGTTGTCGCTTGGCAGGGGTATATGTCTGTTCATCCCTACGAAGACTATCCTATCAGGATGGGTTATTCCAGCCATGTAATCTCTTAAGATGATGTCAAACATTACCTCCCAGCGTGTGTCGAATGATACAGCAACCGTATCTGTTGTTGACCATTTGTATAGCCCGACTACATCCATGTCCTTGCCGACGAACCATATTTCCCTTTCTTCAGCGACTTTAAGTGGTTCTACCGAGTCTGTGTAATGGGTGAGGACATCCACGCCTTGGTCAACCAATGATTGTGCCACCTCCCTCTCCTTAGGCGGGTCATACCACTCACCGACATACTTAACATAGAGCGTAGCGTTAGGATTAACCTCCTTTATGCCTAAGTAGAAAGCAGCCATCCTACGTAGGTTCTGAACCACGGCAGGGCCTACTGCTATCCCAATCTTGTTAGACTGCGTTATAGCCCCCGCTACAAGTCCTTCAAGATACATCGCTTGATACTGTCTTACGAATACTCTCATGAAGTTCCTTTGAGATGAAACATCACTCCCAATAATTCCTAAGAAATACACATCTGGATAATCTCTGGATAGTCTATGGAAAGCTGGAACAGCTGCCGGTTCCCAGCTTCCGAAGATTATGTTTGCGTTGTTTATTGTTATTAGGTCTTTAGCTGATGAAACAGGGTCTCTACCCTTTAGCACGACGCCCTCGTCAAGTACATAGTCGAACCATGGATATAGTTTCTTCAGTCTATCAACGGCTATCTTCTGTCTACCGTCCCATGTGGAGCCTTCTATATAACCGCCGAGAACCATTCCTAAAACAACCTTCTTAGCGACCTCTACAGTTCTCTCTACCGTCTCGGTCCGTGTTACTGTAATAGTTTCTACTGCTGCCCTTTCAGGTTGTCTAGCGAGCCATCCTCCGGCAAACCCTACAACGAGCCCGCCTATAGCCCCTGTAACAGCCCATAAAGCTTGTCTTCTGCTTACTTTCCCGTTTCCAGACATGTTTAACTAATGATCTAGCCGATAATTAAGCTTTTTATTCCAAGAAAGGGGAGTCAAGCTTTATTTAATCATTGTATGTTGGATCTTTTGGTCTGTGGTTGTTTCTGTTGTTTTATGTATGTCTTTTGGATGTATTCTCGGGTTTGTAAGTCTTTATAGGTATCATACTGTCGAGAAGGCTTACGCGGTTCTCTTGTTCGTGGCTGGTCTTAGCTTTAAGAGATGTTAGCGAGTGTTATGGCTTATGCTGGGAGGGTGTCTAGAAGTGGACACATAGTCTTAAGGCCTTCTTCAAGCCTAGGAAACTCATCGCAGTGGATGAGACGGTGTAAGCGAATATGTCTGGATGGCTGTGGATGTTGATTCATCTGAGGTTCTGGCTGTCTACGCCAGCCGGGGAAGTGGCCTATTCAATGCGTCAGCGTTCCTCAGAGGGTTCTAGAGGCATTGATAGTAGTGGACAGATGTCCATGGTATCCATGGGCGTTAAAGAGGCTTGGGATACGTGTGAGGAGAGAACAGGATAGAGCTCTGGTTCATGAAGCTGAAGGAGAGGACAAAGAGATTCTACAACAACGTAAACTCAAAAGCCGTCAAGAGCATAGAGGAGCTGGTCAAAGCGATAGCGCTTAATAAGCATACAAAGGAGGTTACTAACTGGTTGAAGTGCCAGAATATGTATTTACTATTCCGGCATAGTTTCTTCGCTGGGTTGGAATCTAAACCCCTCGTATTGCTTGTTTTCTATTTTACGTAAGGGCCCCCATGTTGGCATAAGCTTCATTCCCACCCGGGGGTTGTATACGAGGATTTGACCTAAAATCCTTACACCC
>FWWM01015788.1_pt1 | contig 11439 bp, 8 predicted proteins | sample 2228351 | NCBI WGS metagenome assembly FWWM01 (sample SAMEA103939774, study PRJEB20133) | metagenome
CTCCCTGAGTTCCCAGCGGCCAGTACTTTTTCGCTCTGGGTTTATGGCGACAATTCCGGCCATAGCGTGCGTTTGGCTGTGCGTGATTCGGACAATGAGATTTACGTCAACGATTGGCTCGTCATCAATTTCACCGGCTGGCGGGAGATCCGATGGAACCTTCAAACGGATCCCTCCAGTGTGTGGGCCAACGCATCGAACAGCGTCATTGACGGCCCCAATGTGCGACTCGATTCCATTCAGGTGAGCCGCACTGGTTCAACCGAAACGGGCTACCTGTGTTTTGATAACGCGTTCTACAGCTCCCAAAGTGGGACGGGAACGTCCGTTGCCGCCGTTCAGTACGACGGGATGTACAAACTCATCTATCTGGCCTTTCCCTTCGAAACTATTGTCCACGATGCGGATCGCCATGAGCTCATGAGGCGTGCGCTCAATTTCTTCTTTCCCCCGCCATTCTCAACGGCTTACGAAGATCAACTGACAACAACGGCGGGCTGGTATACGTTTGTCGCCACGCCCTCAGGGGCGGGGTGGGGGAGTTACGAGCCCGCTACAAGTGCCTTGCGAGCTCATGTGGTTTCTGATGCGTCGCGCTATCGTGTCGCTGGCTGGATGACCGACAGCTCGAAATGGCTCCCCTGGAGGTCTGTCGGAAGCAATAACTACGTCCGCGGGAAGTTCTATGTTTACGGTTCGGGTTCCAGTTCCAATGCCATTCCCAACCTCAGAGTGCGTTTGGCGATGCGCTTCGCCCAGAACTCGATGCTCGAGGTCTTCAATCACACCAACCTCGGAGCATCGGATGAGCTTCGCGAGCAAGAGCTTCGGCCGTCCTCTGATCCCGCCAAACCATCGCTCTATCGCGTGGACATGGATCCAGTGGATGTGCCGTACCTCTTCACGTACGCCACACCCGAAGGAATCTCCGCTGGTTTCGAAGCCTACGCCATGTTCCCGCAAGACAATGGCTATGTCGCTCTGACAGAGCTCGTCGTAGGCACCTATCCGGCGAGTGTCATTCCCGATTCTGTTCCACCCGCGAAGCTCTTGGCCCCAACGGCCAGCGATGCTGGCGGCCTTGCCTCCACTCAGCCAGCAGCCGTCAAAGACCTCTACAGCATCCTCTTCACTTCAAACACGGAAGGCGACTACGGCACGCGCGACTCTGCCTATGGGCCGACTTACGCTGAGGGTAATTTCGGCGTCACGGTGAGTTCGGAGACGTTTGACAATACGCGCGATGGCACGCGAATCGCGGTGGCGGCCATTGACTTTGGCACCGACGCGAACTTAGCGGATCGACTGCGCGTTGAGCCCGGCAAACAGTATAAGATCCGCTTTCACGTGACGTCGACAACGCCGTCGAACAGCAACCCCCAGCTGCGGCTTCGGGCTCGCACAATCCGCTATGGCTGGTCGCAGAAGTTTGAAATCGGCGGGGCCTTCTCCGCGGGCTCTGTCAATAACCTTATTGCACGTCAGGCTCTCCCGGGTGTCGGCTGCGCAAACCCCGACAAGATAGCAAGTGAAAATGGGGGATGGTACACACTTCTCTTCCACACGCCCATGAGTCTCGACATCCGACCAGATGCTTCGGGCGATCTCGCGGCTCGCATGCCTTATATCAGCGCGGAGCCCGGCCCCGGGGTCAATGCAGCTTCGCGCCGTGACTTGCGGGTGGGGTTTGATCTTCTCGACACCCTCAGCCCACCACCGTACAATGCTCTCGAGGCAGGAAACTTTACTGTCGACCGTGTCGAGATCCGGACCTACGATCTCGTACCTGACTGAGTCACTGTTTAGCGCGATCACTCGCCGGCGGAGACCCACGTGGTGGATGCCTCCGCCGGTTCTTTTCTTTCTTTGGTCTGCACAAAAAGAACCTTCCAGTGATTCACGAAGAGCGATTGGCGAGTCCGTAACCGTGGAAAATAGCTTCGAATGGCGCTGAGCGCGCGTGGCCCAAGTCTTGCCACATCAGAATCGGAAAACGCGGCAACGCCTCTCAAATAAGGAGAATTCTTATGGTCGAAACTCATCATGGGCGAAAGCACCTTGGGCGGTCGACCTTGCCCTCACTGGTTTTAGTGGTGGCCGCGCTCTGCCTGAGCGGGTGCGTGGCCCATTCCAACACTCACTTGGGTTCGGACTCCGTCAATGCAGCGGATACGACTTTTCTTCTCGTGAGCACGGCCCTTGTCATGCTCATGACGCCGGCCCTAGCTCTCTTCTACGGCGGACTTGTACGCGCTAAGAACGTGCTGTCCGTGGCTATGCACTGTTTTGCTGCCCTGGCCGTGGTTTCGCTCCAATGGTATCTGTTTGGTTACTCGCTCGCTTTCGGCCCCTCCTCGATCCGGTTTGGCGATTACGGTTTTCTCGGCTCGCTCAACTGGGTTGGCGGTCGCAACGTTGGCCTCACCCCTTACGAGCCCTATAGCGCGACCATTCCTCATCGCCTTTTCATGATCTATCAATGCATGTTTGCCATCATTACGCCGGCTCTTATTGCCGGGGCGTTCGCTGAACGCATGAAGTTCAAAGCCTACCTCCTCTTCATTGCGCTTTGGACGACCCTCGTTTACGATCCGGTGGCGCATTGGGTGTGGAGCGAGCATGGTTGGCTAAAAGCGCTTGGTTCTCTGGACTTTGCGGGCGGAACAGTCGTTCACATGACGAGTGGGTTTACGGCTCTTCTAGCGGCGATTTTGATCGGCCCGCGCCGAGGTTTTCCGCGCACGCCACTCTTACCTCACTCCCTCGTCTTCACATTGCTGGGCGCAGGGCTTCTCTGGTTTGGGTGGTTTGGCTTCAATGCTGGCAGTGCCCTCGGAACAGGAATGCTGGCTGTTTCGGCCCTCATCGCCACGCATTGCGGAGCGGCAGGGGGGGCGGCAGCCTGGTTGTTCTACGATTGGATCATGAAGGAGAAACCGACAGCGCTAGGGACGGCCTCTGGCGCAGTGGCGGGGCTCGTGGCCATCACGCCTGCCGCCGGATTCGTCGGGCCTTTGGCGGCATTCGTCATTGGGGGCGCTGCGGGCATTGTGTGCGCTTGGGCAGTCACGTGGCGAGCTCGCCGCGGCATTGACGATGCACTCGACGCCTTCGGGGTCCACGGTGTCGGCGGTACGCTCGGGGCCCTTCTTACGGGAGTCTTCGCCAACAGCTGGATCAATCCCTCCATCGAGGGTAATGTCGGGCTCCTCCACGGAGGCGGCCTGCGCCTTCTTCTGGTGCAGATCCTTGCTATCATTGCCACCGCGGTCTACACCTTCGTCGTATCGTTCTTGATCCTCAAGCTTGTCGATTGGACAGTGGGATTGCGAGTGAGCGATGAGGACGAACGCACAGGCCTCGATCTCACGCAGCATGGCGAAAGCGCTTACTCTGCGTGAGAATAGCAAATTATCAAGACAACAAACTAACAAGCGAGAGAGTTGCTTATGAAGTTGATCAAGTGTATCATTCAGCCCCATCGGCTCGATCAGGTCCGCGATGCTCTCAATGAGCTGGGTATCAAAGGCATGACCGTCAGCGAGGTCAAAGGCTACGGGCGTCAGCGCGGCCACAAGGAGATCTATCGCGGCGTCGAGTACAATATCTACTTCTTGCCCAAAGTGATGATCGAGGTCGTACTCGAAGACCACTTGCTCGATCAGGCTGTGAAGTGCATTCTGGAAAACGCGCGCACTGGCCATATCGGCGATGGGAAGATTTTCGTCATGGACGTCATTGATGCTTACCGTATCCGCACTGGCGAACGCGGCGAGGATGCTCTCTAGGACAAACTAGCCGTACCAAGGAGGACGAGGGCCCTCTTCCTCGTCCTCCTCTTGCGAATCCTCGTTCTCGGTTCCCACTTCTTTTTCCTCTTCCTCCAGCGTTGTAAAGATTTTCTCCTCCTCTTCCCATTCCCGCCGGCGTTGAGCGTTGCGCCATCGCTTGAAGGCCCATGCCAGAATCGTCAGTAGCGCCACACCGCCCCAGAAAAGCCCAGAACTCATAGTGAACAAAAAGAAGCTTCGCCACGAGCGAAGTGTGGAGCGCCAGCGCAGGTCCAAGGCATCAACCAAAAGGGGATTCCACAGCTCGGAAATCCGTCGTTCGCCGCCATCGCCAAGATAAGCGCCAAGCAGTTTGCTTAGGCTTCCTCCTTGCTCCTCGATGAGCAAGCGCACCACCGACGAGCTTTGCTGATAAGCCAGCCGTTGGCGCTGAGGATCGGCCGGAAAGTGCTGGCTGAGGTCGCGCAAAGGGATGGTTCGCCGGAAAACTGCGGCAAGTGCCACGGCAAGCGAGTCCTCAAAAGTCACTTCATCGGCGGCAATGCGCGCAACACCTTCTTCGAACCAACGTGGGAAAGGGGCTTTGGCGCGGAGGCCAAGGTAGCAGTGGGCCAATTCATGAACAAGCGTTTGGCTGAGAGCAGTCGGACCCGCCTGGCGCAAAACCTCAGCATTGATGATCACTGTAGGGGCGCCGCGAGTACGTAGCGCCACCGCAGAGGCGTGCTCGGCCCAGCCACCCGCAAGCGCAAGAAAGTCTCTTTTGGTGGGTGCCACGACGATGCGAAGTTCAGCCAGGAGAGCATCGGGCATGAGGCGATTGATAACGCGGCGGGCAGCGTCTGTGCGCGACGCCACATCATCCACCCAGCGTTCATCGCCACGCTGATATTCGACCACGATCTTGTACTCAGGAAACGCTCGCTTTTCAAAGGCGACTGACTGCGAACTTGTCGTCAGCCTTTCTGCGGTAGACGCATCCGCTGTAAGGTGTGTCGCCAAGAGCGCGAACAGAAAAACAACTGTGAGTCGTGTTCTTGTGGTCAATGCTCTCATGAATGAGAGCATCATTGAATACTTGCGCCGAAACAAGACAGCAAAAAAGGTCGTTCTCGAAACCGAAGTCTTACTGAAAAGGGACGCCAACCTAATTTTAGTCCGAACTTATTGGCAAGCTGTAGCGATGATGACGAAAACTACAAAAACTGAAAAACCGCTCCAGGATGAAATCCTGGCGCTGTGCGATGTGAGTTTTGAACGCGACCACAACACCATCCTCGAACATGTCTCGTGGACGGTTCGGCGCGGCCAGCATTGGGTGGTCTACGGGCCGAACGGCGCGGGGAAAACGACCCTTCTCAACATCATTTGCGGTTACCAATGGCCAACGGAGGGCGAGGTCCGTGTTCTTCGCCAGCGTTTCGGCCAGGTCGATCTGGGGAGACTTCGTCGTCGAATCGCGTTCGTGAGCGACCCGCTTCAGCGGCTCATTCATCCCCAACTCTGCGGCGCGGAAGTGCTCATCACGGGTGCGCGATCTCACCTCAACCTCTTCGATCCGCCATCGACTGCTGAATTGCGCCACGTCGTGGAGGTTGCTGTCCAGACTCACACCGAGGAATTGCTGGAAAAGCCATTCGCCGCGATGAGTACCGGTGAGAGGCAACGCATTCTCATTGCCCGAGCGCTCATGCGCCGGCCCGACATCATCATTTTCGACGAGCCTTGCGCTGGACTCGATCTCGCGGGGCGCGAGTTTGTCCTGCACACCGTTGGATTGGCTGCAGCTCAGCCTCAGCAGCCGACACTTATTCTCACCACTCATCACGTCGAAGAAATCACGCAAATCTTCACCCACGCGCTTCTCCTGCGAGAGGGCCGCGTATGGGTAGCCGGCCCGATTCGCGAAACGCTGACATCGCGCAACCTTACGGCTCTTTTCGATTTGCCGATTCGCGTCACACAGCGTCACGGGCGTTGGAGCGCTTTCCTCCACGACGGCGGCTCGTTGCGCTAAAAAGCTTTTGGGGCGTAAATGGGCGCCGCCACATTCTCTCGGCAAAGAGACTGCCTACTCACAATCACCCCCTTGAGTCAGTATGGGGAGGGTGCCAGCAAAAAGCCGTCGCCTGCAGCGGATCAACTAAATCTCCGGACCCATATCAAGCGAACAGGGCGCCGACACCATCGGCTCAACTTCGAGCGTTGCGTGTTCAATGTGCCAATTGCGCCGAAGATATTCCCGGATTTCTGGGACTCGCTCGAGCAAGGCAAGCGGCCCCTCCGGGCCCGCCACCAAATGGGCCGTCAGCACGTGGTAGCCAGTTCCGAGCTCCCACGCATGGATGTGGTGCATGTCGCCAAGACCAAAACGCCTGATGACGTCGCGACGCAACTCCTCCATGGCGAGACCCGGCGGCGTGCCCTGCATGAGAATGTGAAGGGCGCGCCGGACAAGTTTGAACGTCCCCACAAAAATGAGCGAAATCACAACCAGTGAGGCGATGGGATCGAGATAGTGTCCAAAGGGCCAGTCGGCAAGAACCGCAGCCACTACGACAATCACAGACGACGCCGTATCCTGGAGCAGGTGAAGGAAGGCAGCACGTACGTTGAGATCGTGAGCATCGTGGCGGTGAAGCATGACGACCGAAAGCAGGTTGGCACCGAGGCCGATGAGGGCCACCAGAAGCATGAGTTCTTGATCCACACCTTGTGGCTCGAAGAAGCGAAGAATGGCTGCGCGCACGACAAGCGTGGAGACGACCAGCAATGTCGCCCCGTTGACAAATGCGGCAATGACCTCGAGGCGATGAAAACCAAAAGTGTGGCGACCGCTTGGGCGGCGCCGCGCAATGATGCGCGCGGCCAAAGCAAATGCCAAGGCGGCGACATCGCTGAGGTTATGAAGCGCGTCGCTCAAGAGGGCAAGACTTCCGGAAATAAGCCCTCCTACGACCTCAGCAACAACGGTGAGCGTATTGAGCGCAATGGCAGTCGCCAAACGCCTATTGAGCTGAGCTGAATTGTTGGTCACGGCCTGCGGATGGTCCATATTCAAGCGAAAGCGTTTGGCATCAGAATTCCCAGCATAAACCCAGCGAAGAGCACGATTGCCGGATGCAACCTTTTTCGCAAAAGAAGATACGCCGCGCCCGCTGTTGCAATTCCCCACGGATGTGCGTACGTCACCGCACTGTGAGGAGCAAGCTGAAGGGCGCTGCCGAAAATCATCCCAACCACCACAGCCGCAGTTCCTGCAAGGGCGTCACGCACCTTATCGAGGCGACGCAGCTTCTCATAGGCCCGGCACAGGATTGCCATGAGAAGGGTCGCTGGCGTATAAAGAGCTGCCGTCGCGACGATAGCTCCCCAGGCGCCCGCCAGCCGGAAGCCGGCATAAGTGGCTAGCACCGCAATGGGGCCAGGGGTGAGCTGGCTGATAGCCAGCCCCTCGAGAAACTCCTGGGGAGAGAGAAGATGCCTCGTAGTCACGAGCTCGTGCTGGAGAAGCGGAACCAGAACGTAGCCGCCACCAACGAAGATCAGCCCTATGCGTAGGAAAAGCCAAGCGACACCCACGAGGCCGAGCGAAGTCCCTGCCGCAAGAGCAGCTTTGCCCGTAATGACTGTTGAGGATGCCTGGGCTGCCACGGTGATGGGGATCGCAGCGCAATTCGGTGGATGGTTGCTTCCCTGGCCACTCAGTGGGTTTTCAGCTGAACGATCGCTTGGGTGAGCAGCTTTTGAGCGCCGCGCGCTCAAACCAAGGACGTAGCCCAGTAAAGCGCCCATGAAAAGAAGCAGTGGCAGGGAGATCCGCATCAGGGTGCCCGCAAGGCCTAGCGCTGCCAATCCCCACGTCCAACGATGATGCAAGGCCGACTGGGCAAGGGACGTCGCAGCGCTCACCATCAGGGCAACCACAACGGGCGCGATCCCCGCTAACCCATTTTGAATGGTCGGGAGATCCTTCGCGGAATGAGTCAGCCAGGCCAAAAGAATGACTGCCATCACCGACGGCGCGAGAAAAGAGATGGTGGCGAGAAGCCCTCCCCAAACTCCTCGAAGTCGGTGGCCGATGAAAAAAGCGGTGTTGACAGCAAAAGAGCCCAGAAACTGGCCGAGACTCACGCCGTGAAGAAACTCTTGGGGAGAGAGGCTGCGGTAGCGGGTGACGAATTCCCGCTCCATCACAGCAATGATGGCAAAGCCGCCTCCAAAACCGTAGGTTCCGATCGTCAAAAATCTCCATGCTAACCAAAGAAAACTCGGCTTCGTCCGTTGATGGGCGGCTTCGCGGCTGGTTGAGTCGCTCTGGCTCATGGTTTACGTGCCTCGCTGGAGCCCGCTGCTTTTGCAAGATCTTCTCGATGAGTCCATGCGCAATGATGAAGCATTCCCCAGCTGCGTAACTTGGGGATCCGAAAAACGATAGCCCAGCGAGCGAGCCTTTTCATCACTTGCCCCTTTGCCCGCGCCGTCCCCCCGGGCGTCATCTCACTCAAACGTCTACTACCAAGGCTGTTCTGCCCCGCGCTATGCATCACTGCCATCTCACAGATTCTTGCGGATGTGGCAGTGGAGGAGAGCGTCATCGTAGAGACATCCGCACCGAGCAATCGTGCTGCCTCGGGTATAGATCATTGTCATTTTATCATGTGCTTTGCGTCTGTTTCTGGCAAACGAACACGCGGATGGCAGTTCGGCTTGCCAAATTAGCGGCGGACGTGGCCAAACGGAGACGGCGATGAAGGATCCGACCCGCGAAATCCAGCGACGACTGCGCCGCGCCCGCTATCCAGTTGCTGTCAGAGTGCTTCTTGACGTTCCGGCGATCCTGACGATTGCAGTCACTCTTGTATGTTTTGCCGAAATTGCAGTGCGTCTGGCACGGCTCGCGCCACCTCCGTTTGACGTTTCCGAGGCTCAGCGGGTTTGCGAGGAGGCTGTGGCCGAGCTCAACGACCAGTTCGAAACGGACGCTTTTGCTTACGACCCTTGGCTGCTTTGGCGGTTGCGTCCTGGGAGCTGGCTCATTGGGCATCGTGTCACGCGCGATGGGTTTCTGGCAGTCGACAATGTCTCTCCGCCCTCCGATAAGTCAGCCGAGCTCGTGCTTGTCGTGGGCGACAGTCTTCCTTGCGTAGCTTATCGCACTTTCCCAGAGGTCGCTGTTCGGCTTTTGCAGGACTCGGGCGTCCGACGCCCGCTGTGCTTGATCAATGCTGCTGTGCCTGGCTACAGCACGGAGCAGGTGCGCCGGTTCCTTGCTCAACGGCCAGAGATGCGCCCTGCCGTTGTGGTTGTTTGCGTCGGACTCGCTGATTCATCCCTCTCGTGGGGCGTTGAGGACTTCTTCCTTGGCTCGCCTTCCCCTGTAGCGCAATGGATGCTTCGGCACTTCTGGTGGTCACATCTCGTGCGCTGGCTGACTCTGGGGCGGCCTCTCGGTACTCACCGGGAAAGCAACTCCCCTGTGCGGGTCCCGCCAGCGCGCTTCGAGGCGAATGCCAGCGCCATCATCGAGAAGGCGCATCAACTGGGCGCGAAAGCTGTGCTTGTGACGCAGCCTGTTGAAGGCGCCGCCGCGCCGCGCCTTGCTTCTTTTCAGGAGACCACAAGTGGTTCAGAAACTTCGCGGCGTTGGCGCGGGCTTTACAATGATATTCTCCGTCGCGTTGCCTTTGAGACAGGAGCGGAACTCATCGATCTGGATCAGGAGGTGCGCTGCCGGGCCAGCGATGTTCTGCTCGCCAGCGACGGCACTCACCTCTCGCCCGCCGGCCACAATCTTGCCGCCCGCCTTCTTCTTCGTGCTCTGAATCGCGCGGGCATGCTATCCGCCGAGGAGTTGGCTCTCGTCGCGGAAGGAGCTCGCTACGACACCACTTATCCCGACGCGCCGCGCGTCCTCTGGCAGCTAGGTTCGCATTTGGCTGAAAAGACAACGGCGGCTCGGGACCTGACGCTCGGCTTACTTGCCGTCAACCGCGGCAACACGATTTGGCTGAGCCGGAACACTGTAGCGCGTCTTGGCCGGCGCACCCACGTCCCGATCGGGAGCACTTCCATCGTGGCGAACTGGCTCGGGGGCAAACACATCAGCGAAGGATGGGGCGCCGCTCTCCAGCGTTTTCCCCTTCCCCACGACGTCTTTCCGGGCGAGGCAACATCCCAGACCCTCACCGTGCGTCTTCCGCAGGAAGGCGGAGTTTTTACGTTGCTCCTCGGGCTTGAAGCCGAGGGAGTTGGCTTGCTCAGTTGGTACGGAGCCGAAGAAACCTCGCTTACCGTGACGGTACGCTGACCGATGATGTCGTCTCCGCATTACGTGCAAAGGGCGAACGTGCCGGTTTGGCGTATGGCCCTTGCGCGAGCGCCTCAAGGTCGTCCATGACCTCACCGCTGTACCACGTGATTTGCCCCATCGGCGCATACGAGCGAGCCTTCTCAATGTTGGCCACATAAGTCGGCACGTCGCAGGAGATTGCGGCGATGAGCAGGTCTTTATCGCGATCCAGGATGGTGACTGCTTTTCGCGCGCTTTCTGAGATGTGTCGCCCGTACATGCTCACGGCGATGCCGTCGAGCAGGCGTTCGCGCGCCCACAGATCCCAGGGCTGCGCTTTGTCGTCCTTTTCATCGGGTGGGACCACGTAAGAGGTCAGGGCCACGTTCGGCTTCACAGCTTTCACGCGCTCGCGAATTGTCCGCACGGCTCTCACCAGCTGCCGACGCTTCCACTCGGTGAAGAGTTTCTCGTATACACTGCCCTTAGCGAATGGCACGAGTTCCTTGCCTGTGTCCTTCTTGAAGTGTTCCTTGCAGTAATCGCAGTAGCAGAATTTGGCTCCAGCAAAACGGATGCGGTCAAGATTGATCCCCTCCACGGGATAGCGCTCCACGATCTCCACAGCAAGATTGGCAAGAAACTCGTGCGAGCGAGGATTCGCCGGACACATCGAGTAGAAGTCTCCCCACGCCGGATTGTGAATGTAACGCTCGCCGTCTGCATTCACTGAAAGGAGTTCCGGATGGGCATCGAGCCAAGGCCCCATTGACTTGTCTTTCGTGGCGTCAGGAGTATGATAGGCATAGAATCCGAACTCCAACCACGCGTGCACCTCCAGCCCGTTGCGATGCGCTTCCTCAATGATGAAGCCTAAGGGGTCGAGCCCGCGAACCTCAGGCAGTTGGGGCAGATACTTGGAATCGGGATAGCTCGCATAGCCGCGCACGTAGGTCACCGGCAGGACGGCGTTGAAATTGGCTTTCGCGAAGGCCTCGATTTGCTTTCGCAAGGTCTGCGTTGACACGCCCCGGTCCTTCTTGGGGATGGGAATCCAAATGCCCCGGAATTCGACTTCCGGATGCGACCACTTGAGGTGCGTGGGAGGCGTTGGAACGGCCTCCTGGCCCGACGTCGTTGCTGCTTCGGCTTGTCCTGGCTCGAGAGTCGCCGACGGTTTCCGGGAAGTCTGTTCCTCCGAATCAGCGTCATTCTGTGGTGCAGCTACGAGAAAGGCCGATGGCACGGCGGCAATCAGGAAACACATGGAGAGATATCTGAAGAACCGCATGACGAAGAGCTCCTCCTTTTTCGCGTTTTAGGACTTAGTCTAATCCACGTCTGGCCGCGAAAGCG
>FWWM01015789.1_pt1 | contig 11438 bp, 13 predicted proteins | sample 2228351 | NCBI WGS metagenome assembly FWWM01 (sample SAMEA103939774, study PRJEB20133) | metagenome
GGGTTTATATTGCAAGCGTTCTTTCTCGAGCGCTGAGATGTGGTGCGTCATAAGGCTTCACTCCTCTGGGTTTGAGGTCATTGGGTGCGGCGGAAGCGCCACACTGAGTTTATTGGAAGCGCACAATTGCCGTGAACGAATCTGCTTCTAAGCTTGCGCCCCCCACAAGGGCTCCGTCGATATCGGGCTGAGCCATGAGCTCGGCGATATTCTGCGGTTTTACGCTTCCACCGTATTGAATGCGAAGCTGTTCGGCCACTTCAGGGGAGAACATCTCCGCAACAAGGCGGCGAATCAAAGCGTGAACCTCTTGCGCCTGCTCTTTGGTGGCGGTCTTCCCGGTGCCAATGGCCCACACTGGTTCATAGGCTATGACGCTCTGGGCCACTTTATCGGCGGGCAGGTTGGCCAAACAGCCTCGGACTTGTGCGGTCACGACGGCCTCTGTTTGGTTGCTTTCGCGCTGTTCGAGGGTTTCCCCCACACAAATGATCGGAATAAGCCCATGCCGATAGGCGGCCTGCGCTTTTTTACTGATGGACTCATCGGTTTCGGCAAAGTACTGGCGCCGCTCCGAGTGGCCAACGATGACGTAGCGGCAGCCGACGTCGACAAGCATGGCCGGTGAAATCTCACCCGTGTAAGCACCTTGATCCGCCCAATGGCAGTTTTGGGCTCCCAGCGAAATGTTTGTGTTGCGGATAGCCTGGCCCACCGTTTCTAGCGCGGTGAAGGGGGGGCAGAGAACAACATCGACGTTTGTCAAACAGCCCACACTGTTCGCTAAAGCGTTCGCAAGGTCAGCTGCTTCCTTGCGGGTTTTGTGCATCTTCCAATTGCCAGCAATGATGGGTTTGCGTTCCATTTCACTTCCTTTCAGTCACTTTGTATCTTGCTCGGAATAACAGCACCCCATGAACAAACGGGTGGAGAGAGGCACGAGGCCACTCCCCACCCCACTCAATCAGTCTTTCGAAGAGAAGATCATCGCCTCTTGCAAGCGACTACTGCAGGAAATTCTTCCAAAGCTTCACAGCTAGCTCGACGCAACGGTTGGCGTAACCCCACTCATTATCGTACCAAGCAAGGACTTTGACGAGGGTGCCATCAATGACCTTCGTCTCAAGCGAGTCAACGATCGAGCTGGCGCTGTCGTGGTTGAAATCTGACGAGGCAACGGGCTCGTCACAGTACTTCAGGATGCCCTTGAAGGGGCCCTTATCGGCTTTCTCTTTGAGAACTGCATTGACCTCGTCCTTCGTCGTGGCCTTCTCAATTTCGAGCACGACATCAACGAGAGAAACGTTGGGTGTCGGCACGCGCACAGCCAGGCCATCAAGCTTGCCCTGCAGTTCCGGCATGACGAGGCCAATCGCTTTGGCTGCGCCAGTTTTCGTGGGTAACATATTGAGCGCTGCCGCACGAGCACGACGAGGATCCTTGTGCGCGAGATCAAGCACGCGCTGATCGTTGGTTTAGGAGTGAATGGTGGTCATGAGGCCGCGCTTGACGCGGAAAGCCTCGTGGAGCACTTTCACGACGGGGGCAAGGCAGTTCGTGGTGCACGAGGCGTTGGAAATGACGTTGTGCTCAGCTTTGAGCTGATCGTCATTGACTCCGAGAACAACCGTGATGTCTGGTCCCTCGGCGGGAGCGGAGATGATCACCTTCTTTGCCCCAGCGTCGAGGTGCTTAGAAGCTTTTTCCTTGCTCGTAAAAACACCGGTTGACTCAACAACCACGTCGATTCCGAGGTCTTTCCACGGGAGTTCCGCTGGGTCCTTGACCGCAAAAACTTTGACAACCTTGCCGTTCACCTTCAGGTCGCCGCTGTCGGTCACTTCGACGGATCCGGGGAAACGTCCGTGAACCGAGTCGTACTTCAGAAGGTGGGCATTGGTCTTGGCGTCGAAAAGGTCGTTAATAGCGACCACTTCGACTTCTGGGTTCTCCATCGCAGCGCGGAAAACCAATCGGCCGATGCGACCGAAACCGTTGATGGCAAGCTTTACTGACATAATACTGCTCCTCATAATTTAAGATCCTTGCGCTCAGCGCGCAGCTCTGCACATCTTACTGTCAAGTGGAGGTAACAACTCTTTAGCGAAATACTTCACGAAAAAAGGTGCACACACGAAAACGATTTGACGATAACGATAATGAAGATGATTTATCAAATCGGTTTGACTTCGACCCTTTCTTTTGGCCACAAAAGATGTCGTTGTGACCGCCGAATTCCGTTGTCAAGGCTCGAGAGTGCCTTGCGTGAACAGGCTACCCCCCACCGAACGGAATTCACCACTCTTGCCTCCGCTTTTCGCCACAAGACGCACCGGTCCGAGCTCGCATTCCTTGGCCACCGATTTGAGCATGTCGTAGAGAACGAGAAGCGCGATGGTTGTCGCATGCATGGCTTCCATTTCCACGCCAGTCACGTCAACGGCGGTTACCGTAACGCGTGCGATAATCCGATTTTGGTTTGGGTCGAGTGCAAATTCCACGGAGACATGGCGGAGTCGCACGGGATGACAGAGAGGAATGACGTCAGCCGTTCGCTTAGCAGCAAGTATGGCAGCAACCCGCGCCGTGTTCCAGAGGTCTCCTTTGGTCACCGTGCCTCGAGTGACGTATTCCCAGGCGGTGGCCGGAACAGTTAGGCAGCCCTCGGCAATAGCCTGACGCCGCGTTTCCTTTTTTCTGGAGACGTCAACCATTCGAGCGCCTCCCTGATCATCCATGTGTGACAAACCGTTGGTCATTTCTCTTGCATCCTCATGTTCGGAAAAGCGTACTCATGGGGTGTAAACAGTGCGGGTAGCGATGTTCATTTCACTGTCTGCTCAAACACGTATCACTTTCTCGAGCTTATGGAATGAGTCAAGAGCCCGAAATCCGGGAAATTCCCGCGATAGAACGTCGTATCCTTGTCGTCGATGACGAAGAGAGACTCGTTGAGAGCCTCGCATCCTTGCTTGGGGCCTATGGGTACCAGGCGGATACCGCGACGACGGGACAACAGGCACTGGCTCTGCTACGAGAGCGTGATTATCCCGTGGTGATCACCGACCTGCGCATCGACGACATTGATGGTTTCACCATTATGCAGGAGGCCGGAGAAGGAAGATACACCGCCTTTATCATCATCACGGGTCATGCGTCGACGGAATCGGCAATCCAGGCCGTCCAGCACAAAGCTTTCGACTACCTTCCGAAGCCCTTTGACTTTGAGCAGCTTCTCAAAACGGTTCAGCGAGCCTTTGCCGAGGTAGAGGCACGTCGGTTTCGCGACGAGTTGATCTCCATGATCACACACGATATCAAGATCCCGCTGTCGTCGATCATCGGATATGCCTCACTGATTTTTGATAAATCAACCGGCCAGATCAATCCGCGCGCTAAAGAATTTGCGCAGACGATTCACTCGAACGCTCTCAAAATTCTCTCCCTGATCGATAATTTTCTAACATCTTGTAAAATTGAAGCTGGGCGGTTGACGATTTTTCCCAGGCCCGTGAATGTGGGCTTCGTCGTTGAAGATCTGCTTTGTGTCTTTCAGGCAGATGTGGAGAGAAAGCAGCTTCGCGTTGAGACGGATCTGGCTCCGGGTTTGCCGCCACTCATTGGAGATGAGAATCTTTTGTTTCGGGCCATCAGCAACGTGGTCTCCAACGCGGTCAAGTTTACGCCACCCGAAGGCAAAATCACAATTCGTGTGACCCAACGCGGCAGAGATGAGTCGCCTCTAGGATGTGACTCGATCTGCATTGAAGTGAGCAACACGGGGCCGGGAATCCCTGCGCAAGATTTGCCGCTGATTTTCGACAAGTACCGCCGGTCCTCTGCTCATCCCCACGTTGAAGGTAGTGGGTTGGGGCTTTATATCACAAGGTATGTTGTGGAAGCGCACGAAGGCACGATCGAGGTGGAGAGCACACCAAACGTCTTGACAGTGTTCCGCATTTTCTTTCCTTTGAGACTATCGACAGCAGTAGGCGATCATTAATGATGAGAGCGAGGTTTATCTTCGCGATACTAATGACTGTGCTCCTCTCCCTGTGGGGGAGCGTTTGGGCAGACGCTGTCTACTGCGCCAAGAGCCTGGCCCCTGGCCACCGACTTCAACTTCAGCGCTCAATCGCTCAGATTCGCGATTCGCTAAATCAGACGCGCGACCCAGAACCTCGAAGCCGCGTGCTCGAGGAACTTTGTAAAAAACTGATTCAGGCCGAAGAATACGAAGAGGCGCTAAAGGTTGCGCGTGAGGTTGTTGCTACGGAAGGTGCGAATCCGGAGCGGCGCGCAGTTCATCATTTTTTGATTGCTCAGATCTACGCCATGCGCATGGAAGCAAGTCCTACCCTGGAGCTTATGGAACTCAACCGGCGCATGGCCCTCGAAACGGCCAACGAAGTTATCGCTCAATGTTATCCGAAGAAATGGCTCGTGAGTGAGTCGGCTCAACAGTTGATTCGGTCGTTGAACGACCCCAAGCACCTCCGCGAGGTTCGCGGATGGGTTCAGAAACGGCAAAATGATCCTAGCTATGATGCGCGCTTGCGACTTGTTCGGGCGCAGTCAGCGGTAATCGAGCGGAGAGCGGTCTTGGGAGGGGAAAACGTTTCAAAAGTTGAAAAGATAGCGAAAGCCTCCGCAGGTCCCGCGCGAGGAACCGTGTCGGTGAGCTATTCGCGAGCGGCGTCACCGTCAGAACCATATCAAGCTTTACAGCCGAGTGCGACAGCAACGCCTGGACTCGAAAAACGCAAGAGTTCCCCTTTGCGTGGTCCGATTGTGATCGAAGGAAGTCGCGTGCATCGGCTTGAGAAATCCCCCCAATCGATCTCGCTTCCGCCTTCCCCTTATGCTCCCGGCGCAGAGCCAACGCCTCTAACGCTGGGAGAGACCGCCCCGCAATCTCATCAAGGAGCCGTTAGGTAAACGCGTGAGAGACCTCAAAAGGTTCTCACTTGGTTAACAAAAAAGGGCTTTACCTTTATAGGATCGCGCCTCGAAAAAAGAAGGACAATCTGCGTGGCGACATTGGGGTGGATGTTGACGATCATCTTGTCTGAGAGTGTCCTCGTCAAATAGAGACCCCGGCCGCTTTCATCAAGAATGCCTTCCTGCGTGATTTGGCGCTCGATTTTTTTCATCACTGTGCCCACATCGAGGGCACCTTGGTTATCTGTGACAGAACATCCAAGGAAGCGCTTGTCTGCCCCAAATTCGACGCGAATCTGCTCGCCGCGATCAAGGCGATCGAACGCTCCCATCTCATACTTCCGCGCCCCGGAAGCACGACGAAACGCATGATAGATGGCGTTGTTGATCAGCTCCTCCAGCGCCAGGCGGATTTGGCTGATATCGGTATCATGGGGGCGGAAACGCCGAAAGAATTCGAGAGCCTCTTCCATCATGGCTTGTTTATCTTCGAGGGAAAGGATGAGGCGCTCTTCGAGCTCCATTGGCGAACGCAGATAACGAGCAAGCCCAAACGCTTTTGTCGGAAGTACCAGGTTCTCGATTGCGATTTGAAGCTCGTCGAAATCGAGAGGAAAAGTGCGGACAATGACGCAAAAAACGTCGTACTTGTTGAGAAGGGCGAAGTGGTGTTCGTATTCTCTGGATACAAGTAGAGCGATTGGAATGTGAGGGTAGTCGCCTCGAATCCGTGCAATAAATTCTAATCCCGATGGTGGCAGGTTCAGGTCGACCAGCATGACGTCAAAATCAAGTGGTCTACCAGCAACCACCGAAACGGCCTGGGCGGCAGTTTCTGCGGTTTCCACTTCGTACGTGCTCGCGAAAAAGTTGCGAAGCAACGTCCGCAAGTGAGGATCACTCACAGCGATCAGCAAGTGTCTCCCTTGAGATGAATACGCCTCAGGCATCGGTCACTCAGTCGTCTCTCTCCTGCGATAGCTTTACATCACAATCAATACCATTCTCACTTTTCAGCGACTCTCGGCTTTTAATATCTGGGTATCCTGCGTGGTTCAATCAAGCGGATGATCCAAATGGAAAGCTCGTAAAGGACAACGAGGGGAAGCATCATCATGATCATGCTAAACGCATCAGGTGTTGGTGTCACGGCTGCAGCCGCAACGGCAATAACCAAAATGGCATATTTGCGTCGTGCTGCGAGCATTTGACTGCTGATAACTCCGAGCCGTGCGAGCAAGATGAGGACAAGGGGAAACTCAAACACCAGCCCAAAGCCGAGCATAAGGGTCAGCATGAAGCCTAAATAGTCAGAAGCAACGATGTTGGGCTGGAGGTCGGGAATGTAAGCACTGAGTCCCAACAAGAATCTCAGCATGACATGCGACATGAGATAGGCGAAAAAGACTCCTAAGAGAAAGAGAAATACTGATGCAACTAGGATAGGGCGGACGATGCGGCGTTCCGCAGCGAGCAAGCCTGGCTCTACAAACCGCCACGTTTGATATAGAGCCATGGGAATTGTTAAAAAAATGCTTAGAAGGAGAGCGCCTTTAATGAGCAACCAGAAAGGGTCGGCCGGTGAGAGAAAGAAGAGCGACGACTGGTTCTTGCTCCTCAGGGGGACGATGATTTCACCGGTCCGAAGGCGCAACTGGAGCGCATCAATGGATTGCAATCGGCTAAGGGGAAGACTTGTCTGCGACGTTTGCCCTCCCAATGAATCAAAAGCCAGAACTCCGTCGTCTCTCACCACCAGTGATAAAATGTTTTCTGGGCGGGAGGTTTCAACACGAAGCAGTGGCTGGATCAGGACCGAGATCACCAACGGAGCAACAAAAAAGGAAAGCGTGAAGCTGAGCACGAAAAAAAGGAGGGTGTGGATAATCCGCCACCGAAGTTCTTCTAAATGTTCAGTAAAGGACAGAACCTTTTCTTCTGAACTACGCTCTTCTTCGCTATCGGGTGCAAGCCATGCCCACATCGACGAGTTCTTACGAAGGGAAGGTAGGAACTAACTCTTGTCTGCCGGATGGGGGGCGTTAGCTTGATTTTCCGGCGTTGCTCCTGACGGACGGGATTCAGCTTTTTTCTTTTCTAATTCTTCCTGTTCGATTGTGGCACCAATGCCACTTATCGCATCCTTAAACTCGCGGATCCCTTTACCGAGCGCCCGCCCTATTTTGGGGAGGTTGCTCGGACCAAAAATAAGCAGGACAATGATGAGAATGACGATCCATTCCTGTAGGCCCATGGATGGCATGGGAAGCTCCTTTCTCACTGGCTAATTAGTGAGCAAACCAGTCCCTATTCAGTTCGGCATCTACAGGATCCAGTGCGCGAAATACCAGCTTTACCTTGCCTTCCCCCTGCAAGGCACAATGAGCTAGAGCACGCTATGAGTGAATTCGTGGATGTTTTGGATCGAGCGCTCGACGCCGGCGGGAATGCCCTATCACGCCATTTTGGTCGAATTGAAGACTTTGGCACAAAATCTTCCGAACGGGATCTGGTGACAATCGCAGACCAAGAGAGCGAAGCAGCTATCCGCCAAGCTATCCTGGAACGTTTTCCGCACCATGCAATTCTCGGTGAAGAACAGGGACTCATCGGTGGGCGAGACTCTGAGTTTCGATGGATTGTGGACCCATTAGATGGAACAACAAATTACGCGCATTCGGTGCCGATATGCGCTGTCTCTATCGCCCTTGAGAGAGGGGCAGAAGTTGTGGCGGCAGGCGTCTTCAACCCAATTCTCAAGGAAAAGTTTTTAGCCGAACGAGGCGCCGGTGCGACTCTCAACGGGACACCGATTCGAGTGTCGAATGTGGGAGATCTGCGACGGAGTCTTTTGGTTACTGGCTTCCCTCATTCGAATCGCGATGTGCTGCAAAAATGCCTCCATGAGCTTGCCACCTTTCTTGGTAACGTGCACGGCATTCTGCGCCTCGGAGCAGCAGCGCTCGACATGTGCTTTGTTGCGTGTGGGCGATTAGAAGTCTTTTGGCAGCGCAATTTGAACCCATGGGACACAGCTGCTGGGTGGCTTATTGTGGAGGCGTCGGGAGGGAAAGTCACCGATTTTTCCGGTAAGCCTTTCTCGCCGTATGGAAAGGAGCTCGTTTGCTCAAATGGAAAAGTACATGAGCAGTTTCTCGCGTGGCTGGCGCGCGCACACTCCTCGTAAACCTGGCAGTGTGCGAACATTGAGCTCTTTGTGGCGCTTCTGGGCCGGCGGAATCCTGTTGGTTTGTATGGCTGGTCTCGTGAGTGTTACCCTCCCGGCGAAAATCAATGCGGCCCCTTGGAAAAAGAGTGAACCATCGCGACCTGCCTATGCCAAGCCTGCCGAAAACCTCCTCATTATCGTCGCGGATATTCAAAGACACATCAATGACGATGTTTATCGCTATCCTTATCCGCGCGATTTCACCGGCCAGAACGTTTTTCGATCCGCTCTCATACGCCTAGCAAATTACGAGGCTCTTTATCCGAACAAGATGACGGATGTTGTCGCGCTCGCAAAGGCCCAAGCGTTTGAAAAGTTAACAGCGTATGAGGAAGCTCTCGCCAATTACGAAATTGCTGCAACGTCGAAGGACGCGGCCATTGCTCAAACGGCCAAGAAAGGGGCCGCACGAGTGAGGCGTTTCATTGAAGTCGTGAGGCAATCTCTAGACCAGTCAGGCTTGCGTACTTACGAGCGCGATTTGCAAAAGCTCATCCGGGATCTCGACAGCCTGGCCAATGAGTTCAAGGGAACGCCGCATCAGTGTCTTGCGCTGCTTGAGCGTGAACGTGCTCAGATGCTTTTGGCAGAGTTCTACATCAGCATGCGATTCATTCAGCCTTATTCGGTCGACGACGCACTGCTCCAACTGCGCCGCAACATCGAACAGAATCGCGAGTCGAAGCGCCGCTACCGTCATCGCATGATGTTAGGCGATCTCTATTACGCCCTCGCCACGCAATATTTGGTCAAGGCCGACGCCGACGGTCCCGATTTCAACTGGAAACAATTCGAAGCTTACGCCAATGCTGCACGTGCAGAATATGACAGCGTTTCGCGGGCTGATGGTTTCCCCGAGAAGCCTGAGGCACGTGCTAAGCTTCTGGCGTTGGAGGCTCTTGTGCGCGAAGTGTCGGAGCGTGCGCGCTAGGACTCGACAACGGGAAAGGTATCACCGTCAGGTGTGAACTGTCACTGATTCGGTCTCGCTCGCGTTTTCGCTTGCACTTCAATTGCTCGCGCTCGAACGGATGATGTTGACCTGTTGGAAGACCCAACAGGCCAACTTTTTCTTTTTGGAGCAGTGGGAATGACCATCTACTCTTCAGCTTTGCCTTTTCCTCTCCGAGGGCGAGGCAAAGTTCGGGACATCTATCAGCTCGACGACAAACTGATCCTTGTGGCGACCGATCGGTTGAGCGCCTTTGATGTCGTGTTTAGCGATCCCATTCCGGAAAAGGGGAAAGTTCTCAATCAGCTTAGCGCTTACTGGTTCTCACGAACTCGAGATATTGTTCCCAATCACTTGATTACTGCTTTGCCACGCCGGTGTGGAGAAGTCGCTTTGGACACTCCTGAATTGTGGGGGCGGGTTTCTTTGTGTCATGTTGCAGATCCCATACCGGTTGAATGTGTCGTGCGTGGTTATCTCGAGGGGAGTGCATGGACTGACTACCAGGCAACCCAGTCCGTGTGCGGCATTCGTCTGCCGGCAGGGCTTAAACGGCGAGCAAAACTGCCAGTGCCCATTTTCACCCCAACAACAAAGGAGAGTTCGGGCCACGACCAGCCGATAACTTTTGAGGAAGTCGTCAATCTCGTTGGGGTCGAAACAGCAGAGTTTATTCGCGATGTTAGCCTCAGGCTTTACGGGTTCGCCCACGACGAGCTTTTGAAGAAAGGAATCGTTCTGAGCGACACGAAATTCGAGTTCGGCTCGCTGGGGGGGGAGATTGTTCTCATTGACGAAGCGCTCACGCCGGATTCTTCGCGGTTCTGGGAGGCGTCGAGTTATCTTGGCGGGGGAGAAGCAATGAGCCTCGACAAACAATATGTTCGCGATTACGTGACTTCAATTGGCTGGGACAAACAGCATCCCGCCCCGGCTTTGCCGGACCATGTTGTCACGGAAACTTCACGGCGCTATTTGGAAATCTTCGGGCGCATAACTGGATGCACCTTAGAACAAGCGTTGCAAGAGGGGTTATCATGATAATAGTCTCTGTGGTCGTGAAGCTCAAACCGGACGTCATGGATCCTCAAGGACAAGCGATCCTCCAAGCTGGACAGCAGCTGGGGTTTGTGTCGATCAAAGATCTTCGAGCTGGCCGCTATTTTGAGCTCACATTCGATTCAGATGACAAAGAGAGCGTTCTTGCTCAGGCCCATGAGATCTGCGACAAGCTCTTAGCAAATCCAGTCATTGAGACCTACACAGTCACCCTAGAGCCAGGCACGAACGCAGGAGCGCGAGGTGAATGAAAGTCGCCGTCGTTCAGTTCCCAGGATCAAATTGTGAAATGGACACCGTGCGGGCTGTTGAATTGGCCCTAGGAGTCAGGCCAGAGCTTATCTGGCATAAAGACTCGTTGCCTGCTTCAACCGACTTGGCAATTTTACCAGGTGGCTTTTCCTACGGAGATTATTTGCGCGCAGGAGCCATTGCACGCTTCTCAAATGTGATGAAAAGCGTCACCGAGTTTGCGAAATCGGGTGGCCTGGTGTTGGGCATTTGCAATGGCTTCCAGATATTGCTGGAGGCAGGTTTACTGCCCGGAGCCATGCTTCCCAATAAAAGCCTTCACTTCGTTTGTCGATGGGTGTACTTGCGGACAGAGTGCCACGACACGCCCTTCGCATCCTATACTCCGGCAATTCTACGCCTTCCTATTGCCCACGGTATGGGCAACTATTTTATCGATGGGGAAGGACTTAAGCGGTTAGAGGCGAACCGCCAAATTGTCTTCCGATATTGCTCCGCTCAGGGGGAAGTTACGCCGGAAGCGAACCCCAACGGTTCAGTGGCGAATATCGCCGGAATTACCAATGAGGGCCGAAATATCTTGGGCATGATGCCTCACCCAGAGAGGGCTGTCGATCCGGAGTTGGGTGGTACCGACGGAGCTTCGATTTTTGTTTCCGTTCGACAGTCGCTGAAAGCATTACGCGCAGACTAGGCAAAGCCTATCCGCGCGTAGCTTTCTTTCCTGAAGGAGTTTCTATTCGAGGGGGGTTATTTCACCCGCTCGAGGTATTTATCTTCGTTAGGATTGATGCGAATTCGATCCCCCACCTTGATAAATGGCGGAACCATGACAGTGACCCCGTTAGAGAGCTTGGCCGGTTTCGGAGAGTTACTTGCCGTGGCGCCTTTCACTTCGGGTTCGGTTTCCACGACTTCCAGCTCGATGGACGGCGGCAGCTCAACAGCGATGGGATTGCCTTCGAAGAAGCTGATTTGCACTTGTAGCCCCTCCGTCATATATTT
>FWWM01015790.1_pt1 | contig 11437 bp, 6 predicted proteins | sample 2228351 | NCBI WGS metagenome assembly FWWM01 (sample SAMEA103939774, study PRJEB20133) | metagenome
CAGGAAGTACTGGTCGGGGCCGGTAGTGAAGGTGGCCGTGACCTCGTGCCAGTCGGTGGCGCCGTTGACGAAGTCCAGCAGGCGGGTGGAGCTGCTGGTGGTATCGGCGGGGTCGGAACAGGTATCCCCCAGCCAGCCGGCGGTGCGCACGGTGAAGCCGTAGGGGTAGGCGGCGTTGCGCGGCCCGGTCACGCCGACGGTGCGCAGTCGCACGCGCAACTGATACGTTGTGGCCGGCCTGACCGGGACGCTGTCAGTGAAGCCCTGGAACATGCACGGGTTGCGCCGGCCCTCTACCGCCGGATCGGAGTAGTCCCACAAGCGCAGGGAGAAGAGGTGGTCGGCGTAGGCCTGGGCGTAGGAGAGGCTGGCGGGGTTGAGGTAGCCGCCCTCGCCGGGCAGGTGGTGCGAGTCCCAGGGGTGCCAGGGCGCCATGAAGATGCTGCTGCCGGTCTGCCAGATGCGCAGGAAGTTGACGCGGTGGGCCTCGAAGCGACGCATCTCCTCGTCCACGGCGTAGGTGAAGCGGCGGGCGTCGAAGCCGGAGCCGTGGCCGGCGGCGATGAAGGGCGTGCCGTCGGCGTACTCGAAGTAGCCGGGGGCGGCGGCGCTGATGCGGATGAAGCCGTGGTTGTGCGCTTGGGTGGGCGCGATGACGGTGAAGGCGCCCTCGGCGCTCTGGGCCGTGCCGGAGGCGTCGGCCGCGCGGAGGCGGTAGCGCCAGGGGCCGATCTGCTGCGGCGCGAAGCGCACCTTCCAGACCGGTTCGCCGGCCGGATAGAGCCACTCGGCGCCGTCGCGGCAGTCGTTGGCCGCGCTGTCGCCGATGCAGCGGCGCTCGTAGTCCTGGTAGAGGAAGCCGGGCTGGGTGATGGTGGTGACCCAGTTGTCGGGGGTGAACAGCGCCTCTACGGAGATGCCGACCCCTGCGGGCACGCCGGGGGGCGGCGCCGGGTCGTAGGGCCAGTCGGGGTTGGCCGCGACGGCGCCGGTTACGTCAAAGGTCAGCTCGAACTTCTCGTACAGGCCGACGGCGTCGGCGCTGGGCTGGACGTTGACGATCTGCAGGGCGGTGGGTTGGGCGCCAGCCGGCTGTGCCGCCGATATGATCAGCAGCAGCAACAAGATCACGATCGGCGTCACGATCGACGCGCGGAGAGGGCGCTGCTCGCACATCCTGACCTCCTGACAGGACAAGGTTTGATGATGTCTCACGATGTGGGGCGGAGCCCCTTCGCTGGGGGAGCATCGTGTGCTCTCTGACGGTAGAGGGAGGCGACACGATGGCTGGTCCGAGTATGACGCCGAACAGGTATCTGGGCAAGATGAAGACTGGCCTAGATCACGATTTTTTTGTGAGGAGGGCTGGCGTTGCTGGCGCGGATGACGATTCTCGTGCGCGATGGCCTGTCACAAGCCGGAGGCTTGTGCTACATTTCGTCTGCCACAAGCCGGAGGCTTGTGCTACATTTATGCGGGCCGATCATGCAGGCCGATGTCCAGGGCCTGGTTTCCGAGCGCTAAGTGCGCCAGAGGGAGCGCCACCACGCGATCGGCCAGGGGATACGGGCGCACGCCTGGATAGAAGACGATCAGATGATCAAGCCCCAGGTCCTCCAGGGCGATGCGCATGGAGGGCGTGAGCCGCGGGGCATCTACGCGTTTGCACTCAATGCCCACGCGTCGTCCTTCGACGAACAGCAGCAGGTCCAGCTCGGCGCCGGCATGCGTGGCCCAAAAATAGATTTCATCCGGATCGACTGCCTTGATGATCTCTTCGATCACATAACCTTCCCATGAAGCGCCACTCTTGGGATGGAGCCACAGATCGCGTTCCTCGCGTATCCCAAGCATCTGATGCAGGATCCCCGTGTCCCGAAAATAGACCTTGGGCGATTTGACCTGCCGTTTGCTGAGGTTGGCGAACCAGGGCCTGAGCTGGCGCACCATGAAGGCGTCTTCCAGCAGGTCAAGATAGCGACGCGCGGTGGACTCACGGACGTCGAGGGCGCGGGCGATCTCGGAGGCGTTCCAGAGCTGGCCGTGGTAATGAGCCAGCATGTTCCAGAAACGAAACATGCTGACTGTGGGAACCCTCACGCCCAACTGCGGCAGCTCTCGTTCCAGAAAGGTTTGGATGAAGTTTCGGCGCCAGGCCAGGCTATCAGCATCGGAGGCGGCCAGGAAAGAGAGGGGGAAGCCCCCACGCAGCCAGTGCTGCATTTGCTGCTCTGCGCCGACCTCGGCCAGGCTGAAACCGGCCATGCGGATGATCTCCAGCCGTCCCGCCAACGTTTCGGACGATTGATGCAACATCTCGGGTGAAGCGCTGCCCAGGATCAGGAAACGCGCTGGCAAAGGTGTACGATCGCAAAGCACACGCAATATCTGGAAGAGATCGGGCCGACGTTGGATCTCATCGATCACTACGAGGCCACTCAAGCCTTGCAGAGCAGTCATGGGCTGGTCAAGCCGGGCCAGGCTGACGGGGTCTTCCAGATCGAAGTAGTTGAGCGAGTCAACGGGGACAAACTGGCGGGCCAGGGTTGTCTTGCCGCACTGGCGAGGGCCGATCAGGGCGACGACCCGGCTGCGCGCCAGCGCACGCTCGATGGCTTGTTGCAACTGCGGCCGTGGATAGATCATGCCGTCATTATACCTTGAAAATCTGCTATGTCAAGAAAGATTTTCAAGGTATTCTCCTTGCAGCCTATCCGAAAAACGGTTCTGGTTGGTCTCCTGACCAGCCAGGGGCACGGTCGGGAGACCGCGCCGAGACTTTTCGGATAGGTTCCTGGACGCGGCGAGCGACCCTACCCTGTGTGATCGACAGCCTGGCGACAGTCGTCCACAACCAAGCGGGTTCCTGCAAACTTGAGGTCCATCTGAATTCGGTAGCGAAAACAGGAAGGGGAGGGATGACCGTCCACGAATGGCGCTCACGAATCCACGAAGCATCCGCCTGCGCTGGCACGTCTCCCTCGTCGCAATGGTCCTTCGCGAATTCGTGCCAGGATTCGTGGACGCGTGGACGGCCAATCTCGTGCTGCTTCAGACGGATTTCGCCGCATCCTTGTGCGCTGGGAGAAGAAGCCCGAGAACGATGAGGGGTAGGCGAAGGCAATGCATTCGCCTACCCCGATGGGGTTTTTGGACAGGCGCTTAATTTTCTGTGTACAATGACCGATATGGGGAATAATGGATGAAGGTCTGTCCGTGCCGCAAGGCTCCGGCTTGTGTCTCGGTTCGTCTGCTACAAGCCGGAGGCTTGTGCTACGGTGGTTCCTGATCCTATGGGAGCGCGCCCGCAATGAGCCAGGAGGCACGGATCGCGACGGCCCGTCAGTGGTGGTTGGATAGCCTGGCCGCGCGTGGGGAGACGCTGCGAGCCGAGCTGCGCGCTCGCCAGGGCGGCGAGGTGGCTGCACGCGCGGGCGCCCGCTGGGAGGCAACGCAGCAGCGTCTGACGATCGTCTATTGGGGCAAGACGTACACGGTCGTCTGGCCGACGCTGACCGTACAGGATGCTGCCGGGCAGACAGCGCGCCCGGATGTCGCAGCGATCCTGCTCTCCTATCTGGCGCGCGCCGACGGCGAGCCGGCGGCGGGCCGCTGGTTGAGCTTTCGGGAGCTGCCGGACGCTGGCTTCTATCATCAGGCGTTCGATAGCTACACAGGCCAACGCCTGGCCAGCGCGTATGGGACGGCGCCGGAGCGCCTGGCGCTGGCCTGCCGGGCGGAAGGAGGTGAGCCGATCGCTGTGGGAGATGTGGGCTTCGCCTTCGTGGCCTTGCCGCGCCTGCGGCTGGCGGTCGCCCTCTGGGAAGGGGATGAGGAGATGCCTGCGCAGGCGCGCGTTCTGTTCGACGCCGCAGCCAGCCACTATCTCGACGCCGCCGGCCTGGCCGGTTTGGGAGGACAGTTGACAGGTCGATTATTGCGCCGCCAGAGCGAGTGAGTAAAATATTATGCGACTGCAACCAGCTTCCCCGCGCTCATCCAACTCGTTCTCATATCTCGGGAGGGGTGGTGTGAACTGGCACCTGGCGGCGGGCCTGTCGATCCTGGTTTCAGCGGCGAACATGGGGGGCGTCATCGCGTTGCTCGTCTGGCAACGGCGCCACTTGCCCGGCGCGCGCGCCTTCGCCCTCTATATACTGGCGGTCACCGAGTGGGTGCTCGGCTATGCGTTGATGCTGGCCGCGCCCGATCGGGAGACGCAAGCGCTCTGGGGCAATATCCGCAACCTCGGCGTCGTCGCCGCGCCGACCCTCTGGTTCATCTTCATCCTCGCGTACACCCAGCACGATCGCTGGCTCACCCGACGTCGCCTGGCCCTCCTGGCCACCCCCCCGCTTGTCAGCCTCATGGTGATCTGGACCAACGCCTGGCACGGGCTGTTCGCTGGCTCAGTGGTGTGGGATGCTGAGGCGCCGTTCCCGCTCATCAGGGCGAGCCGCATTGGGCCCTGGTTCTGGGTGAACCTCTTCTACTCCTATGCGTTGGTCTTGATCAGCGTCTGGTTGCTGTACAGCTTCTATCGCCGCAGCCGGGGGGTGCGCCGGAAACAGGCGGGCGTCTTCCTGGCGAGCGCGATCCTGCCCTGGGCGGGGAGCCTGCTTTATGTTTTGGGCCTGCGCGTGGCGCATTTGGATCCGACCCCCTTCAGCTTCTTCCTGGGGGGGATGGTGGTCCTTTGGGGAATGGCCCGGTACCAGTTGCTGGATATCACTCCCCTGGCGCGCGACGCGGTGATGGAGAGCGTGGACGACGCGGTGGTCGTGCTCGACGCGCAGAATCGCATCGTCGATTTGAACCCGGCCGCGCGGCGGATCGCCCCCGCATCGGGGGGGAACCCCATTGGCCTGACGCTCGACGGCTTCCTGGGGCTGGACCCGGGAGCGGCGGCGTGGTGGGAGAGCGATCTCGCCACGCGCTGCGAGATCGTGGTGGGCGAGGGCGAGGGGCGGCGCTCCTATGAGATGCGCAGCACGCCCTTGCGCGGCCGCGATCGACTGGTGGCCGGCCGCGTCATCGTCTTCCACGACGTCACCGAGCGCCGTCGCGTCGAAGAGGCTTTGGGCCGCGATCTGGCCGAACGACGCGCCGTCGAGGAGACGTTGCGTCGGCGCAACCGCAACCTGGCGCTGCTCAACCAGATCGGCCAGGAGCTGACCGCCTCCCTCGATCTGCGCCAGATCAGCGAGCGCCTGTCGCACGCGGTGGCGATGGCGCTGGACGCCGAAGGCGGCTCGATCTGGCTCTGGGATGACGAGATCCCTGGCGGGCTGATCTGCCGCAGCGCCTTCGAGGTGGGGGCGGATCGTTCGCCGATCAACCTGCGCCTGGCGCCGGGCGAGGGGATCGTCGGCTGGGTGGCGCGCACGGGCACAGGGGTGGTGGTGGATCGCGTCGAGGATGACCCCCGCTTTTCGGGAGAGATCGACTCCCAGATCGGGTTTCGCACCCGTTCGTTGCTGGCGGTGCCGCTGCGCGTGCGCGGCGCCGTGATCGGCGTGCTGGAGGTAGTTAACAAGCGCAGCGGCAGCTTCACGCTGGAGGATCGCGACCTGGCGGAGACGCTGGCGGCCTCGACCGCCATCGCCATCGACAACGCGCGGCTCGTGGAGACGTTGCGGCAACAGACGGAGGATCTGCAGGCGCGCAACGAGGACCTGGACGCCTTCGCGCACACGGTGGCGCACGACCTCAAGAACCCACTGGCGATGATCGCTGGCTTCGCGGACATCCTGAGAAACGGCGCCGACCTGCCAGCCCAGGAACGGGAGAAATATCTGCACTCGATCGTCCGCAACACGCAGCGCATGAACAACATCATCAACGAGCTGTTGCTGCTGGCCGAGGTGCGCAAGCAGGCGGTGGAGTTCGAGCGGCTAGAGATGGGGGAGATCGTCGACGCGGCCTTCCAGCATCTGGCGTACCTGGTCGAGGAGTACGACGCCGAGATCGTGGTGCCGGACGCGTGGCCAGCGGCGTGGGGACATGCGCCGTGGGTCGAGGAGGTCTGGGTCAACTACCTGAGCAATGCGCTCAAATATGGCGGCCGGCCGCCGCGCCTGGAGTTGGGCGCCGCCGTCGAGGCCAACGGCATGGTGCGCTTCTGGGTGCGCGACAATGGCAACGGCCTGACGCCGGAGGAGCAGGCGCGCCTGTTCACACCTTTCACCCGCCTCGACCAGGCGCGAGCCAGGGGCCATGGCCTGGGCCTGTCCATCGTCCGTCGCATCGTCGAGAAGCTGGGGGGCGAGGTGGCAGTCGAAAGCGAAGGGGTTCCCGGGCAGGGGTGCGTCTTCAGCTTCACGCTGTCAGCGCCGCCGCCCGCTGCGAGTTAGAGCCGATCCGAAGAGTTTCGGCGCGGTCTCCTGGCCGCGCCCCTGGCTGGTCGGGAGACCAGCCAGAACCGTTTTTCGGACAGGCCCTTCAGAGAAACGCCCCGCCAGCAGGGGCCTGGACGAGCGAGGTCGGTTAGCAGTCCTCGGGCGGTGGGTCCTCATCTTCCTCCGCAGAGCGTTCTCGCTCGTGCTTCTCCGCCATCTCCGCCAGGCGCGCGGCCACGCGCGCGTTGATGCTCCCCTCCGGATACTGGCCATCGGGGCCGCGTTCGCCCGCGGGGATGCCGGTCAGCACCTCGATCCCCTCGTCGATCGTGGCGATCGGGTAGATGTGGAACTGGCCAGCGGCGACCGCGGCGACGACGTCGGGACGCACCATCAGGTTGACGACGTTGGCGGCCGGGATGAGCACCCCCTGTTCGCCGGTCAGGCCGCGCGCCCGACACAGGTCGAAGAACCCCTCGATCTTCTGATTGACGCCGCCCACCGCCTGCACGCGCCCATGTTGGTCGACGGCGCCGGTGACGGCCAGCGCCTGGCGGATGGGCGCGTCGCTGAGCGCCGAGAGCAGGGCGTACAGTTCGGCCGAGGAGGCGCTGTCGCCCTCGATGCTGCTGTATGATTGCTCGAAGACGAGGCTGGCCGAAAGCGAGAGGGGCCTGTCTTGCGCGTAGCGAGCGCCCAGGAAGCTGCTGAGGATCAGCACCCCTTTAGAATGGATGGGGCCGGCCAGCTCGACCTCGCGTTCGATGTCGACGACTTCCCCTTTGCCCAGCCAGACGTTGGCGGTGATGCGGCTGGGGTGGCCGAAGCTGTAGTTGCCGATCTGGATCACCGACAGGCCGTTGACCTGGCCGACGCGCGCGCCGGTGATGTCGAGGTGGACGGCGCCGCGCACGATCTCCTCGCGCATCTGCTGTTGCAGACGGTCGGCGCGTTGGGCCTGCGCGTCCAGCGCGCGCTGGACATCGTCGCTGGCGATGATGTCGTGGCCAGCCTGACGCGCCCAGTAATCGGCCTCGCGCAGGAGGTCGAGGATCACGCTGATCTGAGCTGTCAGTTTGGCGGCGTCTTCGGCCAGGCGCGCACCGTGCTCGATGACGCGCGCCACGGCGGCGCGGTCGAGGGGGAGCAAACCCTCGCGGCGCGCGTGCGTGGCGATCAACTGCGCGTAGAGCAGCTCGGTCTGGGGATCGCGATCCATCTCGGCGCTGAAGTCGGCGAACACCTTGAACAGCTCGCTGAAGTCGGGATCGGCGTCCGCGAGCAGATAGTGCAGGTCGCGGTCGCCGGTGATGGCGACCTTGATGTCGAGGGGGATCGGCTCCGGCTCGAGGGTGACCGTGCTGACCAGGCTGGTCATCTGGTCGGGGGTCTCGATGCGGATCTGGCGCGATTGCAGAGCGCGCTTCAGCCCCTCCCAGGCGAAAGGCTGCTGAAGGAGCTTGCGGGCGTCGAGGATGAGATAGCCGCCGTTGGCGCGATGCAGCGCGCCGGGCTTGATCAGCGTGAAATCGGTGACGAGGGCGCCCATCTGAGCGATATGCTCGACGCGGCCGACCAGGTTGGCGTAGGTGGGATTGTCCTCGTAGATGACGGGAGCGCCGTGCGCGGCGCTGTTATCGACGAGGATGTTGATCTGGTAGCGTCGGGCGATCGGCGCGTCGGGACTCGGGGCGAGCGACGCGTCGTCCTCGCTTGCGGCGGGCGCTGGCTCGGCGGGCAGCAGGTCGCGGAAGTTCTCGACGATGTCGTTGCGGACGGCGCCCAGATAGTCGAGGACGTTGGCAAGGGGGGCGTAGGCGCGCTGTAGCTCCTCGAAGAGGGGGGCGATGGTATGCGCCGCGACCTCGCGGCCGAGGGCGCGGGCGCGCTCGCGTAGCTCGCGTTCCCAGCGCGGCGTCTGATAGAGGATCTTTTCGAGGTCCTCCTGAAGGACCTCCATGGCCTCCTCGAGGCGGCGTTGTTCCTCCTCTGGCAGCTTGTGGAACTCCTCGGGCGGGATGACCTCGCCATCGCGGACGGGGACGATGGCGAGACCGTCTTCGGAGCGCGCCAGGGCGAGGCCGTGCGGCTGGGCGCGTTCCTGCAGCTCGGCGAGGGCGCGCTCCTGCGCGGCCTTGACCTCATCGGCGAGGGCTTCCTGGCGCGCGCGGTAGTCCTCGCTCTCGAAGGCGGCGGCGAGGAGGGCGCGCGCGTCGTCGATCAGGCGGCGCAGATCGTCGCGCAGGCGCACAGCAGTCCCCGGCGGCAGAAGGAGGGCGCGCGCGTCGTCGATCAGGCGGCGCAGATCGTCGCGCAGGCGCACAGCAGTCCCCGGCGGCAGAAGGAGGGCGCGCGGGCGATGGGGCTGCGCGAAGTTGTGGACGTAACAAAGGTCGGCCGCGGCGGGTTTGGCGACCGCCTGTTGCTCGAAGACGTGGGTGAGCAGAGAGTGTTTGCCGACGCCCGATGGGCCGAGGGCGAAGATATTGTACCCTTTGTGGTGGATGTCGACCCCGAAGCGGATGGCATCGACGGCGCGCGGCTGGCCGATGACATCGTCGAGGTCGGGGAGGTCGGCGGTGGTTATGAACGGCCAGGTGGCTGGGTCGCAGCGACGGCGCAGGGCATCAGCAGGCAAGGGAGAGGGTGTCGTCAACGGGGAATCCTCCGATAAGGGGATCGCGTCGCGCCATGATCGCGGGCGGGCGCGTTCCTCTTTAGTTTGTGGAGCGAGTGTAACGCATGGGGGAGCAAGGTGGCAAGCGACGCTCGTCAGCGCAGCCCTACTCGACCAGCGGGCGCGCCGATCGAGTAGGCCCGTGCTGGGTGGGCGCTGCGCTGGGAGTGATCGAGCAGGGCCGTATCGAGATCGCGCGCCGTCGTGGGAGGGAGGGTCTCGCCGGAGGTGGGGCGCGGGGAGGGCCGCGGCGCGGCGTGGGGGGCGCTCCCACGCGGGAGCGTGGGAACGAGGGAAGCGACGCTCGTCAGCGCAGCCCTACTCGACCAGCGGGCGCGCCGATCGAGTAGGCCCGTGCTGGGCCGTATCGAGATCGCGCGCCGTCGTGGGAGGGAGGGTCTCGCCGGAGGTGGGGCGCGGGGAGGGCCGCGGCGCGACACGCCAGGCGGCGATTCGTTTTCCATTTGTTCACAATTCGTTGGCAGGAGGAAACATGGCTGCGCCGGAATTGCTTTCGTTGGTATTGACGCTGCGACCGTTGCCGACGGCGCGTTCGGCCGCGCCCATCGCCTGGTGGGGGCGCGCCGCCCATCAACGACTGCTCGCCGTCGTGGGCCAGGCCGATCCTGATCTGGCGGCGGCCCTGCACGACGGCGAGGGTCCCCGTCCGTTCACCGTGTCCTCGCTGCTCGGCCCCTTGCGCGAGGGGGTTCCCGATCCCGCGTACACCTATGGCCTGCGCCTGACGGCGTTACAGGAGGCGATCGCGGCGCGCCTGCTGGCGGCGACCGAGGCGGGCGGCGCGTTGGCCCCTGGCGCCGTCGTTGAGCTTGACGATCGGCCATTTCGGGTGGAGGAGGTGGTCAGCCATGGGCACGTCTGGGCGGGGGCGACGACCTATGCGCAGTTGGCGGCCGAATGGTTGGTGGCGCCCGCGCCCGCGCCGCGCCAGGTCAGCCTGCAGTTCACCAGTCCGACGACCTTCCGCTCCCAGGGGCGACATCTTCCGGTGCCGCTGCCGGCCTTGACCTTCGGCAGCCTGGTTGATCGGTGGAACGCCTTCGCTCCCCTGGCGTTTCCGGCCGAGGTCAAGCGCTACGCTGAAGAGTGTCTGGCGATTAGTCGCTATAAGTTAGAGACGCGCCTGGCGCCGCTCAAGGAGGGGGGGCTGCGGGTGGGCGCTGTCGGCCAGATCGCCTACACCACGTTGACATATGATCGCTATTGGATGAGCATCCTGCATGTCCTGGCCAGCTTCGCCCTGTTCGCGGGAGTGGGCGCGGGGACGACGATGGGGCTGGGGCAATGTCGGGCGATGCGTCGCGAGGAAGAGGGGAGGTGAGGGGAGCGCGATGCCGCCGTTGTACGTGGTCCAGCAGGGGGCCAAACTGCGCATCGACAATCGTCGCCTGCAGGTGGAGCGAGAGGGGGAGGTCTTGCTGCAGGTCCCTCTGGGGCAGGTGACGCAGGTGGTGCTCTTCGGGAACATCAGTCTGACGACGCCGGCGATCGACGCCCTGTTAGCGCAGGATACGGAGGTCGTCTTTCTGACGCACGATGGGCGGTATCGGGGGCGGCTGGTGGGGAGTGTGACGCCGCATGTGCCGGTGCGGCGTGCGCAATATCAGCGGTTAGAGCAGCCGGAGTTCTGCCTGGAGATGGCCAAGGGGTTTGTGAGGGCGAAGCTGAGCCATCAGCGCGCCTTATTGATGCGGCACAATCGGGAGCGGCAGAACAGCGACATAGCGGCGGCGGCGGCGCAGATCGATGCGGCGTTAGACAACATCCCGCGTAAGACGGCGATCAGCTCGTTATTAGGGTTGGAGGGGGCGGCGACCTCGGCCTATTTTCGCGGCTATCGGCATCTGATCGACGTGTCGTGGAAGTTCACCCAGCGGTTGCGGCGGCCGCCGCCGGACCCGATCAACGTCTTATTATCGTTTGGGTACACGTTGTTGGGGTATGTGACGAGCAGTGCGGTGCAGGCGGCGGGGTTGGACCCGTATTTGGGGTTTTTGCACGAGGTTGCCTACAATCGGCCGGCGTTGGGGTTGGATTTATTGGAGGAATTTCGGCCGGTGGTGGATGGGCTGGTGCTGTGGTGCGTCAACAGTGGGCAGGTGACGTTAGAGGATTTCAGTCCGGGGCCGCCTGATCAGCCGGTTGTGTTAGGGGAGGAGGGGCGGAAGCGGTTTTTGCGGGCTTACGAGCAGCGGTTGGACATGGCGTTCACGCATCCGGGGCGGGGGATCAAGTTCCCGTTGCGGCAGTGCATTGTTGAGCAAGCGCGGCAGATTGTGGATCGGGTGGTGAGTGGGGAGGCGGGCTATCAGGGGATGGGGTTTCGGTGAGGGAGCGGGCATGGGGTACAGGTTGGGTTCTGGCTCATCGTGGGGGAGGCGGGTCATGGTTGTGGGGGCGA
>FWWM01015806.1_pt1 | contig 11430 bp, 7 predicted proteins | sample 2228351 | NCBI WGS metagenome assembly FWWM01 (sample SAMEA103939774, study PRJEB20133) | metagenome
GCATCCTGCGCAAACCCGGTCCGCTGACCGACGAAGAGCGTGCCATCATGCGCAAGCATTGTGAGATCGGCTACCAAGTGCTGCAGCGCATCCCGCAACTCCGCGTCCGGGTCTGCGGGTGGCTCGCGGCGCAGCCAGCGGTAAAACCCGGCGCGGCTGACTTGCCCTAACTGGCACATGCGTGGCAGCGTCAGCGCTCCCCGCCGCTGGCTTTCGATTTGCCGGTAGATAGCGGCCTGGGGTAAAGCGCTTGCAGTTGCTGCTGCGGTTCGATGCGCTGCAAGCAGCCCTTCAAAAATCAATCTCCAACGCCTGCTGGCCGATCTTGCGCTCCAACTGCGCCACCCGGTCCGGCGCCTCCTGCCGCTGGCTCACGCCAGGAAACGCGGTGGCCGGCGACTCGCGAAACTCCCGCCGCCAGCGCTGCAGCACGTTGGGGCTCACTTCATTGGCCCGCGCCACCTCCGCCACCGATACGCCTCGCTCCAACTGCTCGGTCACCGCCAGCTTGAACTCCCGTGTGAACTTCCGTCGAGACAACCCCATGCGTCCCGCCTCCGTTCGCTGAGTATTGTCTGTTAACTCGCTGTCTCAAAAATGCGAACAAGTCCAAACGGTGTCCTTGCGCGTCAGAAATGCCGCTTTGCGAAGCAGTTCTGTCAGATTGTCGCGGCCTGGGTCTGGTTTCAACCTCTTCAGTATGTCCGCCCTCTTGGCGTAGCACGCCTCTTCTATGGCAGTAGTGAAGTTCTCAGGCTCGTCTGTGTAGTCCTCACCCGTCAAAGGGCCTCTTGTTCTCGGGTTGGCTCCAGCCCGCAGCAACAGGCTCACCCATTTCAAATTGCCTTCCCTGCAGAAATACCGGGGGCAGAATCCACTTGCTGCTGAAGCTGTTCTGCCAGTTGAGGGTGTGCACGTTTGTGCTCAAGGAACGGACCAATCGCAGTGCAAATCTTCTCCCCAAAGGCCTCAGCAAACGGGGCGCCGGTGATGGCACCAGCACCTCCAGCCAGGAAAAGGCGAATTATTTTCGGGTTCCATCTGAGCAGAACCTGAACAATGGGAACTGACTTGAGGTCCGCCTCATTTGCAAGCCACAACTCAACGGAGTCCGTTCGGGACCGAAACACGGCGTCGTACAGTGCTGCGTTCTTGATGGCTTGGTCACTTTTGTGGCGAGCGATCAGTTCGACCATGCTGTGGAAGTTGGTCTCTGGTGCAACTTGGAGCGCGGCTGTTTTGCATTCGGGCGGCAGACGGAGCGACTTGCCCGACGCAATCTACTTGTTGATCTCATAGAGCCTTCCCGTGCGGCACACTTGGAGAAGCGCCCTGCCCTCATCGCGAGTTAGCGGTTCGGCCATCTCTTTTTCAATTTAGACTGGCAGGTCTCGCGCTTGCCTTGCGGCAATGCAAGATCGCCAGGTTTGACGGTGCCGAATTATACCGGTCGGCGGTCATGCAAGCTGATCCGCCTTGGAAGCGGCTGGTTCGGGCGGCTGGGGCAGTGCAAAGGCGGTGTCAGTATTGGTATCAGTTGGGCCGGCAACTACGCATCCTTACGTGCGCCCACCGATGAACCTCGAATAAAAGCGAAGATGGCGTAAATCGATGTCAGGCGGGGGGTGTGCGCAAATCTGCAACTATAAACGCTGACCTGCTCAAACGCCTGGGATGGCCTTCCGTGGAATCCTAAATCCTGCGCGTCTGCCAGTTCCGCCACTTCCGCACAGAGATCAGGCGAGGCCAGTATAGCACCGCTCCCGGGTCGCATTCGCTGACCACGACGGTCCGTCGCCGTACGCGCCAACTCCGGATCGGACTCTTGCAAACATCGGGGTCCTCGCGGGCAGCGGCTTTGATCTCAGCCGGGGAATCCGCACGGCAGACGAGCACTGCAGTGTCAGCAGGGTTCATCGCTCCGGCCAGCACCAGCGGCCCTCGGCATGGGCGCGCCGGGCCAGCTCCAGGTGCGCGTGCCGGAAAGCGCCGCTTCAGGCAATCCGGCACTATCTCTTAGGACCAGACAGAATACATTCTGTCTCCGGTCCCAAGTTCCTACTTCGATTCGTCATAGTCCACTTCGATGGGCGGCGGGTCGCCACCGGGGCCTTTCAAATAGTGCTCCATCCAGCGGAGCATGCGCAGGCTGTAATCGAGGCGCGAGGCGGCGCGGCGGTTGCCGTGCTGCTCGCCGGGGTAACGTACCAGCCGCACCGGCGCCTGGCTGCGCAGCTTCAGGTAGCGGTACATCTCGAGCGACTGGCTCGGATGGACGCGCGGGTCGTCGGTGCCGCCAAGAATCAGCGTCGGCGTCCGCGACTTGCCAGTGTGATAAATCGGGCTGCGCTGGAGCAGATGCTCCCACTTCTCCCACGGCCAATAGCGGAAGTGGACGTAGTACATCTCCCAGGGAATGTCGGTGGTGCCGATTTTGGAGATTTCATCGCTGATGCCGACAAACATCACGCTGGCGGCGAAGCGCTCGGAATAGTACGACGCGCCCCATGCCGAAGCGTAACCGCCGTAGCTGCCGCCGGTGATGCCTACCTTTTCCCGCTGCACAAGGCCCGTGGCAATCAAGTGGTCCACTGCATCCACCAGATCGTCGAACTCCTTGCCAGCAGGGTCGCCCTGGCTGAGCTTGCTGAACTCGACGCCGCGCCCGGTCGAGCCGCGATAGTTGGGATAGAAGACCGCAAAGCCGCGGCCGGCCGCCACCTGCCCAGGCATGCTGTAGGCGGTGAGCCAGCCGCTGCGGTAGTGCGCTTCCGGGCCGCCGTGCACGACCAGAATCAGAGGGTAGCGGGTGTTCGGCCGCTCATCGAGAGGAAGAATCAGCAGTCCTTCCAGCTCGAGCCCGTCGCGCGCGGTGAATTTCACGACCTGCTGCCTGGCCAGACGGCGATCGGCGAGCCAGGGATTTGAGTTTGTCAGCCGGCGCGGGGCTGCATCACCGTGCTTCATGGTGAAAAGCTCCGTGGGATGTTCGGGCGACTGGCCGAGGAAGGATCCGGTCGTGCCGTCGCGCGAAATCGAGAAGGCGGTGAGGATCGGCCCGCCTGCGGCAACGATGGTCTTGTGCGCGGAGCCGTCGGCATTGATTTCGTTGAAGGTGGTCCATACGCCTTCATCGCCGAGAAACATCAGGGTGTTGTCATCCTGCCAGGCGATGTCGCTGACGTGGCCGGGGTAATTGGGCAGAATGTCGCGAAACTGCGCGTTGGTGGAGTTGATAACCATGAGACGGCCTTCAGACGGGTCGTTAATGTCTGCCGCAGAAATCATCGCCAGGTGCCGGCCGTCGGGACTCCACACGACCTCGCCAAGCTTGCCCGGGTTTTCGACTTTCTGCAGAACCTTCACTTCGCCGCCTTCGATGTGCGCGATGTGCAGCCGTTTCCGCATCAGGCCGTCATCCACGAGCGGTGTCGGCGCCAGCACCACGGCGAGGCGGTCGTCCACCGGGCTCCAGCCGACGTCATGCGCCGAGCCGGGCAGGTTCAGCCTGAGTGGTTTCTTCTCGCTGCCCAGTTCCGCAATCCAGACGCGCACATAGGGCACGTCTTCTTCATAGATCTCCTGATTGAAGCCTTTCTCGCGGAGTTTCTTTTTTTCTTCCGGGACGGCCTCGGCGGCCAGAAACGCCACGCGCTTGCCGTCAGGGCTGAACGAGTAGGCCGAGATGTTGGTTTCGTGTTCGAGGACTTTGCGGGCCTCGCCGCCGTCGAGCGGGATGAGGTAGAGCGCGCGGGTCTTGTCGCCGCTGCGGCGCGCGAGAAACGAAATGGCTTTTCCGTCGCGCGTCCAGCCAATCGAGCCGACGTTGACCTGCCCGGTGACGAACGCGCGGGAGTTGCCGGCCGTGTCGGTGACGTGCAGTTCGGCCCAGGCCGGGCCGTCGGGGTCTTCGAGCGGAATGCGCGGCACGCTGAGTACGTAAGCGATGTGCTGCCCGTCGGGCGAAATTTCTGCGCTGGTAATGCTTCGCAGCCGCGCTACGTCGTGCGGCGTGAGCGGCGATTGCGCGGCGGCCGGCGCCGCGAAGACCTCCAAAAGCGCCACCGCTAGGAAAATTTGCATCCGTGAAGTTTTGCGGAGATTCCGGTTCATGGCAGTTTCGCGCCTCCTTGGAAGGATTGCTTGCGGTCCGGTTCCGCTGGCCACAAGCGGGAGTTTGAGGCCCGGTTCCACTACGGGTGCGGCAGCAGGGCAGCGTAGTCTGAGCCCTGCGGCATGTCAATGAGTGCCGGCGGAAAGGATTTGTGGCGGCTCTGCGCGAGGTTGCAGCAGCGCGATGGGGAACATCTGCGGTATCATGGGATGTTGGGCCGCACCGGGCCCTTCTATTGCAGAGGCGGGGGACGAACTTGTTTGCCGCGCCGGTGAGGACAAGGACACTTCTTCTATGCACTGTTTTTCGAAATTCAGCCGCAGACGTTTTTTCGGCACGTTCTGCTCGGCGTCTGTTCTGTTTCTGCTATTCCTTCTGGGATTGCCGTCCAATGTGACCGCGCAGGGCCCTGAACTAGGGCCGGCGGTGGTGCGCTACACCGAAGCGCGCGAGCACAACGTGCGCCGCAACGTGACCCTGCCCGGCACTGTGGAGGCGGAAACCGCTACCACCGTCGCCAGCACGATCGAAGGCCTGGTGGTGGAATTTCCTGCGCGGGAAGGGATGCGCGTCCGCGCTGGGGATGTGCTGGCGAAGCTCCGCACCGTGACCAAGGAGCTAGATTTGGAGGCTCAGCGCGCGGCACTGCGCGAAGCCGAAGCCCGGCTCAAGCTGGCGGAAGCAAACTCGCTGCGCGCTCAGGAGCTGTACGAAGCCGGCGTCATCTCGCGCCAGCAGTTCGATGACGCACAGTCGGAATTCACCGCCTGGCAGGGCCGCACCGACAATCTGAAGGCGGCAATCGCGCGGCTCGAAGATGACCTGGAGCGCATGACGATTCGCGCGCCATTCAGCGGTGTTGTCGTCCGCGAGCGCACCGAAGTCGGCCAGTGGGTGGGCGAAGGCGGCCCGGTCGTGGAGATGGTTGCACTGGATATCGTAGAAATCCGCGTGGAGGTTCCGGAGCGCTACTACCGAATGCTTCGGGTGGGCAGCCGCGCGGAAGTGACGTTCGAATCGCTGCCGGGGATGAACCTGAGCGGCCGCGTCATCGCCATCATCCCGGCGGCCGACCCCCAGGCGCGGACGTTTCCCGTCAAGGTGCGCGTCGGCAACCGCAACGGCCGCATCGGCGCGGGGATGCTGGCGCAAGTGTCGTTTGCGATGGGTGAGATTACCGCGGCGACCATCGTGCCGAAAGACGCCATCGTCCGGCAGGGCCCCATGACCGTCGTTTACCGGGTGAACGGTGATAACACGGTCGAACCGGTGCCGGTGGAGACGGGCCTGGGAACGGGCGTGTGGGTCGCAGTGAGCGGCGGCATCCGCGCCGGCGATAAAGTCGTCACTCGGGGCAACGAACGCCTGCAACCGGGCCAGCCGGTGCAGGGCACACCGCTGGAGTATGAGCTGCCATGAAAGTTATCGAAACTGCGATTCGTTTTCCGGTCAGCACCACGGTAGGCGTGATCCTGCTGGTGCTGTTCGGGATGATTTCGCTGTTCCGCATCCCGATCCAACTGGTGCCCAACGTCGAAGAGCCGAAGGTCACCGTCACCACAGTATGGCCCGGAGCCAGCCCGCAGGAGATCGAGCGCGAAATTATTGACGAGCAGGAAGAGCAACTGAAGAGCTTGGAAGGGCTGAGCAAGCTGGAAAGCGAAAGCAGCGACAGCCTCGGCACCATCACCTTGACGTTTCAGGTGGGCACGCCGCTCGATACTGCGCTGCTGAAAGTCTCCAACCGGCTCGAGCAGGTGCCTTCGTATCCCGACGACGTGGACAAGCCCGTGATCCGCAGCGTGGACGTGAATCAGGGCGCGATTGCCTGGTTTTCGCTGAAGGCGCGCGAGCAGAACGGCTTTAAAGGGGACATTTCCACTCTGTACGACTTCGCCGACGATTTCATCAAGCCGGCATTCGAGCGCGTACCGGGCATCGCCGTGTCAAACGTGCTGGGCGGGCGCCAGCGCGAGATGCAGGTCATCGTGGATCCGGCCAAGCTGGCCGCGCGGCAGGTGACGCTCGCCGAGGTGGCCGCGGCGCTGGATCGCGAGAACTTCAACTATTCGGGCGGCGATTTTGACGAAGGCAAGCGGCGCTACGTGGTGCGCACGGTCGGCGAATACAAGACCCCGCAGGACATCGAAAACGTCATCATCACCCGCCGCGGCGGCGTGCCCGTCTATGTGCGCGACGTCGCCCGCGCCGAGCTCGGCTACCGCAAGACCCAAGGCCGCGTGTTTCACAAGGATCAGCCGGTCCTGGCCATGAACGCCATCAAGGAGCCGGACGCCAACGTCCTCGAAGTGATGGCTGCCCTGAAGGAAACCGTCGCTGATTTGAACAACGACCTGCTGGCCACCCGCGGGCTGGAACTGGTGCAAGTCTATGACGAGACGGATTACATCTACAGCGCTATCGGGCTGGTTGAGCAGAGCCTGGTTGTCGGTTCGCTGCTGGCCGTGCTGTGCCTGCTGCTGTTCCTGCGCAGCGGCACCAGCACGCTGGTGGTGGCCACGGCGATTCCCATCAGCCTGATCGGCGCGTTCCTGATTCTAAACGGCATGGGACGAACGCTGAATGTGATCAGCCTGGCGGGGATGGCCTTCGCCGCCGGGATGGTAGTGGACAACTCCATCGTCGTGCTCGAAAACATTTATCGCCACCGGCAGATGGGCAAGTCGCGGTTCGCCGCGGCCTACGACGGCGCACGGGAAGTCTGGGGTGCGGTGCTCTCCAGCACGCTGACGACGATCGCTGTTTTCGTGCCAGTCATTTTCATTCAGGAAGAGGCCGGGCAGCTGTTCGCGGACATCGCCATCGCCATCAGCGCAGCGGTGGGGCTGAGCCTGATTGTCTGCATCACCGTAGTGCCCTCGATGTCTGCGAAGATTCTGACCACCGCCGCAGCCGGCCAGCAGGCCCGCGGCTACCACAACCTGTGGGGCGTCGTCAGCGTGGCGCAGCGGCTGCAGGGCGCGGTGGCGGGCGCGGTGCGCTGGCTGCTCGGCGGCGCCCTGCGAAGACTGGCAGTGGTCACCGGCCTGACCGCTGCGGCGGTGCTGATCAGCGTCCTGCTGATGCCCAAAGCCGAATACCTGCCCACGGGCAACAACAATTTCGCTTTCGGCATCCTGCTGCCGCCGCCAGGCTACAACGTCGAAGAAGTGGCGGATATGCGCAACATTCTGTTCGAGGACCTGCGGCCGCTGTGGCAGGCCGACCCCAATGATCCCCAAACGAAGCGCCTGCCCGGCGGCGGGATTGACAACCTGTTTTTCGTCGGGCTGACCGGGCAAGCATTTATGGGCGTGCGGGCGCGCGACCCGTTGCGCGTCCCGGAGCTGCTGCCGGTCATTCGCGAATCGTTCTCCAGGCTGCCGGGCACGATCGGCGTGATTCAGCAGTCGAGCCTGTTCCAGCGCGGGCGCGGCGAGGGGCGCAACATTGACGTGCAGGTCGTCGGTCCCGACCTGAACGAGCTGATTCGCCGCGGCGCGCGCATTTTCGGCGAAGTGATGCAGAAAATTCCCGGTGGGCAGGCGCGGCCCATCCCCAGCCTCGATTTGGGCAACCCGGAAGTGCAGGTGGTTACCGACCGCCGCCGCGCCGCGGACCTGAACATTTCAAACCGCGAGTTGGGCTTCGCCGTGAACGCGCTGGTGGACGGGGCCAAGGTCAGTGAGTACCGGCTCGAGGGCCGCGAGATTGACCTGATGCTCCGCGGCGAAGACGACTACGCCAGCCGCACCCACCTGATCGAGCGCATCCCCATCGCCACGCCCGATGGCCGTCTGGTGACACTTGGCTCGGTGGCCCAGGTGCGCGTGGTCAACGGCCCGACACAGATCAACCACCGCGAGCGCGAGCGCGCCATCACCATCCAGGTGCAGCCGCCGGAGACGATGCCGCTCGAAGCCGCCATGGACACCATCCGCGATGAAATCGTCGCGCCGATGGAGCGCGAAGGGCTGCTCGGCAGCACCTACCGCGTCAACCTTTCCGGCAGCGCCGACAAGCTCACGCAGGCGCTCGGAGCCTTCCGCTGGAATTTTCTGCTCGCCGTGGTGATTACCTACCTGCTGATGGCCGCGCTGTTCGAAAGTTTCCTGTATCCGTTTGTGATTATCTTCAGTGTCCCGCTGGGTGCGGTGGGCGGCTTCGTCGGGCTGTGGCTGGTGAACCAGACACTCTCCTACCAGCCGCTCGATATACTGACCATGCTGGGATTCATCATCCTGGTGGGCACGGTGGTGAACAACGCCATCCTGATTGTCCACCAGTCGCTGAACCACATGCGCGATGAAGGCATGGAATCGCGCGAGGCCATCACCGAAGCCGTCCGCAACCGCATGCGACCCATGTTCATGACCACAGGCACCACCGTCTTCGGACTGATTCCCCTGGTGCTGTTCCCCGGCGCCGGGTCGGAGCTTTACCGCGGTTTGGGTGCGGTCGTGCTCGGCGGCCTGGTGATTGCAACTCTCTTCACGCTGTTCCTTGTACCTTCGCTGTTCAGCCTCACACTCGACGCCAAAGCCGCCCTCGTCCGCCGCTGGCAGACCCTGGTCGGCGCTGCCCCCACCGAAGCCGATTGAGCATAGAGGATGGAGCTTCGCTCTCGATTGGCGGCATCTCTTCGGACTATGATGGGTGCGTGCAGGAAAACCTCAGCGTCGGCGTGAACGAGAAGAACCAGGTGGTGGGCAACGGCTACGACGCGGCGGGGAACCTGACTGGCGCGCCGGGCATGGGCAGCTTCACCTACGACGCAGAGAATCGCATGACGGCGGGCGGGGGTGTAGCGTACACCTACGACGGCGATGGCAAACGGGTGGGCAAAGACACCGACAGCGACGACCTCCTCGACAAAATCTACTGGTATGGAATGAGCGGCCTCGACGCGCTGCTTGAAACTGACAGCGCGGGCAACACCCCCACCGAATACGTCTTCTTTGGCGGCAAGCGCATTGCCCGCCGAGATCCCAGCGGGGCGGTTTTCCACTATTTCTCGAATCACCTGGGCTCGACCAGCGTGATCACCAATGCCTCAGGCACTATCGTGGAGGAATCGGACTACTACCCCTTCGGCGGGGAACGAGTCGTCGTCAACAACGACCCCAACCCCTACAAATTCACCGGCAAAGAACGCGACGCGAAATCAGGGTTAGACAACTTCGCTGCAAGGTATTTCGGCTCAAGCCTTGGCAGGTTCATGAGTCCGGACCCCTTAGGCGGCCATCTTGAAGACCCGCAGAGCCTGAACCGCTATGCCTATGTCAGAAACAACCCAATTAATCTTACCGATCCGACCGGACTCGATTTTTGGCTCCGAGGAGGCGACGCTTGTGGTAAGGACAGCGTCACCTGTGACAAGAAGGGCTTCGTTACCGACGACAAAGGGAATCGGGTACTCGTCGGAAACGATCAATTGCGCGACGAGAACAGTGGGATTACAGCGACCTTCGATACCAGCGGAGTTCACATTACCACTTCGCAGGGTACCTTCACCGGGCAGTTCGCTCCCGGAACCGCCGACACAAGGGTTGAGGGCGCGGGAGTATTCGAGGGGCTGCACGCAGTATTCAACTCGGACTGTAGCGGAACCTGCAACGCTGGCGGCGCGCTGTTCGGAACTGAGGGGCAGTTTCAAGCTCTACTGCCGAAGCTCCTGAAAGACGCGGGCATCGATAAGGTCAACATATTTCATCTCGGGACCGATCAGTACCGAGGTGGCAACAAAGAAGGCCCTGATGCGCACCTGAGCTTTAAGGCATCGGACGATCCCACACAGCGCAATCCCTTCCACTTCGACAATCGTTATCCGTATGGCAGCGGCAGCGGGTTTGGTGAACACACCGGCGGAGTCTTCAAAACTATCTGGAACGCAATGACCGGCAAGAAAGGTCCGCCCCTGCCAAAAGACATTCCAATTGCCAGCGTTCCACAGAAGAGTCAATAGCCATGCAGACCAGGATGCTTTTTTTCCTTGTAGCATTGGGCGTGGTTGCCCTGAGCTGGGTGGGCTTTCCGGAATCGAAAAAGCCCAGCCGCAAGCTGGTATTGCCGCGCGCGGAACTGAAGCTCACACCAGCAGCTTTAGCATTCAACACAAAAGGCGAGCTTTACGTCGCTTACCGCGACAAGGGTTCAGACAAAAAATCATCGAGCCTATGGTTCCGGGTCTTCGACCCGGCAAGCGGGAAAGAACTCCGCAGCGTGAGGTTACAGACCCCAGAAGTGCGCCTGCCGACTGGTGCGAACCAGCTCCTACTCTCGCCCGATAGCTCATTGGTTCTCTACTCCGAGTTTCACGGAAGCATCTTAGTGACGGTTCTCGACGGTGCGACTCTGCAAAAGGTATCAGACGCAACTGCTCTGCCCGATGGGGCTGATGGCCAGTTTCCGGAAGCCATCAGCATCGGTTCAAACGACCGGTCTGTACTACTAATCGCCGCCGAGAAAACCAACCGCCTAAATGGTACCGATGCTCGGCTGATCCGATTGGATACGCATGACCTATCTCGAGTGCTGTCGGATGTCACTTTCACAAACCCAGTCCCGGAAGGCGGCTTTGCAATCGGACCGAATGGAGAAGCGCGGATAGTAAGGGCCAATATGCTCTATGGCTACGACCCGAGCACGGCGAAGGCGACGCTTGAGCTTTCGATCCAAAACCAGGACGACATCAGAAACGTCCTTTTCCTTGAAGATGGTTCGTTGCTGCTTTGGTCCAACCAAAACGAGTTCGGCTACGTCTATCGCTGGAAAGGCAGCTCAGCACCCGACCAGAGCCAGCGCATCGAGAAATGCGGTGTGGTGAAGGTTTTCGTAAGCCCCGATCAGCTTTATGGGGCGGCCCTGTGTGAACATCAAGAACTCACTGAGCGCAATTTCGGAGCCATCACTTCGCGCACCGCTGTGGTGTTTGACGCGAAGACGCTGAAAATCATCTCCGAGGTGCCAATCGAAAGGGACTTATACCCGGAGCTAGCCATCTGGCATGGTGATGGAAAGATCATCCTGGCAACAACGCAGGCTTTCTCAAACAAACTTGTGATCTACGAACTTGCCGAGCCGAAGTCTGGCGGTAAGTCCGCCACTGTGGACCCGAAGGACGGCAGCGTGCACCTGCAAATTCCTGTGGTGGTCGCCACCAAGCCGAAGCAGTAGGGCTGCCTTGCCTGCCGCCTGCTGAGGCCGGTTGCTGTAGGTTAACCGGGAGCGCCGGAGAGCGGCGCCTGCGGCGGCGGGAGAGGGGGTGACACGTCACCCCTGTCGACGTGGAGGAAACTTTGCAGGTGACCGCGCAG
>FWWM01015808.1_pt1 | contig 11428 bp, 10 predicted proteins | sample 2228351 | NCBI WGS metagenome assembly FWWM01 (sample SAMEA103939774, study PRJEB20133) | metagenome
TTTCGCGACATAATGTTATGGCGGTTAAGTCCATGATTTTTAAATCAAGTTTTAAAACATCGAGGTAAGAAATTTGGTCAAATTTAATCGCATTTGGATTCTTTTCTGGGTCGGAATCATAGATGCCATCGACGCGTGTTCCCTTTAAAATTACCTCGGCTTTTATCTCAGCAGCCCTTAACGCAGCAGCTGTATCTGTTGTGAAATATGGGCTTCCCGTTCCAGCGGCAAAAATCACGACTCTTCCCTTTTCAAGGTGTCTTATCGCTCTTCTTCTTATAAATGGTTCCGCAACTTGTTCCATAGCTATTGCGGTCTGAAGTCGCGTCATAACTCCTTTTTTCTCGAGGACGCTTTGCAAAGCCAGCGCATTTATAACAGTCGCAAGCATCCCCATTTGGTCTCCAACGATTTTATCAATTCCTTCTGCCACAGCATCGACCCCCCTATAGATATTGCCACCCCCGATGACTATTCCAATTTGAACACCGAGTTCGTGTATTTCTTTTATTTCTTCAGCAAATCTGTCTAAAACACCTGGATCAATTCCATATCCACGCTCTCCCATCAAGGCTTCCCCACTTACCTTGAGGAGAACGCGTTTGTAAATTGGTTGAGCCATTTTTGAGGCGGATTTATGTTTTATTGTTCTGTGCTTTCTCCGAGGTAATATCTTACAAATCTTCGTATCACTATGTTCTCGCCAAATTTCGCTGCCGCCTCATGGATTAAGTCTCTTATCGTTTTGCCTTGATCTTTTATAAACGGTTGATCAAGTAAGCATACCTCTTCAAAAAATTTTTCGAGTTTGCCCTGTGCGATTTTTTCTGCTATTTCTTCAGGTTTGCCTTCAGCAAGGGCTTGTTCTTTATAGATTTCAAATTCTTTTTTAACGATTTCCTCGGGAAGTTGTTCTCTGCTTACAACCTTTGGATTCATCGCGGTAATTTGCATTGCAATGTCTCGAGCTAATTGTTTGAACTCATCCGTCCTCGCGACGAAATCGGTTTCGCAGTTTATCTCAACTATTGCTCCAACTCTGCCACCAGCATGAATGTAGGCTTCGATAAGCCCTTGTTTTGTTTCTCTGTTTGCATGTTTTTCTAAAACTGATGCGCCTTTCTTTCGTAGATATTCTATCGCCTTTTCAATGTCGCCATTTGTTTCCATAAGTGCTTTTTTGCAATCCATTATTCCAGCGCCTGTCTTCTCTCGTAGTGTTTTTATCAGTTCAAGGGATATTTCCATTTTCTATGCTTCTATCTTTTGTTTTTATTTTCTTTCTGTTTCAACTAAAGATTTTTCGGATTCAAGAACTGCTTTCGCCTCAAGAATAGCGTCGGTGAAAGTTCGAGTTATAAGTTGAATTGATTTTATTGCATCATCGTTTGCGGGAATTGGATAGTCGACAAGATCAGGGTCACAATTTGTATCAAGCATCGCAAAAACGGGGATATTCAACTTTCGGGCTTCGGAGACGGCGATATGTTCTTTCTTTATATCAACGATGTAAACTGCTCCCGGAAGCGTTGTCATATCTTTTATTCCACCGAGGATTTTTTCATATTTCTCTTTTTCGCGCAAAATTTTCAATCGTTCCTTTTTCGTCAATTCGTCTACCGTTCCATCCGATATCATTTTTTCGATATTTTGAAGTTTTTTAACACTTTTTCTTATCGTGACGAAGTTCGTCAGAGTTCCACCAAGCCACCTTTCAATCACATACGGCATCCCACATCTTTCCGCTTCTGATCTTATTATTTCCTTGGCTTGTTTTTTTGTTCCAATGAAGAGAATTTGCTTTCCCTGCAGGACTATTTTCTTAATTTCCTCGCAAGCGATGTCAAGATATTCTTGCGTCTTTTTTAAATCGATGATATGTATTCCGTTCTTCTCCATAAAGATGAACGGTCGCATCTTCGGATTCCATCTGCGTGTCAGATGTCCGAAGTGGACTCCCGCTTCAAGCAGTTGTTGAAGTTCCACCCTTGGCATAAAGTTTTTCCTCCTAATTTTTGTTTTGGTTTTAACCTCTACTCTCCTCGCATCTTCACAAGATTCGGGCTATAAACCCGAACACCCTTGTGAAGATTATCCCGATAAAGTTCGGGACTCGGAGAGTATGTGTAGTTGATAAATTATCTCTTTGAGAATTGAAATCTTTTTCTTGCCTTCGGTTGACCGTATTTTTTCCTTTCAACCATTCTTGGGTCTCGTGTCAAAAGCCCATATTGGCGCAAAATTTTTCTATAAGTCTCATCCACTTTTAAAAGTGCCCTTGCGATCCCGAGCCTAATTGCACCAGCCTGTCCTGTTAAACCACCGCCTTCGACCCTTGCTATAACATCAAATTGACCAAGTGTATTTGTTACAACAAGAGGTTGAACTATGTCAACTCTGTGTGCTTCAATCGGAAAATAATTTTCGAATTCTCTCTTATTCACAATGATTTTACCTGTCCCGGGAATTAATCTAACCCTCGCAATGGATGTCTTTCTTCTACCAACCGCATCGTATGAGACTACAGCCATATCGTTTGGTCCGATTTTGTTTTACTTTAGAAGCAATTCTTCAGGAATTGGCTCCGGTTTTTGAGCTTGATGAGGATGATTTGGTCCAGCATAGATTTTAAGTTTTCGGATTATCCTTCGCGCGAGTCGGTTCTTAGGCAACATAAGCTTTACAGCGTGCCAAAGAACCCATTCTGGTTTTCGCTTTAAGAGGTCTTTTAGGCTTTCAAATTTCTCGCCACCCGGATAACCAGAGTGACTAAAGTAAAACTTCTTTTCTTCCTTTTTACCAGTAACCTTAATTTTTTCAGCATTGATCACAACAACGAAGTCACCACAGTCGACATGGGGCGAGAAAATAGGCTTATGCTTTCCTCTTAAAATCCTTGCAATGTTGCTTGCCAATCGACCGAGAGTTTGACCTTCCGCATCGATTAGATACCATTTCCTCTGCTTTAAAGCCTCTTCCTTCTTCGGAGAATATGTCTTATTTGAAATCACATCTGGATAAGGCATAACCGTGAAACCTACCTTTAGGTTTTCAATTTTTTGCTTGTAAAAATAACATTTTTAGGTTTAAAAAACAAATTTTTCCAAAACGTCCCAACGATATAAACTAAAATCGAAGCAATAAGCCCCGGAAACATCGGCTCAAGACCAAATGGATAAGCTGGATTGCCGTCGGGAGTTTTGAAAATCTGACCCAAAACAAATGACGAAAACGAAAAAATAAAGCCAGAAAGCATGGTCAGAAAGGCAACTTGAGGGGTTGGGGTTAACCTTTCAAAGTAGGTTGTAACGACAGGAATCAAAAGCCCAGGGATAGCCAAAGTTCCAATTATATACCAAAGGTCGACAACTGATGGGAAATAGATCGCCAACAAGATCGACGTTATCGATGTTATCGCAAGTCCGATTCTTGTGTAGAAATTTATCTTGCTTGCTTCGTTATGCTTTCCTTTCAACTTCCAAATTAGATCGTTCCCAATCGTTACTGCGGAAATAAATGTCAGTGTATTTAGTGTTGACATAATTGTTGCAAGCATTCCAATATAAAATAATCCCTTTGCAATTTTGGGTAAGACTACTTCCGCAAGCATTGGATATGCCATAATCGGTTGTGATAGATTTGGCAAAATTGCTCTTGAATAAAGTCCAGCTGTCATCGTCATAAAATCAAATATCATCCAAAATAAAATCGAAATCAAAATTCCATATTTTGCTGTTTTCTCATCTTTAGCAGCATAACATCTTTGATAAAATCCGGGATCGACAAGCGTCCATATCGCAATTAAAAACCACGCTATGATATATTGAATTGAATTACCTCCAGTGATCGTCAAAATTTCTTCCGGAACATTTGAGGCTATGAAATCAAATCCCCCATATTTCATATGTGCGAATGGAATTATTAAACTAAATCCAGCGAACATCAAAAAGAATTCGAAAATGTCTGTATATACATCTGATCTAAATCCGCCCGCAAAAAGATAACTCACAGATAAAATTGTGCTTATGACTATGCTTAGTTCTAAATCTGTCCCAAAGATCATTTGAAATAAAACGCCAAGCATTAGAAAATACGGCGCTGGGGTTACAAGTATTAGCGTGAAAATTGTTCCTAATATCGATGTTTTTTTATCGTAGACTTCGAGAAGACGGTCGGGAATCGTGAAAAGTTTTGATTTACGAATTTTCCCTGCAAGCAAGAAGGCAAATATCGCGCCAAAGATGTAATATGGCAAACCAAATACAAGCCAGACAGATAGTCCATGCTTATAACTAAATTCACCAACGCCGAGGATTCCTCCGTACCAACTTGAAACAAGCGTCGCAACAAACATCGGAAGCGTTATGCTTCTTCCAGCGAGAAGATATTCTTCAACCGCGTCGTTTTCTTCTCTTTTTGCCTTAAATCCAATGAAAAGAACAGCAAAGAAATAAAGCGCTATTAAAACTATATCCTCTATGGATAGATTGACTTTCATGGCTGTTAGATGATTTTTCTTCTGAATACAAACACTCCGCCTCTTTTAACTTCAATCGAAACCCTTCTTCCTGTTGCTACATTGCTTATGCCTCGTCCGCTGAAAGTTAAAGTTTCATTGTTAAGTTTGTATTTCAATCCTTTTGTTTTTACGCCATATGCTTTTGAGCAAAGCGGAATTAAGGAGATAAATTCACCTCGTTCGGTTTCAAATGAAAATTTGCTTTTCACGAAAAATATCTCAATCCTTTCGCCAATTATTTTTAATTTTGCCTTGTTGTGATAATTTACAAGCGCGCTCAAATTTCCAAGGTTGTGGTCGAGCCTATCACCAATTGCCGAGATGATGTCGATATGGGTAATTCCCCGAGAGATTAAAAACTTTATCGATTTTTCGATGTCAGTGGTATTTTGATCTGTATCTTGAAATATCTTAACCTTTTTCCTTTCAAAGAAATTTTTTACTTCTGGCTTTATAGAGTCAAGATCTCCGATTATAAAATCTGGCAAAATTTTGAATTTAAATGCTAAGTTCGCTCCACCGTCTGCACAAGCGATGATATCGTAATTTTTCAATAAATCTTTTATGAATTTGTTCGATGGAGCATCGCCATTGCAAATTAAAATTGCCTTCAAAATTATAGTGGGTTTATTTTAATAAAAAGAGGGCGGGGCATTCCCACCCTCTTCTAAAATTAAAGATCAAATCCAAGACTTACAAAGTAGTTTCTCTCCGCGGCTGGATAAAATTCATCCCCAACCCCAGATGCAGCATAGAGTTTGTTGAATAAGTTGTTAACTTGCAGTTTCAATTCAACATTCTTTAAACCAAGGAGTTTTTCAATTTTATATCCAGCCACAAGGTCAAAAACCATATATGAATCAACTTTTCTACGCTCTAAATTAAAGTTATCCGTATAAAAATCGCCAACATATTTACCTAAAATTGAGAATAAAAATCCAGAGTTTCTGTACGTTGCCCTAAAGGAACCAATATAATCCGGAAAACCAGCTATTCTCTTCCCATCGAGCGATATTCTTTGTGGAGTTGAATAACTTTCCCCAGTGTATGGATTTTTCCAAACGTATTCGCCGTGTTTGATTATTCTATTTCTGCTTATGGTTGCGTTTGCGTTAATTTCAAGCCCATTTATAAGCAAATCTTTTGAGTTAAATGCTAATTCAACACCACTATGTCTTGTCCTCTCAGCGTTTCCGACAATTGGATCGCCGAAGATATTTAACTGCCCACTTTTTACAAGTTCGTTTCTAAAATCCATGTAATAAATGTTTGCTGTGAATCTGTAATTATCTGAGAAATACCCGAAACCAAGTTCAAGGTCAAGAAGTTGCTCTGGCTTTACAAGCGGTTTTGTGAAATCAAAACTTCCATCAGGTTTAACTTCGAAGTTCGGTCTTTTACCCCATGGATACCAATGTCCATCGCTTGCATCATACAAATCCCTTCGGCTCGGTTCTCTGCTTGTTAAAGATACGCTTCCGAATATGTTTATGTTTTTCGTTAAATCGTAACTTATTCCAAGTTTTGGATTTACAAAATAATATGGCACGCTAAATTCATTGCTTAACCATTTTCCAGTCCCATAATCATAAAACTCTTTCTCATCGTAAACTCGATATCTATTGTAGACAAATTGTAAACTTGCCATCAATCTTAATTCTGGCTTCACCTTTAGGAATTCATGTAGATAAAAAGATGCGATGTCTTTTGCTCCTTTATACTCATAAAATCTATAATCGCTTGGTAGTTTTTCAGGTAAATTTTGAGCCCAGACAATTTTTCCCCAATGGAGACCTCGATGAATTCTAAATTCACCACCAACTGTGAGTTCACCGTTTCCATGCTTTATTGTTAACCTTGGAAGCCAGCCATATTGATTTAAATCAATGAAATATCTCGCAAGCGCATTTCCCGGATTTAATGTTGGCGGATTGAATCCATACTTTGACGCATATGGTAAAGAAAGCCTAAAGTAAACTGTATCAGCCCAAGAAGCGTCCATATCCCAGAATCCAACACCTCGAACATAAAATAGAGTGTTGTTTAAGATTAGGTTGTCGTTCAATCTCCATTCATGAAGCAGTTCATAGTGAGGTTGACTGAAGTTTTCGATTTCATCGTCTCTTGTTGTGACATCCATGTAATTTAAATTAGATTTTCTCTTCTCTTTGTCCTTTATCCAATCTTTTGGGACACCTCGATAAACGAGATGGTCTTCAAACGGTCCTCCGTAGAGATTTACCTGTGTCGTCATGTTTTCATCGTATCTTATCGCGCTGAAAAAGTAAGATGGGAACTTCGCCCAAGATTTTTCTCTATATCCATCCGTTGCTATATATGAGAGTCTGCTGTAAAGTAAGTATTTGTTTTGTATCAAACCGGAGTTAATCGCAATTGAATGTTTCTTTGTGTTATAACTTCCATAGCCAGTTAAAAACGATATCTTAGGTTCAAGAGAGAAGTTTGAAGTTATGATGTTAACAGAACCGCCGATCGATGGCGGTCCATAAAATGCACTTCCCGCACCGCGTTGAATTTGAATGTTTTCCGCGCTCGCAAGCAAGTCTGGCATATCAAGCCAGTAAACGCCGTGATCTTCTGGGTCATTCTGCGGAATCCCATTTACAAGGACAGAAATCCTTCGCTGGTCAAATCCTCTAATGTTTAAGAAATTGTAGCCGATGCCGTTACCTGACCATGAATAAGATAGAACTGATGGAAGTTCAGAAAGTAAGATCGGCACATCTTGAGTTGTGTAAAAATCCTTTATTTGCTGTTTATCGAGATTTGAGAATACGACCGGCGATTCTCTCTCCGTTGCGATAAGAGCTGTAACAACAACAGTTTGACCGGGTAAAACGGTGGGTTTAAGATAAAAATTTAACTCAATTTGTTCTCCGGGTTCAATTTGAACTTGTCTTCTTTGTCTCTCGTAACCAATAAAACTTGCTATTATAAAATATCTTCCGGTAGGAACATTCTTTATCTCAAAATACCCATTTGCATCGGACGCCGAGCCCAAGGTCGTATATTCTATATACACATTTGCTCCTGCCAGAGGCTTTTTCGTTTCAGCGTCAAAAACTCGACCACTTATTTTGCCTTGCCCAAGTGAGATTGAAACAGACATAAATAATGCCAAGAATATAAAGACTAACTTTTTCATGGCTGATTCCTTTTTTATTTTTGTTTTATTTGTTGTGAATTAGCCCGTAGGGGTGGGATTAGCTCGGGAGGTCATAAATAGGGGAATAAAAAAGCCGTTTTTCCGCTAAATCAGCATAGGGAAAAACGGCCTTTGTTAACTTGTAACATCGACCCGTTTCCCTACGCTGGCATTACCCAGATCAGGTTCAAGGGGTATAATCTCAGCCTCCCGATTGCTCGGGAAGCACCCCCACGGGTCTTACGCAAACATTAAAGAACAATTTTCATTTATAATTTAGCCTTGTGAAAATTAAAATGCAAATTTACCACTCCATCGTTTCACCGTGTTTGAAAACTTTAAAGTTTTTTTCATCGAGTTTTAACTCCTTAACATAATTTAACAATTTCTTCGGTGGTTCATCGCATCTTTCCTCGGATAGATCAAAAGTTCCCCAATGCATAGCGCAGAAAATTTTTCCTTTGAGATCGAGATATGCTTTAACTGCTTCCTCTGGGTTCATATGCACGGGACGCATCATCTCGGCTGGCTCGTAAGCACCAATGGGAAGACATACCATATCAAACGGTCCAAAAGTTTCTCCGATCAATTTAAATCCAAAGAAGTAGCCAGTATCACCGGCAAAATAAAATTTCTTTCTTCCAATTATCACATATCCACCCCAAAGCGTTTCATTTAAATCATCTATCCATCTTCCCGAAAAATGTTGTGTCGGCGTAAAAATTATTTTCAAACCTTTGAAATCAAACTCATCCCACCAATCAAGTTCAATCGCATTGTCCCCAAGCCCATTATCATCAAGCAATCTTTTAACTTTTAACGGAACAAAAATTTTTACATCAGGATTTAATGAGGCAATTTTTTTCAATGTCGCTATATCGAGATGGTCATAATGATTGTGTGATATGACGACGAAGTCGATTTTTGGAAGACGCTCTATCTCGAACGGCGGTGGAACATAACGCTTTGAACCAATTTTATTCCCAAAAGGCCCTGCCTTCATGCTAAATATCGGGTCTGTGAGAAAATTTATCCCATCCATTTGAACCAGAAATGTCGAATGTCCAATCCATGTTATTTTGTTTGATGGATTTTTCAAGTCATAAATTTCTTCATTAAATTTCACAATTTCAAAGTCGCATTTTCTCCTTTCTTCACCTCCTCCGAAGAGCATTTCGAAGATTCTCCTACAAATGAAAGGAAATGCAACCGAAAATTTCCCGCGTTTGAAATTTGGGTCGAGATTATAAAATTTTCCATCTATGTTTATGCTTCCATATTCAACTTTCAAACTATTTCTTTTATCGGTGTTTGTGCTAAATAATGCGGTTAGAAAAACAGTCGATATGATTAACGATGCTTTTATCAGCATATTTTTTTCAAACTTTGTTTTTGATTGCTTTATTTCTAAGACATAGTTAAATTTAAGTGAGTTCCAAAAAAGTTGTAGATTGCCTATGCTTAATAAACTTGAATATTTAAAAACGGCAAAGAAGGTTTTTGAAGAGAATAAAACTCTAACACTTGTAAGTCGTGGTAAAGATGGGGTGTGGGCGGGGAAAGTTTACTTCGGTGAAGAAGATGGGTATATTTATGTTGCGCTTGAAAAAGGAAAAAATTATCAAAACATAATTGAAAATCCGCATGTCTTTTTCGTAATCGAACACGGTGTTCCCGATAGATTTATTCAAGGCGAGGGAATTGCAGAAAAACTTGGGGATATAACAGAAAGACCGGAGCGAAGCATAATTTTTAGAAAGGCGATCGAACTTGTTGTTTACGCTAAAAAAATCCCGGGAGTTACTCTCTTCAGGATAAGACCGACAAAATTATACATATCTGATTTCACCAAGGAATGGAAACCGCGTGCGGAGATTGAAGTTACAGATGAAGTTTTAGAAATTTTCAGAACTTCTCTAAAAACAAAGCATAACTTTTTAAAAATTGCCTTCAAAGCGGTAAGGCCATTTGCATTTCCTGCAACGATTGCACCTGTTTTGCTTGGAACTTTTATAAGTCCGCATATATCAATCCCGATGTTTCTTCTCGTCTTCTTAGGTCTTTTGCTTGCTCATTCTGCGGTAAATGTTTTAAGCGATTATTTTGACTACAAAAGAGGCGCTGATACCTGGCGAGTTCTTGGTTCAAGTAGAGTTCTTGTTGATGGTTTGATGAAACCATCGCATCATCTTTTGTTGGGGATATCTTTGCTTTTGATTTCAGTTGCGATCGGCTTTTACTTCGTTTTTGTGGTCGATTACAAAGTTTTGTATTTCATAATTCCGGGGTTAATTCTCGGAATTTTCTATACAGCACCACCTCTCGGATTTAAATATAGAGCGCTCGGGGATATCGCTGTTTTCCTTGCCTTTGGTCCTATAATGACACTTGGGGTTTATTATATCCAAACTCGTGAGATTTCTTGGTTGCCTGTTTTACTTTCTATGCCCATTGGGCTTTTGACGACGGCAATTTTACATGGAAATAATTTCAGAGATATAAAAGAGGATTTAAGTGCTGGATATAAAACTTTTGCTGGGATAATCGGGATAAAAGGATCAAGTTATTATTACACGATCCTTGTCTCGCTTGCTTATCTTCTTACAATTTATTTTGTAATCAATGGCTTTCTCCCCATTGCTGGATTGCTTGTTTTGATAACTTTGCCTGTCGCTTTTAAAAATATTAAAATATCGTTTAATCAAGCGCTTGTGAATTTCACCTTTCTCGATTTGCTAACAGCAAAACTTCAACTTTATTTCTCGTCCTTGTTGATCATAGGAATAGTTTTGAGCAAATTCTTTTTAACATAAAATCACTAAATCGATCTTAAAAATGAAAATCGCATTAAACCTAAAACTTGTAGCGGACATATTAACTACTACAAGATTTTTAATTGGGATTTACATAATTCGATTTTCAGGGTTTGATATATCCGATGGGATTTCATCCGCTGCAACTTTGTTGTGGCTCGCTTGGGTTACAGATTTGCTTGATGGTCCGATCTCAAGGCTTGATCCAAGAAAAATTCAAACTTTTATCGGTAAGCATGATTTAACTGCTGATGTTATGGTTTCGCTTGGATGTTGGCTATTTTTGACTTTTTCAGGCGTCATTCCACTGTGGCTTGGGATAGGATATATTTTGTTTGGTTTCTTTTTGATTTGGTATTTTAAATCTGAGTATTTAGCCTGGGCATTTCAAGCCCCTCCATATGGGATGATGATTTTAACAGCTTTAAGATATGCACCTGCTTACGGGGTGCTTTTGATTACGTGGATTGCTATCGTTGTCATTGTGACATGGCCAAGGTTTCCGAAGTATACACTCCCCGAGTTCTTAAATGGAATAAAGGCGCTTTTCAAGTGAGGATTAGATAAACTTTTTGAGGACCATGAACACCTTTTACTATTACTTTCTCTATGTCCGCTGTTCTACTCGGTCCAGTTATAAGTAGGAGTGAATCAAATTTTCCACCAGTTTGAGCAAAGACCTCTTCAAGTGTTCTGAAAATTTGTTTTTCGCTTGCGATTACAATGTGAATGCGCGGAAGCAACGCCCCGCTTTTAAATCTATTTGGGTTGTGTTTTAAAACTATCGTCCCTGTTTCTGCAATTAAAAAATCACATCCCGTGATCGATGCATCGACATCCGCGATTTGTTTTGTGGAATGCGGTTGTGTAATTATTTGTTTAACAGGTAGATTTTTTAGAGCATCGTCAAGTTCATTTTTGAAACTTTCG
>FWWM01015813.1_pt1 | contig 11424 bp, 10 predicted proteins | sample 2228351 | NCBI WGS metagenome assembly FWWM01 (sample SAMEA103939774, study PRJEB20133) | metagenome
ACACCCGCGGCCTTCGCTCCTGGCTTCTCACCCTCGACCACAAGCGGATCGCCGTCATGTACCTGGTGTCCATCCTGGCCTCGTTCCTCCTCGGCGGCCTGCTCGCCCTCGCCATCCGGACCGAGCTGTTGACCCCCGGGCGGACGATCATGGGGGCGGACACCTACAACCAGACCTTCACCCTGCACGGCGCGGTGATGATCTTCCTCTTCATCATCCCGGGCATTCCCGCCGCCCTCGGCAACTTCGTCCTGCCCATGATGCTGGGCGCGAAGGACGTAGCGTTTCCGCGCTTGAACCTCGCGAGCTACTACTTCTGGGTGGCCGGTGCGCTGCTGGCGCTCGTGTCCATGGTCACGGGGGCGGTGGACACTGGCTGGACCTTCTACACGCCGTACAGCACGACCACCAGCACCGCCGTGGTTTCCATGGTGTTGGGGGCCTTCGTCCTCGGCTTCTCGTCCATCTTCACGGGTCTGAACTTCATCGTCACCATCCACACCATGCGGCCGCCGGGGATGGGGTGGTTCAAGATGCCCCTCTTCCTGTGGGGCCTGTACGGCACCGCCATCATCCAGCTCCTGGCCACGGAGCGCGTCCTCGGCATCGGCATCTTCGACCCGGGGCTCGGTGGCGATCCCGTCCTGTTCCAGCACTTCTTCTGGTTCTACTCGCACCCCGCCGTGTACATCATGATCCTGCCCTCCATGGGGGTCATCTCGGAGCTGATCTCCACCTTTTCCCGCAAGCACATCTTCGGATACCGGTTCATCGCCTACTCCTCCATCGCCATTGCCGTGATCTCCTTCCTCGTCTGGGGACACCACATGTTCGTGTCGGGGCAGTCGGCCCTCCTCGGCATGATCTTCAGCTTCCTCACCTTCCTGGTGGCGATCCCGTCGGCGGTCAAGGTCTTCAACTGGACCGCCACCATGTACAAGGGGTCCATCTGGCTCGCGACGCCCATGCTCTACGCCCTGTCGTTCCTGCTGCTGTTCGGGATCGGCGGGCTGACCGGGCTGTTCCTCGGCGCGCTCGCCACCGACGTGCACCTCCACGATACCTACTTCGTGGTGGCGCACTTCCACTACGTCATGTTCGGCGGCACGGTCATCGGCTTCTTGGGCGGGTTGCACTACTGGTGGCCCAAGATGTTCGGCCGGATGTACAGCGAGCGCTGGGGACGGATCGCGGCGCTCCTCGTCTTCGTGGGCTTCAACGTCACCTTCCTCGCCCAGTTCCTGATGGGCAGCAAGGGCATGCCGCGGCGGTACTACAACTACCTCCCGGAGTTCGCCCCCTACCACCTGATCTCCACCATCGGTTCCTACCTCCTGGGTCTCGGCTTCGTGATCATGGCCGCCTACCTGCTCCACTCGCTGCGCCACGGCACGCCCGCGCCGGCCAACCCCTGGGGCAGCGCCACCCTCGAGTGGCAGACGCCGTCGCCACCGCCCCACGACAACTTCGTCGCGGCGCCCCACGTGGGCGACCCGTACGCCGTCGAGGAGTGGCGGTACGACACCACCGTTGGCGGCTACGTACGGCGCGGGGCGGTGGGCTGAGGAGGGGCCATGCACGCTGACCACGACCCGCACCTCGCCCACCACTTCCCGTCGCGGCAGCGCCAGTTCGAGGCCGGCAAGCTGGGGATGTGGCTCTTCCTGGCCACCGAGATCCTGCTCTTTGGCGGTCTGTTCTGCGCCTACGCCGTTTACCGCGCCAGCCACCCCGAGATCTTCGTGTGGGCCCACCGTTTCCTCGACACCTCCCTGGGGGCCTTCAACACGGCGGTGCTCATCGGCTCCTCCTTCACCATGGCCTGGGCCGTACGTGCGGCCCAGCTCGGCCAGCAGCGGGCACTCGAGCGGCTTCTCGCGGCGACGATCCTGCTCGCCGCGGTCTTCCTGGCGGTCAAGGGGGTGGAGTACGAGCACAAGTGGAAGGAGGGCTTGCTCTGGGGCAAGCGGTTCCGTCCGCCGGCGGCGGAGGTGACGGGTGCGGCGAGCCAGGCACCGGCGGTGTCCCTCGCCTCCGCGCCCTCCACCGACGAGCGATCCGAGATCCCCCTGGCACCACCCGGGCCTCCCGGGCTTTCGGAGGGGGTCGCCGCGCTCCCGCCGACGGGGGGCGACGGGCCACCGCGCAACGTGCAGATCTTCTTCGGCGTCTACTTCGCCATGACCGGCCTCCACGCGCTTCACGTCGTCGCCGGGATGGTGCTCCTGGGCGTGATGCTCGTGCGGGCACGGCGCGGCGCGTTCGGCCCGTCGTACTTCACGCCGGTGGACCTTTCCGGGCTGTACTGGCACCTGGTGGATCTCATCTGGATCTACCTGTTTCCGTTGCTGTACCTGATTCATTGACCATGGCGAGCGGGGAGGAGATGCGCATGGGCGCGCATGAGTCGACGCACGTGGAGGTGCACATCGTGCCGTTCAAGGCGCTGGTCGGTGTGTTCGGGGCGCTCCTCGTCCTCACCGTCCTCACCCTCGCGGCGACCAGGGTGGACCTCGGCAACTGGAACCTCTGGCTCGCCATGGGGATCGCGACGGTGAAGGCGGCCCTCGTGGTGCTGTACTTCATGCACATGCGCTACGACCACCCCTTCAACGCCGTGGTGTTCATTGCGGCCCTGGCCTTCGTGGCGCTGTTCGTGGGGTTCTCCCTCATGGACTCGTTGGCGAGCCAGCCGGAACGCATCCCCGGCTACGCGCCGGAGCTGGACCGGTGAAGCGGGCGTCCGGTGCCGTGTCGCGAGGGGGGCGGGGCACCCCGGGGATGCTGGGGATGCGACTCTTCCTCGCCTCCCTGGCCATGGTGTTCGCCGCCACCCTGGTGGGCTACCTCGCGGTACGGGCGCGGGCCGAGAGCTGGCCACCGCCGGGGGTCCCGCCGCTACCGTCGACGCTCTGGATGAGCACCGTGCTCCTCCTCGCGAGCAGCGCCACCATGGCGTGGGCCAAGGGCGGCCTCCGGCGCGGCGATCCCCGAGCCCTCCGTTGGGGGCTCGCCTGCACCTTGCTCCTTGGCCTGGCGTTCTTGCTCTCGCAAACCCTCAACTGGTTCGCCCTGGTGGCTGTTAACCTCACCATCCGGACCAACCTCTACGCCTTCACCTTCTACCTGCTCACCGGCCTCCACGCCCTCCACGTCCTCGGCGGTCTCGTGCCGCTGGCCGTCGTGACCCGCCGGGCGTTCGCCCGCCGCGACGCTGCCGCCCCTCGCGCCGGCGTGGCGTACGTGGCCGCCTACTGGCACTTCCTGGATGCGGTCTGGCTGGTGATGTTCGCCACCTTCCTCGTCACCTCCTGATGCCGCCCGCTGCGCCGGCAGCGGTACAATGACAGCGAGCATGGATGCCGCCGCCGACCCATTCCAACAGCCGGTGATCCGCGGGCCGGGAGGGTGGGCGTGAGCCTCGAACTTGCCCTCCTGCTGCTCCTCATCCTGGCCAACGGCGCCCTTTCCATGTCCGAGCTCGCCCTCGTGTCGGCGCGCAAGGCGCGTCTGGAGCGCCGGGCCCAGGAGGGGGACAGGCGAGCGCGGATGGCCCTGGATCTCGCCACCAGGCCGGGCGAGTTCCTGGCGACGATCCAGGTGGGGATCACCCTGGTAGGCATCCTGGCTGGTGCTTACGGCGGTGCCACCTTTGCCGGTCCTCTAGCCGAGCGGTTGCGCCAGGTCCCCGTCCTCCGGGGCTCGGCCGACCTGGTGGCCATGGGCGTGGTCGTGGCCGGGATCACGTTCCTGTCGCTGGTCCTCGGCGAGCTGGTGCCGAAGCGGCTCGCCCTCCTCCGCCCCGAAGGGATCGCCTCGGTCGTGGCGGGGCCCATGCACGTCCTGTCGGTGCTCGCGAGCCCGGTGGTGCGGCTGCTCAGCGGTGCCACGGCGCTGGTGGTACGGATGCTTTGCGTGCGGCCCTCGGCGGAGCCCGAGGTCACCGAGGACGAGATCAGACTCCTCATTGCCCACGGCACGCGGGCCGGCATGTTCGAGGAGGCGGAACGCGAGCTTCTGGAACGGGTCTTTCGCTTTGCCGACCGGCGCGCGTACCAGCTCATGACGCCGCGCCGCGACATCGTCTGGCTGGACCTAGACGACCCTCCCGAGGTGGTCGTCACCAAGATCGCCGGTCACCCCTTTTCCCGCTACCCGGTCGCCAAGGGCTCCCTGGACAACTGCCTGGGATTCGTGCGCACCCGCGACCTCCTGGACATCGCCCTGCGGCGCCAACCCTTCGATCTCAAGGGGTGTGTGCGGCAACCCCTGCTGGTGCCCGAGAACACCCGCGCCATGGCGGTGCTGGAGCGCTTTCGCAGCGAGCGCACCCACATCGCCATGGTCATCGACGAGTACGGCGGCATCGAGGGGCTCATCACCCTCAACGACATCCTGGACGCCGTATTGGGCGACATGCCGGCGGTGGGGGAGGCGACCGAGCCGCCGGTGATCCGTCGCGAGGACGGCTCGTGGTTGGTGGCGGGCACCGTCCTCATCGCCGAACTGAAGGAGCTCCTGGGCCTTCCCCGACTGCCGGGGGAAGAGCGGGGTGACTACCGCACCCTCGCCGGGTTCGTCATGCGCCAGCTCGGGCGCGTCCCCACCTCGGGGGACCATTTCCGCTGGGGGGGATACCGGTTCGAGGTGGTGGACATGGACGGGCACCAGGTGGACAAGGTGCTGGTGGCGCCGCAGGGCGAGAGCTTTGAAGGCACGCCGTGAGGTGAGGAGCCGCCTCGCCGTGCGGCGCCGGCAAGCGCTTCCGTCCCGATGGCCGACGGGTTCACTCCTGTCGGGGGGTGTCGATGGACCAGGGCGTCGAGGGCGCCGAGGTCCGCGTGCCATGCCCGCTCGGCCCGGGCCAGCCGGCGCGCGACCACAATGTCCGTAACGGCCCAGGTCGCGAGCGAGGCGACGAGGACCACGGCACCAGAGTTGGCACGAACTCGCACGACGCGCACGGGGTGGCCTCCACGCCACAGCGTACGGCTGCTCGCGCACGCCCCTTGGCCGCCTGTCAACTGGAAGCTGCGCGGTGTACCCGGTGGTGGTCACCGTGGACGATGTGATCCAGGCCGCACTCGCCGCCGGAAAGGACGCCGGGGGGCGGCGGTGCTCCGGCGTGTCCGGGCCCTCCCGTCGCGAGGGCCGCGGCATGGCGGTACTCTTGCAACGGCTCCTGTCGGAGGGAGGGTGCGGCAGAGGATGGCGCGGTGCGGGGGAACGATCACGGTGGTGGCGGGCCTGGTGCTGGTGGCAGCGGCCACGGCGGCAGCGCAGGACCTCGCGCCTGCGCCGAAGGCGACGATGCAGCCAGTGCCGGTGGCCGATCCACTCATTGCCCACACCCTCTACACCTGGTACACGGAACGGAGCTTCGACAAGGCCACGGTGCAACCCCTCACCCGCTTTCGCTCCGACGACCCCGACTACTACCGCCGCCACTTTTCACTGCTGCGGGCCAACGGCGTGGACCTCGTCGCCGGGGTCCTCACCGGCGTGCCGCGCGAGCGGGGACCGAATGGCCGGCCGCTCCCCACCTCGTACCAGGCGGAGAACCTCCTCCGCCTCCTGCCGCTGGTCGGCTCGGCTGGTATGAAGCTTTTCATCTACTACGACCTGGCCATCCGCTCCTACTGGAAGAGCGGGCTCTCGCGCGGCCAGCTCGACCTCCGCAACGCCGCGTTGCGCCGCCAGATCCTCGGCGATTTCGAGTGGATCGCCGACGAGATCGTCGCGCGACACGAAGACGAGTACCTGTTCTTGCAGACGACCTCGGGCCGCTACGTGCTGGACGAGGAGGGCCTCCGGCGACCGGTCATCGCCATCTACCTCGTTCGGTCCCTCAAGGATGCGGCGGGGTTTCCCGAGGTGGCGCGGCTGTTCAACCGCGAGCTCGCCCAGGTGTTCCGTCGCAAGGGGCTGGGCCGCCCGGCCCTCGTCCTCGATGTCGTGTTCTGGGGAGGGCGGACCTTCAACCCCGAGCTGGTCCGGGCCTTCGGTGCGAGCGCCGTGGCCTTGACCTCCTTCTGCCCGGTCACCCCCCGCCCCGACGTGGCGAGTCTCGGGGACTGGGTGCCGTTGTTCCGCGGGTTGTACGCCCAGGCCGCTGGGGAGCTCGCGGCCCTCGCCCGCCGCGACCCCCGCGCCGCAGCCCTCCAGTTCTGGCCGGGGGTAATGCCCAACTTCGAGAAAGGGGAGGACCGCAGCGGCAAGGCCGCGCACGTGGGCGAGTGGGAGGCCATGCTGCGGATGGGGGTAGAGGCCACGCAGCGGCTTGCGGGGGTCGGTGAGGAGGACCCCATCCGCGGCATGACCATCGTCTACACCGACGAGTACTACGAGGGCACCCCCATCCTCGCCGACAACGGCCTCTTCACCCTGCCTCTCACGGTCCAGGGCAACGTGCTCAAGGATCTCGGTATTCGCCTCGAGCGCTTCTGATCCGCACGGCGTGGCGGTGCGGTGACCGCCGGGCGATGGAGGGCTCGGGCGCCGACGGGTGCGGTGGCGCTCAGGCGGCGAGCAGCGAACGGATGAGGTTCGCCTTGGAGAACTCGCCTCCCGAGGCGAGGGTCATCCACCCCTCGCGTCCGAGCAGCTGCCGGGTGATGGCCGCGAGGGAGCAGCCTCGCGCGGCAAGGGTCGCGGCTCGCGCCGCCAGCTCCTCGAGGAAGGCGATCTTGCGGTCGAGAGCCGCCACCGGCCGCGTCACGAAGCCGGCGTGGGCGCAGATCATCATGTCCGGCTGGAGATCGCGGACGTGCGCGAGGGAGGCGAGGAGGCCGCGGGCATCCTCGTCGCGGCGCAGGTAGCGGGCCCGCGGCGAGAGGAAGAGGTCCCCCGAGAACAGCCACCCCTGGCGCTCCTCGAAGAGGCAGACGTGGTCGGGCGAATGTCCCGGCGTCGCGACGACCGTGAAGGTGTAGTCGCCGATCTCGACGCGGTCGCCGAGCGGTTCGGCCGCGCACGGCCGCGGCTGGCCCCAGACGATGCGGCGGTAGCGGGGGATGCGGGGCGCTCGTGCCAGGGTCTCGAGGGAACGCGCCGGCGCCAGCGCCGGCACGCCGAGGGCTGCATTGCCGCCGACATGGTCCTCGTGGGCGTGGGTGTTGACGATGCGTGCGACCCGTTGCTCGCGGCACCACCCCGCGAGCTCGCTGGCGGTGTGCGGGCAGCCGCTGTCCACCAGGGTGTCGCCGAGGAGGAACGCCGACACGCGAAAGAGCGGCCGACCGAGGACGGTGCGGGCAAGCTCGATCCGGGTGATGGGGCCGTGATGCGACGTCCGCAGCATGGCGGGTGCAGTCTGCCGCGTCGGCCACGCGGTGGCAAGGCGGCGTGTTCAGCGTCCTCGGAGGGTGGGGCGGGGATGGGCCACGAACCCCCGCACCGCGTCCTTCTCCCGTACGATGACCCACTCCAGGCCGCGGAAGGAGAAGGTGTCGCCGAGGCGTGGCGCCGTGGCGAAGTGCACCAGCACGACCCATGCGTGGGCGCCAGCGTCGGCGATCACTGCCACCCGGCCATGGTTCGGCGCGGTACTGCGGGGTGTTGCTCGTGGGGCGACGCTCGCCATGCCCTGTCTCCCTTCTCCGTGCTCCGGCGCGAGCCGGGTCGTTCACTTCCTCTAAACGTTTCCCGGCGGCGAGATGTTCACCTTCCAACGCCGATGCCGGCGCACGTTGTGAGCTGGAACACCCCAACGCCACCACCCTCGCCATCTCGTCGCGTACGAGGATGTCGAGGAACGCGCACGCCGCGATCCCGTCGCGTACGCATGCCGTGATGGCGCGCCATGCACACGCGTCGAGACCCTTCGGCGCTGCGCGCCTCAGGGTGACAGTGGGGCGCTCGGCGCCTCAGGGCGACAGCGGTGGGCGCCCGGCGCCTCAGAGTGACAGGACTGTTCAGGGTGCGAGGGGCGAGGCGACGCGCGGTCTTGACAGCGGGCGGCAAGGGTGGAATGATCCCGTCGTCATGATGATGCGTGACTGCAAGCCCTCGGTGATGCAGCGCCACGGCAAGGTGCAGGGGTGGTGGTGGTACGCCGGCACGAAGGGAGGGCGTGTGGCCACGCCATAGCTGCTCGGCGACGCGTGACCCAGGCCCTCCGGGAACCGGAGGGCCTTTTTATGTTCGAGGAGGACGAGATGAGCGAGAGCACGAGAGCCACGGCAATCACCAACAGCGAGCCTGCCGCCTGCAGGATCGCGCTGCCAGCGCAGGAGCTTCCGAGGAGCTGGTACAACGTCCAGGCCGACCTGCCGTTTCGGCTGCAACCGCCCCTCAGTCCGGCGACGGGCATGCCCGTGACGCCCGAGGAGCTGCTGCGCATCTTCCCGCCGCAGCTTCTCGAGCAGGAGATGAGCCAGGAGCGGTACATCCCCATCCCCGAGGAGGTCCTCGACATCCTCGCCATGTGGCGGCCCACGCCCCTCGTCCGCGCCCGCCGGCTGGAGCTGGCCCTCGATACCCCGGCCCGCATCTACTTCAAGCACGAGGGGGTCTCGCCGACCGGCAGCCACAAGCCCAACACGGCGGTGCCGCAGGCCTACTACAACCGCGAGCACGGCATCCTGCGCCTCGCCACCGAGACGGGGGCGGGGCAGTGGGGGAGCGCCCTCGCCTTCGCGACGCAGATGCTCGGGATGCGCTGCCGCGTCTACATGGTGCGAGTGTCCCACGACCAGAAGCCCTACCGCCGCACCTTCATGCGTCTGTACGGGGCCGAGGTGCTGCCGAGCCCCTCCCCCCACACCGCCGCCGGCCGTGCCATCCTGGCGGCCGACCCTGCCTCGCCGGGAAGCCTCGGCATCGCCATCAGCGAAGCGGTGGAGGAGGCGGCGGGGCGCGACGACACCAACTACTCCCTGGGCAGCGTGCTCAACCACGTGCTCCTCCACCAGACGGTGATCGGCCTCGAGGCCAGGAAGCAACTCGCCCTCGTCGGCGAGACGCCCGATTTCATCTACGGCTGCCATGGCGGCGGCTCCAACTTCGGCGGCCTGGCGCTGCCGTTCGTGCCGGAGATCCTCGACGGGGCGCCGCTGCGGGCGGTGGCAGTGGAGCCGGACTCGTGCCCGACCCTCACCCGCGGTCGCTTTGCCTTCGACTACGGCGACACCGCCAAGCTCACCCCCATCGTCAAGATGTACACCCTCGGCCACGACTTCATCCCGCCTGCCTCCCACGCCGGCGGGTTGCGCTACCACGGTGCCGCGCCGCTCGTCAGTGCGCTCCTCGATGCGGGACTGATCGATGCCGAGGCGGTGGGGCAGCAGGAGACCTTCGCTGCCGCCCAGCTCTTTGCCTGCACCGAGGGGATCGTGCCGGCGCCGGAGTCGGCCCATGCGGTGGCAGCGGTGGTGCGCAAGGCGCGGGCGTTGCGCGAGGAGGGGCGCCCGGCCGTGCTGCTCTTTTCCCTGTCCGGTCACGGCCTCTTCGACCTGGGCGCGTACGAGGCGTACCTGGAGGGCAAACTTGCCGACTTCCCGTACCCCGCCTGCGCCGTTGCCGCGTCCCTGGCCCACCTGCCGAAGGTCGAGGAGCCCGTCGCCTAGCGCATGAGGAGGAGCCACCATGATCGTCATTCTCGAACCCAACCTTCCCGACCGACGCGCCGTGGTGGAGACGGTGGCGGCTGTGGCCCGGCGCTTTCCGGGGATCGAAGCGCGGCCCTACGAGTTCGTCGGCACCGAGCACACCTTTGCCGAGGTGCACCTCATCGGTCCCACCGCTACGGTGCCCAGCGACATCTTCGAGAGGCTTCCGGGGGTGCTGCGGGTGGTGCGGGTGGCCGCCCGCTACCGCCTCATCGGCCGCCACGACGCTGCCGTCGACCCGCTGGGCTTCGAGGTCAACGGCGTGCGTTTCGACGAGACGGCGGTGCACGTGCTGGCCGGCCTGTGCGCCGTGGATACCCGGGCCCACGTGGACGCCACCTTCGCCGCCTTGAGCCGCGCCGGGGTGGTGACGGCCAGGATGGGCGCCTACAAGCCGCGCACCTCGCCGTACGATTTCCAGGGGCTGGGTGCCGCCTGCCTGCCCTGGGTCTTCGAGCTGGCCGGCAAGCACGGGATCCGCCTGGTGGCCATGGAGGTCCTCGACGCCCACCACATGGACGAGATCGAGGATGCGCTCGAAGCCGCCGGCAGACCCACGGCCGTCATGCTCCAGGTCGGCACGCGCAACGCCCAGAACTTCGAGCTTCTGAAGCAGATCGGCCGGCGGCGGCAGTTCCCCGTGCTGTTCAAGCGCGGCATGGGGATCACCCTGGAGGAGTCCCTCAACGCCTGCGAGTACGTGGCGAGCGAAGGCAACTCGCGCATCCTCTTCTGCCTGCGCGGGGTCAAGACCCACCTGGGGGAGCCTCACCGCAATCTGGTGGACTTTGCCCACGTGCCGGTGGTGCGACGGCAAACCCGTCTGCCGGTGTGCATCGACCCCTCGCACAGCGTGGGCTCGCGGGCGGCCTCGCCGGACGGCATTCCGGACCTCGTCCACGCCACCGGCCAGGGGGTGCTGGCCGGCGCCTCGGCGGTGCTGGTGGACGTGCACCCCCGCCCGGAGGTGGCCCTGTGCGACGGCGCCCAGGCGTTGCCCCTCGACGCGCTGCCGCGCTTCCTCGCCTACGTGGCGGCGGTGCGGCAGGCCTACCGCGAGGCGGCCAGGCTCTTTGCCCCGCCGTCCCTCGCCCTCACCGCCACGGCGTGAGCTACTGGGGTTTGCGGTAGACGTGGGCGACCGAGGCCTGGGCCGAGGGGAGGAGGATCAGCTCGCGCACGTTGACGTGGGCCGGCCGCGTGGCGCAGAAGATGACGGCCTCGGCCACGTCCGCGGCGGTGAGGGGCTGGAGCCCCGTGTAGACGGCGCGGGCCCGGGCCTCGTCGCCGCGGAAGCGGACCGCCGAGAACTCGGTGGCCACCAGGCCGGGATCCACCGAGGAGACTCGCACGCCAGTGCCGAGGAGGTCCATGGCCAGGCCGCGGGTGAGGGCCGCCACGCCGTGCTTGGTGGCGCAGTAGACGTTGCCGCCGGGGTAGGTCTCGTGGCCGGCGATGGAGCCGATGTTGATGACCTGGCCGCGGCCCGCCGCCACCATGGCGGGGAGGAAGGCGCGGGTCACGTAGAGGAGCCCCTTGAGGTTGGCGTCGATCATCTCCTCCCAGTCCTCGACGCTACCCGCCTGCAGCGGCGCGAGGCCACGGGCGAGCCCCGCATTGTTGACGAGGATGTCGAGGGCCCCGTGGCGGTTCTCCACGGTCGCGGCAAGGCGCTCCACCGCTGTCCGGTCGCGGACATCCAGGGGGTGGACCTCCACCGTTCCTCCTGCCTCACCGGCCAGACGCTCGGCGAGGGCGGCAAGGCGCTCCTCGCGGCGGGCCACCGCCACCACCTGCGCCCCCTCGCGGGCAAAGG
>FWWM01015815.1_pt1 | contig 11423 bp, 14 predicted proteins | sample 2228351 | NCBI WGS metagenome assembly FWWM01 (sample SAMEA103939774, study PRJEB20133) | metagenome
CGTAGCCCTCCCAAACCCTCCCGGTGGGGAGGGCTTGCCGCTCCCACAGGCAGGGGGATGGGGAAACCCGGTTTCCCCATATTTACGTTAGACGGTCATGCGCATGGCGCACAACGCCGCGATGAAAATGAGGCATCTCTGGGAGGGCTGCGCCCTCCCAAACCCGCCCCTCAGGGAGGGGGATGGGGAAATCCGGTTTCCCCGTATGTTCACCTCAGTAACTACATTATCCTACGACTACGACACAAGGTTGACCAGGGTGGTGTAGAGGAACAGGAAGATCGAGTCGCCAACAAACAGGATCAGGCCAATGATCACCGAGACAGTGATCACCACGATTGTCAGGCGGATCGTCTCCTCGCGAGTCGGCCAGACAACCTTGCGCAACTCGCTCCGTGTCTCGCGGAACGTGCGGACGATAGCATTTTCCCGCTGTTCCTTTATATCTTTGGCCACGGCCATTGCTCGGTTCCTATTTGGGACTACAGATTCTATGGATCGTTGGTTCGGAGCCTGGCGAGGTTTACCAACGCAAGATCCATAATCGGCAATCCCAATCGGGGCTATTCAATGATCCTGGTGACGACGCCAGCGCCGACGGTGCGCCCGCCCTCACGGATGGCGAAGCGCAGCCCCTCTTCGATCGCCACCGGCACGATCAGCTCCACCCCCATCACCACGTTGTCCCCCGGCATCACCATCTCCATCCCGCTCGGCAGGGTGATGGCCCCCGTCACGTCCGTGGTGCGGATGTAGAACTGCGGTCGGTACCCCGGGAAGAACGGCGTGTGCCGGCCCCCCTCTTCCTTCTTCAGCACGTACACCTGCGCCTCGAACTTCTTGTGCGGCTTGATGCTCCCGGGCGCGCACAGCACCTGCCCCCGCTCCACCTCGTTGCGCTCCACCCCGCGGATCAGGCACCCCACGTTGTCCCCGGCGATGCCCTCGTCCAGCGTTTTCTGGAACATCTCCACGCCCGTCACCACCGTCCGTCGCGGCGCCTCGTCGGTCATCCCCACAATCTCGACCGTATCCCCCACCTTCACCTTCCCGCGCTCGATGCGCCCCGTCACCACCGTCCCGCGCCCCTTGATGCCGAACACATCTTCCACCGGCATCAGGAACGGCTGGTCCGTCGCTCGCACCGGGGTGGGAATGTAGGTGTCCACCGCCTCCATCAACTGCAGGATGGGCTGGTACTCCGGCGCATTGATGTCATTCGAGGTGCTCTCCAGCGCCGCCCGGGCCGAGCCGCGAATGATGGGGATCTCGTCCCCCGGGAACTCGTACTTGCTGAGCAGCTCCCGCAGTTCGAGTTCGACCAGTTCCAGCAGCTCCGGGTCGTCCATCATATCCACTTTGTTGAGGAAGACCACCATCGCCGGCACCTGCACCTGCCGCGCCAGCAGGATGTGCTCGCGGGTCTGGGGCATCGGGCCGTCGGGGGCCGAGACGACCAGGATGGCGCCGTCCATCTGCGCGGCGCCGGTAATCATATTCTTGATGTAGTCGGCGTGGCCGGGGCAATCCACGTGGGCGTAGTGGCGCGCGTCGGTCTGGTACTCGACGTGGCGAATGGCGATGGTGATGCCGCGGGCCCGCTCTTCGGGGGCGTTGTCGATCTGGTCGTAGGCCATAAACTGGGCCGCGCCCTTGAGGGCGAGCACCTTGGTGATCGCCGCGGTCAGGGTCGTCTTGCCGTGGTCCACGTGTCCAATCGTCCCGATGTTGACGTGCGGCTTGGTGCGCTCAAATTTCTGCTTGGCCACTCCCGTGCTCCTTAAACTCTCAATAAAATGCGCCGCTCGTGCCGGAAAGCCGGCACGAGCATTTCAGCGCGGCACCCTCTCGGCCGCGCCACGTCTGGAGCCTACGACGGGACTCGAACCCGTGACCTCGTCTTTACCAAAGACGTGCTCTACCGGCTGAGCTACGTAGGCGCATGGCGAAGTGATCATCACAGGGGCCGGAGACGTGGACACACCGCTCCGGTTTCTACCCTGTACGCTCACTTCGTTCTGGTGGGCCGGGCAGGATTCGAACCTGCGAAGGCGTTAGCCAGCGATTTTACAGACCGCCCCGTTTGGCCACTTCGGTACCGACCCAGAGCACCTGGAGCCGACGCAGGGACTTGAACCCTGAACCGACGGTTTACAAAACCGTTGCTCTGCCAATTGAGCTACGCCGGCAGCGGGCGCGCGGGAGCGCGCTGTTGTTCAGCCTGCTTATTGTAGCACGGAGGGGCGCTTTCTGCAAATGAGCTGGACCCGCGGACCCGCGCAACGTTCTTGCGGCGGACAGGTGAATCCTGCTATGATGAACCTATGGCGCTGACCATTACCAGAATCTAAGCGTATGGATCTGCTGCGTCGCCTGTTCGCTGGTCGTGGCCGCACCGGCCCGGATGACCACGCGCTGCACCTCTATGTGCGCTGCGGTCGCTGCGGCGCTCCGGTGCACGTGCGCATTCATCTGCTGAATGACCTCACCGTCGAGTACGACGACAACGAGCAGGTCAGCGGGTATCGCCTGCGCAAGGAGATTATGGACGCGCGCTGTTTCCGGCTGATCTACGCCGAACTGACCTTTGATGCCCACCGTCGTGAAGTGAGCCGCTCGATCGAGGGCGGCGAGTTTATCAGCCAGGAAGACTACGCGCGCCTGAGCGCGCCTTCCGCAGGAGCATCGTAAGTATGTCACTCGCCTTTATTGTGTCGCTGTCCGTCAGCGCCATCCTTGGGGTTATCGGCGGGGCAGCCTTCCGCTGGACGTTTCCGGAACAGGCCTGGAACATTTTTATCGCTACCTTTTTATGGACGCTGATGTCCGCTGCCGGCACGGCGATCGGGCGCTGCTCGCTGGAGCGCGTGCGCCGCGGCCAGTGGCGCCGGGGGCTCTGGATCGCCAATGTTCAGACCTTTCCCCTGACCACCGCCTTTTTGATCACCTCCGCCGTGGTCTCGGCGGGGAAGATCTTCGTTCCTGAGTTGCTGCCGATCCTCTATGGTTGTACCCTGGTGGTAGCCCTTACCGCGGCGGTGCTGGGCGTGCTGGCTTCTCCGTATCGGAAGTAGCCCCCACGGTTGCATAGAGGAATCTCTCTGAGCGAGGGTTCATTCCTCTTGCCCTCGATGGCGCGCAACCAGGTCGGGATGCCTATGGCACTGCTATCACTGGCCGAGTTAGTGGCGTTGCGCGAGACCTGGCAGGCCAGCGGGTTGCGCCTGGTGCTGACCAACGGGGTGTTCGATGTGCTCCACGCCGGGCATGTCGGCTACCTGGAGCAGGCGCGGGCGCTCGGCGACGTGCTGGTAGTGGCGCTCAACTCCGACGCCTCGACCCGGGCGATCAAAGGGCCGCTGCGCCCCATCATGCCGCAGGCCGAGCGCGCCGCAGTTCTCGGCGCCCTCCGGGTCGTGGATCACGTGACCCTCTTCGACCAGCCCACGGCTGAGGCCATCGTCAGGGCGCTGCGCCCCGACGTGTACGTCAAGGGCGGCGATTATGCCGCCTCTGACCACGCGCCCGACCTGGCGCGCCTGCCCGAAGCGCGGATCGTCGCGGCCCAGGGCGGACAGGTGGTTCTGCTGCCCTATGCCGCGGGGTTGTCAACCAGCGCGATTATTCAGCGCATTGTGGAGCGGTATGCGCACCAGGACGGCGACTGCAACCCCGAGGCGCACCCGGAGGAACCCGGGTTTTCCCACCTGCGGTGAGCCTATCGAACCGCATCCCTGGCGACGAAGGGTGTGGGAGGGAGTAACCCTCCCATCTGACCTCTCGCATCGTTGCGCGGCAAAGCTGCACAGCATCTGCTAGAAAAACACCTTGGCCAGCTTCAACACACCCTGGTTCCAGGGTACGCGGTGGGAGACGCCGGTGGCGTGCTTGAACTCGTCGAGGTGTTCGATGTACCAGCGGTAGTTGCGCACCAGGGCCTCTTTGTTTGAATACTTCGGCTTAAAGCCCAGCACCCGTTCGGCCTTCTCCACCGAGACGAACGAGTCTTCGGTGACCGTGCCGTAGGCCCATTTGTAGACCGGCGAGAGTTTGAGCCGCTCCAGTATCATCAGGGCCGCGGTCATCGGCGCGGCGGGAAAGGTGATGATCTTCTTGCCGAACCCTGCCGCATCGAGAACAGCCTGGAAGTCTTCTTTAATCGTCGTAAACTCTCTGGCCCCAATGTTGAAGGTATCGTTGACCCGCTCGCGGTCGAGGGTGGCGCAGAGGTAGATGGCTTCGCAGAGATCTTCAACGTCGAGCAACTGGTAGCGGTTCTTACCGTTGCCGGGCAGGGGAAAGTGTTTGCCGTCCCTGGCCCAATCGTAGAGCATGGCAAAGATGCCGAGCCGTTCCGGGCCGATGAACGACTTCGGGCGGATGATCGGCACGCACATACCCCGCGCGCGGTAGCTGAGGCAGAGTTCTTCGGCCCGTACTTTGGCCTCGCCGTAGGGTCCCACCCCGTCGAGCCTGTCGGTCTCAAGGAGCGGATGGTGGTCCGGAATGCCGTAGACGGCGGTAGTGGAGATATGGATGAAGCGTTCGACGCCATGCTCCAGGGCCGACTGGAGCACGTTGCGGGTGCCGTCAATGTCGGTGGAAAAGATGTCGGCAGGTTTGTAGAGTGGCAGGGCCGCCGCGGTATGCACCACCTGGTCCACCCCTTGCATAGCCCGGTCCACGGCTGCGCGGTCGCGGATGTCGCCGGTGTGCACGTCAACGCGGGCGCGTTCGGGGTAGTCGAAGGGGGCGATATCGAGGGAGCGGACACGGTGACCACGGTCGAGGAGATAGCGCGCGAGGTTGATACCCAGGAACCCGGCGCCGCCGGTGATCAGGAAGGTTTTACTCATTGTTCGAGTCGCAGTGCTATGAATGGCGTATCTGGTTGAGCCCATAGGGGCAGGGTTCAGACGGGGGGAGGGCTTCGCTCGCCCCGCACCCTTTCCACGGCGTGGGCGGCTGAGGGCTGCCCCTCTGGCTGGAGGGTGGGCGACGCCTGCCCCACGCCGCGCGGACGATTCGCTGTTGACTATGGGCGGCAGATGCTGCGCTACTCACTTTGCTGGAGGAGGGCGCGCATCATTCCGCCGCGCCCAATTATACCCAACAATCGCTGCTCTGCATCCACGACGGCGAGACGGTCCACGCGGGCTTCAAGGAGGCGCCGGGCGGCCTCGATCAGGCTGGTTTGGGGCGCGATCGCGGGGAGAGGAGGGGCGCACAGGTCGGCGCAGCGGCGTCCGGCGCCGGGCAGGGGCGCCACCGGCGGCGCGGGTTGGCTCAGCGCCGTCAGGAGGGCGGCGCGTTCGGCGCCGACCAGGCGCTGCAGCGCGCCAGCGAGGTCGAGCACGCCGACGATACGGCCATCGTCCACCACCAGGAGCGGTTGCTCTGGAGTGGCCAGCAGGTGAGCCAGGGCCTGGTCGAGGCTCAGGTCGGCGGGAACGCTGGGGGCGGGTTGGAGCATGAGCGCGACACTGGTGGGCGGCTCAACGTCGCGCACGCCGGAGGACGCGCTGGCGGCGTGCTCAACCGCAGCGCGGAGGATCTCACTCTGGCCGATGAGGCCGACAAGCATCCCGGCGCGGTCGATCACCGGCAGGTGCTCGTGCCCCCACTCCACCAGGCTGACTATCGCCTGGGGAATGGCCACGCTGATACTGACCCCGCAGGGGTCAACGCGCATAACCTGACGGGCAGTGCGCGTGTCGAGGGGGGCGAGGGTCAGGTCACGCTCCTCGGGGGTGAGCAGGTCGAGGAGGCCGAGGGGCAGGCGCAGCCCGGCGCGGTAGCGCAGATCGGACGCGGCGATCACCCCGGCGAGGCGTCCGGCGTCGTCATGCACCGGCAGGGTCGCAATACCGGCGGCGCGCATCGTCGCCAGGACCTGGCGCAGCGGCGCGTCAGCGCCAACCGCGGGGGCAGGGCGGCGCATCACATCGCCAACCGTGCGGTCGGCGGCAAAGGGGCCGCCAGCGCGCAGCCCGCCGCGGTAGACGGTGACCTCCTCCAGGGTGACCAGGGCCTCGCCGATCAGTTCCTCGAGCAGCGGCAACAGCCGCGCGACGCGCTCGGCGCGATCCACCCACTCCACTACCACGGGTTGATGGCGATCGGGGCGCTCGGGAACGGCGGGACGGAAGCGCTGGCCCGGCCCGAAGCCCCCCAACCCCTGAAGAGCCGTAGCGCCGGTAGCGCCCAGGTGGCGCAACTCTTCGAGCAACGCCAGATAGCGCGCCTCGCCTTTCCACAGGTCATCGCGCCGCATGTAGATGCGCACGCACTGGACGCTATCGCCGCCGGCCATCGCCTTCCTCCTGGAGGCGTTTATGCCAACTGAAACCGAACCTGCCGGATACGCGCCGTGGCCGGAGCGCGCCAGAACGCCACAGCTCTCCTATGTGCCTGCACCGCCGGCGCAGGGAGAGGTGAGGCAGCCAGGCCCCTGCGCCCCTCGCCGGCAACCGGACGGCAGCGGAGAGCTTGCGCCGATCGGCAGTCCGAAATCTACGATCCGCAATTATAGCACGGCGAGCGCCGCGCCCGTCCTGCTATCGGGGAAAGCGGGTTTCCCCGCGCCCCTGCCTGCTGGGGCGCCAGGCGCCTCCAACAGTGGTGGGGGGAGGGGGAAACCAGGCTTCCCCACGCCCCCCACCACGGGAGTGGCAAGCCCTCCCATTTCGGGGCATCGGGGCGATCCCGACTTGACATACAGGGGTAAAGAGTGTTACAACAGACGCAACATCAATTATCCCGAGGTAAAAATGAAGGAAGGCCGGGTCCTCCAACCTCTGCCTGAGGGGAGGACCAGATCCTTCCGTGGGTACTCCACTGCATCCGGGTGGTGTGCGGCAGCGTCGCATGCCGATTTTCTAACAGCACACAGGCACGCGTATGACAAAGTCACTCTCGCTGATCGGGATCTCCGGCTCCCGCGTGGGCCAGTCCATCGTCTTCTCGGCGCGCAGCACAATCCTGGGCGCCGATCCAGAGTGCGGGGTGGTGTTCCAGGATCGGCTGATCCTCCCCCGCCACGCAGAGTTCCGCGCAGCCCTGGGACGCTGGTTCGTCGTCTCTCTGGACCCGCGGGCGGCGATCTTCGTCAACGGCCAGCCGGTCACCGGGCAGCAGCGGGTAGATCACGGCAGCCTGATCACCCTGGGGGCCACGACCTTCAGGGCCATGATCGGGGAGCTTGAGCGTGCCGTTGGTGAGACCCACGTCCACACTCCGACCGAGTCACAGGGTCGCGAGGACTGGTGGCGCGATTAGAGGGTCGCCGCCAGGCCACGCTGATCTGTTAGAACGAAAACAGGCGCGGGGAGGGCGCTGCTCTCCCCACGACTTCCTGTTTCTTCGCAACGCTGTACGCCAGGCGCGCAGCGGTGTGAGGGTGGCCGCCGGGCCACGCTGATCCGTTGGAACGAAAACAGGCGCGGGGAGGGCACTGCCCTCCCCGCAACTTTCCGTTGCTTCGGAACGCTGCACGCCGGGCGCGCAGCGGCGCAAGGTTGGCCTATCCAGCCCCGACGGCCCAGGTGTAGAAATCGCGGGTAATGTTGCGGGTAAAGCCGTTGATCATGTGCGTCATCTTGAACTCCATCGAACGCTCGCCGAGCGTTTGAAGGAAACTGGTCGGCATGAACCGCAGCACGCTGGGGATGGGAATACTCAGTTCGATCTCCACACTGTATTCGACCATGGTCCCGCCGGGTTCGGGGAAGAAGGCGGCCTCGGCGCAGAGCGCGCCGGGAAAGGCCAGCCCTGACAGGGAGTGTTTCGGGCCATCGCTGGCCGGGACAATGCGGATCACCTGTCCGGGGTCTGCCTGCAAGTGCAGGTCAAAGATCGCCGCCATACTGTGCCCGTGGCCATCGGTGGCGCCGACAATGAGCCGGTACCGCTCAGGGCCGTACCCGCGGCAATCCAGAGCATCGGGCAGCAGGCGGAAGACTGCCGGCACATCGAGGAAGTACTCGTAGGCCAGGTCGAGCGGCGCCGCAAAATGGAAGGTGTGGCTCACCTGCCCGCCCAGGTCAATGTATCGCTGCTCTGTGGTGATTGCTGGATTGGCAGAGCGCAACGGCTGCATACGAGACTCCTCGCTAGCCCGGGCAGCGCAGAAACGCCGACCCCGGAAGGAACTCTTGCATATATGTCACCGGATGACCGATTTGAGTATAGCACCCGCGGCGCTGTTTTGCAACATAAGCAATGATGCGTTGACTTTTCTCCATTCAGGACATACAATAGCAACAGTGTGGCTCTGCCACCAGGGTTTAGAGGGATGTTCAGCCACCCGGCAGGGAGGGTTTAGCGCGTTCCGCCCCCCTTCCAGCCGCCCCCCGCTGGGGGGTGTCCGTGACCCTTGCGAAGACGTTGTCCAAGGAGCGTACCATGAGTGACCGGCCGGTTGGCAATACTAACGGGATTTTCTCCCTGTTCTTTCGCGAGGCCGGGCTCTTCTGGGAGCAGGCCTTCCGGTGGGCCAATGAACAGGCGAAAGAGGACCGGTTGCTGACGATGGAGGAGGATCGGCGCCGTGTGGCCGAGGCTGAGGCCCGGCGCGCTGAGGCCGAGGCCCGCCTGCTGGAACAGGCGCGGCTGGCCCGGCAGGCCGGCGTGGACGTGGATGCGCTACTGAAGGAGTTACGCCGCCAGGAACGCTAGTGTGACTCCAGGTGGCCCGTTCACGCATCAGCGCGACGTCTCCGCATCTGGTAGCGCCGCGCAAAGCTACTGACTACCATCGCACCGGGCATTGCCGGGGCATCGTGGCCGCAGGAACGCTTCGGGGAGGATTATTCCTCTCCGAAGCGTTTGTTTGTTGGGGGTGCACGAGCAGACCGGGGTGAGCATGCCCAGCAGCGTACCGCCCCCGGCGCCGATGAGGTCGTTCCGCCCAAGAGTGCGCTCGATCCATTGTGTGCCTACCCGCAGGCGCAGCAGGGTCATTCCGAACGTCGTCAGGAAGAGAATAATTGGCAGCTTGAACCACTCGTAGATGATGTAGGCCGCCGTTTTCTGCACGTCAATCGGCCCAACGGGTGTAGGGACGCTCCAGGCGGGGATCCAGGCCGTGAGCGCAGCGCCAAGCGCCTTGCCGGCGTTGGCGATTGGCGCTTCGAAGACCGGGATCGTATTTTTCAGCTCTGCGCCGGAGAGCCAGGCGCTCAAGCTCTGGAACAGCGCCTGGCCGACGATCAGGGTGAGCATGCCGAGCGCGGCGATCGGCACGAGCCGTTCGTAGTCGCATGTTAGTAGCTTACGGAGCATACCATCCTCCCAACGCTGCGCGCGGGGGGGGCACGCGGCCCTGGTATGACCTCATCGAGAGCACCAATCATGACTATCGGCTATGATTCGACCCAGAGAGAGCGAGCGCGCGGGCCGCGGTCGCTGGCCTCCACCAGCAGGCGTACCCGGTCGCCCTCGCGGACGCCCGCGTCGCGGAAGAGGCTGTGGTGGACGTAGACATCAAAGCCCTCGGGCTCGACCCGGGCGAAGAGGAAGCGCCCGGCGGGGTCAATGCGCAGCACCCGCGCCGACACCGGGTCACTCGGCATCGGCCCGGCATATGGCTTGCGTGGGGCGCGGCGGGGTACACCGGACTCGTCGCTGTCAGCGGCGGTGGGCGCTACGACACCCGCTCCGCTCACATCGTACTGGCACGGGCCGGGCGGGAGTGGGACGCCGTGCTTGCGGGCGCGGCGCTGGGCAGGGCAGCGGGTTGGCTCGTTGATGAAGCCTTTGCTCGCGTAGAACGCCTGCTCCCCCGCAGTGAACACAAAGCGACCTCCACACTCCCAGCAGGCGATCTCTTTGTCGGTGTAGTTCATTGGCGCCTCCGGCGCTCCAGGCACTGGTCAGGGTACAGCGGTCAGGGTTCAGGGTTCAGGCCGAGCGCATTCGAGCGCGCTGCGTGACCCCAAACGGTCACACGGTCACTCACCGATAAGCCCGGGCTTAGTGATGGTGACCGATGTGGTCATCGTCGTCCTCGTCGTCGGGCATAAGCACCCAGTCCCCGAAGGGGTCATCAAATGCGGCCCAGCCCGCCGGTCCGAGGGCCAGCTCGGCGTCGGTGAGCAGGCAGGCGTCGAGGCGCGCCCGCAGGTCGGCCTCGTCCATATCTTGCCCGATCAGCACGATCTCCTGACGCCGATCGCCCCAGTCGGGGTGCCAGAGGTTCGCCAGCAGGGCCTCCTCCGCCGGGTCGTCGGGCACTGCATCTTCAGGCATGGCCGCCCACCAGCGCCCGCCCGGCTCAACCCGGCAGGCCCTGCCAGCCTGCGACCAGACGCCGTTCAGTTCCATACGTGTGGCCAGCCAGAACAGGCCCTTCGAACGCAGCACGCCAGGCCACTCCTCGTTGATCAGCTCCCAGAAGCGCTGCGGGTGAAAGGGCCGCCGTTCCCGGTAGACGAAGCTGCGAATGCCGTACTCTTCGGTCTCGGGCACATGCTCGCCGCGCAGCTCCTTCAGCCAGCCGGGTGATTGGGCCGCTCGCTCGAAGTCGAAACGCCCGGTATTGAGGATCGCGGCGAGGGGCACCTGGCCGAAACTGGTGCGAATGATCCAGGCTTCGGGGTTAAGCTTGCGCAGCAGCGCCTCCAGGCGCTCAAGCTCCTCCGCCTCCACCAGGTCGGCCTTGTTGATCACCAGCACATCGGCGAACTCCACCTGGTCGACGAGCAGGTCAACGACCGTGCGCTCGTCCTCGTCGCCAGCGGCCAGGTCGCGGTCGCGCAGCTCGTCGGGCGAGAAGAAATCCTGAGAGAAGTTATAGGCATCGACGACCGTGACCATTGTATCGAGGCGCGCAATATCGCCCAGACCCGGTCCATCGGAGGTAGCGAAGGTAAAGGTCTCGGCCACGGGCAGCGGCTCAGAGATACCGGTCGACTCGATCAGTAGGTAGTCGAAACGGCCCTCGCGCGCCAGGCGGCTGACCTCAACGAGCAGGTCCTCTCTAAGCGTACAGCAGATGCAGCCATTGGTCATCTCGACCAGGCGCTCCTCGGTGCGGCTGAGAGCCGCCCCGCCACTGCGCACCAGATGGGCGTCGATATTGATCTCGCTCATGTCATTGACGATGACGGCCACGCGCAGGCTCTCGCGGTTGGCCAGCACGTGGTTGAGCAGGGTGGTCTTACCCGCTCCCAGGAAACCTGAGAGCACCGTCACAGGGAGCCGGCGGGTTGAGGTCAGGGTTTGCATCTTAGATGAGACAGTCTATCAATAATTCAGGACAAAAAAGAAACAGGCCTGGAATAACGCCACAGCGAATGATATTAATGATAGATTATATCAATCATGCTGTCAAGAGCAGTACGCGAGGTGCGTGTTCACACGTGGGGTAAGGCGTCACCCCGGGAGCGCGGGCGTCCCGCCCGCAAGGGCCTGGATGCGGGCAA
>FWWM01007847.1_pt1 | contig 11419 bp, 10 predicted proteins | sample 2228351 | NCBI WGS metagenome assembly FWWM01 (sample SAMEA103939774, study PRJEB20133) | metagenome
TGGCTGCGAGTGCGCACGGCGATGAGGTGATTGCTCTCTTCCAGCTTGTACGTCTGTCCCCCTTTGCCTCCGTATTGGACGGTGTATGTGCTCATGAAGCCTCCCTCCCTCATTGCGGAGATGACGAATGGCTGTGCCCCTCGAAGGAGGCACCGGGATCGAAGGGCAAATGCTCGCCTTCACCGCCTGGGGGAATGAACAATGATAACGACCGATATAATCCTGTCAAACAGTCGTCGAATACCCTGTCGTCCTGCATATGCAGGCAGCACCAGCTATGGAGAACGATCTCTCGGACTATCCGGCGCGCCTGCGTGCCAGCACCGAACATCCTGAGGTGATCTACACGCGCGCCAGGGGGTGCCACGCGGTGAAGCGCACGTCGCGCGCTCCAGCCGGGAAGACAAAGGCGATGGTGATGCTTGAGGACGACGACGGCACCTATCTGATCGTGGAGGGGGAGCCGAAGACACGACGGCATCTATCTGATCGTGGAGGGGGAGCCGAAGACCCTGAGTGAAGAGGTAAGCGCCGTCTATCGCGGCGGCGGAGGCGCTTTGGTCGTGCCGACCGGTCGCGTGTTCATCCGCCTCGAGGAGGGCGCGCACGCCGAATCGTATGCAGACGCCTTTCGCAAACTGGGCTACGTCATCACACAGTCGCTGCCATATGCGCCGAATGCTGCCTGGCTGGCCCACGAGGACGGCGACGTCGCTGCCGCCCTTCGCAACATTGGCGCACTCGAGAAATTGCCGTGGGTGCGGAACGTCGAGCCGCAGCTGCTCGGCACCCGGGCTCATCGGTAAGCACCGACCTGAGGTGTGAAACACGCCATCAGGTTTCTAAACGCAGAACGAACGAATGATGTCCCACCCAAGCTTCCTCGAACGGTTGGCCGAACGTCCCCTTCTCGCCGATGGTGCGATGGGCACGATGCTGTACGCGCGCGGCTTCGATTTCGATGAGTGTTACGACGCGCTCAACCTGACACACCCTGACGTCGTACTGGACATCCATCGCCAGTATGCCGCCGCTGGCGCCGATGTGCTGGAGACGAATACTTTCGGCGCAAACGCGCTCCGGCTGGCCGAATGGAACCTGGAGGGCTCGGTAGCCGAGATCGCTGCGCGCGGTGTCGAGCTGGCGCGCCAGGCTGCCCGCGACGTCCGGCCGGACCTCTTCATCGCCGGTGCGGTCGGGCCGCTGGGCACCAATCTCGCGCCGCTGGGCAGCGTCAGTCGCGATGAAGCCTATCGTGTGTTCTACGAACAGATCGCCGCGCTGGCCGAAGCCGGCGCCGACCTCTTGATCCTGGAGACGTTCTCCGATCTGGCCGAACTGGAGGAGGCGTTACGCGCAGCGAAGGCCGCGTGCGATCTGCCGGTGATCGCGCAGATGACGTTCAACCGCGAACAACGCACGCTGCTGGGCACGACGCCGGTGGAGGCAGCCCACGCGCTGGCGAAGTGGCAACCTGCTTTGATCGGCGCGAACTGTTCGACCGGGCCGCGTGGCGTGTTCGAGGTGGTGCGCCACATGGCGGCCGCGTCGAAGACCATGCACGGTCATGCGCCGGGGCTGTCCGCCATGCCCAACGCCGGCTTCCCCGAGGCCCGGGGCGCGCGAGTGTTCTACCCGGCCACGCCGGAGTACTTCGCCGACTACGCCCGGCGCTTCATCGAAACCGGGGTGCGGTTGGTTGGGGGATGCTGTGGCACGACACCTGCGCATGTGCGCGCCATGCGCGCTGCGCTCGATGCGTTGACGCCGGATCCGGTCAGGGCTGGTCCGCTGGCCAGAGTCGAAATCCATCCTCCGGCGGCCGAGCGACACGCGGGCGCATACGCCGATATGCCCATCCCGACGGCGCTGGCGCAGGCGCTGGCCAGTGGCCGCTTCGTGACCACGGTCGAGGTCGAACCGCCAAAGAGCGCCGATACCTCGGCCATCGAGGAGACGGCGCGGATGTTGAAGGAAGCCGGTGCGACGGTGCTCGACATCTCCGACATCCCGATGGCGCGCATGCGCATGACCGGCCTGGCTGCTGCGTATCGCGTGCAGTCTGGCGCAGATATCGAGGCGGTGCTGCACTTCCCGGTGCGGGGTCGCAACCTGCTGCGCGTCCAGGGCGACTTGCTGGCGGCCCACGCGCTGGGCATACGCAGCATCTTCGTCACCATGGGCGACCCAACGCGCATCGGCGACTATCCGCAGGCCAACGACAACCACGACATCGTGCCTACCGGGTTGGTGCAGATGATCAAGGAGCGCTTCAACACCGGCCTGGATGGCCTGGGCGCGTCCATTGGCAAGCCGTGTTCGTTCTTCGTCGGCGTGGCCGCCAACCTCACCCCCAGCGACTTCGAGAAGGAGGCCAGGCTGCTGAAGAAGAAGATCGAATGCGGCGCGGACTTCGCGCTGACACAGCCGGTGTTCGATGCCGGGATGGCGCGACGCTTCCTCGCCTACTACGAGCAAATGTTCGGCAAGCTCACGTTGCCGATCCTGGCCGGCATTCTGCCGCTGGCAAGTGTGCGCCATGCGCAATTCCTGCGCAACGAGGTGCCAGGCGTGGTGATGCCGGACGCCATCGTGCAACGCCTGGAGGCGGCCGGCAACAAGACCCGCACCGAAGGGGCGATCATCGCCATGGAGATCCTGGATGGTATTCGCGACCTGGTGCACGGCGCATACTTCATCCCGGCCTTCGGTCGCTATGACATTGTGGCCAGGTTGATCCAGCAGGCGACTGGTCAGACTCAACCTTCGTCGTCCTGAGCGAGGACCCGTCCTGCGATCTTGCGCGATCTATTCCAGCGATTGGCGAAGATGGTCGCCGGCTACGGCGCTGTGCAGTGGGCCGGCCCTTTGCTGTCGTTGATCCTCACACCAGTCATCACGCGCATCCTGACGGTGGATGACTACGGCGCCTCCGGCTATCTGCAAACAGTCGTCGCTGCGGTGAGCACGGTGGCGATGTTCGCCCTGCCGCAGGCGCTCGCCACGCATTTCAACGACCGGCCGGGCGAGGCGCGCTGGCAGGGCGAGATCACTGGCAGCGCGCTGGTCATCGTGGTCACCAGTGGGCTGGCGCTCGGCCTTGCCTTGGCGGTCGCTGCTCCAGCCCTGGGCGCCGTTGCGCCGATCATTGGATCACACGTCACCCTCGTCCAGTTCCTCGGCCTGACGCTGTGCATCAGTCTGGCGGCGACCGTGCTGGTCAATGCGGCGCAAGATGCGCTGCGCGTGCGCTGGGGCGTGACCCTCAGCCTGACATCGCTGGCCGGCACGGCGGCCTTCAACGTGCTGTTCATCGTCGTCCTGCGATTGGGGGTGACGGGCATGCTGCTCACTCCACTGGTGGTGAACGCATGTGTGCTGGTCGTCGCGCTGGTGCTGATGCGTGGTTTCATCGCGCGTCCATCGCGCCAGACGGTTGGGTTGCTGCTGCGCTCCGGGGCGATGCTGTTGCCGACGACGCTCTCGGTGTGGTCGTTGACGCTGGCCGACCGGTTGTTCCTCGGCCAGTGGGTAAGCGAAGCGGAGCTGGGCTACTACGACATCGCCAACAAGATCGCCGGCCTGACCTACGTGGCCATGGCGCCGATCTACACGGCGTGGACGCCGCTCGCGCTGGCCATGCAACATCAGCCGCTGGCCCACATCCGCTACGTGCGCATGTCGCGTTACCTGGTCGCAGCCGTGCTTGCCATCGGCTTGTTTCTCGGCCTGTTCGCCATCGAGATTTTGATCGTCCTGACGCGGCCGGCCTACTTCCCGGCGGCGCCCTACGTGGGCTTCCTGGCCTATATGCACGTGTTCAGCGCGTTCGGCACGGTGTTCACCGTTGGTGCGATGATGGGCAAGCAGCTCCGCTCGGTGAGCGCCGGCGTGCTGCTCGGCGCGTTGGTCAACATCGCGCTGAATGCTGTGCTGATCCCTCGCTTTGGGTTGTGGGGCGCGACGGCAGCGACGATCGCCGGCTTCGGCGTTACCCCCCTCGTCCTGTATGGGCTGGTGCAACGTCGTTATCCGTTGCCCTATCCGGTGGGCCGGATGCTCGTCGCGCTGGTCATCCAGTTTGCGTTGCTCGTCGTCGGCCTGTTCGTGCCGGCGATACCGGCGCTGCAACGTGTCGCGATCAAGCTGGCCATCTTTGCCCTGTTGCCTCTTGGGCTGGTCCTGATCGGCATGGTCACGCCGGCCGAGCTGCGACAGGCCGGCGCGTTCCTGAGCGACCGCGCCAGACGCCTCATCCGCTGAGGCGGTGGGCAACCGCACGTGGCCGCATCCATTACAATCCGCGTCGCGATTCGAGGAGGGTGAACCTTCGAGCCTTGGAGCGCGTCTACGCACGGATCCCGCCTTCTGCGCCGAGGCTGCCGCGCGCGGTGCGGCTGGCGTACCGGCTGTTCGGCAGCGCGCTGGCCCCACTCACCTGGCTGGTGGCGCATGCCCTGGGCACGCCCGGCCTGGGCTTTCATCCGATCTGTGCGCGGCTGGGCCTGAGGACGTTGTCCGGCCCGAACAGCTCGCGACTGGAGGCGCGCTGGCTGTTGCACATGCTGTTCTCGCCGATGGTGCTCACGCGATACTTCGAGTTCGACTTCGCCTGGCGGCACTGGCCGGCCCAACCCGCAGCACGCTACCTCGACGTCTCGTCGCCGTTCATGTTCCCGATCGTGGCGCTGAGCGAGGGTCGCGCCACATGGGGTGATCTCATCAACCCCGATCCGAACGATCTGGCGCTGATCCATCAGCACGTGGACGCCTGCGGCCTGCGGGCGCGCTGTGCGGTGCACGACTGCCTGATCGCTGATGCGCCCTTCGCCGACGGGACCTTCGACGTGATCACCAGCATCTCGGTGATCGAACACATCCCGAACGACCGTGAGGCGTTGGCGAAGATGTGGGCGCTGCTCAAGCCGGGAGGGCGGTTGATCGTCACCGTGCCCTGCGCCGCGCGCGGTTACGCGCTGTACACGAATGTGGATCACTATGGGTTGCTGGGCAGCGACGCGCAGGGGTATACCTTCCTGGAGTATCTGTACGACGAGCCAATGCTGAACGAACGCTTCTACAGCATCGCTGGACGGCCGGCGCACTGCGAGCTGTACGGCGAAAGGTCCAATGGCATCTTGCGCGAGGAGCTGCTGCGGCGCTGGTCGGGCGAGTACTGGCGCTTCTGGCACGAGCCGATCTGGATGGGCCGCAACTTTCGGCGCTTCGATGCGCTGGCGCAGTTGCCGGGCGAAGGGGTGATCGGCATGGCCTTCGTGAAGCCATGAGCGAGCCCACCCTCTCCATCTGCATCGCCACACGCAACCGGGCCGCCTTCATCGGCCAGACGCTGGATAGCATCATCGGCCAGATGACCGAGGCAGTCGAGGTGATCGTCGTGGATGGCGCCTCCACCGACAATACCGAGCAGGTGATGCGCTCCTATCAGGAGCGGGTTCCCCGCCTGCGCTACATCCGCCTGGCGCAAAACGGCGGCATTGACCGGGATTACGACCGCGCCGTGCAGGAAGCGCGGGGCACGTATTGCTGGCTGTTCTCCGACGACGACCTGCTCAAACCCGGCGCGATCCAGGCAGTGCTGGATGAGATCGCACGTGGCTACTGCCTGCTCGTTGTGAATGCCGAGGCGCGCTCGGCCGACCTCACCGAGCTGCATCAAGCGCGGGTGTTGCCCAGCGGGGAGGATCGCGCTTACGAGCCACAGGAGCACGAGCGCCTGTTCGTCGACGCGGCCAAGTACATGTCCTTCCTCGGCTGCGTGGTCATCCGGCGTGAGATCTGGCTGGCGCGCGAGCGCGAGCGCTACTACGGCAGCGCCTTCATTCATGTAGGCGTGATCTTCCAGGCGCCTCTGCCCGGCCGGGCCTTGTTCGTCAGCCATCCGTGGATCGTCATCCGCTACGGTAACGCGTCGTGGACGGCGCTCGCTTTCGAGATCTGGATGTTGCAGTGGCCGCAGTTGATCTGGTCGCTCCCATGTCTCTCGGACGCAGCCAAGCGCAGCATCACGCGCAGGGAACCCTGGCGCAGCAACGTGGTCATGTTGCTCTCGCGCGCCGTAGACGGTTACTCGCCGCAGATCTATCGCGACCGCTACGCGCCGTTGCTCACAAATGGTCGGGAGCGCATGGTGGCCTGGTTGATCGCTCACGCGCCGGGCGTGCTCGTCAACCTGGCTGCGTTGCTCGCCTTCAAACTCATGCGGCCGCACGACAAGCTGATGCAGGTCAACTTTCGCAACAGCCGGTTCTACTATCGCAACTACTTTCGCCGGCTCATCGCGGGCGGGAGTCGAAAATCGTCTACTGCATGACTGAGCTGTGCCCCGACTTGAGCATCTGCATCGTCAACCACGACACGCCGGCGTTGGTATGCGATTGCCTGCGTTCCATCTTTGCAACGGCCGAAGGGCTGACGGTGGAGGTGTTCGTCGTCAACAACACGCCGGATGATGATGGCGCGTTCGCAGCGGTAAAGGCTGCGTTTCCGCAGGTGTGCGCGATTCAGAATGAACGCCTCCTTGGCTTCGCGGCCAATCAGAATCAGATGCTGCGCCGGGCTACCGGTCGCTACCTCATGCCGTTGAATTCGGACACGGTCATCCACCCCGGCGCGCTGCAAACGCTCGTCGCGTTCATGGAAACGCATCCCCAGGTCGGCCTGGCTGGGCCGAAGCTGGTATATCCGGATGGCCAGCTTCAGCCCACGAGCCGCAACTTCCCTGCGCTACTGCCGTCGTTCATGGAGGTGACCGGGCTGTGGCGGCTCTTCAGAGGCAGACGCTGGATGGCGCAGTATGTGGCGCTGTGCGATCCGCACACGGCCGTGACCGAGCCGGACTGGTTGAGCGGTGCGTGCTACATCGTCCGCCGCCAGGTCTACGAATGCGTGGGCGGCTACGACGCCGATTCGTTCCCCACCATGTATGGCGAGGACGTCGAGTGGTGCTGGCGGATCCGGCGCGCCGGCTGGCGCATTGCCTTCGTGCCTGATGCCGTCGTCACTCACCTCGAAAGTCAGAGCGCCGCGCCGGACCGGCTGTATGCCATGTACGAGGGCAGCGTGAAGTTCATGCGCAAGTGCTGTTCGCCGGCGCGGTCGTTCGGCGTGCGCATGGTCGCCGCAGCCGGCGTGCTGATGCGCTGGGCGCGCGCGCGCAATCGCGATGAGCGCACTACCTATCGCCGCGTGCTGCGTCTCCTGCTTTCCGGCGAGGTGGCGCCCCCTGTGTAATGGATCTATCCGCCATCATCCTCACCCACAACACATGCGAGCTGACCATCGCCAGCGTGCGCGCTGTGTGCGAGGACATCGCAGCGGCCGGGCTGGATGCGGAGGTGATCGTCGTGGACAACGCTTCGACCGATGGCACGGCGCAGGCAATCCGCGCTGCGTTCGAGGACGTGCGCGTGATCGAGGCCGGCGAAAACCTCGGCTTCGCCCGCGGCAACAACGTTGGTCTGGCCGCGGCGCGCGGGCGTTACTGCTTTTTGCTCAACTCCGATGCGTTCGTGCAACCCGGCGCGCTGCGTGTGCTGGTGGCCTTCATGGACGCACACCCCGAGGCTGGCGCCTGTGGGCCGATGTTGCTGAACGAGGATAGTTCGTTGCAGCCTTCGGGCCGTCCATTGCCGACTGTGTGGAGCGTCTTCGTGGACATGACGAAGCTCTACCGGCTCGCGCGGCGGGATGTGTTCGAGCAACGCGGGCGAGACTATCGGCGAGTTGCCCGCGTCGGCGAGATATCCGGCGCGGCTCTGATGCTGCGGCGCGAGGTCTGCGAGGCGGTTGGCGGCTTCGATCCGGCATTCTTCGCCTATTACGAGGACGTTGATCTGTGCAAGCGCATCGGCGAGGCCGGCTTCGCCATCTATTACGTGCCGGATGCGAAGGTGAGGCACCTGTGGCGGCGCACCAGCCGCATTCTGCCGGAGGCGAGTTACCGCGCCGGACAGGACAGCATGCGTTACTACTTCTACAAGCATCATGGGCGCGCCGCCGAGGCCGTCGTGCAGCTCATGCTGGCCGCTCGCGAATCGAGCCTGATGCTTGCGGCGGTTGCGCGAGGCCGGCGCGAGCGCGTCGGGTTCCACGGGCGGATGCTCGCCCATGCACTGCGGAGCCGCTCGCTATAATCCACCTGTGACCGTCCCTGAGTCTCCACACAGGCAGCCGTGAACATCACCATGTTCACCTCGTGGCGGGTGCGATGCGGCATCGCCGATTACACGGCACACCTGGCCGCCGCACTCGAACAACTCGACGGCGTGCGCGTTGCCATCGTGCCGTTCGACCGACAGCCGCACCCGCGCCGTGACTACGTGCAGTGGGGCGAGCGCATGAACGCCGGCGACGTCGCTCACGTGCAGCACGAATACACCTTCTTCGGCTATTTGTTGCCCTGGCGGAATCATTTCGGCGCTTTTGCCGATCGCATCCACAAACCCCTGATCATCACCCGGCATGTCTCGTTCGACGGCCCGCTCACCCTGCCCGGGCGCGGCGCCCGACACGTAGCTGCGCAGGTCAAATGGTCGCTCTACAACCGCTGGCTCGGGCCATACGCCCGCTATCTGAACAGGGACATCTTCGACCGCGCGCAGCAGGTGATCGTCCTGAGCGCGAGGCTGAAGGCGCATCTGGTCGCGCGCGGTATGTCGCCCGGCAAGATCCATGTCATCCCCGCCGGCGTGCCGGACGTTCGCCCTGCCTCTGTCGAGGAAGCGCGCGCGCTGCGCGCGTCGTGGGGCTGGAGCGACGCCCGGATCCTCTGTCAGTTCGGCTACATTGCCCCGGCCAAGGGGCACATGCTGGCGCTCGAGGCGCTAGCACGCCTGCCGGATGACTATGTGTTGCTGATCGCTGGAGGGATCCGACTCGAGGCCCAGCGTTGGTACCTCGACGCGCTGCAGCGCCGGATCGCGCAACTGGGGCTGGGGAAGCGCGTGCGGATCACCGGCTATCTGGACGAATCGGCGGTCGCCCGCCACATCGCGGCGAGCGATTTGCTGATCTACCCGAACACCCACGCCGACTTCTCCTATGCTGTTGTGACCGGCCTGGCGCATCGGACGACGCCGGTGCTGGCGTCGGACCTGGATTCGCATCGCGAGATCGCCGGCTACTGCAAAGGGTTGGCGCTGTTCCGTCGTGGTGACACCGAGCATCTGGCCGCCGAGGTTCGGCGCATCAGTGGCGACCCAGCCACGCGTCGGCGGATGCTGGAGGCGACCACGACGTTCGCGCGCGAGTACTCGTGGCCGGCGATCGCCCGGCGCATGCTGGAGGTGTATCGTCTTTGCCTGCCGGCCGATCGGCCGTAGCGGGGTCAGCCTTCTCCGTTGACGAGCGCCTGCGCCAGCCGGTTGTGCCGCTCCAGCAGGCGTGGCAGGTCAAGCGTGGTCAGGTGACCCTCGCGGACGACCACGCGGCCGTTGATCACGCTGTAGGCGACGTTCGCGGAGGCGCAGAATACCAGGGCGGCGACCGGGTCGTGCAGCCCGCCTGCGAATCCGATCTGCGCAAGGTCGAAGGCTACGCAATCGGCTGCCATGCCGGGTGCCAGCGCGCCGATGTCGTCGCGGTTGAGCACCTGCGCCCCACCCAGGGTAGCAAGTTCGAGCGCCTGTCGTGCCGTCAGCGCATCCGGGCCGAAGCCGACGCGTTGCAGCAGCATGGCTGTGCGCGCCTCGTTCAGCATGTGGGCAGCGTCGTTGGACGCCGAGCCGTCCACACCCAGTCCGACGGGCACGCCGGCCTCGCGCATCTTGCGCACCGGCGCGATGCCGGAGGCCAGGCGCATGTTCGAGCAAGGGCAATGTGCCACGCCGGTGCCCGTCCGGCCGAACAGGTCAATGCCGTGGTCGTCGAGGCGTACGCAGTGGGCGTGCCAGACGTCGTGGCCGGTCCATGTCAGGTCGTCGGCGTACTCCGCCGGCGTCATGCCGAATCGCTCGCGGCTGTAGCTCACATCGTTGTCGTTTTCGGCCAGATGGGTGTGGAGCGATACGCCGTAGGCGCGCGCCAGCCTAGCCGATTCGCGCATCAGGTCGCGGCTGACCGAGAAGGGCGAGCATGGTGCGATGACGACGCGCAGCATGGCGTAGCGCGAAGCGTCGTGGTAGGTCTCGATCAGCCGCTGCATATCCTTCAGGATGGCCGCTTCGTCTTCGACCACGCTGTCGGGCGGCAGGCCGCCCTGGCTCTCGCCCACGCTCATCGCGCCGCGGCTGGCGTGAAAGCGCATCCCGACTTCGCGCGCGGCCTCGATGCTGTCGTCCAGCAGGCAGCCGTTGGGGAAGATGTAGAGGTGGTCGCTGGTGGTCGTGCAGCCGGAGAGCAGCAGCTCGGCCATCGCCGTCTGCGTCGAGACGCGAATCATCTCCGGCGTCAGCCGCGCCCAGATCGGATAGAGCGCCCGCAGCCAGCCGAACAGCTCGGCGTTCTGCGCTGCCGGGACGGCGCGGGTCAGGCTCTGATACATGTGGTGATGAGTGTTGACGAGGCCGGGCAACACGATGTGCCCGCGCAGATCGAGCACCTCGTCGGCGGTCGCCGGCAGCTCGGCAGTTGGGCCGACCGCGACGATGCGATTGTCCTCGGCATACAGGCCGCCATCGCGGATCTCGCGGCGGTCGGCGTCCATCGTCACCAGCAAGTCGGCGTGCTTGATCAGGAGGGTGTGCGACATGCCCCTGGATGTTACTCTTCCCCAGCGCCCAGGCAAAGCCGTATTCCGGTGGTTGAATGCACCGGCTCGCGTCGCTCGACGACCCGGCAGTCGAATACCCCGACCAGGCACGCAGCGCCGGTGAAATCTCGTCGGGAACAGGTTTGTATAAGTTTTGCACCTGTTTTGTTCCATCTTTGTGGTAGACTGCTGCCAGCGGGAATCCATTGCAGCACATCGCAGGCTGTCTGATGCAGTCGAGGGTTGTAGTCGTTGATGTGAGGATCTGGATAGGGGACATCGCAGCACATCGCCACCCGCTTACCCTTGCTCCGGCCGTTCCGGGCGCTGCTAGCAGGTGCCGAACCGGTACACAGGCAGTGCCCCGGAACGGTTCTGGCGTTTGCGTCAGAGATAAACGCCCGGATGGCTTTTGGGAAGTGACTAGAACCTGTTTCAGAAAGGCTTTGAGGCAACACAGGATAACGGCGACGATACCGAGGGCCTAGTAAAGATGTGCATAGCGCTCGTAACGGACGACCAGGCCGCTGATCGACTTTCTAGCGCTGCCCGAAGCTAGCTTGCGTCTTGATCGGCCGACCGTGCCTGGGCGTTTTGCGCTTCCCGGCCTCAAAAGTCGGAATGTTTGGCTGGATACCCCCGTTGGCGCAGCTTGGCGCGAAAGTGCTTGCCGTCGTAGCTGATGACACCCGCCTATCTCGGGTGTAT
>FWWM01015825.1_pt1 | contig 11417 bp, 17 predicted proteins | sample 2228351 | NCBI WGS metagenome assembly FWWM01 (sample SAMEA103939774, study PRJEB20133) | metagenome
TCGATGTGGTCCACCCTCGTCACAATGGGTACCACATTGTTCGATTCGGCCATGACCGTACGCTCGCCGAACAGCATCACCGCAAACGACGGGTTGACCCGCACCAGCCGTCTTGCAAACAGATCACGAAGCCCTCCTGAGAGAGCCGCGGCGATGAACCGCCAGGCCAGCACGTCCCAGGGCTGGATGACGGGCAAGGACTCGAAGCCAAACCTTAACAGATTGCGGATACCGTTCAGCGCGGTATGCGGGGTGCCGATCTCGGTGCTGAACACAGAGGAGAACAGTATCAGCTGCACCGGGTGCTGGATGTTCACACGCACGGTGCGCCCACCATGTCGGAACATCATGTATCTGGTGCGCATGGCACCTGCCAGCGTTGCCTCCAGCATCCTTTGCAGCCTGGCGTCACCGCCCCAGTCGACGACACTGAGCTGGCACCTGCCCTGTCCTGTGGATACCCAGCGGAACGTGATCGATTTGTTTCTTACCAGCCAGCGACACAGCTCTATCGTCATCTCGTATTCGGGGTCCTGTAGAGCGTGATAGGCGGCAAAGTTGAGATGGTTGAGCGCCAGCATGAAGAGCAGGCTGCGCTGCTCATCCTTCACCTGCTGATCGCCACCTACCTCAGGAGGACCCATAAACTGCAGGAAGCGCCATATCCCCGTGCCCTGCGCACACATCCCGTCGTAGTCCACCTGTGCCAGCAACGCCAGCAGGCGCTGCGCATCTATAAGCAGATAGGTGAGCGACGGCAACGGCTCGTAGTCCACGTCCACCCGGTAGAACCCATAGTCTACCATCAGAGTGAACCTCTGGCCGACGAAGACAAAACGTGCCTGCGGGGCGATGGTGTAGTGCCCTGTAAGCGCGTAGAAGTTAAGCTCCGTGTGCATCGTAAACAGCGCTTGAGGGATGTCTGACTTCAGCGCGGTCAGTTTGTTACGCATAAAGGTGAGACTGCCGTCGGGATAGAGCCGTGCGGGACGGATGACGTGCCTGATATCCTGGCCGCGTGCGGATATGCGGCTCAACATATCCATGCACCAGCTGTGCAGCACCTTGGCCGCATCTTCACCGCGTCCCTGACGCGCTGAGTGGAGTATCGGCTCCATCTGCTCGTCGAACCATGCGGACTCCGACCGACTCAGCATCTCAAAGAAGGCGAACTGACCTCTTATCGGGTCGGTCGGGTGCTCGGTGAAGGCGGCAGCGACCGCAATCAGCTCGTTGCTGCCGATATCCTCGTCCAGGAACGCCGAGAAGACCGTGCGCATAATCCAGAGGCGCAGCTTCTGCAGATGCTGAGGATCGGCGTTCTTGAGCTTATCGGCATCGTAGAGGATGAAAGGGCTGGGGTCGTGGATCGGCACAACCTCGTCCGGCTGCCTGAGCGATACGTACTCCGCGCTGAGTTCCACGTGGTACGGGTTGACCACCACGCCGTGCCCGAACTGCCTGTCCAGTGCCGTGATGAGCGGCGCCCAGTAGTGCTGAATGTTGTTGGCCAGCACGTAAGACATGCCCGCATAGGCCCGCCGGGACAGAGGTTGCCCGTCTTTTTGAGAGAGGACCGGCTCGCCTGATATGGTCAGGAACCGGATGGTGTAAAAGAGGGTTGCGTCCCGTTCCCGCATCAGGCGAGCCAGCTTGTGCAGGTCCTTACCACGTGACACCTGCCGTCACCGCCCTACTCGGCAAAGGGGTCGTAGTCCTCCAGGTCGTCCACAGGCAGTTCTTCGACCTCCTGAACCGTCGCTGCCGTAGCCGCCTTTGCCGCAGGCTTCGCCGGTTGCGAGTTGCGAGCGGTCTGTCTCACCGCTACGCCGGAAGACACCCTGGCCGTACCGCTCATCTCCACAACTCGCTGTTGCTGAGGCACGGGCGGCAAGACGACCTGCTCAGGCTCCTGCTCAGCCTGTTCGGCCCGCGCAACTACCGAGAAGTTGGCACGGGTAATGGTCAGACTCACATCCAGAGTGCCGTCACGACGCATGTAAGGTCGTACACCAAGCGCCCCGCTGAAGAAGATGCGGTCGTTCTGGTTGAGCGCGAGCGCCAGCTGCTTGCTCTGCTCACCGTTAACAAAGAGGGTCACGTCCTTGAAAACCGGACGGTCGTCCTCCGTGCGACCCTCCATGTAGTACCCACGGATGCCAATGTTGCCGTTCTCGAAGGAGACGACCTCCCGAACGGTCAGGATGCCAGCGATTGTCGGTTTCATGCTTCGTTACCTCCTTTTGTTGATTTGCTGGTATTGCCGATACGCCTGGCTACGGTCTCCGAATCGTAGCCGATATGGTTGAGCGCACGACCGATAGCTGCGGTCTCCGCACGCTCAACGAAGTCCGGTGCGTCCGCTTTGGGGTAGCTGCCATGTCCCGTCGCACGCACCACATCGCCGTCCATCACCTGCGCCTTGACTATCACGTAGTCCGTGTCGTAATGCACGATCTCCGTGACCAGACGCCAGTCAGGGTGGTCCTGAAGCATTGCCTCCAGCCGCTTGCGAACCACCACATAGACCGTACCGCGCAGGTTCAGCACAGCCTGACCGGGCGATGCGCCAGGTTTGATAGCAGCGCCCTGTCTTACCGCACTGCCCTGAACGACCTGTTGCTGCTGCATCTTATTACCTCCATGTTGCGTTAATCACCACGAGCCCTCAGTCCCGCTTCCAGCTGACGTGCGTAGAAATCGACATCGTCGTCCTCCAGCATGCTGACCTGAGTGGTTAAAGGGTCCATGCGCAGGAACAGGTTGCCGGAAAAGGGACTGGTCTTGTTTTTCAGAACGGACCATATCAGAATGGGCACACTCACCTGCTTCGGCATCAGGAAGTCAACGGTGAGTAACTCCGACGGAGTAGGTCTCTCCTCTTTCATGGGGGACTCGTTACCGGAGACCTTAAGGTCGTTGTACACGAACGTGATCACTTTGGCCGCATACTTGAGGGAGCTGGCACCGTAGACATCGTCCATCGAAGGACGTGACCAGCTCGTCATCTTCCTGGCGTGAGTGGTGGCAATGATACGTACACCGTTTTGACCCAGCGACATCAGCTGCCCGGCTATCCTGGATAATCTGTCGTTGTCGGAGACCGAATTGTCTACCGCAAGGTCGTTGAGCGAATCGATGATCACGATCAGGTGATGGTCCGGTTGGCGCGCCATAAGCTCCTGCCGAATCACCGTTGTGTAATGCGTGATGTCTCCGATATAGGGCTGCAACCCTCTGTTCTTGCGCTCGCGCAACAGGGCTATCGTCTCACCGTCCACCACCAGCAGCCTGTCCTGAAAGTGGGCCCTGTAGAGGTCGTATCCCTGCTCAAGGTACTTCAGATAGGTGCGTGAATCGCCCTCGTCCGGTTGCAGGTTCCGGTAACGATATTCCATTTTCACCATGTACGGCGTCAGCCCGCTCAGGATGGCGATGTACCTGGACATGCGGTCACGCAGATCGTCGTCCATGGTGAAGTCGATGACCGTAGCGTTCGGGTTGCTGCGCACTATCTCCAGCCCCAACGCCATCGCTACAGCAGATTTGCCGTGGTTGGATTGACCGGAAATAAGCAACAACCCACTCGTCCAGCCCTCCAGAACATGAGCCAGACGGCGCCATTCTCTGGGCCACTCCAGCGGAGAGCCGAGAATATGGGACTGGTTGTACTGGCGAACTTCGTCGATGCGGTGCTGAATACGAGTGGTTATGTCCGTCATCATGAGAGGCTACTCCAGGTCGAGGTCTTCACTCATCTGGAACGGATGGGTGGCGTCAGGATCGAGACGAAGCAACTGGTTCACCAGCCGCCGTATACCAAGCGTCGCACGTCGGGCGATGATGGCGCTGTGCCAGGCATTGAACGTGGTGGCGTCCGGCTGCACATCTCTTAGAACGTGCAGGGAACGTGAGATGATAAATATCGATAGTAACCACAACGAATCTACAGAGAATGAGGGTGCGCCGTGCTTCCTCAAGATCTGCTCCGTAGGAAGGATGAGCAGGTTGTCTTCGATCTTGTTCTCCTTCAGGTACTGCCGTATCATTGTTGCTAACGCCCAGTCGCGGATGAGCTCCGGCGCATGGATGGCGTAGATCTCCAGCAGGCGCTTCGTGCGGATGTTGCCCCTTGCAATGCCGATCCTGGGCACAATATCTTCAGGAAAGGCGCAGGCGGCACGGATCACCCGAAGTACCAGCGGATGATAGACATAGCAGTACCGTCTGTCCACACTGGTCGAAGGAGGCGTGCCCCACAGAACCTGCAGGTCGTGGTGCACCTCCAGCTCCAGTAGCCGACGCACGAGATCGTTCATCAACATGCCGTACTGGGGCAGGTAGGACATCTCCAGAGAGTCCCTCGAAGGCAACAGCAGCCCGCATCGCAACAGCTCAGGGTGGATGGCCACACCATCAACCCTGGGTTCAGAAGCACCGTGCGGGGTGGGGGAGGACCCAGCCTCCCCCTGACCCTCAGACGCCGGTCCCGTGCCGCGCGAAGGGCTCTGCGACAGCGACGGCAACAACAGGTAGTCTCTCAGGCTATCGTCGACCATGGCTAATCGACCTTGAGCGTACTGGTGTCAATGCCAACACCGGGCACAATGATATGCGAACGGTCCATCTGGTCCTTGAGAAGCATCTGGAACTGGAACCAGAGAGTGTCCTGCAGCATCTTCGGCGACCTTGCCAGCTGCTCAATGGAGATACCAAACGTCTGAAGCGCCTGAGCCAGCCCACGCTCGGTCAGAACCTGGAAGATGCGTTCGAAGATCTGCGATTCCGCAAGCTCCACCGCCGACATCAAAACCGGCGCCTGAAGCTGCGGCTGCACCGTCCACTGGACGTTTGGCAGGTTCTTTACCCACCAGTCGTAAACCTCACCGAGGTTACGCTCCTGGTACACAGGTCGGTAGGCGTCCCAATCCAGCGCCTTCAGCCGCTGAATCACCTCCGAAGAGCCGCGCACCTCCACCGGCGGCTGACCAGCCTGAATGAGACGCGTCAGCTGCACCATCACCATGTTGATGAGGTCCAGGTCAGTGGGCACGTGTACCTGAACCGTTTCCTGTGCCATGCCGTCGTCGTTCTTGCTCAACTCCGTATACCTCCAGGTTATGGTCTATTCCGAAGTGAAGCCGAACGGGATATCGCCTGCGTAGTACTGAGGAAGCGTGCGGCTATCAAACCCTTCCTTCCCAACTTCCCGGGCTACCAGCAACACCTCATAGATGTGGCTGCCCATGAGCCTCGCACGTACACTGTTGTTCGGCTCCACCTTCGGTATTTGACTATTGGCAGAAAGGAGTACATCGTTCGGATGCCTGAACCGCGACAGCAACCGTAAGATTGCGCTGGGATGATAGGTGGTCAGCACCAGCCCAAAGACAGCGCTCACATCCAGCGGGTTCTTCAGCGATGTGCTGCCGCCACCGGCACAACGTACGTAGGCGTTACGTGCCACGCTACCGAGCAGAACCGTTGCCCTCGGGCGGATAAGCATGGCCTCAATCCACAGCCAATCCCCGGACTGTTTGGGAGCATGCACATTGACACGTCCGTGTTTATGGTTGTAATCAAAGGACGGTAAAATGGATGCGTTCGTGGCGGCGGCGTAGACCATGTAGTCGGGTATTTTGATACCCCAGCTCGGACGGTAAAGACCGGCTCTTTCCATGATGACGCGCAGCACGTCGCCCGCAGTATGTATCGTGCCACTGATCTGCGGTCTGCCAGGCGTTTCCAGATGAGGTAAAACCTCCGGATAATCACAGCCCACCATACGCGGCTTGCTGGGGTCGCCGGTGAGTGCAAACTCGAAGCACTCGTCAAACTTCTTGCAACGTGCGCACCTGCTGTGCACCAGGTTGCAGGCGTCCACAAAGGCTACGCCAACCTTCGTCTCCATGACAGCAGGTGCCTCGCCGACAAGCAGTACCTCCACACGCTCGTGTGCATCCATGATCAATAACGACGGAAAGACCGCCGCGTCCGGCTGGGACTTCTCCGATTGACACACCGGCGGGTCGTAACGCCGGTAGAGCGCAAGCTGCAGATCGGCAAGGGCACGTATACCCTCCGTGCGTCTCACCTCAGCAGGTGCATCGACCAGGTCCTTCAGCGCGTTTACAGCAGCTATCGCTGCATTGATGTCTTCGTGGGAACGCCTGGACATCCTGAGCTCCAGAGTGACCAGCTTGTCCAGCTCATGACGGAAGCGGTCGTAGAGCTTCTGCTCCCTCAACCGGAAGGCCCGTTCTTCCAGGGACTGCAACAGCTCGTCGGTCATTCCAGCCTTTCCACAACCTCCTGCCACAGGCCGTTGACGATGAGCTCCTTGATGAAGGCGTACAGCCCCTGCACCTTCACGTCACCGTACTGGTAGTAGGCTCCGCGCTGGGAGACGATGCCCTTCGCGACCGCTATGCCGATCGCAGTGGCAAAGTTGTCGTAACCGAACTGGTAGATGATGCGGAACGTGCCCTTCTTCTGCACCAGCGGGTCCGAGACGCTCACACCGATGTTGTCCTTGACAACCTCAAAGTCGACGTCATGGCCCACCGCATCGTCCTTGCCGAGAAGCGACCAATCGGGCATGCCGGGCAGCACCTGCATCGCTTCCACTTCGGACTTGCGCACCCGTCGTGACGAACTGGTGGTGAGCTTGATACGGATCTTCGGGTAATAGGTCATTGCTCGCCCACCCGTGGATGTCGGCGGCAACGGTACGGTAGATACCTGCTGACGGAGCTGGTTGATGAGAATGGTGGCAGCCGAATCCAGCAGCCCGGAGCCGACGTAGCGGCGCAGGAACGTGCTCATCTGCCTGGCATGGGCACCCACCGTTTGACCCTCCAGCCCGTCCTTCTCGTCCTCAACCATCTCCACGTAAGGGGCAAGGCTGGCAACCGAATCGATGACGATGACCGATACGTCGTCCCTGAGCTCTTTCAGTACAAGCTTCAGGGCGTTCAACGCCTGCTCACCGTAGTCCATCGGGTAGAAGATGACCACACGGTCGGGGTCGGCCTTTGTCAGCTCGAAGGTGTAAGGGCTCATCTTGCCCTCGGCCGATATCACCACCTGCAGACTGTCCGGGTAGAGGCGCTGCGCGTTGGCTACCACCTGCATTGCCATCGTGGTCTTGCCGGTACCCGCATCGCCCATGATCTCGCTGACAATGCCGCGAGGGAACCCGCCACCGATGGCGCGGTCCACGGCGAGACAACCTGTGCGTATCCGCTCAAGGGGCTTCAAGAGCTCGCTGGCCAGCCCGACACGCCCGTCCATACCCTTCTTGATGATGGGGTCGAGCGCTTTGCGAACGCGTTCGTGCTTCTCCTGTATCGTCATCGTCTCTTGTTCCTCTTTCTGAACGGGATGTTCTTGAAGAAGTAGAGACCTTTCATCAGCCGGGCGCCGATAAAGAACCGACCGCCACTTAAAAACCCAATGCGCAGCGGCCCAAACGAGGTGGAGATACCGAGACCGCGCGAGTCGCTGTAGATGCGGATCCGCTTCATCAGTCCCCTTAACATCGGATGTCACCTCCTGTTGCGATGCGCAGAACGTCCTCTTCGCTTATCTGTATCCGCGCGTCTTTGAACCTGATCTCATACGTACCCACCACCTTACGGGCCCCCACTCCCGTGACAGGGTCGCCTCTTTTGCCTCCATGTGGCCAGACGACGTATTCGCCTTCCTCCAGCATTCTCTGAAGCCAGGGGTTGAGGTCCACACGCCATGCCTGTACCTGCTTCCAGCGTGAGGTGACCCCATCCAGCCCTATCCGAACGACGAACTCCAGGTTTGGAAACTTCACGTCGATGTACATCCTGTCCTGACCGTCCTCTGTTTTTGTGAGGGCACTATTTCCCGCCCGTTGATTATATCTGCATGAGCAGACACAAAACGTCCGGGTTTTTGTGAGCGCAGTTTGTGTCCTTTGGTTTGCGTTGTCTTTCCAATGAAAGAATGCATCACCTGCGGGGAATGTGGAGGATATGCTGTAGAGACAGGTTAGGGCGAACCGTAACGCACTTTAAGTGCGGCGTCCATGGCGGCAGGCTCCGCAGGCCCTATTTTCCAGCACAGGTACCTGCCGTGCCGCAGCTCCACCGTGCCGTAAACCTCCAGCCAGCCATGGGGTACCTGCTTGTGCGGTGCGTAACGGCACGGCTCACCTGGTAGGGAACAGTGACCGAGCAGGCGAACCAGCACCTCGGTGATGGGCGCAGGCCGATCGGTCATCGCCACCACCACGTCCGCATCCACGTCTTCATCCAGCGATGGTGGACGTAGTCGATGATTTGCTGTCCCATCTGCTGAACCAGCCCGATGGCAAAGGACTTCATGTCCCTGATGGATTTGACAACAACGTCGGGGAAATAGCGCTTCATCGGTACCACTACTCGGGTAAGATAACGTAACTCACATTGTTGACAATGGAATCGAAGATGAGCGTTTGCACATCGTTGAGCAGGTTTACGCGTGAGGCTCTGCCCGTCAATACGCGGATGGGATTGCCGTTTGCCAGCATGATGATGGCGTGATACCCATTATGCTCCGTACGCCCAACGCGGATACCGGCGATCTGAGCGGCGCTGAAGTACTGACCGGAAGGCTCGTGTCTGAACCACGTCATCTTCTACCAGCCTCCACTCCAATCTGGATGCCAGCCTTCCCACCAGGGCGTGTAGGGCATACTGCCACCGAACAGAATGGCCTGCAGTGCAGCATCGGCATCAGCAGCAGTTGAGTATCCGCTGATAAGGCGCGCAACATCGCCCGTAGAGAGCGTTACCAGTCCGTAATACCACCCATGTTGGGGATGCCGGGCTACCCTCGCGCTATTAATGTGGTCCATGTTGATCCACAGGTTCCCGGTGTCATCCAGAAGCCACGTTGCCATGAACCTCTCTCCCTTCCAAACAGTACAGTACCGCTGTTTGGTTTCAATGCCCCAATGACTGTACGTCCTCAAAGAGGATGTACACAAGAGGCGGCGCTGTTACTGGGGTACATGAAACAGTTTCAATGACTGTACATCCTCAAGTAGGATGTACACCCTCTGATGTTCACGACGATGCCCCTCCAAGGAACCTGTCGAGGGCGCCACGACCAGGACGCAAACTGGCCCTCCGCTTCCGAATGGCAAACCAGATTCTGAGTATGGCCGTGCCTGAACGCATGCCCGGACGAACGGCATCCCGCATGATCTGTATAGCCTGATCGAACTTGTCCTCTATCTCTTTCCTGAGCAGCGTCCAGGCCAAGTCGACATCGTCGCGCCACACGAAGTCGTATTCCGAACGCATGAGCCGGTCGACCCGCCTGACCTCGCGATCGAATGCCTGCTCGCAGCACTTGATGATGGCGTCAAGGTCGTCCTGCGTGGCACGGCGGAAGATTGTGCGGAGAATACCACGCTGGCTGCGCAGGTAGGAACGTAGCCCATGCCAGACCGGATTGAGCACCCCGCGCGGAACTCCCTCGCCCAGCATATATACTACATCAAGCTTGTATATTGAATCGTATAGCTCGCTTATCCTGACGAGATAGTTCGGATGCTTGCTTATTATCACAGCCTCGTACCTCCTTGCTAGATGTCTGAGATGCCTGCTCTTGGGCATGGCGCAATACTCCCCCAGGTGGTCTGCCCATCATCCCGTGTACGAGCTCGGATAGGGCCGTTCCTGAACCGATATCCAGCACTCCACTTTCAGTATACATGACAGAGCTAGCCGAACCGGTACAGGAGGTACTCCCTTTCCGATGTGTTTACCTCCGGGAAGTCCGTGAACGGCACACGGTGCGCCTCCGTGCGGACCGCCCACAGACAAATGGCGTCGGGACGCACGACGAGGAAGGCGGGCCCCAGTGTCAGGGTGGCCTCCACCATATCTTCTGGCGTGAGCCAGCTGTAATCCTCGTGGCCCTCGTAACTGAAGGTGCACACGAACAGATACCTGCTGCTGCCTTCGTTCTGACGGAACTCATACGTCTGGATAGAGAAGCCCTCCACAGGCAGACGAACGTAGAGCTCGTCCCTGCCCAGGATGGGCAAAAGCTCACGCAAACGGCTGAGCTCGTCCAGCAACTCGTCAGTGATGGTGTACGTGATGTCAAAAGTCTCGATGGTCATGCTGCACCTCCTGCTGTCAGGATCTGCCGGTCAACATGTATCAGCTTGCGCGCACGCAGGGTGTCAAGCGCTACCCGCTCGGCAATCAGGCGAGGTGAGGTATCGTAGCTGAAATCATACCCCGTGACCTCCTCTACTTTGCCGTCCAGCTCCATCAACACCATCGGCACATGACCTGTCGAAGCCTTCAGTGCCTCCTGCCAGCGCTCATCCAGACCGATGGAGGTAAAGATATCGTCGATATCGTATATGCTACCGATGATCTCCTCAGCCTCCAGCACAGCGTGCTCTGTTAGCCGGTACATAGAGCTAAGGTAGACCTCACCGCGCAGATACTGGTTGTAGAGGTCCAGCTCGGCATCAAACGACGCGCTGGCTTTTGCGATGAGCTGCTTCGTTACGCGTTTTACACCGTAGATCTTGCGTATCCGCTCTTTGGTCAGCACGGCGTAGCCGACCGAAGACACATCCCAGCGCCAATCGGGAAAAGCGTACCTGTTCGTACCCAGCACGATCCCGCTGTGGTCGTACAGGTATAGCGGATACTCCGCAACGATACCTTCGCTGCGAAGCATCTCCATGTGCCGCCAGAAGTCTTCCTTATCGTGGTTCTTGAAGTCGCCAAGCTCGTATTCCGGATGGTAGCAGTTGAACGCCCACAGGTTCTCCCACTCACGTGGCGACACAGGGGCGTGGTCAAAGGTGATAACCAGAATGCGCATGGTGTAACCTCCTTTTGGTTTGTGCTTAGTCGTCCTGGTCATAGTCAGGCAAACACCTGAGCAGCAACCTGCGCAGCCGATAGATGATGAGGAACGATACCGTCGATTCCCACATGGGGTGGTCGGAGCTGTTGTACTCCAGCTCATCTATCGCTGCTGCCATCGCGCCGATACTGTAGGGCTGCGATGGCTCGTAGACGTATTGCAGGGGATCGTAACTGCGGTCCGGCGGCATGCCGGGCAGTTCCCAGTAATCATCGTTGGGATAGCGCTCCTGAACGCCCTCCACGTTGTCCCGGTAGAGGGTCCTGCCGATCACGTCGGCAAGGGTCAGCCCCTGCTCCTGCGGCAAGAGCCTCTGCAGCGTGCACAGAAAGTGCTGTTTAAGCCAGGGTATATCCTTGTTTGTGGAATACAGGCAGACGGGACCCTCCATGATGGTGGCAACGATGCGGTCCATCCTGTGCTTGGGAATAACGTAAGCGCTCATGGCGTACCTCCTAAAACGTTATGCCGCGAAGCATCAGCACGGCACGGTCTGCCTCACG
>FWWM01010718.1_pt1 | contig 11411 bp, 11 predicted proteins | sample 2228351 | NCBI WGS metagenome assembly FWWM01 (sample SAMEA103939774, study PRJEB20133) | metagenome
TTTCTGGCGCAACATTTGACTGTTGTGAGGTGTCCCATTACAATAGTTGTCCCCGAAAGGAAAAAGCATAGCTTATTACGCTTGTTACGTCCCCCACTCAATTTGCTCAATTTCCTCCTTTTTTCTGTTTGGGTCTTATGGAAACTAGGTGTCTCGTCCCGACAGGTCGATGATGACGCCATTGTTTATACGTTTCAAACTAGTGAAATTGGCATTGGCCATCTGTTACAACGATTGGGCTATCGTCTGGTTGTAGATGTTGTTGATTCTCCTGCCCACGTGATTGAGATGACTGCGCATCGGCCGCTCCTGCAAGCGGTGATACGATGGACACGACACAGGATCCTCCGAGTATCCTCAGCCTTGAGATGCGCCGATCTGGTGATAGTAGTCGCTTGGGCCCCAGATCAAGGACTTGCGCAAGAGGTCATTGATCAATATGGTGTCTCGCCCCATAAGCTCCTGGCTGTGCCTAATGGTGTTGATTTGGTTGTTACAAATCCAGCCCAGATGCAACGCCATCGTAGTGAAGAGGCGGTCATCTTTTACAACGGACTAATTTCCGATCTCAAAGGGTTTGACACGCTTGTCAGTGCGCTTGAGCGACTAGTTGAAGATATTCCCGCGATTCATTTGGTGGTAGCAGGGCGGCCGGCGCGTGAATACGAGGCCAAGTTTCAGGAATTGCTTAGAAGTATTCCCTTGGGCCGACATATCACCTACCTTGGCTGGATTGCACATCCATTGTGTTTGCAGCAGGTATTGGACTCTGATGTCTGTGTGTTTCCGGCACCAGCCTATATCACCAATTACCGCTACTCGTTACCGATCAAGGTCTTCGAATATCTTGCCCTGGGACGGCCTACTGTGGTTTCCGATCTGCCAGGCTTACGTACTGTCATTCAGCATCGGGTCAATGGTTTATTGGTGCCACCAGAGGATCCTCAGGCCCTAGCTGATGCTATCAAGCTCGTTCTGACCGATCATACGCTACGCAATACACTAGAAGCGAATGCTCGTGAGAGTATAATGGCCTATCATTGGGATGCTATCAACGCGCGGGTGCGAGCGCGGGTTCTAACTCTGTGCCAACCTAATCATAAGTTGCCTTGAGGAATGTACTTAATGAAATTGATGACGACATTTCACCATGCAACATTGCTTCTCTTCTCTCCCGGTTTGCCTCCCCGCCACAATCTCATGTTGCGCTCACTGCATGCTCATGGTTGGCGTATTTCGGTCATTGCGTGGGATCGTGGAGTCGGCGAATCGAGAATGTTGTCGGACTATACCGATTTTATAGAGGATTGGCAGCACATTCATATTCCCGGCGCCATCGGCAGCGCTCGGAATGCTTTACGTCTTGGGCAGTTGTATCGAGCGTATCGCGAGGTATTGGCGCGGAGCGAGCCACCTGATTTGACGATTTTCTCTCACTTGTTTCTTCTGCCGCTCCTATCGGCCTGGCCAGGCAAAAAGGTTTACGATGCCCTGGAAATGTACGCACTGAATATGTCGTTTTATTTTGGGCCATTGCACCGACTGATGCGGCCGGTGATGAGCCTCATTGAGGGCTTTCTTGCGCGTCGCGCTGATGGGATTTTGACAGTAGATTCCCGGCGGGGCTGGTTGGAAACGCACTATCGGCGTTGGAATCGGTTGGTCACGGTGTTATGGAACGTTCCATCGCGAGCAGAAGATCCTACCCAGAGTGAAATAGCTGCGTTGGGCCACGCGTATGGTCATCGCAAAGCGATCATGTTTGTAGGCGGGCTGTTACCCCAGAAAGGCCTACGAGTCGCCCTCTGGGCCGCTGCGACAGTTGTAAAGAAGTACCCCGAGGCTCTTTTTGTGTTTATCGGCCCATTGCGCGATAATCAAATTGAAGTGGCTGCCCTGGTGAAGGACCTGGGCATCCAAGAAAACGTCCGCTTTATGGCTCCCGTGCCCTATTCGAGTCTCGTTGCGCACCTCCGTCACGCCCTGGTAGGCCTGGCGTTGTATCAGCATGACCGTACTTACCCATATGTTTCAGCCGGCAACGGCCGTAAATTTTTTGCTTATATGCAAGCCGGTTTGCCGATTGTAGCGCCTGACTTTGGTGAAATTGGCCGAGCCGTGCAAATGGCCGGTTGCGGGGTCCTTGTCAACACTGAAGACGCGCAAGCTGTGGCTACCGCGATTATAGATCTGTTGGACCATCCTGAAGAAGCAGCGCGTCTAGGAGCCAATGGTCGAAAGGCCTTCGAAACACGTTTCAACTGGGAGATCGAGGAGCGGAAGTTCCTCGCGTTCATAGACCAGGTTATGACAGAAGAGGAAGCTTGATGATATCAGAGGCCAAGGTACTTACTTCAGCTCAGATGGCGCGCAAAGTCGGCGTGGTCGTCGGTACCCGTCCGGGCATCGTCATGTTTGCGCCCATCATCCACGAGCTACGCCGACGCAGTGTACCCCATCTGGTTATCCACACCGGTCAACACTATTCGCCCAATATGGACGCTCAGTTTTTTCGCCGATCGGTGACGGCACGACAGCCAAGCAGATCACATCCATCGTGCAAAGGATTCTGGAGGAATAGTGGACGATCACTTCGTGATAGCTGGCCAAGACTGCCAGATACAACCCGGTTGCATTATCGGCCTGAGGTATAAAGCTGATTGCATGCCGGTTCGACTCGGTTTAGCTGCGCGCATCCGTGCTGGCACGATCATCTATGCCGATGTGGAAGTCGGCGATGATTTCCAGACCGGGCACCACGTCATGATCCGCGAACGGACGGTCATCGGCCATCACGTGGTGATCGGCACCAACACGGTGATTGATGGCAACGTCGTCATCGGCGACTTCGTCAAGATCGAGTCCAACTGCTACATCCCTACTCACGTGCACATCGGCAATCGTGTCTTTCTCGGCCCGAACGTCGTTCTTACTAACGATCGTTATCCCCTGAAGATGCGCGATCAGTACGTGCCGGAGGGACCGATCCTTGAGGACGGCGTGACGTTGGGCGGCGGTGTAGTAGTCTGTCCAGGTGTGCGCATCGGCCATGATTCTTTTGTGGCAGCCGGCGCAGTAGTAACCAAGGATGTCCCGCCGTTGTCGCTGGTGGTCGGCGTCCCCGGTCGCATCCAGCCGCTGCCCGAAAAGCTGCGCGAACGCAACCTGGCGCTTTCATGGAGGAAATATCTTAATGGCTGATCTCAAAATCGCGATCATCGGCTGCGGCAAACAGGCCCCCAAGCACATCAGCGGCTTGCGAAAGGTCCCCGGCGTGCAGCTCGTGCTGGCCGATGTGGTCCCCGAATATGCGGCTGCGTTGGGCGCGCAAGAGAAGCTGCCTTACGTTCAGCATCCTGATGAGATCTTTGCGGATCCCGCGATTAACGCGGTAGATATCTGCACGCCGACCCCGAGCCATGCATCGCTGATTCGGCAGGCGTTGGCGGCGGGCAAAGACTTTTTCTGCGAAAAACCGTTGTGCGAGACCGCGGCGCAGGCGCATGAAATCGAAGCGGCGTTGCACGGCAGCGACCGCATCGGTATGGTGGGCTATGTGTACCGTTTCGCGCCGGTGTTTGAGCTGGGGCAGCGGCTGTGCGAGGCTGGTCAGGCGGGCGGCGCCGGCGCTGCGTTGGGGCGGGTGGTCACTGCGAGCTTCCGGCTTGGCGGTCGTGGTTCGCACATGCTCTGGAAACATAAGAAGGCCACTGGCGGCGGCGCGATCAGCGAGATGCTGGTGCACATGCTCGACCTTGCCATCTGGTATTTCGGCCCAGTGCACCAGGCAGATCTCCTGGCATGCGAGCTTTTGCGGCCGGAACGCGTTATCCAGGGTAAACTGGAGCCTGTGGATGCAGAAGACTTCGTGCTCGCTCGATTGAAGATGGCCGGCGGCGTGGAGGTGTTCTGCCAGCCGGATCTCGTGACGCCGGCATTCACCCAGTTCACCGAAATCCAGGGCGAGAACGGCTCCTTCATGGGGTCTATCCAGCCTGATATGCCGAGCTTCATCTATTGTGATCGCCCGGCAGCGGGCTACCCGGCCGGCAAGACGGTCCTCAGCTTTGGTCAGCTTAACCTGTTTGAGGCACAGATGGCCGAATTCGTGCGTGCGGTGCAGACGCGGCATCAGCCTGCGCGCTGCACCGTACACGACTCCGTGCTCTTACTGGAAGCTATCGAAATGTTACGGAAAGGAATTTCATCTCATGTCGTCTGAAGCCAGTGTCAAACCCATCCAAATCGCCGAGATCAAGCTCACAGACAATGAAATCGAAGCTGCACTGCGCGTGTTGCGCTCCGGCCAGTTGCGTCAGGGCAAGGAATGCGACGCGTTTGAGAAAGAATTTGCTGCCAAGGTCGGTGCCAAATATGCTGTTACCAGTGCCAACGGCTCGACGGCGCTTCATCTGCCCTACATGACTTTTCTCAAGCCCGGTGATGAAGTATTGGTGCCTTCATTCACCTTCATTGCCACCGCCAGTATGGTGACGGCAGCAGGCGGTGTACCGGTCTTTTGTGACGTTGATCCCGACACCTGGCTGTTGGACCTGGCGGATGCCGAGCGGCGGATCACCCCGCGCACGCGCGCCATCTCACCGGTGCATATCTTCGGCAATGTCTGCGACGTGGACGCGTTTCAAGCGTTTGCCCGGCGGCACAACCTGGTCATCGTTTGGGATGCAGCGCAAGCCCATGGTGGCACTTACAAAGGCCGTGATGTCGGCTCCTTTGATGATTTCGTCTGCTATTCCTTCTATCCCTCCAAGAACATCTTCGTCGGTGAAGGTGGCATGACTTGTTGTAGCAGTTCTGACCTGGATTACCAAATGCGTTTCTTGCGTACCCATGGTCAGACCGGCAAATATCTCCATACAATGTTAGGACACAACTTCCGCATGACAGATGTGGAAGCAGCTATCGGCCGCGAACAACTCAAACGGCTGGACGCCATGCTGGCAATCCGCCGGCGCAACGCTGCTATCCTGAACGCCGGCCTGGCCGGTATCCCTGGTCTGACGCCGCAGCGAATCACGCCGAATACCGAACACGCCTGGCATCAGTACGGTGTGTTGGTTGATCCGGATGTCTTCGGCTGTGATAAAGATACGCTGGCCGAACACCTGAAGGCGCATGGCATTGCTACCGGCATCGCCTATCCACGTGGCTTGCACCAGCAGCCGATCTTTGAGCGATTATACGGTAAAACGAGTTTGGCGGTCACCGAAAAGATCACAAGTCAGGTAATCAATCTTCCAGTGCATCACGGCTTGAGTGAGTCCGATGTACAACGGATCGTTCAGACTGTAGCGACTATTTATAGACAGGTTTCCTCTCGCTGACCGACAAATTTGGTAAGTGTGCCAGGTGCTCTAGGAGAGGCCTTGCACGTGTCTCGTAGCCTAGGCTGTTCCGAGAAACGGTCGTCTTAAATTTCAGACAACCTGGCACGGCTAAATCGTGCAACAAGTATCGTCTATGCGCATTTTGCTATTGTTTCCACATTACAATTCGCTTGACGATGCAAGCGGTTTACGCTCGCGTCTAATTGCCGAGGGGCTGGCAGCGGCCGGCCATCAAGTGACTGTGTTTGCGCCCGGGGTGGATATCCGCACCGGGGCGAAGTTGTCCGGCATGGGCAACCAGCTTTTCTCGGAAATTGACGACCATGGCGTCACAGTCATTCGAGTGCGGTCGCTGTCGGACTTCCGACGCAGCGCCGGTCGCCGGTTGGTATTTGAGGCCTTGTATGCGCTCCTGGTAACCTTGCGTGTGCTGTTCATGCGCAGGGTAGATGTTGTTGTTGTCTCCTGCCCTCCGGCTCTTGTGGCACCTTTCGTTTTGCCCGTGCTGTGGTTACGCAGGTGGCCGGCTGTTTATGAGGTACGCGACTTGTTTGCCGATTACCTGAAAGCTAATCGCTATGTGCGCATTCCGTTCCTTTTGCGTCTGGCTGATGCCTTTGATCGTCTGACATTGGTAAGTTATCGTCGTTTTATTGTAATTAGTCCAGGAATCAAGCGTATTCTTGTAGAACGTGGCGTTGCTGATGAGTTTATTCATATTGTTCCTAATGGATATATTCAACAACTATTCGATACGCCGCGACCCAACTGGAATGTACGCAAAGTCCTTGGTTGGGATGAAAAGTTTGTTGTGATATATGCTGGTAGCTTAACACAGACTCAAGACGTCTTGACTCTGCTGTATGCCGCAAAACGACTACATTCGAGTCCTGATATCTTATTCGTCCGCGCATGCTCGGGGCCCATGATCACCAGCGGCTGCGCCTTGTAGTAGATGTCGTTGGAGCCGGAAACAGCCATGGTGCCGGCGATCGTCGTCAGGAATATGTAAGCTTTTGTGTTGATAATTATCTGGACAATGTCCAAATACTCGATCCCCGCCCAAGGCGCGAGATGCCTCACATCCTCTCAGCAGCTAACGTAGGTGTTAGCCTGTTTCGTAAAGACCCATTATGGTCTATTGTCTTAAACAACAAACTATTCGATTACCTAGGTAGTGGATTACCTGTACTCTATGGAGGGACGGGTGATTCGGCCGCGTTGTTACAAGCTGCTGGAGGAGGCATCATTGTGCCCCCCGAAGACCCGGAGGCGGTTTGTCGCGCCATTTTATACCTACGGGATAACCCGACTGTCGCTCGCGAGATGGGCCGGGCCGGACAGGCCTACGTACGAAAACATTACGAGTGGGGCACGATTTTTCCGACCTACTTGTGCGTGCTCGAAGCTGCTGTGGATAGTGCGAAAAACAGGAACCAACGCTGATGTATCGTGCTTTCGGTAAACGCCTGTTCGATCTGGTTGTTAGCGCTATCGCATTGATCGTGACGCTGCCGCTGCTGGCCGCACTGGCATTACTGGTTCGATGGAAACTTGGCCGACCGATATTGTTTCGTCAGCAACGGCCTGGCCTGCATGGTCGGCCGTTTACAATCTACAAATTTCGTACCATGAATGACGCGCGTGATGCCGATGGTAACTTATTGCCCGACGCCCAACGGCTGACCCCATTCAGTCATTTCCTGCGTAGCACCAGCCTGGATGAATTGCCGGAACTCTGGAATGTACTGCGGGGGGAAATGAGTCTGGTCGGCCCGCGACCATTGTTGATGCAGTATCTTGACCGTTACACGCCCGAGCAAGCCCGCCGACACGAGGTCAAACCCGGACTTACCGGTTGGGCGCAAGTCAATGGCCGAAACGCGATCTCGTGGGAGCAGCGCTTTGCGTTCGATGTGTGGTATGTGGACCATCTGTCGTTCTGGCTCGATGTCAAGATCCTGTTGCTGACTTTTGGCGCCGTGCTTAGCCGACGCGGGATCAGTCAACCCGGTCATGCGACAATTGAAGAGTTCATGGGAAGTCGGTCGTGAAGCTTTACATTCTCGGCGCTGGCGCTCATGGTAGGGTTGTTGCAGACATTCTGCGCAGCCAACAGATACATGTAGATGGGTTTTTGGACGACAATCCGGCTTTACACGGTACATATGTTGCCGATCTGCCGGTTATTGGTAGCACAGATACATTATTCGGTTTATCTGAAGATTTGCCAGCCCGAGTCATCGTTGCTCTTGGTAATGCAGCATTAAGGCTCGATCTTGCACAGAAACTTGTTCAACACGGCCATCAGCTTATCAATGCGATTCATGCTACGGCAATTATTGCGCCCAGTGCTGTGTTGGGCAGTGGTATATGTGTTTGTGCTGGCGCCGTGGTCAATCCCGATGCACAGATTGGTGATGCTGTCATTGTCAATACGGGAGTGACGATTGATCATGATTGCCAGATTGAAGATGGCGCACATCTGTCTCCTGGTGTCCATCTGGCCGGGCGGGTTCGCGTGGGCCGATTGAGCTTTTTGGGCACAGGCGTCTCCGTCGCGCCACGAGTGCAAATTGGCCAGGGTTCAGTTATTGGCGCAGGCGCTGCTGTGGTGAAAGATATTCCTTCGGGTGTGCTGGCTCTTGGCGTACCGGCGCGTGTGGTTCGACAACTAGGCCAAATAGATTGGAGTCGCTTACTTTGACATCTTCTACGACATCCATCCCCGCCATCCTGGGCGGCGAGCCGCAGTTCGCTACAAGACTGAACATCGTCTTCCCACGACTGCCGTCGTTGGATCAAATCGCGATGCCCCTGCACGAAATCCTGCGCACGGGCAACCTGACCAATCACTCGCGCTATGTGCGTGAGTTTGAGGCCACGCTGGCCCAGCGCTTCGCTGTTCCGCACGCCGTCACGGTATCCAATGCCACGCTAGGGCTGATGCTGGCATTGGCGGCGTTCAAACTCAAAGGTGAAGTGATCCTCCCTAGCTTCACTTACTGCGCTACCGCCCATGTGTTGCATTGGGTCGGGCTGACGCCGGTCTTTGTGGATATCTTGCCCGACACCTTCACCCTTGACCCGGCGGCCGTAGAGGCGGCGATCACCCCGCGCACGGCGGCCATCATGCCGGTGCACATCTACGGTCATCCGTGCGAGGTGGACGAACTCGAAGCGATCGCCCGGCGCCATGGGCTGCCGCTGCTGTTCGATGCGGCCCACGCTTTCGGCAGCCGGTATCGCGATCAATTGATCGGCCAGTTCGGCGACGCGGAGGTGTTCAGTTTCCACGCCACCAAGCTTTTCCCAGTGGGCGAGGGCGGCTGCATCACCACACGTGACGCCGGTCTGGCCGAGTACCTGGCTTTGGCCCGCAAGTTCGGGGATCCCGGCAATGAGAACACGCGCTTTCCTGGCACGAACGCCAAGATGCAAGAGTTTAACGCCATCATTGGACTCGAAATGTTGAAAGTGGTGGATCAGCATATCGCCAATCGCCGTGGCTACGCCGCCTATCTCATCGAACGGCTCGGCCGTTTGCCGGGAATCTCGTTCCAGGCGATCCGGCCCTACGTCTTTCACAACTATCAGAACTTCGTTATTCTGGTGGATCGGTCTGAGTTCGGTCTCACGCGCGATGACCTCTTCACTGCCCTGGCGGCCGAGAACATCTTTGCGCGCAAGTATTTTTATCCGCCGCTGCACCACCATGATGCTTACTCTGAGTATCGTCACATCTCTCTGCCTGTGACTGAGCGGGTCTCCGACCAGGTATTATGCCTGCCGTTTTACTCTGAGATGGCGGATGAGATGCTGGACGGGCTATGTACTGCTGTTGAGCGGATTCATCATCACGCTCCACGTATTCGCCAGCAGATCAACTGACCGGGGGAGCAATGACGAAATCAAACATAGCCGGCTCGACTTCCGGGCCGAATTCTTCTGGCGTTGGGCTGCTTAGCGTGGTACGTATGCGTTACCTGTTGCCGTTGGATGCCGCGGGCATCCTGCTGGCTTTTGTGCTAAGCCTGCTTCTTCGCTATGAGTCTATCACCAGGACAACAGAGCTTATTCTTCTGCATTGGTTCATCTTGCTGATCGCTGTGGTCATCCGCCTCCCGATATACTATGGGTTCAGGCTCTACTCGCGCCTATGGCGCTATGCCAGCATCCGAGAAGTACCGCGTATTGTGAGCGCCACGCTGTTCGGCTCATTGATTCTGACGGTACTCAATCATCAGCTTTTCCCCTTGCTCGATCTGCCGTTTATTCCATCTTTTTCCGTCTTCGTCGTGGACTGGATTTTGAACACAGCATTTTTGGGCGCGACTCGTCTGGCCCTTCGTCTCGGATTGGCTTGGTTGACGAGTCATCAGAAACGCAGAGTGCTGAGGATGATCACACGCCATCGCCGGGTGCTTATCGCCGGCGCCGGTGACATGGGATCGGTGGTCACACGGTTGATCCTCGATAACCCTGAAATGGGCTATGTTTTGGTGGGCTATGTGGATGATGATCCCAATAAGCAGGACAAGCAACTCAATGGATTTCCGGTGTTGGGCAACCGATACGATATTCCGCGTCTGGTCGAAAAGCACAGGATTAGCGAGGTGATCGTTGCTATTTCGACAGCGCCTGAACATGTTTTGGATTCATTTCGCGAGATCTGTGCCAGCGCCCGCGTACCGGTGCGAGTGATTCCCAGTATCTATGATCTCCTGGCTGGCACGCTTAGCATAGACAAGTTACGGCAGTGGCGCTCGAGCCATGATGGCTATGTTCACATAGTCAGAAGTGAAGATCAGAAACCCATATCTGTGAAACCGCCTGTTTACCACAACATTTTGGTGACCGGGGGCGCGGGTTTTATTGGTAGCAACTTTGTGCGATACATGCTTGAAGCCCATCCGGATTACATGATCGTCGTTTACGATAAACTGACATATGCCGGCAATCCAGATAACTTGCTTGGTCTTCGTGAAGCTTATCCAGATCGGTATGTGTTTTTCAAGGGCGACATCGCCGATCGCGAACAGGTTGCTCTCGTGATGAAGATGTACGCAATAGATTGCATCGTGAATTTTGCTGCGGAAACTCACGTGGATCGTTCCTTGATGGAGCCAGATGCGTTTTTGCAGACGAATGTCTATGGCGCTTATGTTCTTTTGGAAGCGGCTCGCCAGTTCGATGTGCGCCGTTTTCATCAAGTGTCCACGGATGAAGTTTATGGTCAGGTGCTCCGGGGGTCATTTTCCGAAGAAGATCCTTTGGAGGCCCGCAGCCCATATTCGGCCAGCAAGGCTGCGGCTGACTTGTTGGCTTATGCTTACTATAATAGTTTTGGCGTCCCTGTAACAATTACGCGCGGCAGCAATAATATCGGGCCCTATCAATACCCCGAGAAGGCGTTGCCGCTTTTCATTACCAATGCGTTGGATGATTTGCCTCTCCCGATCTATGGAGATGGTCTGTACGTGAGAGACTATCAGTATGTGCTAGATCATTGTCGGGGCATTGACCTGGTTTTACATCGAGGTGTACCAGGCGAGATTTACAATTTGGGCGGCGGGGAAGGTAACGAGCGGACTTCGCTTGATCTTGCCAAAGCAGTCCTGGATCGGCTCAATAAACCTTACTCCTTGATCCGCCTGGTCGAAGATCGGCCCGGTCAAGACCGCCGCTATAGTCTCAATACGTCAAAGATCCGTGCTTTAGGGTGGGAACCCGAGTGGCCCTTTGATAAGGCGCTCGATGCCACGGTGCAGTGGTACATAGAGAACGAATGGTGGTGGCGTAAAATCAAGAGCGGTGAATATCGGCAATATTATGAAAAGCAGTTCAGCAAGCGACTGGAACAGGCCGTTCAGATAGTGCTTACCCAGCAATCATAACCAGAGTGATTCCTGGTGGGAGGCACCCCGCCCTGATGAATATCTGTCCACCCTGATTTTTCCCAGCGATTTTCGGAGGCCGAACTTGGCAAACCCTCATCGTGTTCTTTTGACGCCCCTGGCTGTTGCAGATGACCAGGGGCATTTTGTCTGTATCGCCATTCGC
>FWWM01015844.1_pt1 | contig 11406 bp, 5 predicted proteins | sample 2228351 | NCBI WGS metagenome assembly FWWM01 (sample SAMEA103939774, study PRJEB20133) | metagenome
ACATCTAACATTATTAAATTTCTTACTTAATTCAATAGCAATAGCGATTGCAGTTAAGTCAGAACCACCTCTTCCGAGTGTTGTAATTTCCTTTTCAATACTGACACCTTGAAATCCTGCAACAATTGGAACTTCATTATTCTTTAAACAATCAATTATCCTATTTAATTTAACCTCTATAATCCTTGCATTATTAAACCTATTTTCAGTAATAATACCAACTTGCGAGCCTGTAAATGATCTGGAAGGGATACCAATTTTATTTAAGGCAATTGATAATAGTGCCATTGATATTCTTTCACCAACCGATATTAGCATATCGACTTCTCTTTTTGGTGGATTATTTGAGATTTCATATGCTAAGTTCAATAAATTATCAGTAGTCTTGCCCATTGCGGAAACTACAACGACAGGCTTATATCCCTCTTCAATTTTACTTTTAATTACATTTGCAACATTTATTATTCTTTCAGTGTTTGCAACAGAAGAACCTCCAAATTTCATTACCAAAATCATAAATTTTGAAATTTTAAAGTTTAGTAATCATTCACTTTAAAATTTTCGAATGTCTGTTGAAAAACTTCTAAATCCAAGAACAATAGCAATTATAGGAGCTTCAAGGGATGAAAATAGTGTGGGTTTTGGTATTTTAAAAAATATTATATTTAATAGATATAAAGGTGTTGTCTATCCAATAAATCCAAATGCTCATTCAATTTTAGGCATTAGAGCTTATAAAAGTGTTTTGGATCTAGATGATATAATAGACATTGCGATAATTGTAGTTCCTTCAAAAATTGTGAAGAATGTTTTAGAAGATTGTGCAAGGAAAAATATAAATAATGTAGTAATTATAAGTTCAGGATTTAAAGAGATTGGAGAGGAAGGGGCAAGACTTGAAGATGAGATTGTAGAATTTTCAAAGAAAAATAATATAAGGATTGTAGGACCAAATTGCTTTGGTATTATAAATACAGATGAAAATGTATCACTAAATGCAACATTCTCAAAGCAAATAGTAAAAAAGGGAAATATAGCATTTATTAGTCAAAGTGGTGCTATTACAGCAGCTGTTTTGGATTATGGAAAGGATAGGAATATAGGCTTTAGTAAGATAATAACGCTTGGAAATAAAGCGGATTTAGATGAGGTTGATTTTTTATATTATTTAAAGGATGATGAAAAAACAAGAGTAATTTTATTATATCTTGAAGATATTAGCAGAGGTAGGGAATTTCTTGAAATTGCAAGGGAAATCACAGATAATAGAAAGCCTATAATTGCAATAAAATCAGGAAGAACTGAAAGGGGTAAGCAAGCAATTAGCTCGCATACAGGCTCACTTACAAGCTCTGATGAATTATATGAGGCAATTTTTAGGCAAAGTGGTGTAATTAGGGTTGATAGTGTTGAAGAATTATTTGATTATGCATTAGCATTTTCAGAGCTTGAAATTCCAAAAGGAAATAGAGTTGTAATTTTAACAAATGCGGGTGGTCCTGGTATTATTGCAGTTGATAGTGCAATTAGAAATAATTTAAATGTTATTGAAACATCAGATGAAACGAAGGAAAAATTAAAAACTATTCTTCCTTCTTATGCGTCATTAAAAAATCCAATTGATACAACAGCAGGAATTAGTATAAAAGAATACATTAAAGCACTTGAAATCTTAAATGAAGATGCCAATTTTGATGGTATTATTTCAATTTTTGTAAGGGCATTTACAATGGATATAAATGAATTTTGTGATGAGATCATAAAAATTTATAAAAATTTTAAAAAGCCTCTAATAATATGTCTTATGGGTATAACGGAAATTGAAGAAGGTTTAAGGAAATTACAGGAAAATAACATCGTTGTTTATACATTTCCTGAATCCGCAATAAGGAGCTTTAAGGTTTTATATGACTATAAAAGATGGCTTGAAAGACCTATTACAAAAACTAAATTGTTCAAGGATGTTGATAAAAATATAGCAATTGAGCTTATCAAGTGTGCAGAAGTTGGGAGGAATGGATTTATTTCTGAGGATGTTGCATTTGAGATATTAAAAGCATATAAATTAAATGTTGTTGATTATGCTATTGCATACAATTTAGATGATGCTATAAGGATTGCAAATAGAATTGAATTTCCAATAGCATTAAAAGTTTTATCAAAGGAAATTGTTCATAAGTTTGATATTGGTGGTGTAAAGCTAAATATAGATGATGAGAATGAGCTAATTAGAGCTTATGATGAGATATCGAGCTCTATTGAGAATTTAGAGGGAATAATAGTTCAAAAGATGGTTAGTGGAGGTATTGAGCTTATTTTGGGAGGTAGAAGGGATAAAAAATTTGGACCAGTTATACTGTTTGGGCTTGGTGGAATATATGTTGAGGTATTTAAAGATATTACATTTAGACTTGTTCCCATTAGAGAATATAGTGCGGTAAGGATGATAGAGGAGATTAAAGGTTATGAGATATTAAAGGGCGTAAGGGGTCAAAAAGGTGTTAATTTGGAAAAGTTAATTGAAACGATTGAAAAATTTTCACAACTCCTATTTGAAATTGAATATATTGAGGAAATTGATATTAATCCACTTATTGCAACAGAAAAGGATGTTTATATTGTAGATGCAAGAATAAAAAAGAGGCAATAATGATTAGGGGTATTATATTTGACTTGGATAATACTTTGGTTGATTTTTTGAGATTTAAGGAACTTTCTATTAAAAGTGCAATTGAAGCAATGGTAGATGCTGGTCTTAAGGTAAGTTTTGACTTTGCTTATAAAAGAATTTTTGAAATATACGAAGAGAAAGGATGGGAATATCAGAAAGTATTTGATGATTTTTTAATTGAAATTTTAGGTTATGTTGATTATAAAATTCTTGCAAGTGGTATTGTAGCGTATAGAAGAGCTAAGGAAGGTTCATTAGTTCTATATCCAAATGTAACAAGAACATTACTAACCTTAGCTAAAAAGGGCATAAAACTTGCTGTTGTTTCAGATGCACCTGCACTTCAGGTTTGGACGAGGCTTGTTCAAATGAATTTACATCATATATTTGATGTCGTAATAACATTTGATGATACAGGAAAGAGGAAACCTGAACCAGAACCATTTTTAAAAGCATTGGAAAAATTAAATTTAAGAGTTGATGAAGTTATAATGGTTGGGGATTGGGCTGAGAGGGATGTTGTTGGTGCAAAGGCATTAGGTATTAAAACAGTATTTGCAAAATATGGTAATACATTTGGGACTGTTAATTCTGGGGCAAATTGGGAAATTGATAGTATTGATGAGATTTTGGATATTATTGAAAGGATAAACAACAGTTTCCAAAAAGGGGGGTGATAATATGTTAGAGTTAATTATAACATATATAAACTTCAAGGTGAAAGATGTTTTCACCCACTTTGGTGTTTCTAGCTTCCAAATGATAGTAAAGTCTCCATCATATCAAATTCAAAGTATAAACTCAAACAATCCCATTCTAAAATTCTATCCAAATGAAAAGGGTAAATATGAGTTCGAGTTTATAGCTCATGGATATGAGCCTTTAAAAACCTACTTTATAGTTGATGAGAATACGAATTTAGATGTTGATATCTTACTTAAACCTATAAATATGAATTATTTTGAGGATGTTAAACTGATGGATGATGAGGTTCTAATAATTGGCTTTGTATTGGATAAAGAAAGCTTAAAACCACTGTCAAATGTTAAGTTTCAAGTAGGAAATAATATAGTTTATACAGATAAAAATGGTATTTTTAGGATTAGGTTAATAACTTTTAGTCCAAAGGAGGATGAGGGCAGTAGATTATATAAAGTTATCCTTAATAGGTTTAATATGATATTTTCAAAGGATGGTTATAAAACTTATGAAAGAAAAAATTTTATACTAGTTCCTGGCATTTTATATATGCCAATTTCATTAGAGAGAGGCGATGGTTTTGTTTCGGATGATTATAAACATGGTCTTGTTGATAGAATACCAAATGAATATATAATAAAGGATGGGTTAGTTTCAAGCGAAAATGGTATATATGACGAAAGTAAAATCAGAAGAATGAAAGAGGACAATTCAATAAATGAAACTGATGTTATACCACTTCCATTTTTTGATCCACCTAGTAGCATAAGAGTTGGAACTAACTGTTCATGCACCTCTTGTTCAAGTGTTTCAGTCATGAGTTTGGAAGATTATGTAGGAACAGGACTTGATGATGAGTGGATTGCAAGTTGGAATGCACATTCTTTAAGAGCTGGCTCTCTTGCTTATAGAGCGTATGGTTCTTGGTACGTATTAAATCCAATAAATAACAATTACGATATATGCTCTACAACCTGTTGTCAAGTATGGCTATCAGATCAATACAACAGCACCTGGAATGCAGCTGTATATACATCAGGATTTGCAATATCTCCTAGTGCAAATAATGTTTCAAGAGCTGAATATTCTGCTGAAAACAATGGATGGGATGACCCTAATGATGGTTTAAGTTGTGTTAATAATTGTCCTTGTGGGGATGGTCAAATTGGTTCACCATGTGCAGGATGGCCTTGCAAGAGTGATCCAGTTTGTGCAGGTCATGGGTGTTTTGGACATGGAAGAGGTATGTGTCAGTGGGGAACACAAAGGTGGGCATCAAATGGCAAGTATTGGGATTGGATGGCAATTCACTACTACTCTCAGAAAGGTTGGCATATTTCAACGCCTATGGGTTTCCTAAATTTAAGTGCAAGTCCAACAAATGTATCACCAGGCCAAACATTTACAATTTTCGTTGATATATATTCAGGAACAAGTAATCCACATCCTCAAATAATGCTTGGAGCGAGCTTGTATGATGGTCAAAGTTGGATGAGTGATCCAGCGAATGATGTAAAAATAAATGTTCAACCTGGAACGCATAGTTATACAAGACAGTTTACAATACCTTCCAATACCCCCTCTAAATGCTATGATCTTGTAGTTATGATATGGTTTGATGTAGATGAAAATAATGCAATTAATTCTCCAGCGGATTTACCAATAGATAGAATTACAAAAACATCATATATATGTGTTCAAGCTTCCAATTTAGCAGAAAAAGGATTAAATTTAGGAGATTTAAAAATTTTAATAAAACAAAATGCTATCTCTGTTAATGGGAGAGGAGAGCTTAGTATTTATAGTTCTGATGGTAAGAAGGTATATTTTGGAAATATAGATGGAATAAAAGAGATAAAAATGAAAAGAGGTGTCTATATATTAAAATCAGAAAACCATATAAGAAGTATAACTATTTATTAAAGGGGGTAAGTAATGACACTCATTTTAATTTTAGCACCTTCGGGGGAGATGTTAGATTACTATAAACAGCTTGATGAAATTTTCTCAAATGTGAGCAATATAGTCAATGTTGACAGGGAACTTCTAAAATCCATTGCTTATGTTGAAACTCACTATTATCATCACAAATGCCCTTCCCCTGATGGTTCTATTGGAATTATGAATGTAAAGAATTTTTCAATTGAAATAAACTACAATAAGACTTTTCAAATTAGTTGTAATAACCAAATTATAAATTTATCAGGAATAAAAGCCTATATTACAGAAAGTGAAGAAAACAATATACTATATGCGGGAAAGCTAATGAGAAAATTTTTGGATGAGTGCAGTAATGATTTAATATGTGCATTAAGGAAATATGGGAAAAATGATTTATTTGTTGAAGACGTTTTAAAAATTTATAGAGAAGGATTAAACTTTCCAATTCTTTCAATAAAACCGAATGAAAGTGCTCCTCATTTTAAATATGTTAACAAGACTACGTTTGGTGCTGATTGCTCTCCACAACCTGAATTTAGCTTTGTAGATAGATTTATACCTGCTGACAATACAAATTACACAGATGCAAATAGACCTTATGATTATGCAATTAGCAAAGTTGTAATCCATACAACAGAAGGCTCATATAATGGTGCTATAAGTTGGTTTCAGAATCCAAATTCAGATGTATCTGCACATTATGTCCTAAGATCATCCGATGGTCATTCAACACAAATGGTCTGCCACAAAGATATTGCTTGGCATGCGGGTAACTGGACATACAACACAATATCAGTAGGTATTGAGCATGAAGGATATGTTAGTCAAAATGGATGGTATACTGATACGATGATGAGAATTTCTGCAAGGATTACAAGAACACTTGCAAGCACACTTAATTTCGCAATAAATCGAACTAATATACTTGGTCACAACGAAGTTCCAAATGCTACTCACACAGATCCAGGTCCTTACTGGGATTGGAAGTATTACATGGCATTAGTAAATGGGCTTCCTTGGCAAGACACATTATTTGATGAATTTAGTTATAATTTCAGAAGAGGTGGTCCTTATAGTTCTTGGTGGTTTGATAGCATATATGGATACAATGGAGGACACCATTTTTGGACATATTCTTGGACAGGTGCTATTACAAATTGGGCAAGATGGACACCAATTTTACCATTTAATGGTATTTATAAAGTAAAGGTTTATATTCCACAATCCTTGCAAACAAAAGCATATGTGAGATATAAGATATATCATAGGAATGGAGTTAGTGAAAAATGGATAGATCAGAATTTATACAATAATCAATGGGTGGATTTAGGGAACTATGAATTTAATGCAGGTTACTCTATAAGCAATGGTTCTGTTACACTAGGAGATACTACAGTATCAGGTAGAGAATACCAAAGAGTTATATTTGATGCTATTGTGTTTGAATACATCGGGCCCCTTCCTGGTTGCACTGATAGAATTGTGGATGATGGGAATCCTGGATGGACGAGTTATGGAAATTGGCCTTTAAGTAGTTACACAGGATATGCAGGTGATTATAGATATAACTATACATCAAGTAATGATTCAGTAGTTTATAATCCTCAAATTGGTTGTCCTGGTGGATATGACCTAAGGGCTTGGATTAGGAAAGGTTCTAATAGAACAGCACAAGCTAAATATAAAATAGTGAGAATGAATGGAGATACCGCTGTTTATCTAAATCAGTATTCATCAAATCTAAATGATACAGGATGGGTTAGTATGGGTAGTTTCTGTCTAAATAATAATTCAAGGGTCATTCTCTATTCAAAAACAAATGAAAATTCAAGCAATGTAGTAGTTATAACAGATGCAATTGAGTTTAGATACAACCAAAATTTGAACTGTAATATAGTTTCTTATGATGAATTTAAGGATGTCTATTCAATGAAATTGCAAAGTGATGGAACTATTAAACTAAATTTGGGAAGTCCAAGAGATGTTAATATCAAAATCTATTCAGTAAATGGAAGGAAAATCCATGAAGTAAATAACTATTTGAGGGCTGGTCATAATGAAATTAAGGTTAATTTAAAAAACGGGATTTACATCCTAAAATTTGATAATAGGACATATAAGTGGATAATAAGAAGGTAGAGCTGAATAAACTTGGATCAAGTTTGTGTGGGGTTTAAACTTTCTATAATCAATTGAAAAGAGATAATTGGATAAAAAGATATTCTATTTATAGAAGAATCAAACAAGGTATAAGTGTTTCAAAAATTAGTAAAGAATTCAATGTCTCAAGAAACTTCGTATATAAAGTTATGGAAGATGGTTGGGAATTAAAATTAGATAATTTAGATTATGAAGTCTTCGATTTTGTTCAATCGCATGTGATATTAGATATAGATACAATTTCAGAACAATTAAAGGTTGAGAGAAAACTAATTAAAAAAAGCTTACAAAAGCTTGGATTTGAGGCCAACGATTTAACAGACGAAGAAAGGGCCTTCATTTTAGAAATAATGGAAAGTTATGGTATTGATGAAGCTATTAACGTTTTGAATAACATAAATAAAGAGCTTGATCCTATAATTTTAAGAAAGCTTAAAAATTTAGAGTTAAACAGGTTTAATGATAGAATGAAAATACAAGTTTTATGGATGAAAGTAGTGGATGTTGATAATCCTAAAACTACTCTTAAAGAAATAGATGAATTGGCTGATGAATATAGGCGAAGAGGATTCTATTTTTACTTATATGAACTTCTATCAGTTAAATGCATTCTATTATGGAATTTAGAGTCCTACAATGAAATAGTGGAAATTTATAAGGATGTAAAGGATGCTTTATCTAAACTACCAGCTTATATTTCATCACGGTTCCTTTCAAACTATTGTTTGCTTCAATTGATATACAATAATAAAGCAGAATTCAAAAAAACAATTATTCTATTAAAAAAGTTATCAAAAAATGACAAAGAGGCCTTGATTAGGTATATTGCAGTTTTAATGAATTATGGAAATATAAAGGAAGCTTATAAACTAATAGACAAAGTGGGTGAAAAAGCAATATTACTAAGAACATCAATTCTAGTTAATATGGGATTTTATGATGAGGTTGCTAAACTGAAAGGCTCAGAATTGTTAAATAGAATACAAACATTTTCCATTTATAATGATATAGCTATTGCACTTTTAATGCTCGGTAAAATTAACGCATCAAAAGAACACTTCAAAAAAGCTTTTGAGTTTATGAACAACAATGTGGGACTTTTTAGATATTACTACTATACTTACTTTCTCCTTTACTTTTCAGTATTAGATGATAAGAAGGAGCTTAGAAATACGATAAGTGAAATTATTAAATTTGGTAATGACATCCAATTTAGATTTTATAAAGCGATTTTGGAAGAGAATGATAAATACCTAGGATTTTCATTAAGGGAGAAATTGCTAAAATTATGGATTCAAGGAAGATTGAGAAGAGCTGTTAATTTCGCTAATAAATATGGTCTAATACTTATGCTTCATAAAATAGCCTTAATCGTTGAAAAAAGCCCTATTAGAATGATGAAATATAAAGAGTTTGAGGTAGTTAAAAAAATCCATGACAAAGAATTTTTAAATTTATACTTAATGCGAAAGAAACCAAAATTGAGAATAGGGGGTAAGATTTTGTATTTAAGGTATAATAATAGAAACATTGATTTAATAAAGCTGTTAATTAACAAAAGTCTTCCAATTCATTCTTTAAGCAAAGCAAGTTTGAGATATGCAAGTAGAGTTTTAAAAAATTTCATAGACATTTCAGAAGAAGCATATATAACTTTGAAAGTTGATTGTCATTCAGACTTAGATGACCTAAGAAGTTTTGGCTTAATAGCAGAGAAAGTTAAGCATATTGATGAAAAAGAGTATTCAAAAATTTTATCTAGAATGAGATCTATATTTTTGGACTATCCATTTGGCTTGAAAGAATATAAACATCCATTTCTATCTTCTATAATCTGCGATATAGACGTTATTCGTAAAAAGTATAATTTTTAAAAATATAGATTATCCAATAATTCTTAGCTTGATTTACAGGAAATTTTTAATGTGCTAAATTATTAAGGATTCATATAATTTGGCATTTTGAAAATAGTTTTTGATGTATTAGTTAGCCCTCAAAGATGCTTGCTTAGAAGAAAAATAACACAAAAATTAGAATTGTTAAGGATTTTTAGTTGGAAAAATTCATTTAAAGCACCTCATCTTTTTAAGGGTTGCTTGGTAAAAATCTAACTTAAGAATGATTTTTGATGCGTAAATTAAATTAAAAACTTATTTAAAGCATTTCATCTTTTTAAGGACTGTTCAGTAAAAGAAAATCTGATCTAAGTAATTGACTATGAATATATTAACTATTTATCAGACAAACTTTTAAAAGTAAATGCTATGCTTTAAACTTTCAATATGGCTAATATTGTAAAAGGTGGTCAATTTCTCGTAGAAGAGGCAAAATTAGAAGATGTTTTTATTCCAGAGGAACTTACAGAAGAGCATAAACTGATAGCAAAGTCCGCCTTTGAGTTTATGGAAAAGGAAGTCCTACCATACGATACTGAAATAGAGAAGAAAAATCCGGAACTACTTAAAAAATTGTTGAAGAAAGCAGCAGAACTTGGATTTACAGGTGCTGAAATATCCGAAAAATATGGAGGTATGGGGCTTGACAAAAGAACATCTATGATACTTGCAGAGAAAATTGCTATCCAAAGCTCATTTGCAATCACTTGGGGTGTTCAAATTGGTATTGGCTCACTACCTATTGTATATTTTGGAAATGAAGAACAAAAGAAAAAATATCTTCCAAAAGTAGTAAGTGCAGAACTGATTGGCGCATATGCCTTAACTGAACCTTGTTGTGGTTCTGATGCTATGAATATAAAAACAAAAGCAGTTTTGGATAAAGATGACTGGATTATAAATGGTCAGAAAATTTTTATTACAAATGGAGGAATTGCAGATTTCTACATTGTATTTGCAAGAGCTATTGTGAATGGTGAAGATAAGGGAATTACAGCATTTATAGTTGAGAGGGATAGAGAAGGATTCTCCATAGGGAATGAATATCATAAAATGGGGATGGTTGGTTCGTCAACTGTTCCACTATTCTTTGATAATGTTAGAATTCCAAAAGAAAATCAGTTATATGAGATTGGAAAGGGATATAAAATTGCATTTGGTATATTAAATATCGGGAGGTATAAGCTTGGAGCAAGCACAATTGGCTCATCAAAGTATGTTCTAAGTTTAGGTGTTAAATATGCAAAGGAAAGAACAGCATTTGGAAAAAGCATATCTGAATTTGAACTAATTAGAGAAAAATTTGCAAAGATCGTAAGTTTAATATATGCAGGTGAGAGTGCAAGTTATAGGGTTGCAGGTTATATGGATAGTTATATACCAAATGATATTGAACCATCTGAGGCTATTGAAAGGATTGGAGAATATGCAGTAGAACATTCCATTATTAAAGTTTTTGGCTCTGAAACATTAGATTATACTGTTGATGAAATTCTTCAAACATACGGTGGATATGGTTATATTGAAGATTATCCAGCTGCAAGAGCATATAGAGATAGTAGAATAAATAGGATATGGGAAGGAACAAATGAAATAAATAGACAAGTAATAACCGGAATGCTATTAAGAAAAGCATTAAAGAATGAATTACCACTTATCCCACTTGCATTAAAATTTGCAAATGAAGTAATTAGCTATATTCCTGAAATGCCTGATTATGGCTTTCTATCAAGAGAGAAATTTGCTATTGAGATATTTAAGAAAATTTTCCTTATGCTTTCTGCACTAGCAGCCCAAAAATATGGAGAGAATATAAGAGATGCCCAAATTGTATCTTCAAACATTGCAGATATTGTATCACATATATTTTTAGCAGAGAGTGCATACCTAAGAGCGGTTAAAATACTAAATATGGGTGATAGTAAGAGAGCTAATGATTGTGCAAAATTAGTAGAGCTCTATATCTACAACGCAATAAGGGATGTTGAAGATAAGGCTGTTAAAGTTTTATCTTCATTATTCAGTGGTGATGAGCAAAGG
>FWWM01015845.1_pt1 | contig 11406 bp, 5 predicted proteins | sample 2228351 | NCBI WGS metagenome assembly FWWM01 (sample SAMEA103939774, study PRJEB20133) | metagenome
CCTTCAAAGGCGCAGGGACACCCTCAGCGGCGCGATGAGGGACAGCGCGCTCGTTCGCCCCGGCAACATCGATGAGCGCCTCGTGGGTGAACAAAGTCTTGGCCACCGCATCGATAGGCGCATGCACGGGCGGAGGGGTAATGTGTGCGCACCCGACTGCCGTGACCTTCGGCAAACGAAGGACGAATAAACGCCATGTAAGCCCCGGCGCTATAATCGCCGTCTCTTCTTACCTCTAACCCGCGCACGCAATGCATTTCCCCTTGGTCCATCTGCGGCTACACAGCGAATATTCCATCGAAGACGGGTTGATTTCCCCTGAGGCAGCGGTGGAGCGGGCGGTCAAGTTCGGCATGCCAGCGCTGGCGCTCAGCGACACGATGAACCTCTTTGGGTTGGTCAAGTTCTACAAAGCCGCGCGCGCCGCGGGGGTCAAACCGATCGTGGCGTGTGACGTGTGGCTGGCGGGCGACGAAGACGCCTGGCGTGCCAATGGCTTGCCCAGCAACGGCGCTCGCCTGACGCTCATTGCGCGCGATCAAAGCGGCTACCGGCAGTTGTGCGCGCTGCTGTCGCGCGCCTACCTCGACCCGCAGCGCCGAGGCAAGGTACGGTTTCGCCGGGCGTGGCTGACGCGCGAGGCGTGTTCGGGACTAATGGCGTTGTCGGGGGCACGCGATGGGGTGTTGTCGCCCCACCTGCTGGCGGGCGATGACGCGTCGGCGCGTGCCGAGGCGCAGCACTGGGCGATGGTTTTCCCGAACGCTTTTTACGTGGAAGTGCAACGCGCGGGTTTTGCCGAAGACGAACCCTACCTTGCGGCGGCGGTGCCGTTGGCGGCGGAGCTGGGTTTGCCGGTGGTGGCAACGCACCCGGTGCAGTTTCTCGAACCCGAAGACTATACCGCGCACGAAGTGCGCTTTTGTATTGCCAACGGCTACGTGCTCAATGACCCCAAGCGCCCACGTCCCTTTACCGAGGAACAGTACTTCCTGTCGCCCGAGGAGATGCTGGCGCGCTTTAGCGATCTGCCCGAGGCGTTGGAAAACACCCTGGAGATCGCCAAGCGCGCCAACGTGAGCTTAACGCTTGGCAAACCGCAACTGCCGGTGTTTCCCACTCCGCCCGGGATGACGCTCGACGAGTTTTTGATCGCCGAAGCCAAGCGCGGGCTAGAAAAGCGGCTCGAGGAGCGCTTCCCCAACTCCGAGGAACGCGAACGCCGACGCGGCGAATACGAAGCGCGCCTGGCGTTCGAGTGCAATACCATCGTACAGATGGGGTTTTCCGGGTATTTCTTGATCGTGGCCGACTTCATCAACTGGGCGAAAAACCACGGTGTACCGGTCGGACCAGGGCGCGGCTCCGGCGCCGGGTCGTTGGTGGCATACGCGCTCCGGATCACCGATCTCGATCCGCTGCAGTACGCGTTGCTTTTCGAGCGCTTTCTCAACCCCGAGCGGGTTTCGATGCCGGACTTCGACGTCGATTTCTGTCAGGACAAGCGCTATCAGGTCATCGAATACGTGCGCGAGCGCTACGGCGCCGAGGCAGTGAGCCAGATTGCGACGTTCGGTACGATGGCCTCCAAAGCGGTGGTGCGAGATGTGGGGCGCGTGTTGGGGCTGCCGTATTCGCTCTGTGACCGCATCTCCAAGCTCATTCCGGTGGAAGGGGTCAAGCCGGTGTCGCTGGCCAAAGCGCTGGAGCTCGAGCCACAGCTCAAAGCGATGATGGAGGATCCGCAGGATGGCGAAGCGATCGCCGAGCTGTTCCGTTTGGCGCAGCCGCTGGAAGGGCTGGTGCGCAATGTGGGCATGCACGCCGGCGGTGTGCTGATTGCGCCGGGCAAAATCACCGACTTTTGTCCACTTTATCTGCAGGAAGGGGAGGACGCCAGCCCGGTGTCGCAGTTCGACAAGGATGACGTCGAGGCGATCGGATTGGTGAAATTCGACTTTCTGGGGCTACGCAACCTGACCATCATCCGCGAAGCCGAGGAGCACATCGAACGGATGACTGGCGCGCGCCCAGACTGGACGCGCATCGGTTTTGAGGATGAGAAGGTCTATGCGCTTTTGAAAGCCGCCAATACCACCGCGGTGTTCCAGCTGGAATCGGAAGGGATGAAAAAGCTTCTTGCCAAGCTTCAGCCCGACCGGTTTGAGGACATCATCGCGGTGCTGGCGCTGTACCGCCCCGGTCCCTTGGGGTCCGGGATGGTGGATGACTTCATTCTGCGCAAACAAGGCAAGCAGAGCATCGATTATTTCCATCCCGACTTGGAAGCGTGCCTCGCGCCCACTTACGGCGTGATCGTCTATCAAGAGCAAGTGATGCAGATCGCGCAGATCATGGGCGGTTACACGCTCGGGGCTGCCGACTTGCTGCGCCGCGCCATGGGCAAGAAAAAGCCCGAGGAGATGGCCAAGCACCGCGAAATTTTCCGTCGGGGGGCGGTAGAACGCGGCTACGACGAGCAGCTGGCGCTGCGGCTCTTTGACCTGATGGAGAAGTTCGCCGAATACGGGTTCAACAAGTCGCACACCGCGGCGTACGCGGTGGTGACCTATCAGACGGCGTGGCTGAAAGCACACCATCCGGCGGCGTTCTATGCCGCGACCTTGTCCTCCGACATGGACGATACCGACGCGGTGAAGGTGTTCGTCGAAGACGCGCGGCAAAACGGCATCACGCTCTTGCCCCCTGACGTCAATGCTTCAGATTATCGCTTCATGCCTGTGGATGCCGCCACCCTTCGCTACGGCCTGGGGGCGATCAAAGGGGTAGGGCAACCGGCGGCGGAAGCGATCGTCGCAGCACGTCGGGCGCAGGGTCCGTATCGCGATCTTTTTGATCTCGTGGCCCGCGTCGACCGGCGGGTGGTGAACCGTCGGGTGCTGGAAGCACTGGTGCGCGCCGGTGCGTTGGATACGTTACCAGGACACGAGCCGTTGCGTTTGCCCACCGGTACGATCGACCGCGCGCGGTTGTTGGCGAGCATCCCATTGGCCATGGAAGCGGCCGAGCAGCAAGCGGCGGCAGCCATGCAAGGGTCGCTGTTCGATGAAGGCAGCGACCCAGAACCGCTGACCGTGGCTTTTGCCGAGGCAAGACCGTGGTCGGAGCGCGAGCGGCTCAAAGAAGAAAAAGCGGCGCTGGGGTATTACTTTTCGGGACATCCGTTTCAGGCCTATGCGCGCGAGTTGCGCCGCACCGTTCCCGCGACGCTGGATCGATTGGAACCCAGCCGTGATGGGGTGGTGGTGTGCGGTGTGGTGATGGTGGTGCGCAGCAAAATGGGCAACCGCGGACGCATGGCCTTTGTGACGCTGGACGATGCCACGTCGGCGGTGGATGTGCTTTTTTACAGTGAGACGTTTGATGCGTATCGAACGCTCCTACAGGAAGACGCGCCGCTGGTGGTGCGGGTGCGTGTCACCCCCGACGAGTACAGCGGTGGGGTCAGGCTCGTTGCGGAAGAAGCGTATTCCCTGGCGCAGTGGCGTGCCCGCCAGGCCAAGTGCCTGTCGGTGCGGGTGGCGCTACCCACGCTCAGCGAAGCCGCGGCGCAGCAAATGGTGCAAGTGCTCGACGCTTGGCGCGGCGAGGGATTGCCGTTGGAAGTGTGGCTGGAGGATGGCGAGGGCATCGCGCGCTGGCTGGCGCCGCAGTTTTCGGTGCGCGCGGAGGACGATTTGTTGCTCGAACTCATTGCACTGCCGGGGATAACGGCCGCCGAGTGGCGGTACGAAAATGAAGGACGCGGCTGGCCATCCGAGCGCTATGCCCCGGAATGAGACCGCCGAGCACGACTTGACCCATCGGCCATATGACGGCATGAGAAATGGCCAGCCCTCGGTTGGGGCCGAGCGCTGGCGCTAATTGCAGCCCGGAATCGCGAGCGCCCTCATGCGTCGGCGGTGATCGCTTGGTGCAGCATTTCGTGGCGAATGAGCAATTCCTCGGGCAGCCGCTCTTTGAGTTGCTCGAACCAATCGCGGTGCGACCGCAGCTCTTCCTTCCACGCGTCGGCGTCGACCGTCGTCAGCGCTTCGAATGTCTCGCGCGTCACGTCACAGTCGCTCCAATCGATGTCCTCAAACCGAGGCATCCAGCCGAGCGCCGTTTCACGCGCGCCCACACGACCTTGCACGCGGTCGACGATCCACTTGAGCACGCGCATGTTGTCACTGAACCCGGGCCACAGGAAACGGCCGTGTGCGTCCAGGCGGAACCAGTTGACGCAGAAAATGCGCGGCGGGTTGGGAATGACGCGACCCATGCGCAACCAGTGGTTGTAATAGTCCCCCATGTGATAGCCGCAAAACGGTAACATGGCAAAGGGATCGCGCCGCACGACTCCTTGTTGGCCGAAAGCCGCGGCCGTGGTTTCCGAGCCCAAGGTGGCCGCCATATAAACGCCCGAAGCCCAGTCCTTGGCTTCGAACACCAGCGGGACGGTGGTCGCGCGACGACCGCCGAAAATGAACGCGGAAATCGGTACCCCTTGCGGGTCTTCCCAGGCCGGGTCGATCGACGGGCATTGCCGCGCCGGCGCGGTGAAGCGCGCGTTCGGATGGGCGGCTTTGCGCCCGGTGGTGCGTGCGATCTCAGGCGTCCAGTCTTGTCCTTGCCAGTCGATCAAATGCGCCGGCGGCTCTTCAGTGAGCCCCTCCCACCACACGTCACCGTCGTCGGTCAGGGCCACATTGGTGAAAATCACGTTGGCGCGCAGGGTGGCCAGCGCGTTGGGGTTGGTTTTGGCCGACGTTCCCGGGGCGACCCCGAAAAAGCCGTTTTCTGGGTTGATCGCGCGCAGCGTCCCGTCCGGCGCCGGTTTGATCCACGCGATATCGTCTCCCACCGTGGTCACTTTCCAGCCAGCAAAAGATTGCGGCGGGATGAGCATCGCGAAGTTGGTCTTGCCACACGCCGAAGGGAATGCCGCAGCGACGTAGGTTTTTTCGCCGCTAGGCGATTCGACGCCCAAAATCAGCATATGTTCGGCGAGCCACCCTTCGTCGCGCGCCATGGCCGAGGCGATGCGCAGCGCCAGACATTTTTTGCCCAGCAAGGCGTTACCGCCGTAGCCCGAGCCGTAGGACCAGATCTCGCGGGATTCGGGAAAATGCACGATGTATTTCGTTGTCGGGTTGCAGGGCCAAGGGACGTCGGCTTGCCCCGGCGCGAGCGGCGCGCCCACCGAATGCACGCACGGAACAAACGATCCGTCTGCGCCGAGCGCTTCGACCACTGGGCGGCCGACACGGGTCATGAGGTGCATGTTGACCACGACATAGGGGCTGTCGCTGATTTCCACCCCGATCTGAGCGATGGGGCTGCCAATCGGCCCCATGGAAAAGGGGATGACGTACATCGTGCGTCCGCGCATGCTGCCAGCGAAAAGCTGCTGGAGGGTGGTGCGCATTTGCTCCGGGTCGACCCAATGGTTGTTCGGGCCGGCGTCTTCCCGCCGGGTGGTGCACACGAAGGTGCGATCTTCGACACGCGCGACGTCGGATGGATGCGTGCGTGCCAAAAAGGAGTTGGGGCGCTTTTCCGGATTGAGGCGAATCAGCGTGCCCGCCGCGACCATCTCGTCACATAAGCGCTGGTATTCCTCGGGCGAACCGTCGCACCAGACGATGCGATCGGGTTGGGTCAGCGCCGCCATTTCTTCCACCCAACGCACGAGCCGTTCATGCCGCACATAATCCGGGGCCGAGGCCACGGGATAGGACATAGCAGTCTCCCTCTCTTTATAAAAGCCGAATCGTATTTTACTGCTATTGAACCAGTCGCAGAACGTCCTCCGTCCGCGCTCGTGATGGCGGTTTCAACTGGCTTGGCGGCTGACCATCCACCGAGGTGCGATGGCCTTACTTTACTCGCATTCCTGCTTGCGCCCCGGCATCCGGCCAGATCAAAAAGAGGCCGTCGACCGCGCCGGTTTCATCGCTGGCGGCGAGCACCATGCCTTCTGAAACCCCAAAGCGCATTTTGCGCGGCGCCAGGTTCGCCACCAGCACCACGTGCCGGCCCACCAGCGCCTCAGGGGCGTAGGCGCGCTTGATGCCCGCAAACACCGTGCGCAGTCGCGGCGTACCGTCCGGAGTCTTGTCACCGGCATCGAGCGTGAGTTTGAGGAGCTTTTCCGCTTCCGGAATCGCTTCGGCAGCGACCACTTTCGCGACCCTGAGCTCGAGTCGGGAAAACTCGTCGATGCCGATCGTCGGTAACGCCGCCGATGGCGACTGTGCCGTCGGTGTGTCGGGAGATTGGGCCTTTTCGCCGCTGACAGGCGCCGAGGGGCGTGCCGGCGTGGGTTGCTTGTCGCCCGCAACCTTGGGGGAAGGAACAGAATCGCGGTTGGCGGTGGCTTTGGCGCCATCCGCGCCGGTCGATGTTGCCGGTAGGGTCAAGCGATCGAGCGCCGCTGCCTCCAACCGCGTCATCAGCGGCGTATAGGGGGCGATCTCATGTCCCACCGGCAACGCCACTGTCGCATCTTGCCAGGATAGCGGCGGCAGGCGTAGGAACGCTTCCACCTTCTGCGCTGTGACCGGCAAGATGGGTTTCAATACCCGCGTGATCGCCGCGAACATCGAAAGTCCCGTGGAGCACACCCGCACCAGTGCCTCGGTGGCGCCCGCCTTGGCCAGCTCCCAGGGTTTGTGTTCATTGACGTAGCCGTTGGCGATTTCCGCCAGCTGCATCGCTTGGCGCGTCACGGCGTGAAAATCGCCATCCTCGAAAGCCTGATGCAGCGCGGCATCGGTCAGCGTTGCGGCAAAGGGCGCGAGCGCTTGCGCGTCGCTCTGGCCGATGCGTCCTGCGGCGTGTTTGTGGATGAACCCCGCCAGACGCGAGGCGATGTTGACGTACTTGCCCACCAGATCGCTATTGACCTTGGCGAGGAGGTCCTCGAAACTCAAATCCACGTCTTCCATCGTGCCGTTGGATTTGGTCGCGAAGTAATAGCGCAGCCACTCGGGGTTGAGGTCGGCGTCCAGCCAGGCGCGCGCGGTGATGAACGTGCCGCGGCTTTTGCTCATCTTGGCGCCGTTGATGGTCAAAAAGCCATTGACGTACTCGCGCGTGGGGGTACGGTAGCCGGAAAACTGCAGCATCGCCGGCCAGAAGAGCGCATGAAAGTACAGGATGTCCTTGCCGATGAAATGAATCATTTCCGTGCCAGTGGCCGCCGCGGCCGCGGCGTCGAGGTAGGGGCTGGGGTCCAGGCCGCGCGCGTCGGCATAGGCGCGGAAACTGGCGAAATAACCGATCGGCGCGTCGAGCCAGACGTAGAAGTACTTGCCCGGCGCGTCGGGGATCTCGAAGCCAAAGTACGGAGCATCGCGGGTAATATCCCAGTCACTGAGTTGCGTTTCCTCGCCGTCGCCAAGCCACTCGCGCAACTTGTTTGCCGCCTGAACGGGTAGGCGCGGCGCGCCGGTGGGCGTCGTCCCACGGGTCCATTCGCGCAAGAACGCGACACAGCGCAGGTCGGAGAGCTTGAAGAAATAGTGGGTCGAGCGCTTCAGCACGGGCGTGGCACCCGAGACGGCGGAATAGGGCTCGATGAGTTCGGTGGGCGCGTACGCGGCGCCACACACTTCGCAGTTGTCGCCGTATTGGTCCGGCGCCCCACAGCGCGGGCATTTGCCTTTGACGAAGCGGTCGGGCAAGAACATTTCTTTGACCGGGTCATAGAGCTGCTCGATCTCGCGCGCTTGAATCAGACCCGCCGCTTTGAGCTTGCGGTAGATGTCTTCGGCGTAAAAGCGGTTTTCTGGGCTATGGGTGCTGTGGTAATGGTCGAACGCGACGAAAAAATTCGCAAAGTCGCGCTTATGCGCTTCCCGCATTCGTTCGATCAGCGCTTCCGGGGTGATCCCTTCCGTTTCGGCGCGCAACATCACCGGGGTACCGTGCGTGTCGTCGGCACAGACGTAATGCACTGTGTGACCGCGCAGGCGCTGGTAGCGCACCCACACGTCAGCCTGGATGTAACCGACGAGGTGCCCCAGGTGGATATCGCCGTTGGCGTAGGGTAGCGCATTGGTGACGAGAATCTTGCGGCTGGTCTGGCTCATGGTCATGGGGTAACTCAAGTCTTCGAAATCGCTCTGCTGGCGATTATAAACTGCATCAACTCACTCGGCTCAGGATATAATGGCGTCTTGCGCCCAGGTGGCGGAATAGGTAGACGCACTGGATTTAGGTTCCAGCGCCGCAAGGCGTGCGAGTTCGAGTCTCGCCCTGGGCAGGGTATTCCGTTCGTTTCTTCGCTTCGTCACGGTTACGGCACCTTCCCGCCGCGCCATCGCCAGGCCGCTTCTGACGAGGCAGCGATTCAACTAGGAACCAGCATGCGCTACGTTTCTACTCGCGGGCTAGCCCCCGCGATGTCGTTTTCCGAGATTTTGCTCGAAGGTCTGGCCGCCGACGGCGGCTTGTACGTGCCCGAAACGTACCCGCAGTTTTCGCTCGCGGCGCTGGCACGACTGGCGCGCCTGCCGTACGCCGAGCTGGCGTTCGAGATCCTGCGCCGTTTTGCTCCCGAGATCCCTGAGGACGACTGGGCACGACTGGTACTGGCCACCTATCATGCCAAGCGCTACCCCTACGCGCGCGCGCCGCAGACGGCGGCACGGATCGCCCCGCTCACCTGGCTCGAAGAAGGGCGGCTGGGGCTATTGGAGCTATCCAACGGCCCCACGCTCGCGTTCAAGGACATGGCGCTGCAGTTGCTGGGGGAACTCTTTGAGTATCGTTTGGCGCAGACCGGCACGACGCTCAACATTCTTGGCGCCACCTCGGGCGATACCGGTTCGGCGGCCGAACATGCGCTCAAAGGACGGCGCGGCGTGGCGGTGTTCATGCTCTCGCCCGCGGGGCGCATGAGCCCGTTTCAACGCGCGCAGATGTACTCGCTGCAGGAGGAGAACATCCATAACCTCGCGGTGCGCGGCACCTTTGACGAAGCGCAGGACATCGTCAAGGCGCTGGCGAGCGACCCGGAATTCAAAGCCCGCTATCGGCTGGGTGCGGTCAATTCGATCAACTGGGCGCGGATTGCCGCGCAGGTGGTGTATTACTTCGCGGGTTATTTCCAGGCGGTGCACCGGGTCGGCGAGCCGATCGCGGTGGCCGTTCCCAGCGGCAACTTCGGCAATGTGCTCGCCGGCCACATCGCACGGCAAATGGGGTTACCGATTGCGCAACTGATCGTTGCGACCAACGAAAACGACGTGCTCGATGAGTTTTTCCGCACTGGGGTGTATCGTCCGCGCACGCCGGCGCAAACGCACGTCACGTCGAGCCCGTCGATGGACATTGCCAAAGCGTCGAACTTCGAGCGTTTCGTGTTCGACGCGGTGGGGCGCGATGCCGCCCAGCTAAATGCCCTTTGGGTACAATTGGCCGAGAAGGGGTTTTTTGACCTCAAAAGTACGCCGCATTGGTATGGCTTTTCCCGTTGGGCGTTTGCTTCGGGTCGTAGCACCCACGCGATGCGTGTGGCGCGCATCCGCGAGGTATGGCAACGCTACCGCGTGCTCATCGACCCGCACACCGCCGATGGGGTGAACGTGGGTCTGGCGCAACGCGATGCCACACTGCCGCTTCTGGTGCTGGAAACAGCGCAGCCGGCGAAGTTTGCCGACACCATCCGCGAAGCGATCGGCGAGGAGCCGCCGCGACCCGCGGATTTCGTCGGTATCGAGAATGCGCCGCAGCGCGTCACCGAGCTGCCGGCCGCCGTCGCAGCGGTGCGCACGTACCTCGAAGCGCACGCGCTGCTGGCGTAAGGCGTCCGCCGCCGCGGGCCGAGCGTGCGTTTTTGTCAGGGTTGGGGATCGCTTCCGCGTTGGCGGCGCGACGAGCGGGTGGGCTCAATGACTCAGCGCTCGACGTGCCGTAGCGAAAAGTCGATCGCCCGCACGTCCTTGGTCAGCCGCCCAATCGAAATGCGATCCACACCCGCTTCGGCGATCGCGCGCACGTTGGTCAAATCCACCCCCCCGGAGGCTTCCAGCAGTGCGCGGCCGGCGGTGCGCGCGACCGCTTCGCGCATCTCGTCGATGGTCATGTTATCCAGCAGGATCATCGTTGCGCCGCAGGCCAGCGCCTCGTCGAGCTGCTCGAGCGTCTCGACTTCGATTTGAATAAACACTTCCTCGTTGGCCAGCGCCTGGGCGCGCTCCAGCGCGGCGCGAATGCCGCCGGCGGCGATGAGGTGGTTCTCCTTGATCAAAATGCCGTCGAATAGTCCGATGCGGTGGTTCTGACCGCCGCCGACACGCACCGCGTATTTCTGCGCCAGCCTCAGTCCCGGAATGGTCTTACGCGTATCGACGATTTGCGCCTTGGTGCCTTGGACGGCTTCAACGTACTGGCGAGTGACCGTCGCCACTCCCGAGAGCAGCTGCAGAAAGTTCAGCGCCGTGCGTTCGGCGGTGAGCAACGTGCGCGCGTCGCACTCAATTTCACACACCGTTTGGTTCGGCTCGATCCATTCCCCTTCAGCGGCGTGCCACAGGATCATCGCTTCAGGTTCGAGCAATCGGAACGCCGTCTCGAACCAGCGATGACCACACAGTACTGCGCGCTCGCGGGTGATCACCCGGCCGCGCGCTTGGGTGTCGGGAGCAATCAGGCGCGCGGTGCGGTCCCCCGTGCCGATGTCCTCGGCCAAGGCTTGTGCGACGGCGCGTCCAATTTCGGCTTTGAGTGCTTCCTGGAAAATCATGCTCGGGCGTTCCTTTGTGGTATCACTCAATCGCACCTTGTTTCATTTGGTGGGGGACGGAAGGGTTGCCCTCCCCAGTAACGGGAGCAGGCACTCCGAACCGCGGCCACTGTTCCGGCGGAACGGCGAGCCGGTTCAACAGGCTTTCGCGATTGAGATGAACGAGTTGTTCGATCAAGGCGATGTCTTCTTCCAGTCCCGGGTGTTCCCAGCCTTTCGCCGTACGTCGTGCCCAGCGAACGGCAAGCAAAACGGTGCGAGCACGCGGGTTGTCCCAGTGATCGCTGCTCATGAGGTGTTTGAGCGTTTCCGGCAGTTCAAGGGTGTCGATGAGCGCGGCACGCAATTCTACATCGGTGGTGTTGAAGACCTTGCGTTGTAAAAGGTCGATGGGATGATGGGGGTAACGTTGCCGCAGCGACACCAGCAGCAGCATCAATCGCGGGGCATGCAGCCAAAGCAGGATCTCACTGATTTCGAACAGTAACGCGGCGACCACCACTTCTTCCACTTCGATGTCGCGCCGCAGCAACGCCCAATCGTGCGCGTAATGGGCAGCTTTCTTGGCGCGGGCGATGCGGCTCAGGTTCTCGGCTGGCGGTGCCTCAATGTCTATCTGTCCACGCGCTTCAGGTCCGACGGCGATCTTA
>FWWM01015854.1_pt1 | contig 11398 bp, 12 predicted proteins | sample 2228351 | NCBI WGS metagenome assembly FWWM01 (sample SAMEA103939774, study PRJEB20133) | metagenome
TCTGGCTTTCCCCCTTGAGTTCCTCGGTCTTCGCCCGATTGGCTTCTGCCAGTTTGTTCAAGACCTCCAGGGCGGTCCTCTCCACCTCCGCATCCCTGTCCATCTCCAAAAGCGTCTTCCTCTGGAACTCGATCTGCGCGACCTGCTCTGTCAACTCGGCATGAAGCACGGCCTTCTCCTCAACGACCGCTTCCTCCTGAATCGGAGGCTCGGGCAGCCTCGCCGGGATGCTCACGTACTGCGCCTGAAGTTCCTCGACCTTTCGCCTCTTCCGCTCCGCGTTTTCCCGCTTGAGTCTTTCCTCCTGCTCCTTCTTCCAGTCCTGCCAGTTGCCAAGCCCGAGCATGTCCTCCGCCCCCCACCTGACCCACTCCCTGGTCAGCGGGCCAAGGATCGGCTTCTGAGGCATACTTTTATTCTCTTCCCTTAGGCGCGATCGCTGCTCAGCAAGAGCCGCCTCCGTTCTCTCAAGCTCCTTCCTCTTTACGTCCACCTCTTGCCGGGCCTCCGCGAGCTCCTCGTCCGCCAGAGCCTTGAGGCGTTCTGCTCGCTCCAACTTGTCCTTCATGCGTCGCAGCGCCTCCTGGTCCTCGACCATCTGACCGGCAGTCGTTGTCCTCTTGCTATTCAGCGCGGACTCCATGGACTTCTGCTTCGCCGCGTAGTAGGCAACCTCCTCCCTCGCTTCCGCTGCGTTTTTCTCTGCTTCGCGAACCTTTTGCTCTGCCCTCTTGAGTTCCTGTTTTTTGGCCTTCGCTAATCTGCGGAGATGCTTGGCGTGCTGATATTCCCTCCCCAGTTTCTTCCAGTTCTCCTTCACCTCCTTCCACGTATCTTTCATCAACCTGTACCGTTGGGGGATCTCCTCCCCACGACCCCCTATCATGACGTTTGCAACCTTCGAACCAAGGGTCTTGATCCGCTCGCCGTATCCCTTGGGTTCCTTGGGCCTTGCGGGTTCACTCGCCGGGGGAGCGGTCTTGGTCTTCGTATTCTCGGATGCGCGACCCTCGCGTCTACCCTTGACTTTGCTTTGGATCTCCTTGATGAGGTTGTTGATGCGCCTCTTGTTGATGAGCCTCGGGCCCCAGGCCTTCGCGAACTCCCTGGTCCATTCCTCGGTGTTCCTCTCGAGGCTCGCCGCCCTGGCCGCGAGCGTCGCCGGGTCCGCCTCGCCATCCGCGAGGATCTGGACTGCCCGGCCAGCCACAACAAAAGCCCTGAGCCCCATCACCCCGATCTTGATGAGGGTCGAGATCTCGGCAAAAACGAGCCCGGCCTTACCAAAGAGTGGTGCGGCCGCCAGCAGCGCGGCACCGACCGGGGAAATACTGAGGATGAACCCTCCCAGGTACAGCACCGCAGCGATGGCCTGGCACAGCGTACCGAGAAGGCTGATCACGTTCGCCGCACCGTCGAGGAGATTGATGACGCCCTCGATGCGCGTCACCCAGTCCTTGCCCGCGCCAAACGCATCGCTCCACCCCTTGCTGAGCTTTCCCCAGGTCGCTTCCTGGGTCGCCTCGAGCCATTGTCCGCGGAACATCGTGAAGTCGATCGTGAATTGGATGAGTTCCACGAAGCCCGATAGGTAGGGGACTCTCTTGCCTCCCGCCTGGATCAATGTTTGGAGGAACAGTTCCCCACCGCCGCGCCAGAGGCCGCCGATCCCGCCCTTGAACAGGGCCTTCCCGACAAGCGCTGCGCGGTCACCCAGGCTGACCTTCGCCGACTCGATGGGGACCTGGCCGCCTGTGCCCACGGCCCGCCACTCATCGTGCCACGCCTTCTCAGTGGCGTACTTCTGAAGGTCGGTCCGGAGGGACTCCCCCAGGCCCGGTAGCCTCCCCTCATGGCCTGGCGCCGCGGCAATCGCGATGTCCTGGAGCGCCAAAGGTGTCGGCTTGTTGCTCGCTTGCGGCCCCTTGTCGCCCTTCCGGGGTGACTTGGGTGCTCGTTGGACGTCGGCCTTCTTTCCTCCTTCTCCCTCTCCCTCGCCCTTCTTCTCCCCCGGTTTGACCTCCTGCGCCTGCCGCCCCTCTCCCGTCATTTCCTCTGGCTCGCTCTCCCCCTCGCCATCCCAACGCTGGGGCCCCGCCTTGTCCTCCCCCTCGGATAACCCCACCCTCTCGGCCTCGCCAAAGACCAAGGGCGTGCCCTGGCCGACCTCGGAGGACCCTGTTGCCAAACGGTACTCCTCCTCGATGACGGCGAGGCTCTCGGGGTCGGAAAACTGCACCCTCAGAGACTCGTACAGCGGCTTCAAGTCCAAACCCTTGGACTTGGCCTCCTGGAACTGCCGATGCACAACCTGTCGGACCTCGCGCACGTCGAGCGCCTTGCGCTGCTTGCCCTTCTTGTTTGCCGGGCTCCAGATCCTCTCCTTCCCGACCGCCATTGCGAAATGTGGTTGCGCCATGGCCCCCCTCACGCAAACTGTCTGCGGTATGCTTCCAGGACTTCGGCGAACGCCGCCCCACCCCAGCGCGCCTCAAGGGCCTCAATCATCGCTACGACTTGGGCCCCAGCCTCTGGACCCAAAAGGTCCTCGATGCTCGCCTTGCACGTAAACAGGATGGTCAAGGCCCCCACCCGGTCCCCGCGCTCGTCCCTCGCCCGGGCTACCGCACCGCAAGCAAGGATGTAGAGGACCGGGTCCACCGTGTCCAAAGCCGCCTCACGAGCCGCCATCGCCTCCCGCTCCGCAGCCTCGATGTCCCCGCGCTGATGGGCCAGCGCCGAGTCAAGCAAGCGCGAGTAGCCACTAGGCAAGTGTTCCCTAAGCAATGCCATCCCGGACACTGTGGCCGGGTCGGACAGCGCATCCAAGAGCCCTTCGTCCACCACTCCACTCCTCTCGACCAGGGCAACCACGGAGCGGGCCCCATCACGCCACCGCTCCGCCATGACCCGGCCCTCTGCCGACAAAAACGGCTTCCCAGCCTCCACCGTGGCCTCCAAAACCTCAAGCCCCGCCCCGTCGAAAGCAGTTTCGCACAGGTACGACAAACACTTTAGATACAGCCCCTCGTCCGGGATGCCGAGCGCCCCTCGTGCTGCTTCTGCCAAGTGCCTGCGGGCCTTCTGCCGCCCCTCCTCGCCCTCCACCCGCAGGTACGTGAGGCCAAGTGCCAGACGGCATTCCACCGCCTCCTTTGTCGCGCCGGCCTGTTCGAAGAGGGACAGCGCCTTGGACAAGAGCCCGCGCGCCCGCTTCCGCTCCCCGCGCTCGAGCCACCCAACCGCCTCCTCCCGCATGGCCATGGCCTTCGCAACCCCACGCCTGACCCCCGACAACCCGGCCATCGCGATTGCCTCGAGCCTCAAGGAACCTCGTAGAGGGTGTCCCACGAAACCGACCATCGAACCTCAAAGACTACAGCGCTTCTGTCGCGTATCACCCGGCCTCCAGTCCGCGCCCGCGACCCCGTGGACTTCACCCGCCCTTCTCCCACCGCAACCAGCGGTTGTCGCCTCCATGTTAGCGTAGACGATCCCGTCGTGCAAGGCTTGCGCTGCATCTGCGCCTAGAGGATTGCTTCGGGGCTGCCGGATGGGTCAACGCACGTTACCGGGGGCCTTCCCCACCGGATGACGTTAGACGGGGGCGCAAGGGGATCCTTGGTGAGCAGCGGTAGAACCACGTGCTTGTCCCCAGCGGTCGCCACGGCCTCCAAGACCCAGTGCTCAGGCACCACATCGGTTTCGGGCGACCGTTTTCGGCTCGCGGTCTGGGAGGTCTGGGCATCGCCGCTCCACCCCGGCGCCTCCCCTCTGACCTCTCCCACGCAAGTCGCCTTCGTTCTCCACCCTGACGCGCCGGCAACTTCCGTCCCCCACCAGCCACAGGTCCTGGTTCTTCTTCGCGGACACCTTGGCCAAGTCCGTAAGGTCCACGGCCACGATCGGCCACTTCCGCTTCGTCAGCGGGGCTACCCGGACCACAAAGTTCTGCCGCAACCGCTCGTCGTCGAAGTGGGGTGATGACGCCATCCGGCGAAAGGCGCGTCACCGTCTTCAGCAGCGCGATTCGCTCCCAATCGCGCGGCCGATCTCCGTGAGCATTGGACTCCCACGATGGACCATCCCTAAAGATGCAGTCACCGACGCGCCTTTGGTCCGGCCGCTCGAGCTCCGCTGCAATGTTCTAAACAAACTGACCCAAGCGTCGCAATGTCTACACAAGGATCAGCGCGACGTCCCGGGGTCGCGCGTGCCCGCGTCGGACATCTGCATCCGCGCGCCCCAGCGGGCGAGGAGGAAGGTGACGACCATCAACCCGACAAAGGCCACAAGGCCCAGCCCCTGGCCCAAGGCCCCCTCGAACCACGGCGCGGCCTCTTGGGCGAGCACCGGCTCCCCCGAGGCGCTCATTCTCTCGGAGAAGGCTACGCCGATACTCAAATACTGCACTGCGAAGCCCGTCTCCTTCAGGCGCAGGACCGCGCTCAGGATCCCGAAGATGGCCGCGCCTGCCATGAGGCCCGAGGCGATGAGCATCCCCTGTTCCTTGCGCGCCTGGCGAACGGCGTCGGAACCCCCGCTGCGGGCCACGAGCCATGCGACGAAGCCGCCCATAAGCTGCGCGGACGTCAGGGAAATGGGGAGGTACATGCCCAGCGCGAACGCGAGCGTCGGAAGGCCGGCCATCGTCACCAGGACAGAGATGAGCGCACCCAGGGCATACAGAAGATACGGCTGCTCGCCGCCGGTCATGAGGCCTCGAACCACGGCCGCGAGCATGTTGGCCTGGGGCGCGGGCAGGACCTCCTCGTTGGACACAAGGCGTCCGCCCTTCTCGATCAGGAAGTGGTAGCCCTGGTCCATCAGGGGGATGACCACAGCCACCACCAGGGCCGCGACCGCGAGCCCCGCGAACTTCAGGACCTGCTGGCTGCGAGGGGTCGCGCCGATCCAGTAGCCGATCTTGAAGTCCGAGATGAGGGCGCCCGAGGTGGACAGCGCCGTGCACACCGCGGTCCCGATCACGAGGGCCACGAAGATGCCCGCCTTCCCGAACAGGCCCGCGGAGGCCATGACGAGGGACGAGATGACCACCGTGACGAGGGTCATCCCAGACACGGGGTTCACGCCCACGATGGCGATGGCCTCGGCCGCGACCGGCGTGAACAGAAAGCACAGGGCGAACGAGATCAGCATGCCGATGACCGAGTAGAGAAGGCTCGAGGCGAAATCGTAGCCCCCTGTCTTGAGGCACACGATGAAGAACAAAACCCCCATGCCGAGCGTGGCGAGCAACTGGACCAGCAGGACATTGCCGGGTCGCATGTCGAGGTCCGTGCGGGCGATGTCCGAGGGGCCCCTGCGCCCGAGGCCTCGGAAGCCGAGCGCGACAGAACCCGCGATGATCCGGCCCATGCGGATGAGCCCGATGATCCCCGCCATGGCGATGGCCCCGATCCCGATGGGCTTGATGAAGGCGCCGAACAGGTCGCTCTCGCTCATGCGCGCGATGTGATAGGCGGTCCCGGCATAGGACACCTCGCCGGCGCCCTGTCCCACCAAGAAAATCAGGGGGACCATGACCAGGTAGGCGAGGACGGACCCGGCGAAGATGATCGCGCAGTACTTGAGCCCGATGATGTAGCCAAGCCCGAACAAGGCCGCGATCGCGGTCATCTTCATCTCGAGGCGGAAGCCGTGCAGCCACTCTCCAGCCCGCCCGAGCAAGACGCGCGTGGTCAGGGCCGGGTTCCAGGCGTGAACCGCCTCGACCACGAAGTCGTAGAGGCCTCCCAGGCAAAACGAGGCGAGCAGGACCTTGCCGGCCCCGCTGCCCGTGGACTCGCCGGACACGAGGATCTCGGTGGTGGCGGTTGCCTCGGGGAAGGGGAGTTCGCCGTGACGGTCGCGAACGAAGTGGCGGCGCAGCGGGATGATCAGCATGACGCCCAGGGCGCCGCCCAGGAAGCAGGCGAGGAAGATCTGCCACCAGTGAACGTCCTCGATCTGGTTCAGGTAGAGCGCGGGGACCACGAAGGCGGCGCCGGCGGCGACGACGCCGGACGCCTGTCCGATGGACTGGACGATGACGTTCTCGAGGATCGTGGAACGCCGCGTCCGCATGCGCCCAAAGAAGATCGCAGCCACAGCGATAGGGATGGCAGTCTCGATGCCGCTGCCGGCCCGCAGGGCGATATAGACCGCCGCGGCCGCGAAGACCGCGACCATGACAAGCCCGAAGGTGACGGACCATGTTGTGACCTCGGCCATCGGGCTCGACGAGGGCACGACAGGCTCGTAGCGCTCGCCGGGCTTGAGCGGGCGGTAGGCGTTCTCCGGGAGCAGCCTTCCTCGGGTGGGTGGCGTGTCCATGGTCCCTCCTTGTGGGCGCCTCGATGACGGGTGGAGAGTAGCGCATGGAGAGGGGGAGATGGAAGCCCTTGACAACCCCTCGAGCGACCCCAATCTTTTCGTCGGCAAGGGCACCGGGGTCCTGCGACGGAAGGACCGGGAATCAAAGCCCTTCAGAGAGGTAGGTGTTCATAAGTTCGGTACAACGAAAGGAGGTGTACCATGATGCTCCAGAGGTGGGATCCCATTCGGGACTTCGAGAGGCTCCACGAGGAGATGGACCGGCTGTTCCGAAGTCTGACCACGGGGCGGCCCGCCCTCCCGCACGGGGACGTCACGTGCCCGTTCGCGGTGGACATCCTCGAGGACAAGGACCATGTCCTGCTGAAGGCGGAACTCCCCGGGGTGAACCCCAAGGAGGTCAACATCAGCGTCGAGGACAACGTCCTGACCATCTCGGGCGAGAAGAAGCTCGAGCATGAGGACAAGAAGGACAACTACGTCCGGGTGGAGCGGTACTACGGGAAGTTCTCGCGGGCTTTCACCCTGCCGCCCTACGTGGACCCGGCCCAGATCTCGGCCGAGTACAAGGACGGGGTCCTAACGGTCACCCTGCCCAAGCGGCCCGAGACCAAGCCCCGTCAGATCCAGGTCAAGGCTGGCTGAGCGCCTCGTGAGGGGACCGGTCGCAAGGACCGGTCCCCACTTGGGCCTGGTCCTCTCCTGCCGAGAGGTCTCGTCCACGGTCTTGCCACCCAAAACGAACGCGCTATCATCGCCACCCGGAACTCGCTGGAGGAGGCGATGGGCAAGCACTCGAAGACCCCGAAGATGAGGCGGCGCGCGCGCCGCGAGAAGAAGAAGGCCCGCGAGAAGCGCAAGGCAGCCCAGAAGGCTCGGGAGAAACAGTCATGAGCGCGTCGGACTGCATATTCTGCAAGATTGTTGCGGGCGAGGTCCCGGCCAGGTGGGTGTTCCAGGATGACGAGGTCGTCGCCTTCCACGACATCCATCCTGTGGCGCCGGTGCATGTCCTAGTGATCCCGCGGCGACACATCTCGTCTCTCGCCGAGGCGGCCCCGGAAGACCGGGCGGTCCTTGGGAGTGTCCTCCTCGGGGCTGCCCGGGTCGCCCGGGAACTCGGGTGCGCCGAGAAGGGGTATCGAACCATCCTGAACACCGGAAGCGGCGCGGGCCAGAGCGTCTTCCACCTTCACGCGCATGTCCTGTCCGGCAAGCGGTTGTCGTGGCCGTGATGATTTTCGGACTACTCAGGTCCAAATGGCCTTGACACGGGTGGGTGGCGTGGCCACCTTCCTATCGAGCGCCGCTTGAGTTCAGCGGCGCGCTTTTTTCATAGAAGGAGAGAGCCATGAAGGACCGAAAGCCTGCCTATCTGACCGCGAAGCCATCTTCCCATGCGCAAGGGGCGGTCATGCCCGTGACGGACGCGACGTTTGAGCGCGAGGTCATCCAGTCGGACCTCCCGGTATTCGTGGACTTCTGGGCCCCGTGGTGCGGACCGTGCCGGATGGTGGCCCCGGTCGTGGAACAACTCGCGCGCGAGTACGCTGGGCGGATGAAGTTCGTGAAACTGGACACGCAGGACAACCCCGTGGTTCCCGGCCAGATGGGCATCCGCTCCATCCCGACCCTGGTCATTTTCAAGGGACCCGAGGTCGTGGACTACCGTGTCGGGGCCGCGCCCGCCGAGGACTTGAGGCGCATGATTGACCGTGCTTTGGGCGCGAAGCAGGGCCTCCTGTCCAAGATCTTCGGCTAGTCGTCCGAAAGGTCCGCTGCAAGGCCAGACCTGCGCAGGGGCGGGGGGAAGTGCCGGAGCATCCAGAGCAGGAGAAAAAGACCCGGCAACGCCGCGAGCGTAGTCAGCGTAAAATACTCTGGCCAGGACATTTGCTGCGCGATCCACCCTCCGCACGAGGCGAGTAGCCGCCCCGCGAAGGCCGCGAGCGACGACAGGAGCGCATACTGCGTCCCGGTGAAGGCCACGTTGCACAGGGACGACAGGTACGCGACAAAGGCCCCAGCCGCAAGCCCCCCGGAGAGGTTCTCGACCATGATGGTCGCAGCCAGCGCCGGGACGGAAGGCCCCACGACGGCCTGGAACACGAACATCAGGTTGGAGCCGGCCTGGAGGACGCCCCCCACGAGGAGGCTGCGCAGGATGCCAACCCGGGCCACCATGGCCCCCGCGAACCCGGTGCCCAGGAGGGTCATCACGAGGCCGAAACCCTTGCTGACGACCCCGACCTCGGTCTTGGTGAATCCGATGTCGAGATAGAACGGGTTGGCCATGACCCCGAGCAGGGCATCCCCATAGCGATAGAACGCGACGAAGAGAAGGATGGCCCACCATCCAGGGCGGGTCGTGAACTCGAGGAACGGCCGCAGGGCAGCCTCTCGGGCGCGAACGAGGAAGCGGGCGAGAGCGTCCCGAGAGGTGGGCGGCGCGGCGAGAGGGAGCGAGGGGACGAAGGGCTCGGGGTTCAGGAGCGTCGCAAGGACTCCCACCGACATGAGACCGGCCATGGCCGCGTAGGCGGCGAACCAGCCGGCCAGGTCCGCCACGACCAGGCAGCCGCCCCCGGCCGCGAGCATCCCGAGGCGGTAGCCGAACTGGATGGTGGCAGCCCCGGCGCCCAGTTTGGACTCATCCAGGATTTCCGTGCGATAGGCGTCCACCACGATGTCCTGTGTCGCGGACAGGAAGGCCACGACCACGCCCCAGACCACGACCTCGCCGAGTCCCTCCGGGGTAGACGGGTTGCGGCTTCCGAGAACGGGAAGGGTTGCGACCAGTCCGAGTTGCGACACGAGGAGCCAGGCCCGGCGCCGTCCCATGCGGCGCGTCAAGAAGGGCAGGGGGAGGCAGTCCACCAGGGGGGCCCACAAAAACTTGAGCCCGTACGCCATCCCGACCAGGGTGACGAAGCCGATCTCCGTCAGGGAGACGCCCTCGTCGTGAAGCCACGCGGACAGGGTCGGCCCCACGAGGAGGAGGGGGAGGCCGCTTGCGAACCCGAAGAACAGGATGGACAGGACCCGACGGTCCCGATAGACGGCGAGGGACGACGCCCAAGGTCCTGGCATGACTACCGCCGAGCGGCCCGCAACTGGTGAGCCATCCGGACCAGGTTGAGGACCCCGAGGTCCGGCAGACGGTAGAGGACCGACGCGCCCTGGCGGCGGTCCTCGACGAGCCCCACGGCCCGCAGGAGGGCTAGGTGCTTCGAGATTGTGGACTGGTCGCTGCCCACGAGGTCGCGCAACTCGGACACCGTGGCCTCGCCGCGGCCCAGGCGGTCAATGATGAGCAGGCGCGACTCGCAAGACAGGGCCTTTAGGACGCGGCTGACCTCGCGGTAGGGGGTCTGGCCTGGCATCGAACACCTCCTCGCAGCGATCGTAGAACGGGACCGCCGGGAGCGCCAAGCAGACGCACGAGGACAGGACGTTCGCCCCACGATGGGCCTGGTCCGTTGCAGCACAACATCTTCGTGGTCCCCGGTCACCACTGGGGGTCAGTGTGTGGCGTCAGATGCCGTGCCAGCCCTGGGAGCGTAGGGCTTTCGCCCGGCAACCGGCGCTTCAGGTCAGGACCTCTCTCTCCTCACCTCCATCGCGGCTAGGATCTCGTTCCTGCTCGCCATCCTTCGCCAAGACCTTGGCCGTGACCCCCATGTTTGGCGCCGGCAGGCGCCCCTGGAGTGCGGTGGCTTGACACCGTCTTCCCCCAACAAGGCGCCGACGACCCGGCGCACTTGGAAGGCTCGCTTCGCTCGCCCAGGCCGCCTGTACGCCCCCCCAACAGCGCGGTTTGCTCGATTCTTGCAGCAGATTGAATGGATGGGGAAACTGAAGGACAGACCCCAGAAGGACAGCAAACTCCGTCGTCTGGAGACGGCTCAACTAGTATCCATCCCGAGACGTGCCAGGTCCCTCTTCGCCGGCCATCTCGAAGGCGATGAGCATTTGTATCAGGCTCCCCTGGCCGCAGACGCCGTCGTGATCACCCAGGACAGGCACCAGGTCGCGCAGAGAAACGGCATCCGAAAGCGTCTGGGCGTCGAGGTGTTCGCGCTCGTCGAGGTCGTCTCGCAGGACCCTCCCGGATAGCCGCGCCCGGTGGCCGTACGCGCACAGGCGAGGGGTCCCCGCACGAGCCGCACGGCCGTCGCTCCCTCTGGGTCACCGCACCTCGAACGCGTCCGTGGTCAGAACGTACGCCTCGGGGGCGAGGCGGTCGGGGAGGCGGCAGGACCCCTCGACCCGCACGCGGAACCGCCCGGACAGGGGGAAGCCGGGGGTCGAGACCTCGCGGGCCGTGGGGATGCGCGCGGTCCAGCGGAAGGCGCGCGTCGTGGGAGCGAGGGAGGCCTCGTACGGGGGCTCCACGGCCAGTTCCAGGGTGACGTACGGACCCAGGGAGGTCAGGCGCGTGCCGGGCACGGTCTCGTGCGGGGCGAACGCCCCGTCCCGCTCGGATTCCAGCACAATCATCGGTGTCCCGAGCCACGGGTCGCCTCCCGCAAACACCACGACCGCCGTCTCCCCCGCGTCGAGCACGGTCGGGGGCGCAGACAGTACGGCGGGGCTGGTCGCGGACGCCTCGGCCTCGCGCGGTGTGAAGGCGGGCGTGGACCAGGCGAGGGGCGCAGCCTCCGCATACGGGAAGGGTCGCCCGGGGTCCACGAGCGTTTGCAGGAGCGCGGTCGCGGCCCCGATCGCGAAGTCCGCGAACCGCCATCCCCAGATCGCCATGCTCGGCTCGTAGCCCCCCCCGCGCCAGTCATCCTCGCGCATGATGTAGCCAAGGTACGCTTGAGAATACCCGAGGACGAAGACCTTGGACGACGAATCTAGGCCACCCAGGACATTCCGCAGGTAGAGCCCGACCTCGGCGTGAGGCTCGCCAGGCAACGTGGCCAGGACCGCCGGACCGATCCTCGCGACGGTCAAAAAGGTCTGGTGGACCATGGGGTCGTCAGGCATGGGCAGGCAGTCCATCGAGGGCTCCTGTCCGGGGTCCCCACGGCACTTCCCCTGGCCGAAGCCGCAGTAG
>FWWM01015856.1_pt1 | contig 11396 bp, 11 predicted proteins | sample 2228351 | NCBI WGS metagenome assembly FWWM01 (sample SAMEA103939774, study PRJEB20133) | metagenome
GGCGACGAGAGGGGAAAGCCGTCTCCCACTCAACCACCAAGTTAGCTACGACGAAAACCGACGAGTACGTTCCAACCACCGTGCCGACCGTCATCACGAATGCGAAGTCACGGATGCTGGCCGCCCCAAACACAAGCAAAGCAACCGTGACGAACAGCACGGTGAGCGAGGTAATAACCGTCCGGCTCAGAGTTTGGTTGATCGACAGGTTGACAACGTCAGCAAACGTCTCCTTGCGCATCTTCCTGATGCTCTCCCGGATTCGGTCCGACACGACAATCGAGTCGTTGACCGAGTAACCGATTACCGTCAGCAACGCAGCCAGCGTTGTCGTCGTCACTTCGCGATTGAACATCGCGATGACCCCGAGCGTGATAATCGCGTCGTGCAGCAGCGCCAGCGCCGCACCCACGCCGAACCGCAGGTCAAACCGGAAACTGACGTAGATGAGGATGCCGACCAAGCCGAGCGCCACCGCCAGCAGCACCTTTCCTTGAAGTTCCTTGGAGACCTGGGGCCCAACCATCTCCTCACGGACAATCTCGAAGCGGTTGTTGGGGAGCGAACGGGCGAGCTGCTCGCGGAATCGGGCATTGAACGACTCCCCGCCCTCGGTGCTTTTGACGCCGACACGAATCAGGAAATCACCCTTCTCATCCTGCTGAATCGTCGCACCGGCCGCGCCGAGTTCGGCGAGTACCGAACGCATCGCCTCAATCGAGACCCGCTCGTCGAAATGCACCTGAAGCAGCGCGCCGCCCGTAAAGTCCACTCCGTAATTGAATCCGCGCACCAGGATTGTGATGATGCTCGCCAGCAGGAGCACACCGGAAATACCAAAGAAGAGCCGACGCCGACTAGTGAAGTCAAAATGCGTTTCGGGAATGAGTCTCACTTATATCCTCAGCTTCCTGACCTGAAAACGTGACAGCCACCAGTCAAATACCCACCGGGTCACAAACACCGCGGTAATGACGTTGATGACCAGACCCGTAATCAGCGTTATCGCAAACCCGCGGATTGCCCCGGTGCCGACAAAATATAGGGCAATGGCAGTAATAATTGTGGTCGCGTTTGAGTCAACAATCGTCACCAGCGCCCGGGCATAGCCGGTGTCCACCGCGGCCAGATTGGTCTTGCCCGACCGCAGCTCCTCTCTAATTCGCTCAAAGACCAGCACGTTTGCGTCCACCGCCATGCCGATGGTGAGCGCAATGCCGGCGAGACCGGGCAAGGTCAGTGTTGCGCGCAGCCCGGCCAGCACTGCCAGCAGGAACAGGATGTTCAGGGTCAGGGCGATGTCCGCCAGTGCCCCGCCGACCGCGTAGTAGAGAATCATGAACACGACGACGGCCGCGGCCCCAATCAGGCTGGCAATGATGCCGCGCCTGATGGCATCCTTGCCCAGCGACGCGCCCACCGACCGCTCCTCGACGATGTTGACCGGCGCCGGCAGCGCGCCGGACCGAAGCACAATCGCCAAGTCCCGTGCATCATCCGGATTGACATCGTTGGTGGTAATCATCGCATTGCCGTCCGGAATCCGGTTCTGAATCACCGGCGCTGACTTGACAACGTTGTCGAGGACAATCGCCAGCCGTCGGCCGACGTTGCGGCCGGTCACTTGAGCGAAGACGGCCGCCTCCTTACGCCCCAGCTTGAGGCTGACAATCCAGGTATTGGCCAGCCCCGGCTCACTACCCTGATACGGGGCGGGCCGCGCGTCCTTGATTGCCGAGCCGAGCATCTCGGGCTCGGCCTTGAGCACGTAAAGTCGCCGGACGGTGCGCCCCTCGCGCCGCTCCGGCGGGCCGATGCGGCCGTCCTTCAGCGCGCGGCCGCTCGTACAGAACCCGGAACTCGGGCATGTCCGACTCATCAACCCCGAAGTCGCTGCCGACCGTCTGGATGTAACTGAGGAAGCTCCCTTCCTCGGCCTCATCGCCCAGCACCTCCCGGGCAGAATCGCCCCCGACCCTAACGCTATCAGCAAGCCCGCCCGCGCTGTCCGAGCCGAGCGCGACGGCCTTTAGTCGGTCGTCCACTGTCTTCAGAACGTCGTAGGCTGCCCGTTCTTCCAACACAAGCTGAAACTTGAGTTGCGCGGTCTGGCCAATCAAACTCTTGGCCCGGTCCCGGTCAACGCCCGGCAACTGTATCAGTATCCGGTCCCGGCCGGCCTTCTGAATGACCGGCTCAAACACGCCGAATTGGTCAACCCGGTTGCGAATGACCTCAAGGGCGCGGTCGCCGGCATCCCGGGCGTCATCCGCCGAAAGCTTCGACTTGTCAACTTCTAATACCAGATGCATGCCGCCGACCAGGTCGAGCCCCAAATGCAGGGCACGCTTGTGGGCGCCGGTCTTACGATTGGCAAGTTCGCCCGACTTTACCTGAACCCGGGCACTGTCGGACCGGGTTTGGGCCAAGCTCAGCTCTTCCTGCAACGCCCGTTCCTGACCAGGCATCTCGAAATGGAGCTGGTAGGTCGGGTACAGCGCCCACAGTGCGAGGGCAACCAGCACGATAAGCGCTCCGAATTTCAGTCGCGCGTATTTCAAGAATAGACCTCCAGTATCCGCTTCATCTCACTCACCGCCTCACGCAACCCGACCATCACCGCCCGGGCCACGACCGCAAAGCCGATGCTATACCCGGCCGCAATCCGCGCTCGGGCGACCGGGACGACATTCCGATAGTCCAGCCCATGGCCGACGTGCACGCTCAGTCCGACAGCGCTCGCCGCGGCTGAGGCGCGGCACAGCTCGTCCAGCAATTGCGGCCGGCTGCGCCAACCTCGGCTGTACCGGTCGGTATTCAACTCAACTACGTCCGCGCCCAGCTCGGCTGCCTTACTGCACTGGGCCGGGTCCGGCTCGATAAACAAGCTGACCCGGACACCAGCCCGACGCAGTGCATCAATCGGCCGAACCAGCTTCATCCCGGTTCTTGTCAGGTCAATGCCACTTGTGGTCGTAACTTCGGCACGCACCTCAGGCACCAACGTCACCTGGTCCGGCTTCAACCTGCGGGCAATGCGCACCATCTCATCGGTTGCTGCCATCTCTACCGTCAACTCAGTCTTGACCGTCCGGCGCAACAGCTCCACGTCCCGGTCATTGATATGCCGGCGGTCCTGACGCAGATGGACGGTGATGCCGTCAGCTCCGCCGAGCTCAACCAACGCTGCAGCCTGAACCGGGTCGGGAAACGATTCGCGCCGCGCCTGTCTCAGCGTGGCGACATGGTCAATGTTGACGGAAAGACTGTGCACGGTGAGCGGGATTGTAGGCGATAATCTGACCGATGTCAAGGGAAGCCGAGTTGCGCCGCGTTACTCCGCGGCGATGACTGTCCCTCGGCTCTTCCGGGAGCCGAAGGCCCTTCGCCTCGCTCATGGTGACAGAAGGCGAAGGCGCAGAACGAACGATCGAGAAGAGCAGAAGCCTAGGGCCAAAACGGCGGACGGCGGTGAGCGGAAGGCGAAGGGTTCAGGACGGGAAGATTTTTCGCTACACTCAGAATGACTAACGCCGCGTCATCCGGTCGAACTCAAGCACCTTGATGACGACGTTGCCGACCACGCCAAGGACTTCCGCCTGCTTGCTCAGCTCGCCCTCAGCCAGCTTCAGATGCACCGCCGAGGCTGGGAACTCACCAAAGGTCGCATCCACCGGCACCCACCGGCCGAGCCAGACCTCGTTCCAGGCGTGGTAGTAGAACGCACCGTCCATGTACACCAACCCGACTGCAACCTTGGCCGGAACCCCAGCCGCGCGCGCCAGCGCACCAAACAGAACTGCGTGTTCATTGCAGTCACCTTTCATGGTCTTGAGCACGTCGAGCGCAGTCGGGAAGCTTGCGGTTGCCTGTTTCTCGACAACGGTAAAGACCCACGACACTAGCTTGCGTGCCACCGCGACCGCATCGGTCTCTCGACCAACAACCTCAGCCGCCTTGGCCCTGAGCACAGCATCATCACACGGCATTGAGACACTGGGTTTGAGGAATTCAGTTTGCTCCTTGACCGGGAGTCTCACCGCCGAGTCAGGCGGAGGCACAACCAGAATCTCCAAGACCAATGGGCCCTCGGAAAGAAGTCTCTGCCCCGGCCCGGTAAGGTCGTATTCTTTCGGGTCAATCCCCGCAACCTCAATCTTGAGCCGGCTCACCGTCCCGGGTTCAGCGATGACCGTATCCACCCGCACCCGAAACATCGTCAGCACATCCACCCGGGCCGCGCCGGTCGTGTCGGAAAGAAGCGTCTTCGGGTCAACTCGTTCCGACCGCATGTTGGGCGGGGAGCTCTCGACCACCACCATGCCGTCGTCGTCAATCCAACTCGTGACCTCAAGCCGCGCCATCTTTGTCACCACTTTGGTGCAGTCGTACTCCCGGCCGGCAACCGTCTTCTTCTCTCGTCCCATCACTCGCACTTCGGCCGGCACAACATCAAGCACCGCGGCATCGAAGACCGGCACGCGATAGACTGAGTCAGTGGCTAACTTGCGGTCATGCACCAACCGCCCGAGCGCGGCCACCGGGAAGACCTGTCGCTCGACTTTGACGGTTCTCGGGCTGCCGCCTGCTGGAACGATACGCAGCTCGTTGCCCGTAACAAGTCCCGTGACCTTGAACGACCGCTCCTCGGACCCGAAGTTGAACTCGAAATCACGCAGGGCAAGGTCCGGGCCGGTGTTGGTCTCAGAACTGGATGTCACCCGTTGAGTCCTGCCGGCCATCGCCAGCGTCATCCGCACCGAACTCTGAAACCGGAACCCATCCGCCAATCGGTCCATCCGATACACCGAGTAGCCGACTTGCCGGTCTCCTATGTAGTTGGCAAGCCAGACCTCGGCCCCATGCTTGCGGGCCGGTCGGGGAGCTCGGGCTCCGCAACCGACGACGGCAATCGCCAAGACAAGTGTTGAGCAAAGCAACAGCGTCTTCATGAGTATCAGACTAACCCGCCGTGCTACCTTGTCAACTTCCGCCTTTGCCGGCTTGACTTGCTGACCGCGCGCGCTACAATTCCCGCCAATTGATGTTCACTTTTCGCGGCGGGGTCCACCCCCGAGATCACAAAGAAGCAACCGAGCATAGGCCGATTGAGACACTTCCTCTTCCCGCGCGGGTCTATGTCCCGATGTCGCAACACACCGGAGCACCATCCCAGCCGGTGGTCAAGAAGGGCGACTTGGTCAAGACCGGTACCATCATCGGCGAGCCGGCCGGCCGCATCTCGGTTCCGACCCACGCCCCGGTCTCAGGCACGGTCGCCGACGTTGCCGACCTACCCCATCCTTTGACCGGCAGGCGCGGGCCGACCGTAGTGATCGACTCGGACGGAAAGGACGAACTCGACCCGAGCATCGCCGAGCGTGATTACTCCGACTTCACCCGTGAGCAGACAATCGCGGCCATCAAAACGGCGGGCATCGTCGGACTGGGTGGTGCGGCTTTCCCGACTTTTTTCAAACTCTCCCCTCCTCCGGACAAGCCGATTGACACTCTGATTGTCAACGGCTGCGAGTGCGAGCCCTACCTCACTGCCGACCACCGGGTAATGCTTGAGCAGACGACCGAGGTCATCGAGGGAACCGCGATTATCGCCCGCGCCCTTGGGGTGAAGAACGTCATCATCGCCGTCGAGGACAACAAGCCGGATGCGATTCAGGCTTTGACCGCGGCCGCCGGTACCACGGGCATCGTCGTGCGCCGCCTCAAGACCAAGTATCCTCAGGGTGCCGAGAAGCAGCTCATCAAGGCCTGCCTCAAACGCGAGGTGCCCTCAGGCGGCCTGCCGCTCGATGTTGGGTGCGTAGTCCAGAACGTCGGCACCGCAGTCGCAGTTCGAGAGGCACTTAAGTTCAACCGGCCGCTGTACGAACGTGTGACAACCGTGACCGGCCCGGGCGTGGCGAATCCGAAGAACCTGCGCGTCCGCATCGGCACGCCGGTAAGGAACCTGATTGAGTTCTGCGGCGGGTATTCAGGTGACACCGGCAAGCTCATAATGGGCGGGCCGATGATGGGCATCGCCGTGCCGTCGGACGAAGTCTGGGTGCTCAAGGGCACATCGGGCGTGCTCGTGCTCGACCGCAAGGCCACGGTCTTTGACGAACACGACTGCATCAGGTGTGGCCGCTGCATCTATGCCTGCCCGATGGGCCTGGCACCTCAACGCCTTGCCAATCTCATCAAGCGCCGGCGCTTCGAGGAAGCAAAGCGAGAACACGTAACCGATTGTATCGAGTGCGGGTGCTGTGCCTGGGTCTGCCCGGCCAGGATTCGGCTTGTGCACCGGTTCAAGTACGCTAAGTCAGAGCTGGCGGGAATGAAGGCCAAGTGAACACCGCGCCAACTGAGACTCCGGCCGGAGACCGTCGGCTGATTGTCGCTGCTTCGCCCCACGTCCGCTCGCCGGTTACCGTCAAGATGATAATGTGGGCTGTGGTCATCGCCCTGCTGCCGGCGCTCGGCGGTTCGGTCTACTTCTTCGGCTGCGCAGCGCTCTGGCTCGTGGTACTCAGTGTCGTCTCGGCTGTGGTCTTTGACACTCTGACCCAACTGGCGTTTGGCCGTAAGCTCACGCCGACCGATGGCAGCGCAGTCATCACCGGCCTGCTGCTGGCGTACAACCTGCCGCCCGGTGTGCCGTGGTGGGTCCCAGTCATCGGCGCGGCCTTCGCCATGGTCGTAGTCAAGCAGTTCTTCGGCGGTCTGGGGCATAACTTCGTGAACCCGGCCCTGGCCGCGCGTGCCTTCCTTGTCGTATCATGGCCAACACACATGACCTCGATGTGGCTTGCGCCTCGGGGCGGCTCGCTCTCCGGACTCGACACAGTTTCGCAGGCAACACCTCTCGCCCTTGTTCGCCGGGCTGGTGAGTACGTCCCGGCCGACTCATTGTCATCGGTCATCGGACAGGCCAACTCCCTACCCATGCTGCAGAAACTCTTCTTCGGCGATGTCGGCGGATGTCTGGGCGAGACATCAGCACTGCTGCTGCTCATCGGCGCTGCCCTGCTCATCGCCATCCGGGTGATTGACTGGCGCATCCCGGCCGCGTACCTTGGCACAGTCATCGTCCTCGCGCTCGTACTACCCGGAAACCCGATGTCGCCCTGGTTTCATCTGCTCTCCGGCGGCGTCATCCTCGGTGCGTTCTTCATGGCCACCGACTACGTCACCTCACCGGTCACCGCCAAAGGACGGGTTATCTTCGGCATCGGCTGTGGCATCATCACCATGCTCATCCGGCTCTACGGCGGCTATCCGGAGGGTTGCTCGTTCTCAATCCTGCTGATGAACGTCGCCACTCCGCTGATTGACCGGATGACTCGGCCCAGGTTGTTTGGTACTGTGTCCCCCAGGAGAAAATGATGGTCCAAAGCAAGGCTTGGATGATTGTCTCGCTGGTGCTGACCTGTCTTGTTGCCGCCTTTGCCCTTTCCCAAGTCTACGCCGTCACCAAACCGAGAATCGAAGGCCAAGCGGCTGCGGCGTTGCAGGCATCGCTCGCCGAGGTCCTGCCTGCTGCAACGACTTTCACCGAACTTGAACACGGCAAGGTCTGGTCCGGCAACAACGGCTCCGGCATCCGGGTAGGTATCGTGTTCAAGACCCAGCCGCGCGGCTACGGCGGCCCAATCACCGTTGTCGTCGGACTGGACACATCTGGTATTGTCACCGGCGTCGGTATCGGTGCAGACATGAAAGAGACTCCCGGGCTGGGACTCAAGGCACACGAAAGCTGGTTCCGCGACCAGTTCAGGGGCAAAACCGCTGACCAGCTTCGACTGAAACGCGACAACGGCGCGATTGATGCCATCTCTGCGGCGACGATTACATCCCGGGCCGTCACCGACGGAATCCGGCAGGGCATCGAGCAGCACCTTCACTATCTGACACCATGAACACTAATTCCTCCCGCTGGCAGTACTTCGTCTCTGGTATCATCAAGGAGAATCCGGTCCTCATCCTGATGATCGGTCTCTGCCCCACGCTGGCCACGAGCGTCTCGGCCCGCGACGCTTTGGGCATGGCCGCGGCCGCCTCGTTTGTACTCATCGGCTCCAACGTCGTTGTCTCGGCTATCCGCAAGGTCGTGCCCGCGTCGGTGCGCATCCCGATATTCATCATCGTCATCTCGACCTTTGTGACGATAATTGATTATGTCCTTCAAGCCTATCAGCCGGCCCTGTACCGCGTGCTCGGCGTGTTCGTGCCGCTCATCGTCGTCAACTGCATCATCCTCGGCCGGGCCGAGGCTTTCGCCTACGGCCACGGCGTGTTCGACTCGTTGCTCGACGCCCTGGGCAAGTCGGTCGGCTACGCGCTGGTGATGCTCGTTATGGGCAGCCTGCGTGAAATCTTCGCCGCGGGCACCTGGTTCGGCCAGGCAGTAACGCCGACCTGGTTCCGCGCCTCGCCCATGCTCTTCATGATCTTCCCGCCCGGTGCGTTCTTTCTCATCGGCATTCTCAAAGCACTGGTCACCCGTATGACCACCAAAGCATAGGAGGCAGCGATGAACCCGGCCAAAATCCTCGTCGGTGCGTTCCTTGTCAACAACATCATCCTGATGCGCTTCATCGGCCTCTGTCCTTTTTTCGGGGTATCCAACACGGTCAGCACCTCAGTCGGCATGAGCGCCGCAGTCCTGTTCGTTATGCTCCTTGCTTCCTGGGTCTCCTGGGTCCTGTACCACGTCCTGCTTTTGCCTTTCGACTTGGTGTTCCTGCGTACCGCGGTCTTCATCCTGGTCATTGCCGGCCTTGTCCAGTTCGTCGAAATGGTGCTCAAGAAGTACGTCCGCAACCTCTACTCGGCGCTCGGCATCTACCTGCCTTTGATTACGACGAACTGCGCCATCCTCGGCGTCACCTTCCTGAACGTGGACTACCAGTTCGACCTGCTCCGGTCAACCCTGTTCGCGCTCGGCACAGCACTCGGGTTTGCTCTGGCAATAGTTCTGTTCGCTGCCATCCGAGAGCGGCTCGAAGATTCTCCCATCTCACCCTCGTTCAAGGGCTACCCGATTGCTTTTGTCGGTGCGTCGCTGGTATCGCTGGCATTCCTCGGGTTCACCTCGCTCTTCGGAATCTCCCTCTAGCTGATGGACTGGCTACTCGTCGTCAAGGCCGCCGTGGCACTAGGCGGTCTGGGGCTGGTGATCGCGGTCGTGCTTGTCATCGCCAGCATCAAACTTGCGGTCAAGGTTGACGAACGCGAAGCCTCCATCCGGGCGGTATTGCCCGGGGCCAACTGCGGCGCCTGCGGCTTTCCCGGTTGCGACGGCTATGCGGCCGCGGTCGCCGCCGGCACGGCTCCGCCCAACTCCTGCTCGGTTGGCGGCGCCAGCGTTGCCCGCGCCATCGGTGAAATCACCGGCCAGGATGCCGGTGTGGTTGAATCCAAAGTCGCAGTCCTAATCTGCCGTGGCGGAAAGGACGTTGCGCCGCACCGATTCCAGTACAAAGGCCGACTGCCGAGAAGCAGCACTGCTCTTGGGCGGACCCAAGGCTTGCCCCTACGGCTGCGTCGGGCTCGGCCACTGCGTCACGGTCTGCCCGGTTACGGCCATCCGGATGGGCGACCAAAGCCTGCCCGTGATTGACGAGAAGAAATGTATCGGCTGCGGCAAGTGCGTCAAAGAGTGCCCCAAGGCCACGCTCATGCTTCTGCCCCGTACTAAGCTCGTCTATCTTGCCTGCGTTTCTCACGACAAAGGCAAGGCGGTCAAAGACGTCTGCCGAGTCGGCTGCATCGCCTGCGGCCTTTGTGTCAAAAGCTGCCCGGTCGGCGCACTCACTATCGTCAACAACCTGCCGGTGATGGACTTCGACAAATGCATTGACTGCGGCATCTGCGTCCACAAGTGCCCGACCAAGTCTTTCATTGACCGTGCGCCGGGCCGGCCCAAGGCGACCATCAACCCAAACTGCACCGGGTGCGGCGACTGCATCAAAGTCTGCAAGTTCAAGGCAATTGAGGGTGAACCAGGCAAACAGCACCGAGTCATCGCCGAGCGGTGCATCGGCTGCGGCGAATGCCGCAAAGTCTGCAAGGCCAATGCCATTCAGATGGTCGGCGCCCTCGGCCACGCGGCCCGGGTGGCATAGTCAGCTTCTGCTCGCACCGGACGCGCGAGGGAAACCGCAGAAAGCAGGTATCGAAAGTCATAACGTCCCGAGTGGAGACTTTGACTCCTGAGTGGCGGGTCTCTATCATTACGTTCCATGACTCAGAATAGCAACGCAGGCCGCGTCGGTATCAGGCGCGAAGAGAAGAACATCTGGGAACGACGCTGCCCGCTTATCCCGGAGCAGGTCGGCCAGCTCATCGGCGAGCATGGTCTTCAGTTCACGGTTCAGCATTCCGACATTCGGGTCTTCGTTGACGATGAGTTCCGCGAGGTCGGTGCGCGTGTCAGCGACGACCTCTCCGACTGCGAGCTGGTCCTGGGGGTAAAAGAGGTGCCGGTTGACGCGTTTCAGACCGAACAGACCTATGCTTTCTTCGCTCATGTCATCAAGGGCCAACCACACAACATGCCTATGCTTGCCCGGATGATGGCGCTCGGATGCTCGCTTGTGGATTACGAGAAGATAACCGACGACTCGGGCCGCCGACTCGTCTTCTTCGGGCGGTTTGCCGGCATCGCCGGCATGGTTGACACGCTGGCCGGCCTAGGGCTGAGGTTGAATCAGCTCGGGCTCACCACCCCCTTCGCCCGTGTCCGCCTCGCCCGTGAGTATGGCCGGGTCGAGCTGGCCAAGGCCGCGGTCGCCGATGTCGGCCGCGACATCGTCGAGCAGGGGTTGCCCGAACCACTCTGCCCCTTGGTTATCGGCGTCACCGGCTACGGCCACGTCGCCAAAGGTGCGTGGGAGATTCTCGATGCCCTGAACGCCACCGAGGTCGAGCCGGTAGACCTGCCTGCACTAGCCGCAACCGGCGACCGACATGCGGTCTATCGTGTGATGTTCCGCGAAGAGCACATGGTCGAACCGGTTCGACTGGGCCATCGGTTCGACCTAAAGGAGTACTTCTCCCGCCCCGAGCTCTACCGCTCCAAATTCGAGGAGCATCTCCCCTATCTGACCGCGCTCGCCAACTGCATCTACTGGGACAGCCGGTACCCGCGACTCGTCACCCGAGCCTGGCTCAGAGAGGCATTTGCCGCCCAGCCCCGACTGACAATCATCGGCGACATCTCATGCGACATTGAAGGTTCAATCGAAGCAACGGTCAAAGCAACCGACCCGGGCCAGCCGTTCTTCACCTTTGACCCGGGCTCAGGGCAAATGTGCGCTGGTGTCGACGGCTCAGGCGGCGGGCGCGGCGTTCCGCCCCGCCGTTCCGCCCAGCCGGTCGGCCAGGGCGAAGAC
>FWWM01015857.1_pt1 | contig 11394 bp, 8 predicted proteins | sample 2228351 | NCBI WGS metagenome assembly FWWM01 (sample SAMEA103939774, study PRJEB20133) | metagenome
GTGAAATCTCGCACCTGATGGCGGTGATGACCTGATGCGATTTATGCACACCCCTCATTTATAATGACAACCGCGAAGTCGTTTTATGGCAGCAATTTGGCACTGTGGGCGTGGCACGGAGTCGTTGGGATGACGCATTATGCGCACCTTTATTGCGGTGGAATTGACTGAGGACGTCCGGCGTGCGCTCAGGGACGTGCAGGCGCGCTTGCGGACGGGCGGGGCAGATGTGAAGTGGGTGGAGGAGGAGAACCTGCACCTGACCGTCAAGTTTTTGGGTGAAGTTCAGGACGAGCGATTGCCTGACGTGATAGCAGCCACCCGGCTGGCTGTTGCCTCCCTGACGACCTTTTCCGTCTCCATCGGTGGCATCGGAGCATTCCCCTCAATGACCAGACCGCGCGTGGTGTGGGTGGGGTTGCAGTCAGGCAGCGAACCGTTTAAGACACTGATGGAGCGGGTAGAAACGGCGATGGACGACATTGGCTTCCCCCGCGAAGGGCGCGCGCTGCATCCTCACGTCACGTTGGGGCGCGTGCGCGATCCGCGTCGTCTCAAACGGCTGCCGGAGTTGCTGAAAGCCGAATCGCCGGAGATGCTGGGAACGGTGACAGTTGAAAGATTGACGCTCATAGCAAGCGCATTGAGTCCGAAGGGACCGAGATATACGCCGTTGAACCATGTGAACATTGGAGTGATGGAGTGAGGGAGTGTTAGAATGATGGCGCAACACTCCATCACTCCATCACTCCAATGCTCCAACGAAGAAGAGGTTGCCTGTGGAACGCGATAAAGCGTTGGAGATGGCGCTGAGTCAGATTGAGAAGCAGCACGGCAAAGGCTCCATCATGCGGTTAGGCGAAAATACGCGAATGGCGGTGGAGGCGTTCCCCACGGGTTCTCTGTCATTAGACATCGCATTAGGCATCGGCGGCATCCCACGCGGGCGCATCGTGGAGGTCTTCGGTCCTGAGGGGTCGGGCAAGACGACGCTGACGCTGCACGTTCTCGCTGAGGCACAGCGGCAGGGCGGAACGGTGGCGTTCATTGACGTAGAGCACGCCTTAGACCCGACGTATGCCCGCAACATCGGCTTGGACATTGACAACGTTTACGTTTCGCAGCCGGACACGGGCGAAGAAGCCCTCGACATCGCGGACACGCTGGTGCGCAGCGGGGCGATTGATGCGGTGGTGGTAGATTCCGTCGCCGCGCTCGTGCCCCGCGCCGAGCTGGAGGGCGAGATGGGCGACCCCCAGACGGGAATGCACGCGCGGCTGATGAGTCAGGCGCTGCGGAAACTGTCCGGTTCAGTGAGCCGCTCGCGGGCGGCGTTTATCTTCACCAATCAGGTGCGGGAGAAAATTGGCGTGATGTTCGGCAATCCCGAAACGACGCCCGGCGGGCGGGCGCTGCGGTTCTGGGCGTCGGTGCGGATGCGCGTCAGCCGCCAGGAAGCCCTGAAAAGCGGGCAGGAACAGGTCGGCAACCGCACCAAAGTCAACATCGTCAAAAACAAACTCGCGCCTCCATTTCGAGAGGCGGAGTTTGACATCATCTTCGGGAAGGGCATCTCTCGGTCGGGAGATATTTTGGATCTGGGCGTCCAAAAAAGCATCATTTCCAAGACGGGCACATGGTTCAGTTATGGCGACGAACGCCTCGGTCAAGGGCGCGAGAACGCCCGCGAGTGTCTCGACCAGAACCCTGACCTCTCAAGGGAGATTGAAAACAAAATCCGCGCCGCGTTCGGTCTGCCGACGCTGGCGCAACAAGATAGTCAATGAGTCAATAAGCCCACTGACTACTGACCACTGACCCCGTGACCTTATGACTTACGGTCATTGGTCCTGTGGTCAGTAGTCCTGTGGTCTGTTCTCGCACTCAGTCCAACGGGCATCCCGACCCATCGGGATCCAGATGGTGACGCTTCGGCGGTATGAAAGTCATAATCTTACAAGTCGGTTGGCTCCTTTTAGCCCTCATGAATCGCTGGCGGACGGGCAAAGAGCGGTCGTCCCGCTTCATTGGGGCGCTTTGCCTTCGTGCCAGAGGGGATACAGATATACTGACCCCATACTCACCTCATGAGACGCCTGTGCAACGAGCCGATGTCCTCGCGTGCGCCTTTCATACGGGATCACGTTCGACGAAGCATTGGCGATTAGGTCGTCCTGCCCCATCGGGACGCTTTCCCTTCCTCCTCCGACGCAATGTACGCCCAAACGAAGTTGGGGATGTGTACGGGTTCCGCCGCCAGGGCGGCATACACAGCGCAACACCGACTGTCTGGCTTGAGCCACATCGAGACGGCTTTTCGCAAAGCGTTCCCCCCGTGGACTGAGGAAAAGATAGATTCCATGATAGGGGGGTGAGCGGTGGTGGAATGGGTCATTCCCGTCATAGTAGGGATCGTTGGCGTGGCTGCGGGATGGGCAGTCGGTTACTTCGTTCTGTGCAAACCGAAGTTGGAGCAACACCAGCGAGCCGTTACAGAAGCCCAAGAGAAGCTATCCGCCGCTGAACGAGAGTTTGAAGCCAAACGTAAAGAAGCCCTGCTAGAAGCCAAAGAGGAAAGCCATCGGATTCGGCAGGAATTTGAGCGCGAGAGCCGCGAACGCCGACAAGAACTTAACCGTCTGGAACGGCGTCTGGCGCAGCGCGAGGAAGGGTTAGACCGTCGCCTGCAAGGGCTGGAGAAACGCGAGCGGAACCTAAACAGCCGTGAACAGGAACTCAACCGCACCCGTGACGAAATTGTTGCACTCAGGGAGAAGGAGCGTCAGGAGTTAGAACGCATCTCCGGGCTGACGACTCAGCAGGCGAAGGAGATGATTCTTAAAGCGGTGGAGGAAGAGAGCCGTCAGGAGATGGCTCTGCTCATTCGCAAGTTGGAGGAACGAGCCCGGGAGGAAGCCGAGAAGCAGGCGCGAAAAATCGTCACGCTTGCCATTCAGCGTTGCTGTGTCGACCAGGCGGCGGAAACCAGCGTCTCCGTCGTGCCGCTGCCCAGCGACGACATGAAGGGGCGCATCATCGGACGCGAGGGGCGCAACATCCGGGCGTTTGAAAGTCTTACAGGCGTTGACCTCATCATTGACGACACACCCGAAGCGGTGGTGATTTCCGCCTTCGACCCGGTGCGGCGCGAAATCGCTCGCACGGCGTTGTCGACGCTGGTGAACGACGGGCGCATTCACCCCGGTCGCATCGAAGACATGGTGATGAAAGCCCGCTCGCAGGTGGAAGCAAAAATCCGGGAGATGGGCGAGCGCGCCTGTCTGGAAACGAACGTGACGCTGCCGATGCCATTGGTGGAGATTTTGGGGCGGCTGCATTTCCGTTCCAGTTACGGACAGAACGTGCTGGCGCACTCGATTGAGGTTTCGCACCTGGCAGCAATCATGGCGGCGGAGGTCAAAGCCGATGTGAACGTGGCACGGCGCGCCGGGTTGTTGCACGACCTCGGCAAAGCCGTCGACCACACGATAGAGGGCACGCACGTCAGCATCGCGCTGGACTTGCTGCGCCGCTACAATGAGAACGAGAGAGTCGTCCACGCGGTGGAGGCGCATCACGGCGACGTAGAGCCGGTTCACGTCGAAGACATCCTCGTCATCGCTGCTGACGCGATTTCGTCCTCGCGCCCCGGCGCGCGGCGCGAGAGTCTGGAAACTTACGTCCGACGGCTGGAAAAGTTGGAGGAGATTGCCGATTCATTTCCCGGAGTGGACAAGACGTTTGCGATTCAAGCCGGGCGCGAACTGCGCATTGTCGTGAAGCCGGACGAGGTAGACGACTTGCTCGCGCTGCAACTGTCGCGTGACATCGCCAAACGCATTGAGCAAGAGGTTCAGTATCCGGGCGAAATCAAAGTCACCGTCATTCGGGAGACGCGAGCGGTGGACTATGCAAGGTAGTCAATGGGTCAATGACTTCATCGGTTCGCATTGACCCATTGACCCATTGACTCATTGACCCATTGACCGTATTGATGGTTGGTGATGTGGTCGGGCGTCCGGGACGTGACGCGGTGCGCGCCCTGTTGCCGTCGCTGTGCGAAGAGTACCGTCTGGACTTTGTCATTGCGAATGCCGAAAACTCCGCCGGGGGCTTCGGCATCAGCCGCTCCACCGCTAAGGATTTGTGGTCGGCAGGCGTTCACGTTCTGACGGCAGGCAATCATTTCTGGGACCAGAAAGAGGCTGCTGACCTCCTGAGTCACGAGTCGCATCTTTTGCGTCCGGCGAACTGTCCGCCAGAGGTCGCTGGTCGTGGTTCTGGTGTTTTCACGACGAAGAAAGGCGCGAAAGTCGGCGTGCTACACCTGCTGGGCGTGACGTTTATGCAGCCGTATCCCTGTCCGTTCCGCACTGCCGAAGCGGAACTGGAGCGGCTGCGCCCGGAGACGAACGTCATCATCGTGGACTTTCACGCGGAAGCCACGTCGGAGAAAGTGGCGATGGGGTGGTTTTTAGACGGACGGGTCAGCGCGGTGCTGGGCACGCATACGCACGTGCAAACCGCCGACGAACGGATTCTCCCCGGTGGCACGGCTTATCTGACGGATTGCGGCATGACGGGACCGATGAACTCGGTCTTGGGGATGAACAAGGACATCATTCTGGAGAGATTCCTGACAAAATTGCCTTTGCGGCATCAGGTGGCGGAGGGAGAATCCATCCTCTGCGGCGCGGTGGTGACGGTGGACGACGCAACGGGCAAAGCCGTCGGCATCCAGCGCATCCAAAAACAAACGTCGAACGCGCAAGACCAATCGGCATCGTAACGTTCATAGTGAGCAAGCAGGGAACGGACGCCGTGCCGTTCCACAACCAGCCAGCAATTCAAACTTTGAACGTAGAACATAGAGCCAAGCGTTAAAACTCATCGTCAACGTAGCAAGCAAGCAAACGAGGGGGCAGCCATCATGGAAACGTTGCGCGTATCATCCAAGTCAAAGCCCAACGCCGTTGCGGGCGCGGTCGCGGGTGTGATTCGCGAGCGCGGGAGTGTGGAAATTCAGACGATTGGCGCGGGCGCGCTTAACCAAGCGATTAAAGCTATCGCTATCGCGCGGGGATTCCTCGCACCGTCTGGCATTGACCTGGTCTGCGTCCCGGCGTTCCAGGACATCAAAATTGACGACGCGGAACGCACCGCCATTAAACTTCTCGTTCAACCCAAGTAGTGTTCTGTCAAGGTAGGATTGACGGGTTGAAAAAGGGAGGGCAAGGCTCCCGCCGCGCCGAGGGAGTTCGGCAGGAGCCTCACTCTCCCACCGGTCAATCCTCCCTTGACGGGACAGTAGTTGAGCGATGAAGTCGGGAACGGATGCTGTGCCGTTCCCGGAGCGGGTGTCATTATGGTGTCTGAGGGGACCTGTGGGGATGCGAGCCAGATTGATTGTCAATCCGGTGGCGGGGCAAGGACGACCGCGACGGAACTTGACGACTGTGCGCCATTGTCTGCGCGACTACGGATTCAGGGTCGAAACGTTCGTGACTCATCGCGCCGGCGAAGCCACCGCTGCCGCGCGAGAAGCCGCGCAGTTGGGGTATGATTGCGTCATTGTCGGCGCAGGAGATGGCACGATTAACGAAGTCGTTAATGGGCTGGCGGGGACGGACGTTCCGCTCGGTGTCGTTCCGCTGGGGACGGGCAACGTCTTCGCGCACAACCTCGGCGTGCCGCTGTCCGTTGAAGGCGCGTGTGAAGTCATCGCGCGCGGGACGATTCGCCCGGTGGATTTGGGCAGAGCCAACGGGCGATATTTTGTGCTGATGGCAGGAGTGGGGTTCGACGCGCAGGTGGTGCAAGAGGTTCATCCGCAACTGAAAAACCTTCTGCGCGGTTTCGCTTACGTCCTCAGCACGCTCAACAACGTCTTCCGCTACCAGACCTCTCGTATGCGCATCACGCTGGACGGCAAACACGAAATATCGCTCCCCGCGTGGCTGGTGATGGTCGGCAACGTCTCGTCGTATGCGTGGAACATTAAAGTCACATCGTTCGCCCGCATTGACGACGGGTATCTGGACGTTTGCATCTTCCCGCACCGAGGCAGATTAGCGGGCGTCCGTCAGGCGGTTCGCACGCTCATGGAACAGCACATCGAATACCGTGAGGTCGAATACCATCGCGCTCGTCGTATTCACATCGCGTCCACCCCGCCCGTGCCCGTGCAGATGGACGGCGACGTCCTGACCATCACGCCCGTTGACATTGAGGTTGTTCACAAAGCGTTGAACGTGATGATGCCCAAAGACATGGGAAGCGTGAAACGTAATGCGTGAAGCGTGAAACGCGATGCAGAGATGCAGGGATACAAGGATACAAGCCGTTGCATCTTTGCATCCTTGCATCTTTGTATCACGCATCACGCATCACGTTTCACGCTTCACGTCTTGAGGTGTGCCATGAAAAACCTGCTCCGTCTGACCGCGTTCGCCGCGCTGCTCGTCGTGGCCGTTGGTCCCGCCCACGCCGTCAAACTGCGCTTCAACTGGCGCGAGGGGGACGCCTTTCGTTATCGCACGCAATTTGCCGCCGCGATGGAAGCCGCACTGCCCCTCCCCGGCGCGCCCGGTCCACAGCGATTTCAACAGACCGGAAGCATCGTGTATCAGGAGAAAGTTCTGAGCGTGCAGTCCGACGGCACCATCGAACTGGAATCATCAAACGTCTCCGGCTCCATCAAGTCCATAATGGAGGGCGAGGAAAATACACACAACGTCCCCCAAAATCGTTCGACCCAAAAAATGACGCCACAAGGCAAGGTCACAGAGGCGTCGCAGGACAAGGGAGCGGAAGAGCCGACGCCCGAAGAGATGAGGGCGGAAGGTCCCGGTCCTTCGCCCAGCGACCTGTTTGACGCCTCGCTGCTGCTGGTCTTTCCCGACCGCGATTTGAAGGCTGGCGATAAGTGGAACGAAACTTTTGAAGTCAACCTCGGCGAGGGCGAGAAACCGATGAAGGTAAAGTTTAGCGGCGAATTGCTTGACCTCGTGACCATTGACCTGCCCAACGCCCAAGGCGTCAGGTGCGCCAAAATCAAGGCGAAATTTCACATCCCGATGTCGGAAATCGTGACCCCCGAGGGCGAGGGGGACATGGGCTCTGCGTCAGTGGACGCCCACGTGCGCGGCGAGTTCATCACGTATTTTGCTTACGAAAAAGGCGTCGTCGCCTTCGCCGAAGGCTGGGTCACGGCGTACATGAAAACCACCGCCAGCCTCCCGCCCGGCGTCCCCGTTCCTCCCGGTATGGACAGGGATTTTGAGGCGACGATGAAGATGAAAATGAACGTGAAAACGGTGTGGCAAAAGTGAGGGCATGGAGTGATAGAGTCGTGGAGTATTGAACTCCATTGCTCCACCACGCCATCACTCTCCCCACTCCACTATTACTTGAGTGGATGTGATACCCAGATGAAAATGAATCTCTACTTATTCTGCCTCCTTGCCCTGCTCAGTCTCGTTGTTCCAGCGCGCGCTGGGTTGTTCGACGCGAACACGATGATGCGGGTGGACGAGATTGAACCCGGCATGAAAGGCATCGGAAAGAGCGTGTTTCACGGCACGAAGCCGGAGCCGTTCGGCGTCACGGTGCTGGGCGTGTATGAAAAGTTCGACGCAGACGGCGATGTTATCATCATCCGCATTGATAGCGGACCGCCGGTCACCGAAGAGTTCGGCGCGCTCGTCCCCATCTACGGAACCGTGGTGACCTCGCTCATCGCCAGCCCGATTTACATCAACGGCAAACTGATCGGCGCGCTGGCGTGGGCGTTCGGTTTGTTCCCCAAAAAACCGATATGCGGCGTCACGCCGATTGAGCAGATGCTCGACACGGTGGAGCCGCGCTCCAACGCCTCCGCGCCGACTGTCGCCGAGGGCGTCTATCGCCCGCGCCACAAAAAGCCGTTGGTCATCAACGGGAAACGCATCAACGAAATCGTGCTGGCGTCCAGCAAAGCGGACGCGCCCGCCTCTCGGAGCGGTGCGCTCACGATGATGCCCGTTGCCACCCCCCTCATGGTTCACGGGCTGCCGCCGACGGCGATGAAGCGGCTGCAAAAACTGCTGGAGCCTTACAACGTGCTGCCGGTGGTCGCTCCGGGACGGGCGAGCAAAAACGTCAAAACGCCGCCGTTGGAGCCGGGTTCCGCCATCGGCGTCTCGCTGGCGCGCGGCGACATTGACCTCAGCGGCGGCGGCACGCTGACCTGCATTTTGAACGACGGCACGCTGTTGGGGTTCGGGCATCCGATGATGGGGCTGGGCAGCACCGAACTGCCGCTGACGGGCGCGTACGTTCACGGCGTCTTCGCCAGCGCGGAGATTGCCTTCAAGTTGGCGACGCCGTTGTCCGATGAGGTGGGCGTCATCGTCGAAGACCGCTCGTGGTCCATCGGCGGCAAAGCAGGGAAAAAGGCGGATACCCTCGGCGCGGACTACCTCGTTCACGACAAGTCGCGCAACGTCACGCGGAAATACCACGTCGACGTCTTCCGCCAGAAAATGCTGACGCCCTCGCTGCTGTCGTTCACGATGGACAGTGCGATTGCCGCGCTCTCCACACCGTTTGACGAAGGCAGCCAGCGCTCCAAAGTGCGCATCGAAGCCGAGGGCTTCCCGCCCATTGAGCGGGAAAACTTGTTTGTGATGGACAGCAGCGCGATGATGATGTTCTCCTTCGGCGGCGGGAGCAGCAGCCCCACCGACGAAGTGAGCGAAGTCGTCCGGCTGTTTGCCTTGAACCGCTTCAAAGAAGTGAAAGTCAACAAAGTCAGCGCGACCATTGAACTGAGCCGCGAGCGCAAGCAAGCGTCCCTCGAAAGCGTCACCCCCAGCCGCACCCGCGTCAAGCCGGGCGAAAAGGTGGAACTCGCCGTGCGCCTGCGCCGCTACGGACAGCCCGTGCAGGTGGAGCGATTGACCTTCCAAGTCCCTGAAAACGTTCCCGCCGGTCCGCTGCAAATCGCCGTCGCAGGTGGGCAGAGCGCGTTTATGATGAAGATGAGTCTGGGCGCTCGCCCCGCGACGCCGACGACGCTGCAACAGATGGTGGATCTGCTGCAACAGAGCGAACGTAACGACCGCCTGTATCTCATCGCCGCGCCGATGATGTCGTTCGGCGTCGAAGTGTCTGGGCAGAAGTTGACGGGGCTGCCACAGTCTATCATGGAAATTTTCCGTTACAGCAACCCCGCCACGTTCCGCCCCGTGCGCGAGGACATTACGGTGTCTCAGCCGATGAACACCGTCATCTCCGGTGGTCAGATCATCAGCATTTTTGTTGAACCGGAAGAACGCGAGAAAATCGGCGGCGGATTCTACGGCGAAGGGGGCTTCGGCGGCTTCGACCCCGGCGTGATGCCCCGCAGCGGATTCGCGCCTGACGAAGGCTTCGGCGAATCCGACCTGTCCGCCCCGAACCACCTGCCGACGACGCGCAATGGATTGCGCTACTACGAACGACAAAATCGCTTGCAGTGGCTCAAGCAAGTGAGTAGTTTGAATGGAGTGGTGGAGAAATGGAGTGATGGAGTGATGGAAAACTGGAACGATGACGTTGATTCCAACACCCCAACACGCCAACACTCCAATACTCCTTCTTCGTCCGTTCGTTTGGCGGCTGCCAAACCCGCGCCGTCGGAGCCGTCCAAGTCGGAGAAGGTAGACACGACCACGCCGCCCAAAATGCCGTCGTGGGAGGAAGTGCAAGGCGTGGGCGAAGGCGAAGAAACAGCGACAGGAACGACGGGGGACGCGGCGACGCCGGGCAAACCCAGCAAAGGTCCGTTGGGGCGCCCGCCGACGACGTGGGTGCAAGCCACCGAGAAAGATTTCGCCACTGGCAAAACGCAAGGCACGTCCGTGACGAGCGACGGCAAAATCGTGCTCGCGCCGACGCTGGAGCCGAAAGAGGTGGACACGCAACTTGTCGTGTTCGCGCAGGCTACCGATAGCCAGGGCAATCTGTATCTCGGAACGTGGATTGAAGGTCAGATTCTTCGCGTCAACGCCGAAGGCAAAACCGAAATGCTCGCCAAAACGCCCGACCCCGCCATCACCGCGATTGTCGCCGACGCGCAGGGGAACGTTTATGCGGGTTGCGCGCCGTCGGGCGTGATTTACAAAATTGGCGCGGACGGAAAAGGCGCGGTGTGGTGCGATTTGCCGGAGACTTACGTCTGGGCGATTAAGCCAGACAACAAGGGCAACGTTTACGCCGCCACGGGTCCGAACGGGCGCGTTTACAAAGTGACAGCGGACGGCAAAGCGTCCGTCGTGCTGGAAACGCCCGACCGTCACGTTCTCGCCCTGGCGGCCGACAAAGCGGGAAACGTTTACGCGGGCACGCATCCGCGCGGAAAAGTGTATCGCATCAGCGCGGACGGACAAGTTTCAACCTTTTACGAAACCCCCGCCCGTTACGCTGTGCAGAGCCTTGCGGTGGACGGCAAGGGTAACCTCTACGTCGGCACGACGGGAATGCAGGCGCGGGTGTTCAAAGTCGAAACCGATGGCGAGGTGAAGGAGCTGCTCAAGAACATCCGCGAACGGCACGTTTACGCGATGGCGTCGGACGCTGGCGCGAATGTTTACGTCGGCACCGGACCGCGCGGGAGAATTTACCGCTTGAGTTCGGATGATACCATCGCGACGCTGGCGCAGCCGGACGACCTCTACATCACCACACTCGCCAACCACTCCGACACGCTCTATGTCGCCACCGCCAGCGCGGGGCGCGTGCTGCAACTGCCGTTCGGCAAAGCCGCGCAGGGGAGTTATACCTCGGCGGTTAAGGACGTGGGCACGATAGCGAAATGGGGCGTCGTCCGCTGGCACGCCACCGGCGGACCCGATGCCCGCGTCGCCTTCCAGACGCGCACGGGCAACACCGCCTATCCCGACAAAACGTGGAGCGACTGGTCGCCGCAAGTTGCCGACCCCAGAGGCTCGCAGATTCAAAGCCCGCCGGGTCGCTACATTCAATATCGCGCCAACCTGTTCGCCACGAAACCGAATGCGATGCCTGCGTTGGAGCGCGTGGAAATTGTTTACATGACGAAGAACCGCCCGTCGCAACTCACGCTCAAATCACCCATCGGGGGCGAAGTCTGGTCTGGCTCCAAGACCATCAACTGGTCGGCGCAAGACCCCGACAAAGACAAACTGACCTTCCAAGTCTTCTTCTCCAAAGACGACGGCAAAACGTGGGAAGAAATCAAAGGGGAAGCCAAGAAAGCAGAAGGAGAGGACGAGGCGAAAGACGAAACCGACCCTCACCTTGCCCGCTGGCTGTCGGGAGAAGGGCCGGCCCTGTTCGGCAGGTTCGACCTGGTGGGGGTCACGCTCCTGCACTTTGGTCCGCTGCCGTGAGCAA
>FWWM01015859.1_pt1 | contig 11392 bp, 9 predicted proteins | sample 2228351 | NCBI WGS metagenome assembly FWWM01 (sample SAMEA103939774, study PRJEB20133) | metagenome
GGCCGCCATATCAAAACGGTAACTGTCTAAATAACCACGGAATTGACTGATAGTTTGCTGATACTGGCTGATGATCCACTGATCGGCTAACGACAGCTCCATTTCGCCTGCTTTGCCATCAACAGACAGACCACAATCTTTGTCTTCAGTCATCATGGTGACATAACGGCTGGCGTTCCACAGCTTGTTACAGAAGTTGCGGTAACCATCAAGGCGTTTCATATCCCAGTTGATATCACGACCGGTAGAGGCCAGTGCCGCTAAGGTAAAACGTAAAGCGTCGGTACCGCAGGCATCAATCCCTTCAGGGAATTGTTTTTTCGTCTGGTTGGCAATTTTTTCCGCCAGCTGCGGCTGCATCATATTGCTGGTGCGTTTTGCCAGTAAGTCTTCCAGGCTGATACCGTCAATCATATCCAGCGGGTCAATCACGTTGCCTTTGGATTTTGACATTTTGTCGCCGTTTTCATCACGGATAAGGCCAGTCACGTACACAGTCTTAAAAGGCACCTGAGGTTTGCCGTTTTCATCTTTAACAAAATGCATCGTCATCATAATCATCCGGGCAACCCAGAAGAAAATAATGTCAAAACCTGTCACCAGCACATCTGTTGGGTGGAAGGTTTTTAAATCTTCAGTTTGTTCCGGCCAGCCCAGGGTTGAGAAAGTCCAGAGCGCTGAGCTAAACCAGGTGTCCAACACGTCGTTGTCCTGACGCAGTGCCACATCAGGTGTTAAACCGTGTTTGGCACGCACTTCGGCTTCATCACGGCCAACATACACTTTGCCGTCATTGTCGTACCAGGCCGGAATACGGTGACCCCACCACAGCTGACGTGAAATACACCAGTCCTGAATATCGCGCATCCAGCTGTAGTACATGTTTTCATATTGTTTTGGCACAAACTGAATATCGCCGTTTTCCACAGCTTCAATCGCCGTTTTGGCAAGTGGCGCAACACGCACATACCACTGGTCGGTCAGCATAGGCTCAATCACCACACCAGAGCGGTCGCCGTACGGCAGGGTGTTGGTTAAATCTTCAACTTTGTCCAGCAGGCCAGCCGCATCAAAAGCAGCCACTATAGCTTTACGGGCGGCATAGCGGTCTAAACCGGCCAGCTCTGCCGGAATTGGCGCTGCTAAGGTCGCGTTTTCTTCGCCATTGCTGAAGAAGCACTCGCCGCTGCTTCGGATAGTGGCGTCTTTGGTCATCACGTTGATCATCGGCAACTGATGGCGTTTAACCACTTCGTAGTCGTTAAAGTCATGCGCAGGGGTGATTTTGACGCAGCCTGAGCCTTTTTCTTTGTCAGCATGCTCGTCGGCAATAATAGGGATACGGCGATTGACCAGAGGCAGCAGAATTTCTTTGCCAATGAGCGACTGGTACCGCTCGTCGTCCGGATTCACCGCTACTGCGGTATCACCCAGCATAGTTTCAGGGCGGGTGGTGGCAACCACTAAATAGTTTTTACCGTCGCTTGTTAATACGCCATCTGCCAGCGGGTAACGTAAATGCCAGAAATGGCCTTTTTGTTCTTTGTTTTCTACTTCTAAATCAGAAATAGCAGTGTGCAGTTTTGGATCCCAGTTCACCAGGCGTTTGCCACGGTAAATCAGGTCGTCCTGATACAAACGCACAAAAACTTCCTGCACTGCGTTAGACAGGCCATCGTCCATGGTAAAACGTTCTTTGTCCCAGTCCACCGAGTTGCCGAGGCGGCGCATTTGCTCAGTGATGGTGCCACCGGATTCGGCTTTCCATTCCCACACTTTTTCAATAAAAGCATCGCGGCCCATGGCGGTCTGGTTTACCTTCAGCGGCCAGTTTACGCTCCACCACCATCTGAGTGGCGATACCGGCGTGGTCTGTGCCCACTTGCCATAAAGTGTTTTTACCTTGCATACGCTGATAACGGGTAAGCGCATCCATAATGGTTTGCTGGAAAGCGTGACCCATGTGCAGGCTACCCGTGACATTTGGCGGCGGGATCATAATGCAATAAGCGCCGCTTGAGTTGTCACCTGAAGGTTTAAAGTAGCCTTTGTTTTCCCAGGCTTTGTACATCGCCTGTTCGATTTGACTTGGGTTAAATTTTGTTTCCATTTTTCTACCTGTTTCAGCTGGCCTGCACGGTTTGGGGTGTCACACCAAGCTGGCGATAATGTTTATACTTTTGCCGGGCTATGTCTTTGTCAGACTCAGCCGCTGGCACAAATTCGATGATCTGACTAAACCTGTTGGCAAATACCGGTACAGCAGACGTTAAATTAATTAATACCTGACGGTTATTTTTGGGGGGCAGCCAGCTGATCTCAACCGGCGCGCCGCGGGCAGGGCCTTCACCCACCAGGTTATGCGGCACAAAACTGTGTGCATCAAACTGCCATAATACCTCATCGACCTGTTCAGCGTCTTGCTGATTTGCGCAGTACACAAAGACTTTCAGGTTTTGCCGGTACAAAGCAGCACAAAGCTGACATGCCAGCAGCAGCTGGTTATTCCCCTTTATTTCACCGCTATCAGCCGGCGCTTCGCTGCTATCCCCCGACGCTTCGCTGGGGTCAGCAGCTTTGGGCAAATAAAACTGAACTTGCATCAGTGGCCTTCTGTTGTGCTGTGGCAGCCCAAAGGCTGCAGGGGCTAAAAACAAAACTGGCCAGGGTTCCCGGGCCAGTTGCTGCGCAAAATAACTGCAGAGGCGTTTGTTTAACTTTCCGGATGATGGCCGGCACGGTTAATTAAAAATTGCATCAGCATGGCCACAGGGCGACCTGTGGCACCTTTGTCTTTGCCGCCGCTGCGCCAGGCTGTGCCGGCAATGTCTAAATGCGCCCAGTTGTATTTGCGGGTGAATTTTGACAAAAAACAAGCGGCAGTAATAGTACCGGCGGCGCGGCCACCTAAGTTACTAAAGTCGGCAAAGGGGCTTTCTAACTGGTCGTGGTAATCATCCCACAAAGGTAAACGCCAGGCGCGATCACCACTTTGCTCGGAAGCATTCAGAATTTCATGCGCCAGCGGGTTGTGGTTACTCAACAGGCCAGTGGCATGTTTACCCAGTGCAATCACACAGGCACCGGTTAAAGTGGCGACGTCTATCACCACATCCGGGTCAAACCGCTCCACATAAGTTAAAGCATCACACAGCACTAAACGGCCTTCAGCGTCAGTGTTTAACACTTCAACCGTTTGGCCCGACATCGTCGTCAGTACGTCACCAGGGCGGTAAGCTTTACCGTCCGGCATGTTTTCGGCAGCTGCTAATACTCCAATCACATTGACCGGTAAACCGAGTGATGCCACAGCGTTCATGGTACCCAGCACAGAAGCAGCGCCACACATGTCGTATTTCATCTCGTCCATGGCGTCACTTGGTTTAATGCTGATACCGCCGGTATCAAAAGTTAAACCTTTGCCGACCAGCACCACGGGCGCGCTGTTGTCCATGGCGCCCTGGTATTTAATCACCGCCATTTTGGCTTCGTTGTCCGAACCACGGGCCACAGCTAAATAAGAATGCATGCCCAGCGCGGTCATTTCCGGCACACCCAGCACTTCAATACTGAGTTTGTCGCTGATAGTGGCAAGCCCCTGCGCCTGCTCGGCCAGCCAGGCCGGGGTGCAGATATTCGGTGGCATATTGCCAACGTCTTTACATTGTTTAATACCGGCGGCAATAGCCAGGCCATGCTCAACGGCTTTTTCGCCTATGGTGAGGTCACGGCGGGTGGGCACATTAAACACAATTTTGCGCAGCGGACGGCGGGTTTCATCTTTTTTGCTTTTCAGCTTATCAAAGGTGTACAGGCAATCCTGAGTGGTTTCTACCGCATGACGTACTTTCCAGTAGGTATCGCGGCCTTTGACATGCAGCTCAGATAAAAAGCACACAGCTTCCATTGAACCGGTTTCATTCAGGGTGCTGATGGTTTTGGCAATGATCTGACGATACTGGCGTTCGTCCAGCTCACGTTCTTTGCCACAACCGACCAATAACACTCGTTCGCTCAGTACGTTAGGTACATGGTGCAACAGCAGCATCTGACCTGGTTTGCCTTCCAGATCACCACGGCGCAGCAGGTTACTGATATAACCTTCGCTGATTTTATCTAATTGTTCGGCCACCGCAGATAACCGGCGTGGTTCATACACGCCGACAACAATACAAGCACTGCGTTGTTTCTCCGGACTTCCGCTTTTAACGCTGAACTCCATGTCAACTCCTGATTCTGATGGACTATGCTGGGGTAACGCCGCGCTTTAGGCCAGTAAAAGAGGTGCTGGCGCTGATAAAAAAGCTCGGATTTCACCGGACTTTAGTCGATAATAATTGCTATAAATATCCAGTTTACTTAAAAATTGCCAGGGTGCCAGCAAAAAGACTGGTTTTTGGGGGGCATTTTGATTGTTTTTCGTTATTTGATTGGCGAAGTATTTAAATCTCAGCTGGCTGTGTTTCTGATTTTAATCACTATTATCTTAAGCCAGCGCTTTGTCAAAACCTTAGCAGACGCCTCAGAGGGCGAGCTGCCTGCTTCACTTGTGCTCACTTTGGTGGCATTAAAACTGCCGCAGATGGCCATTCTTATTTTACCTTTGGCGGCATTTTTAGGGGTTTTAATCGCCTACGGCCGGATTTACGCAGAAAGTGAAATGACAGTGTTGCATGCCACAGGGGTCAGTGAATGGCTGGTGGGGCGTATGACACTGGTGTTGTCTTTATTCATTGCCTTGCTGGCCGGTGGTTTAACTTTGTATTTAAGCCCCTGGGCAGCCGAACGTGAATATCAGCTGCTGGAAAAAGTGTCGTCCGACCCCGGTTTATCCACGCTTATTCCCGGGCGTTTCCAGCAAACGTCCAATGAAAAAGCCGTGGTGTTTGTTCAGGATATCAGCCGTGACGGCCACAGTCTGTCCAAAGTGTTTCTGGCGCAACAAGCCACTGAAGATGGTGGTCAGCATTCGGTGGTGTATGCACAAACCGGTACAGTGCAGGAAGACAATACCGGCGCGCAGCGTCTGGTGCTGAGCAATGGCCGCAGGTATGCAGGTGCTGTGGATGCACCTGAATATGATGTGCTGGAGTTTGGCCGTTATGATTTGCAAATCCGTGAACAGCAGGTCGAGCAGCGCCGGCGTAAATTAAAAAGTTTACCCACCATGGATTTATATCAGCAACGCGATAACCCCGAGGCTGTGGCTGAGCTGCATTGGCGGCTGGCCATTCCGTTGTCTATTCCCATTTTAATGTTGCTGGCGGTGCCGCTCAGTAAAGTGAACCCACGTCAGGGCAAGTTTGGCCGTTTGCTGCCGGCTTTGTCGTTGTTTTTGCTGTATTACATGCTGCTGATTGTCAGCACCAATTTGCTGCAAAAAGAAAAACTCCCTCAGGCGGTTGGGCTTTGGTGGATCCATGGCCTGATGCTGGTGCTGGTGGTGGTGTTATTGCTGCAAAGCCGGGCCGGTGCGCAGCGGCTCAAAGCCAGAATTTTTGGCCGGGGTGAACATGCTTAAGATTGTCGATATTTACATTGGTCGCAGTATTCTGACCACCTCGGCTTTGTCATTGTCTGTGCTGCTGATTTTATCCGGCATGTTCCGTTTTATTGATCAGCTGAAAGTTGACCGCGGTGACTACACAGCGCTGACGGCGGCGATGTTCAGCTTGTTCAGTGTGCCGGGCGATATGGTGTTGTTTTTCCCGATGGCAGCGTTAATTGGCGCTTTGATTGGCCTTGGTATGCTGGCCAGCAACAGCGAGCTGGTGGTGATGCAGGCCTCAGGTATGTCCAGGCTGAATATTATCGGCTCTGTGATGAAAACCGCGTTATTGATGATGGTGCTGGTGATGGCGGTGGGCGAGTGGCTGGCGCCGGCTTCGGAAAAGTTTGCCAGAGAACTGAAAACCAAAGCCATTTCCGGCGGTAATTTATTTGCGGCGCAGCAAGGGGTCTGGGCCAAAGATGGCGACGATTTTGTCAATATCCGTCAGGTGTCAGACGATGGCAGTCTGAAAAACGTCACTATTTATCAGTTTTCGCCTGAGCTGGTGTTGCAGGGCATTATTAACGCCAAGTCGGCGGTATTTGTTGCCGGTGTCTGGCAATTAGAGCAGGTCAGCCGCTTGAATTTTCGGGATGACAAAGTTGAACAGCATCAGTGGGCGCAGCAGCGTTGGCGTTCTGGTTTAACACCGGACAAACTCGGCGTGGTCAGTGTTAAACCTGAACTTCTGAGTTTACAGGGTTTAAGCAGTTATCTGGATTATCTGGATGCCAATCAACAGGACAGCAGCCGTTATCAGCTGGCGTACTGGCGTAAAGCCACTCAGCCGTTAACCATAGTGGCAATGATGCTGATGGCGTTGTCGTTTATTTTTGGCCCGCTGCGCAGCGTGACTATGGCAGCAAGGGTGCTGATGGGTATTCTGACCGGTTTTGCTTTTCATATGGCCAATGAAGTGTTTGGCCCTATTGCGCTGGTCTATCAGTTACCGCCTGTGCTTGGCGCTGTGTTGCCCAGCGGCATTTTTATTGCGGTTTCTGTGTATCTGATGCAGAAAAAATAACAGCCACAGCCTGATGCGGGTATTTTGCTGTGATGGATTTAGTGCTGAAACTGGCCCGGGTTTTGATTGTACTGGCGGATAATCGCATCAAAACGGCCATTGTGTTTCAGCTCATTCAGGGCCTGTTGCAGGCGGTGGGCAAGTTCAGGCGACACCGCTTTATTCAGCGCCAGAAAGTTATTGCCTATAGCTGAAATGTCCAGTACCGGCTCCACCAGGCGCATATCTTTGCCATATTTGGCCAGCCAGTTGGGCAACACCAGCTCAGAGCCGATAATCAGGTCTACTTTTCCCTGTAAAAACAGCGGAATAGGTTCTGATTTGGTGGCAAAATCCAAAAGGTTTACACCCCGTTTAAACCCTTGCTCTGTCAGATATTCTTCATAAACATCACCCCGAGCTACTGCAATGCCAAAATTTTTTGCATCGGCGAGATTTTTGGGCGCAATTTGCGGCCGGCTTTTTAGCCGGTATAAATAAGCTTTGGCCGAGGCGATAGGGCCAACCCACTGAAACAGCTCACTGCGTTTGGGGGTTCTGACCGTTGGAAACAAACCACTTTGCGGGTCTTGTTGGGCTTTTTCAAAAGCGCGCAGCCAGGGCAGGCTCACCATGTCACATTTTAACTGTGCCAGAGTACAGGCTTCCTGCATGATGTCGGCGTTAATGCCGCGAATTTTGCCCTGATGTAAATAACTATAAGGCGGGAACTCTTCGGTATATAAGGTCAGACTCAGTTGTTGCGGCGCAGCCACCAGATTTTGCACGCTGCATAAACAACAGAACAACAAGCTGAATACAGGCAAAGGCAACCGCATCTGACAAACTCCGGATGATTTGTGCGCAATATGCCAGAGTCTGTGCCGATAGGGTAGTTTTTGTTTGAGAACCACTTGGCAGCACTGTGCCAGTCTGATGTTGCATTCTTGTTGCTGTTTAAATGGTGCTTGCTAAAGCTGCTTGATTTGACTTATTTTTTAACTGGTAGCCTTGAGTGGGTGCTTTTGCTTATGACTGCAAACACCAGCTGATGGCATTCACTTCAAGCGTTCAGGCTTGGCAGAATACAAGGAATATTTATGTCTACTTATGTGCAGGAACCGGGACAAGACAGTAAAAACCTGGCGGCGATAACCCATGTGGCTTCGATCTTTTTTGCTTTTTTGGCACCTTTACTAGTGTACCTGATTAAATCCGATGATGAATTTGTGAAAAGCACCGCCAAAGAAGGGCTGAATTTTGCCATCACAGTGCTGCTGGTGTATATGCTGCTGGGCATTTCGGTGATAGGTGTTGCGCTGATGCCAGTGTTATGGCTCGCGACTGTGGTGCTGTATATTCTTGCCGCCAAAACTGCCAGCGAGGGCCAGGTGTATCGTTTTCCGCTGACCTGGCGTCTGGTGAAATAATTGCGGCAAACAGGCTGGCAGCAGGGATAAATACTGCAGCTGTCAGCCTTGCTATTGAGGCTTGTGCCCTCAAGCCAACAGTGCTTTTTTTTTTTCAAATCCGAATCTTTATACAATCTTTATAATGCGGCTTTGCCACAGCTTATAAGATCGCAGTTATCTGCTGTTCTGGTGTGTTGTGATGACGACTGCTGTGATGTCCCGTGTGTTGTTGGTGCCTGGCCGGTATTTAATGTACCGGGTGCTGGGTTATTTATTGTTGCTGCTGTCACTGGTGCAGCTGCTTGGTATGCTGGTGGCGATTTATTACCACGAAAGTATCTTCTGGGTGTTTTTAACCTGCGCAGTGCTGGGTGCAGTGGTGGGTTATACGCTGATTTATCTTGGGCGGGGGGCAAGTGATTTAAAAAGCCGGCAGCTGTTTTTATTAACCACCTTAAGCTGGCTGATGTTATGTTTTTTTGCTGCTTTACCTATCTGGTGGATAGTACCGGATTGCAGCTTTACCGACGCCTGGTTTGAAGCCGTTTCTGCGGTAACAACCACAGGCTCCACTGTGTTATCCGGTCTGGACCATATGCCCAAAGGCCTGTTGTTCTGGCGTGCCGTACTGAACTGGATAGGTGGCATTGGGATTATTGTGATGGCCATTGCCATTTTGCCGGCGTTAAAAATTGGTGGTATGCGGTTATTTAAAACCGAAAATTCCGACACTTCAGAAAAAATTCTGCCGCGCAGCTCGTCGATGTCGGCTGCTATTGGCATGGTGTATCTGGTGCTGAGTGCCGTGACTATGCTCAGTTATTATCTGGCCGGTATGACAGGTTTTGATGCCATTAGCCATGGCATGACCACAGTAGCAACAGGTGGTTTTGCCAATTACGACGCTTCTTTTGGCCAGTATAAAGACACACCGCTGATTTTCTGGCTCAGCAGCTTTTTTATGCTGGCGGCGGCTATGCCTTTTGTACTTTTTGTCAGTACGGTCAAAGGCAACCGGCTGGCGTTGTGGCGTGACCCTCAGGTGCGGGCTTTTATAGCCATAGTGCTGGTGGCGGCGCTGACGCTGACTTTTTATCAGGTGCAACAACAAAACCGGCCCTGGTTTGATGCGCTTACCCATAGTTTGTTTAATGTGGTGTCGGTGATCACCACTTGTGGTTATGCCTCAGAAGACTATACGCTGTGGGGCAATCTGGCGGTGATGCTGTTTTTTTATCTGACCTTCGCCGGTGCCTGCTCTGGTTCTACTTCGGGTGGTTTAAAAATATTCCGGATTCAGCTGGCGGCTATGCTGTTGGTGAAACAAATGAAGTTGCTCATTCATCCAAGAGCAGTCTGGGATCAGCGTTATGGCGGCAAAAAGGTTGATGACCAGCTATTGGGCACTGTGCTGGCCTTTTGTTTTATTTATTTTGCCACTATCGCTTTTATTGCCATGGCTTTGTCGTTTTATCAGCTGGATTTAGTGACAGCTGTGACAGGTGCCGCCACTGCAGTTGCCAATGTTGGCCCAGGCCTTGGCAATATTATTGGTCCTGCCGGCAATTTTTCCAGCTTGCCGGACGGGGCCAAATGGTGGTTAAGTTTAGGCATGCTGATGGGCCGGCTGGAGATTTTAACTTTGCTTATATTATTTACCCCTTCTTACTGGCGTTATTAAGATGCGGCTGTACCAGACGCGGCCTGACAAAAAACTCTGGGGTTGGTTTCACGCCATCGCCTGGCCTGTGCTTTTTACTACCCTGTTGATCCCACTACGCCAGCATATCAGTCCAACCGATGTGGCCATGCTGCAACTGGTCTGGATCAGCTGGATGGCACAGCGTTATGGTAAAACTCTGGCCATCACCAGCACTTTAGTGTCGGTGCTGGCGCTGAACTGGTGTTTTGTACCGCCTTATTACACTTTGCATGTTCACGACACCCGTAATCTGATTAGTTTTGTGGTGATGGCAAGTCTGGGTATTTTTATCAGTTATTTATCCGATCGTATTAACCGGCAACTGCAGAAGACCCGCAATCTGATGTCGCAGCTGAGGGGCATGTATATGCTGGCCAAAGGTTTGGCAAGCCGCAGCGACTGGCCAAGCCAATGTGCATTCGCCCAGAAGTTATTATCACGCCGTCTGCGTGCACCTGTCAGGCTCTATGCCAGCGCTGTGGCTCCTGAAGCACAAGCCGGCTTTTGTCAGCTGCAATTGGGTAAAACGGTCGTGGTCGGCTGGATTGTGCTACCCGAAACACTGTTATTGCCCAACCATAATCTGCTACATGCGGCTCAGTCATTGTTAAGTCAGAGCCATGCTGCACTGGAGCTGCAGCATGAAGCCAATAAAAATCTGCTCAGGGTGGAGTCGGAGCAACAACGCGCCATGTTATTAAGGTCGTTATCGCATGATTTACGCACGCCGCTGGCCACTATTATGGGCGCTTCGAGCATGCTGGCTGACACCAGCCTGACCTTATCGGACGAGCAGCGCCAGCAACAGGCACTGAATATTTACCGCCATAGCAAGCTGCTGCAACAACATTTTGAAAAGGTGCTGGAGCTGTCCAAAGCACAGCTGGCCGATGTGCAGCTGAAATACAGTCATTTTAGTTCAGACGATTTAATCGCCGGTGCTTTGGCCAGGCGCAGTGAATTGGCCACCGATATTGCCGCCAGATTACAGTGCCCACCGGCGCTTGAACTTCGTGGAGACGCCGATTTACTGGAAATTGCGTTGGCCAATTTATTAGAAAATGCGCTGAAATACGGCACCGGCACTATTGAACTTGGTTGTGACACTGCTTTGCAGTGGCAGCGGCTGGAACTGCGCAATCACTTGCCGCCAGTTGGCACTGCCAGCGGCAATGCTGCCGATGCCGGCCATGGCCTTGGCATTCGGATTTGTGAAACAGTGGCCGCTTTGCATCAGGGCCGTTTTAGTTTTTCGCTTGAGCCGACTAAGGCCGTTGCTGTGCTGGAGTGGCCGTTATGAACCAGAAAATCCGGGTGTTGCTGCTGGAAGATGACGCCGGCATGCAGAGTTTTTTAGCGACGTTATTGGCCAGTCAGGGGTATTTGCCAGACATCTGTGCCTCAGGCCAACAAGGGCTGCAACTGCTGGCCGGCCAGGATTATGCATTGCTGCTGCTGGACCTTGGGTTGCCCGATCTGGATGGCCTGCAGTTATTAACCCAGCTGCGGTTATGGTCTGCTATACCGGTCATTATTATTTCGGCCCGTGGCAAAGAGCAGGACAAAGTGCAGGCGCTGGATTTAGGCGCCAACGATTATGTCACTAAACCTTTTAGCGCCGGCGAGTTACTGGCGCGGATGCGCAGTGCACTCAGGCCGCGTCAGGGCACAGTGCGCCAATGGCAATTTGGCACTGTAACGCTGGATCCGGTACAGCATATTGT
>FWWM01015862.1_pt1 | contig 11391 bp, 9 predicted proteins | sample 2228351 | NCBI WGS metagenome assembly FWWM01 (sample SAMEA103939774, study PRJEB20133) | metagenome
AAATTATAGTATTTCGGGGATTTAAAGAGTGAACTCTCAATTGCCTCAAGGGCTCTGTCAACTGTCTCTATCTCTCCACTTCTGTATTTATTTTCTGCCATCTTATAAATCAATTCATTGTAAAAAATTCCTGCAGAATAGAATAGAATAATTACTGAAATACAGGCAGGAAATATGATTTTTTTAAAATCCAATGATGCTGACTTTTCTATAAGTTGCTCCGAGCCTTCACCCCTTCGCTCTGCGAATGTTGCGAGAATAAAGATGGAAAAAACGGTTGAGAAATAGAGTGAATTTGCCGGAATGTATAGATTGAAATCAACAAATTCATGGATGGCAATTGATATGAGGGCGAATGTAGCAGAGGTACCCAAATAATAGTAGAATGGATTGTGCCTCTTTTTGATTTCCCTTATTCCAGATATAAAAACCCATATTATAAGTGAGATAAAAACAAGAGCGATTGGAATGCCGAGTTCCACAAATGCCTGTAAGAAATCATTATGGGCGTAGTTTACGATGCCATCAATTGAGTCCCTGTGTTTTAGATAGGCAATCTCAAAATTTCCAGGACCCCATCCGAGGAATGGTTTATCAAGGATACTCATAAGTCCGCTTTTCCATAAGAGCATTCTTGAGTGGCCGGAAAGCGTAATTTGTTCAAAGGAGAATATCTTGCTAAGTATGGGTTTTAGGGAAAATGTTAAATATAAAATAATAGAAGATACTAAAAGAGTTGGGACAAATATCCTAAAGTTATTCAAATAAAGCATTACCACAATCAGAAGGGCAATTACAAAACTGATAATTCCTCCTCGGGAAAAGGTGAGGAGCAGAGTGGCGAAAAGAATCGCGGATAGTAGTATGTATTTTAGAGATTTTCCTTCTTTTTCCTCTCTATTAAAGAGAATGCTGGATATTGCAAAGGGAAGGATGCATTCAAGAAATCCGGCAAAATGGTTGTGATTGTAAAATGTTGATGTAAAGGTAAGACGAAAGTGTTCCCCCGGCGTAGTGGCAGAAAGTATCACATCTATTAATCCATAAATAGAGAAAATAAGTCCGGAGAAGAGAAGGAGAAAAAGGAGTTTTTTTAGTTTTTCTCTTGTGTTAAAGGTGTTTATTATGATAAAGGGGACTAGTCCCATGCCGGCAAAGAATATCCATGAACGCAGGGCAGAGTAGGGTCTTGGTGAAAACAAGGCAGTGAATAGAAGAGCCAATATTATCACATAGAAAACAATAAAGGCTTTGTGGAAAATAACGCCGATGTTTTTATTCAGGATAAGTTTTATTATTAATAATATTCCTGTCAGGGCTATTGCAGATGTAAGCAGAAATTTCCACAATTCCTCAATGCTTCCATAAGGAATAGGGGAAAGAATGATAATAGCATAGATTATTATAACGGATAAAGATTCAAGGAACCTCAACTCCTGCTGCGTGCCTCCTTCGCCATTGTCTTTGTCTGGTTCTCGTATTGTGAATAATAATAATAGTAATAATAGGACTTGTATATATCCTCTTTTTTCATATTATTAAGTATTGCGCCATAGATGTGAATCTTGTTCTTTTTAAGAATTTGTAGTGCCTTTGCCGCAATAAATCTGTCGGTCTTTCCTGTATGCAAAACAACTACTACTCCATCAACCATATTTGCAATAAGCATTGTGTCTGATACCATGCCAATGGGTGCGGAATCTATAATAATTTGGTCAAAGTTATCAGTAGCATATTTTATTATCTCAGGAAATTTTCCTGATTCCAGTAATTCAGAAGGATTTGGTGGAATGGTTCCCGCAGGGAGGAGGAAGAGGTTGTTGATTGGTCCGGTGACTATTACGTCGCTATAAGAGGTTACATCACCTATGAGTATTTCAGTCAGTCCAGGATGGAGTGGTATATTGAAGGTCTTGTGGATGATTGGTCTCCTCAAATCAGCATCAATCAGCAATGTTTTACTGCCTGTCTGTGCAGAGGTAACGGCAAGATTAATTGCATTTGTGCTCTTTCCATCTGCTGGTGCTGTTGATGTAATAAGCACACTTGTTGAATGTTTTCCTAGTTGCGATAATTTTAAATTTGTTCTCAGAATCCGGTATAATTCTGCCTCTGTTGACCGAACACTATAAGAACTGATAGTTGGGATACTGTCTCCAGGGTCTTCAGCAAGGTGAGGAATCACTCCAAGGACCGGGAGTCCCAAAAATTTCTGAACCTGCTCTTCGTTATAGATTGTCCTGTCAAGGTATTCATGAATAAAGGCAGCAGATATTCCCAGAATTATACCTGCAATAATGCTGATGAACAATATTGTCTTCTTCTTTGGTCTTACCGGAAATTCTGGTTTTACGGCGTATTCAAGCACTGAAACATTACTTTTTTTAACTTCTGATGCGATATCAAGTTCTTTCAGTTTCTTCATAAATGCGTTATACAACTCCTTATTAAGGTCAACATCCCTCTTCATAATTGAGTATTTTATCGCCCTTTTGCTATTTTCAATAATCTCCTGCTTTTCTTCTTCTATCTTTTTTTTAATTGATTCAATTTCAGCCTTGAGTTTCTGAATCGCAGGATATTTTTGTTTATATTTTAATAGCAATTTGTTATATTCAATCTCTGCTTTTACAAGTTCATTATTTAATTCCTGCAATAGTCCGCTCTGTTCGGGTGAATATGGACTTGAATCTTCGTAGGTAGGATTTGAGAATCCGCGGGCAGGGACTATAATTTTTTCTTTTTCTACATAATTCAATAAATTCATTTCCGATGTTTCAACCTTTTTCTTTAAGTCAACAAGTTGTTCGTTCATCCACGAAAGCGAGTCCCTGTAGGAAGCAATCTTTTTTTCTATGTTTTTATTTATATATACATCAACGAGGGTATTTGCGATTTTTTGAGCCATTTCTGGCTTATTGTGGAGGACATTTATTTTTATTATTCTGGTGTCAGGAATCTTTTCAACGCTGATTGAGGCGAAAAGGGTATTTGTCATATTCTTGAAATTTACCTCGTCGCTTCTGGATGCCAGTCCCAGTGTCTCAACGATATTTTCCAATAAGGCCCGTGATTTCAGAATCTGTGACTCTGTCTCTATATTCACTGTCTCAAGATAATAACTATCAATGTATGCAGTATTTTCAGGTAGCATAATCTCTGAGAAGTCCGGTTCAATTACAATCTTTGCTGTCGCAAGATATTCTGGTTCTGTGGTGAATAACTTCCAGCTTGTAAAGGCCACAACGAGGGCAAAGGAAAAAATCCCTATCCACATCCTTCTTTTTACTATGTCCAGATATTGTGTCAGATGCTGTTCTAAAGTCAGATTTGTCATAATAAATTCCACTATTGTGATTCTAAGATTGTAATTTCAATACGCCTGTTCATTTCCCTCCCCCGTTTTGTAATATTTGGCATAAGTGGAATAGAAGAGCCAAATCCCTTTGTGCTGATTCTTTCTCCCGGTATGGAATATTTTGCTGTTAAATAATTTTTGATTGTATTTGCCCACTCATTAGTGAGTAAGAGACATTCCTCCTCTGTTCCGAATGGATCCGAGTGGGCATCAATTCTGATTTTTATATCCCTTCGTGATTGTAAAATCTTGCCAATTCTGTCAAGGTACACATAGGACCCCTGTTCAAGAGCAGTTGTATTCCCACTGAATTTTATCTCCCGCATTATAATGCTTTTGCCTTTTACGAATAGTTTTGAAAGTGCAATTGCTTCAGGGTCTGTGAGCGGCGGTGGTTGCCGAACCACAGGCATACTTTGCTGTGCTGGGGGAGTCAGGTCAGTTCTCTCTGCTGTCTTTTTAATAGTTTTTGCAATATCAAGTTTCTTCTCGGCCAATGTCTTCCATCCATCAGCGCAGTTAAGTTCTATCTTTCCTGAGGGCAGAGGGATTTCATGTAAAGAGAAAACGGCCTTTTCTGCCACAATCTGAGCAATCCTGCTTAAAGGATCACGCTGTGTCAGTAATATGTCATAACTCGTCCTCGTATAACTGGAAGACCACAGGACTTCACCGGTTTTAACATCAATAAGTTTGAATCCAGCACCAACAATTGGTTCTTCCTCACTGAATTTCTGTCTTGCATTTCTGTACCAGAATTCAGTAACTGAGCCCATTAGCACTGCGTCAACATTCATCAATTCGCCGATCTTTCTTGCAAAGGTTACGTCAATCTCATTGGGTTCAGTTAGACCAACCGCTTCAATAAATCGTTGGACCTCAGTCCTTTCTGCAACGCCGAATCGCTGAGTTATGTAAAGTTCTGTGGCAATAATGTCGCTCATTATCTCGCCCGCCTTTGAATATTCTGTAAGATTCTGAAATGGCATTACTGCTATACATTTTATTCTTGTCCAGGACGGAGTGTTTGCAATGTGATTTGAATGGAAGGTATAACCACATGAGTTTACTGAGAAGACTATCAGGATTAAATAAATTATTAATCTCTTCATTCTAATTCTGCCGAAGCAATAAGTTTTTTAACCATTTTTTTTGCTATAATCTGTGCAATTCTGTTTAAGGAATCGCGCTGATAAACGAAGACAGAATAACTTGACCGACTACAACTTGATGCCCATATCACAACACCTGTCTTTGTATCAATAAGGCGGACATTGAAACCCACTGCCGGCTCTTCCTCTCTCGTCTCCTCCATCCGAACCCTGTACCAGTATTCGCTCACAGAACCGATAAATACACCATCCACTCCAAGCACGGAACCAATTTCTTGGGCAAAACTGCGGTCAATGACTTTAGGAAATTCTATTCCCTTTTCATATAGAGTCCTTTTTATCTGTTCACTTTCAAGGACCTTAAATTTGCCTGACGAGTGCAATTCAGAACTGAATAACTCTGAAACAATTTCTCCAGCGTTAGGGAAGGCAGTCAGATTTTCAAAGGGCATAACAGCGACGCTTTTCATTCTGTTTATACCTTCAGGCCAGCCCACAAAGAATCTGTTGTAGGAATTACCGCAACCAGACATGTAAAATAATAAAATTATTAAAAGCACCTTGATTTTCATTTTTATATTCCAGAAGGCAGGACCGGACTGATTGGCTCAGTGTAGGGTAACCTCTCTTTCTCAGATGGCATTCGTGGGATCTCCGCCTCTTCAATATAGAAAAATGCCTCTGGACCCTTTGACCTCCTTATTGCAAAGAGGGGATTTAACAGATTGGCTGCTGCTGCCTCCATTGTTACATTTTTATTTATTTCTCCCTCAAGGGGATTCAACTTTTTTAATAAATTCATATAATTTATCTGAGATGTTTCTCTTTTTACAATCGTAATTGACCCATTAATTTCCCCCTTTTTAACTTTAATTGTGATGGAATGTCTTCCTGAAGCGAGCGAATATGTTCCAATCTCCTTCCATATTTTTTTCAAAGAATTGCTGCTGTGAATCAAACTTGCGTGATAGCAGTTATCAACAAACCATTCTGATTCAAGATGATTTGACACCGGGAAATAAAAACTGTAAATGCCAGGTTCCTGGAGATAAAAATCAATTTTCCCTCGGTCTGTGGCACTAATAGTGAACGACCTTTCTGCTGGCAGGCGGTCCTCCATATTGAGTGCTTTGATAATTGTGACCGCCTTGTCACCAAAAGTAAGAAGGTTTTCTGGCTTCCACCCGCCTGGCGGTTCTATCTTTGGCATGCATGGAGCTGTAAGATAGATTGAACTGAGAGAGCCATTCTCCTGGGGGATAATTGTAAGTTTATGAGTTCCCCGTTTCAGGATATATTTACCTCCATAAAGATTATTGAAATTCTTATTGCCGTTCTGAATAAAGAGAACGCTTTCATTCATGCGAAGTATTATTTCTGGAACTTCTCCCTGGACAAACAATGTATAGACACCTGAATTGTTGACATTTATGTCGAGGATGAGATTTTTCCTCTGGAGTGGTTCTACAGGAATGAATACACTCTCGCCCCCCTTTAACAGAGAGATGTAATCATTAATGGTTGCATCCTTCGGCACACCTATCTCCTCAAGCCCCAGTGCCTTTACAAGGAGTTTCGCCCACTCACCCTGAGTTATAAACTGGCACTCGCCATTTACCGGAAGTATGGCGAACCAACAAATTAAAAACATCCTTAGATAAAATCTCATTTAAATTAAATTATACTTAAATATTGTCAAATGTCAAGTTTTTGTATAATTGGCATAACATTCTGGACTGTATAGGGTCTTTAATAAATGTCACTACTGTCCGCTTAAAATAGAGGGAGTTGAGGTTCTATAATACGGGCATTATAAACATTATACATGTTTTAAGAGAGCAAGTTAGAAATATGTATCCGAGCCCTTTATGGTGCGAATAGAAGTAGGGCTACCGGTATCTTATTTGCGCAGGCTACCAATATGGATCCAATGAGAGGCAAAAGGTAGTAAAAAAGACATTCTATAGACCCCTTCACCCTCCCCTTTATCCCCTCCCATCAAGGGAGGGGAGATTAGAAAAGTGGAGGGGAGGTAAAATACAAGTGGAGGCAATTTGGCGAAAGCAAATGACTTTTTTTACCATTTGCTTCTCATTGGATACCTTCAGCACTTCAGTTCTTCAGATCTAATAAGAAGGATAATTTACATCAACTCTTCTTATGTGACATTTCAAAATAGTAACATCAACATAACAAAAATATTTGACTTTTTATGCAATCAGGATTATAAAAAGTATGTGGAGGAAAAATATGAATAGAATGGAAAAGTTAATCATTATTATTTTCTTTTTGCTATTACCTGTGCTGGTAAAAAGTGAGGTCCCTGAGGAAGCCAATTTGTGTATCGCATGTCACACCTTTGAAAAGGGTGGAGCAAAAAAGGTAGGACCAAATCTTTTCGGAATTATCGGAAAGGACTCATCTGTTGCAGGCGGTGGCTGGAAATGGGATGAGAAAAACCTTGATAAATGGCTTGAAGACCCAATCTCTGCAGTTAAGGAATTAACGGGAAATAAAAATGCGACAACGACAATGACAATAAAGGTTCCTGACAAAGATAAAAGAAAAAAGATAATTGAATATCTTAAAACATTAAAATAAGATGCCAAAGAGTTCTGGAATAGATGAGATTGACAGAAAGATTCTCGCCTTACTCTCCCAGAATGGCAGAATTCATTTCAAAGATATTGCAAAGAAGGTTCATTTAAAATCACCATCAGTAATTGAACGTATCAGAAAACTTGAAGCAGAAAAAATTATCCGTGGTTATACAGTCCTTATAGATGAAACAAAACTGGATATAGATATTACTGGATTTATAGGTGTCAATATTGACCATCCTCAGAATATTGATAATTTTGAAAAGGTAGCAGATGAACTGAAGGAAAAAATTTTAGAATGCCATCATGTAACCGGTGATTTTACCCTGCTCCTTAAGGTAAAAACACGCAATACTGCGGAATTGGAAAAGTTAATCGGGAAAATAAGGAGCACAAAAGGTGTTGTTAAAACGCATACAATGATTGTCTTCTCCACAATTACTGAGCGCCCTTTCATGATTCTTCCCTGATACCTCAAAATGAGTATAAAATTATCAGAATACTTTGATATAATCGTTGCGGGTTCAGGTCCAGGTGGCGCAACAGTTGCGCGAGAACTGGCAAGAAGCGGCAAAAAGGTTGCACTTATTGAAAAAGGAAAACACCATAAATTCATCGGCAACCCCCTGAGCGCCCTATTTTATGTTGACAGGGCGGGTTTTCTCTTTTCTGAAGAAGGCATGAACATAATAAGGGCAATCACAACAGGTGGTTCTACAATCCTTTACTGCGGGAGCGCTGCACCTCCCCCGGAGTGGCTTAGGACAAAATACGGAATTGACATACGAGATGAGATTGAAGAAACAATAAGTGAACTTAAAATTAAACCACTGCCAGACGAATTGATCGGTGAGACAGCAAGACGAATAATGAATTCTGCAAATGAACTCGGCTATAAGTGGGAGATCCTGCCAAAATTCATGGACATAACAAGATGCAAATTCAATTGCTCTGCCTCCTGCATGGTGGGTTGCACCTGTGGAGCAAAGTGGACCGCAAGGGAATATATTAAACAAGCACTGGATGGAGGCGCTAAATTATTTACTGAAACCTCAGCGGAAGATGTATTGATTGAAGACGGCGAGTGTGCCGGATTAATTGTAAAACAGAATGGCTTCAGAAAAGCAATAAAAAGCAAAATTACTGTCCTATCAGCAGGGGGGCTTGGCACACCTGTAATTCTACAGAGAGCTGGTATCTCTGAGGCTGGTCATGGTTTTTTCTGCGACCCCACAGTCATGGTTTATGGCGTTTCAAAAGAGATAGGAACATCCAAAGACCCACCTATGAGCGTAGGCACATACGAATTCTATGATTCAGATGGATTCATGTTGAGCCATTTGATTGACCCATGGGTTATGTTTCCAATTGCAATGTATTACAAGGGACTGAATTATCTGAGCAGGGTATTTTATTACAGAAAATTAATGGGCATAATGATAAAGGTAAAGGATGAACTCTCAGGTAGCATCAGTCCGGAGGGCAAAATCTCAAAACCATTAACAGAAAATGACAGGTACCGCCTCAATAAAGCAATTAATATCTCAAGAAGGATTCTGATTAAAGCAGGGGCGGAGCCGGATTCAATATTCACCTCACCTATCCGCGGCACCCATCCTGGTGGAACTGCACGAATCGGACATGTAATTGACAATAACCTTGAGACAAAAATCAAAAATTTATTCGTCTGCGATGCATCTATATTCCCTGAGGCACCTGATAGACCACTTGTTCTTTCCATAATCGGCTTCGGGAAGCGACTGGCTAAATATCTCCTGACCAGAATTTAACCCTTCAGAATCTATAGGAAAAACAAAGTGCCCTTCCATCAGTGGTATAACTTAGAGTTATATTCAATCTGCGCCTTCTCTCTTTATGCAACCTTACAAGTGACCTGCCTACAATATAACCGACCCCTGCTCCTGCAATGACATCTGAGAGCCAGTGGGCATCCTTGTAAATGCGGGCAAAGGCAGTAGAGGTGGCAAGGAAATATAAGAAATAAGAATAAGGGGGTCCTAAATATTCAGCATAGGGCGTTAAAAAGGCAAAGGCAACAGTTGTGTGTCCTGATGGGAGAGAGTCCTGTATCCCCTTGAACATATTAAAATCCCTGTTTCCAAGTTCCTGTTGTGGTCTGGCTCTGCCAAAAGCAATTTTTAATCCGCCTGTTATGAGCATTGCGAGTTCCAGTGATTCAAAGGCAGTGAATGAGGCATCTGAAAATGTCTGACTCCTGGTAAACAGCGAAATGCCATAGAGACCAATACTTAAGGGGACAATGTATGTAGCGGAGACAAGTTCGTTTGTTAGACTTGTATAATATTTGAAGAAATTCCCCTTATTTGACTGGACAATATCTCTAACTTCTTCATCAATCATAGATGAAATGATGCCAGAACTCAGAAATGTAATTGTTACAAAGGCATTCTCTAAACTTAACAATCCAAAACCTGCTCTCGCATCCTCCAGAAGCCACTCCCCTTTCTCCTTTAACTCGCCAATCACATCAGCCCTGAGATGAACCAGGATATGGATTAATAGAATAAGTATTGTGAGAGTTTTCCCCAATTTACTGGCAGTCCCTTACTCAATAGTGGAATTTACTCTCTTGCTCAAAAAATAGAAGATTATCATCCCCATAAAGACAACAAATCCAGAGATGATAAACATATTTCCGTAACCATAATGCTTCGCAATAAAACCGGAAACAATTGAACTTAAAGTAAAACCAAAACTAAAGGAACCACTGTAGAAACTCAAGCCCTTACCCTTTGCAGAGCCGGCAATGTCAACCACCATCGCACCCATGGCAGGATATAGAAAGCCATGGGCAATTCCAAAGACAGAGGCATCAAGTATTATCCAGAAGATATTCTTTGTAAAAACAAGGCAGAGAATGCTGACCCCGTAGAGGAACATTGCGGGAATTATTATTTTACTACGCTCATATCTATCTGCAAGTTGTCCGAGGAATATTCTTGTAAGAATTGCTGAAAAAGTATACGCGAGAAAAAATGCGCTCACAGGTTTGATTGATAAATCATCCATGTAGGTTGTAATAAAGACAAGTACAGATGCAAAGCCTCCGCCGCAGATAATTGTTGTGAAGAGTGTCCCGTAAAGATTCTGTGAGTTCTTTAGAAACACAAAGGGATTTGTAAATTCCTCCCCTTTCGCACTTGTCTCCCTAAATGATTTTGAGATAAAAATTGCAATTATTGAGAAACATGCTGCGGATAAGAACAATACAGGAAATCCAAATTTTCTCTCTATAACCTCACCGATTGCCGGACCAAGGGCATGTGTAGCCATTGTAAAAACACCAAAAAAGCCCAGTCCCTCAGCCCTTCTACTTTCAGGGACGATATCAATCACAATCGTCTGTGCTGAAACAAAGGTAAAGGCAAATCCGAATCCCTGAAGTATCCTTAATAAAATGAATAATGGAATATTGAGCGTGTTTAGACCTGCAAAAAATATGGAAACAAAAGTCATTATCAAGTTTCCATAAAGAAGAAAAGGCTTTCTTCCAAATCTGTCAATTAAACTGCCCGTAAAGGGAATTACGATAATGGATGCAAAGCCAGCCACCCCCATAATTAATCCAATATCTGCCTCATCTCCGCCAAGTGATTTTACAAAGAGTGGAAGAAGAAAGAAGGATGTAAAGTTAAGATGAAAAAATGTATTAATCAAAATAACCCTGATGAAATCTTGCGTCAATAAACCATCTTTACTCATATCTTAATTAATCACCCTGAGGGATAGGCGATTCACTCTGTATATGGATGCCAGGAGTAAATCTACTGGAATTCCATGAACCTATGGATAACTTGCCTTTACTCCATTTGTGTTTCCCCATAGGTCTATCAATCCATCTTTCGCAATTTCAACATGCGGTGTAGTAGTATCTGGGCAATCTGAAGTCACAGGGAAATAATATGCTTCAAAATTCTCCGTGGCTGGATTGTATGTAGCAATTGTGGTATCACATTCGTTTGATGTTGAATCATAGATTGACACAATAGCAATGCCATTGCGAACAACGGGATTAAGGGGACCGGAGAGAAAATCCCTGATTCTGAAGCCGGAGATCTGGTTGTCTTCCGTCTCATAGCCATCTGGCTTACCAGAAATTACTGGATTGGGAGGATACTTTGCCCTGAAGGTAATCTTTACATAATCTGAACCAATCCACTCTGCAGAGATATTGCTGATTGAGAGTGTGTCAGATGGTTCAATGTTGAAGGCCTGAGAGGTTAATGTATACTCACTGGTTACAACGCTTTTGTAATAATTCACCTTAACGCTTAATCTA